>Ga0163161_10000105_pt1 | contig 80620 bp, 73 predicted proteins | sample S45metaG_FD_129847 | JGI IMG/M metagenome (GOLD analysis project Ga0163161, IMG submission 129847) | Switchgrass rhizosphere microbial communities from Kellogg Biological Station, Michigan, USA - S4-5 metaG | ecosystem: Host-associated > Plants > Roots > Rhizosphere > Soil | place: USA... | reverse complement strand
GGCGTGGGGAGAAGCGAGGCTCACGATCAGCGAGGTGGCCAGGAAGGCGGGGCTGAAGAATCCGATCCGGTTCCAGGGGCAGTATCTGGACGAGGAGACCGGGCTGCACTACAACCGGTTCAGGTATTACGACCCGGTGGTGGGGAGGTTCGTATCGAAGGACCCGATCAGTCTTGCCGGCGGTCCCAACTTGCAGGCGTATGCGCCGAATCCAACGGAGTGGGTTGACCCTCTTGGATTGGCTGGGAACAGAGCTAATCGACGCGCAGGAAATCGATTGCAGGACATGGATGCAAGAGGCAGTGGTCATGCCTATGCGCGACACGGAGCACACACAACAATGCCGGAGCAGGAGCATCGAGCCCTCACGGGTATTCCGCCCGATAACCCGTGCCCGAGAAGAGCGCGACCGACCGATTCCACTCGCTTCCTGAGCAACGTAGATCAGTTAGACGCGATTCAACGAGCAACGCAGAAAATGGATTCCTCTGGGCGCGATGCAGTGACAGTTGATTTGGGACGAGTGATCGGCGAGGGCTATCGAGCCGGTGGAGGCTGCCCCGTTACCACAACAAGGGCGACTGTGCTCAGAGGGCCGAACGGGATTGTCACGGGGTATCCTGAGCTAGGGCGAGGGAGGCTCTGATCCATGCAAATCTTTCTCGACTACATCCATGAGATGTACTACTACTTGCTCTCCATGAGCGATGACGATCTCGATGATTTCTACATCAACGACGAGAGGTGCCGCGCCAAACTGTTTAATGCCATGAAGGCGGACTTCAATACCTATGGGCCGGTGAGCAAACAAAGGGTTCTGGAGGCAATCGAATTCATCCTTTCGTCGGGTGACGTCGAGCCGTATTGGCGCGCCGTGGTCCCGCATGCGGTTCCGCTTGATGACGTCGAAGACAAGCGCGGTTACTTGATTTCGCTATACAAGCACTTGGACGGGCGAGTGCCACAGCCGAGAGACTTTGGCCCCGATGTGCAATTGGTCGATGCCATAGGACCCGACGGCATAGACGTAAGGCTTTAGGGTGGCCGCATGCACGACTGACCGGCGTCCTCACTGGGCATCCGAATTTGGGTCCTTCAGATGAAACAAATCTTTCCTCGCTACATCCACAAGATGTACTACTACTTGTTTTCCATGAGTGACGACGATCTCGATGATTTTCATATCAACGACGAGAGTTGCCGTGCCAAGCTGTTTGACGCGATGAGCGCTGACTTCAACACTTACGGCCTTGTGACTAAACAAAGAGTATTGGAAGCCATTGAATTCATTCTTTCATCAGACGATCTTGAGCGGTACTGGCGCGCCGTTGTGCCACTTGATGAGGTCGAAGACAAGCTCGGATATCTGTGCGCGCTGTACCAGAAGCCGGCCGGATGCGAGCCGCTGCAAAGAGAATTTGACGCTGATGTGCAATTGATTAATGACCTGCACGGCATCGACATTCGTCTCTAGGAACTCAAACCCTAAAGCACGAAATTCATCGAATTCGACGTACCGAAGCAGCATCGCGCTTCGAGCTTTTTGCCGATGCCAGACTACCGTATAAGCGCTTAGTCGAACTGCCCCCGATCCCCCGCCACCAACGCCCGGTTGCGCCGCCGATCCACGGCGATCTCATGCGCGAAGTCTTCGATGCTCCCGCCAGCCGGGAGGTTGTACGCAGCGCGTAGCCGAGTGCGCACCGTATCGCTGCTCAACACGCGATTGATCTCCGCATTCAGCCGCTGCACCACCGCCACCGGCGTGCGCACCGGCGCGAAGATCCCGAAGAGCGAATCGCGATTCGCCCGCTCGTATCCCAGCTCCGCGAGCGTGGGTACCTCGGGCAGCGCCTCGATGCGCGCAGGCGCCCCCACGGCCAACGCCTGGAACCGCCCGCCCTCGATGTACTGCAGCTGCTGTGCCGCAACGTTGGTCGACAGCACCTCGAACTGCCCGCTGAGCGCATCGTTGAGCTGCGGGCCGCCGCCTGCATACGGGATGTGCGTGATGTCGGTGCGGCTCTGCATGCGCACCTGCGCCAGCACCAGGTGCCCGATGGTGGCTACGCCCGAGGTGGCCCAGCGCACCGCGCCGGGCTGGCTGCGGGCCTTCGCGATCAGGTCGCCGAAGCCGTGTCCCGCAAAGGCCGGCGTGCCGACCACCAGCACCGGCGTGCGCATCACGCTCGCCACCGGCGCGAAGGCGCGCAGCGGGTCGTAGGGCACGCGCGCGATCAGCGGGTGCAGCGTGAGCGGGCTGATGGCGGAGAAGGCGAGGGCGCTGCCGTCGGGCGCGGCGCGCGCGAGCGCATCCATGCCGATGCTGCCGCCCGCGCCGGCGCGGTTCTCGATGAGCACCGGCACGCCCAGCGCCTGCGAGAGCGGGTCGGCCAGCACGCGGGCCATGCCGTCGCTCACGCCGCCCGGTGGATAGACCACGATCAGGCGCACCGGACGGCTCGGCCACGGCGATGAAGCTGTCGCGGCGTGCAGCCACTGCGGCATGGCGCAGGCGGCGGCCAGCAGGGCGCCCGTGCGGCGCACGAACCAGCGGCGGGGCAGCAAGGCAACGCTCATGACCCGGGGTTCTCGCTCGCATGCCTGCGCAGCAGCGCGGCGAAATGCTGCGCGGGCAGGTTGTCTTCTTCCACGCGCGACACCAGCGTGAGCGGCGCGTCGAGCTGGCCGCCGTCTGCGAGCCGCGTGTAGGCGATGGCATGCGCGTGCACGCCGGTCATCGAGGCCGGCACCACCGACAGGCCGACACCCGCGGCCACGAGATTCAGGTTGGTCATCATGCGGTCCACCTCGGCCACCACGCGCGGGCGCAGGCCCTTGGCGTGGCACAGCGCCAGCAGTTCGGCATAGAGGCCCGGCGCGCCCGGACGGCGCACGAGGATGATGCCCTCCTCGCACAGCCGTGCGAGCGGCAGCGGGCGCGAGGCCTTGTTGCGCGCGAGGGCAAAGCGGTGGTCGCTGGGCATCGCGACCAGCACCGGCTCGCGCAGCAGCGTCTCGAAGATCAAGCCCTCGGGCCGCGCCACCGGCACGCGCAGCAAGCCGCAGTGCAGGCGGCCGGCCGCCAGCGCTTCGGTCAATTCGGCGGCGTTGTTCTCGCGCAGTTGAAGCTCCACGCCCGGGTGCTCGCGGCGAAAGGCGCGCAGCGCCTCGGGCACGAATCGGTGCGCCGCGGCCGAGCTGGTGAAGCCGACCGCCAGCGTGCCGACTTCGCCATTGGCCACGCGCGCCATGCGCTGCTTCATGGCTTCCATGTCCTGCAGCATGCGCAGCGCCTCCACCTGGAAGAGTCGCCCCGCATCGGTGAGTGCCACGCCGCGCGGATGGCGTTTGAAGAGCTGCACGCCCAGCTCGCGTTCCAGTGACTTGATCGTCAGGCTGAGCGGCGGCTGCTGGATGCCCAGTTGCTCGGCCGCGCGCGTCATGTGGCCGGTCTCGGCGACGGCCACGAAATACCGGAGCGGTCTCATCTCCATGGTGTCTCCATATTTTTTAAGTATTGGAATGGCCTCTTTATTTTATTTGACCCTAAGTCACCCCGAATCTATCGTCCGGCCGCCCATTCAAAACAAGAGCGGCCGACCGAGGCCGCATGCCGGAGACAAGACATGCGCACACCGCGCCCCCGTTCGATTCTTTCGATGCTTGACACCGCCCGTCGCGCCCGCCGTTCGTTCGGCCCCGCGGTCGGCGCCTCGCTGGTTTCCCTGGTCCTGGCCGCTTGCGGCGGCGGTGGCGGTGGCGGAGGAGGCGGCGGCAGCGGCTTCTTCCCGATCGTGCCGAACAACCCGCCGGCCGACGGTAGCGGCCCGCCCGACAACCCGGCGCCTCCGACCGTGGTGCCGGTGGTGGCCTGCGCAGACCTCGCGGGCAAGAGTCTGCCCGCCTCGCTGATCAGCCTGCCCACGGGCGGCGCGACCGTCGTCAGCGCCACGCCCGTGGCCGCGACCGACGCCGGCAATCAACTGGGCGACTACTGCCGCGTGCGCGGCACCATCCAGCCGGTGGACCCGGCTTCGCAGCTCATCAATTTCGCGGTCAACCTGCCCGAGAAGTGGAACCAGAAGACCATTCACTTCGGTGGCGGCGGCTTCGACGGCGTCTTGATCGACGGCACCGAGGTCATCCGCTTCGGCCCCGCCGGCAAGCCCGCGCCGCTCGCGCTCGGCTACGCCACTTACGGCGACGACTCGGGTCACCAATCGAGCAGCATCACCGACGGCCGATTCGCGGCCAACGACGAGCAGTTGGCCAACTACGGCGGCCTGTCGCTCAAGAAGACGCGCGACGTGGCGCAGGCGCTGGTGTTCGCGCGCTACGCCATGAAGCCCAGGCACGCCTACTTCCTCGGCACCTCGACCGGTGGACGCGATGCACTCAGCTACATCCAGCGCTGGCCCGAGGACTACGACGGCGTGATCGCCAATGAGCCGGCGCTCAACTACACGGGCACGCGGCTGTCGAACGTGGCGGTGGGGCGAGCGCTGTACAAAGACGGCGGCAAGGGCTGGATGACTGTGGGCCAGACGATGCTGGTGCAGAACGCCGTAAAGGCGGCCTGCGACAAGCTCGACGGCGCGGTCGACAACATCGTGAGCAACGTCGAGAGCTGCCGCAAGCTCAACGATCAGATCCTTGCCTCGTTGAGTTGCCCTGGCGACATCCCCGCGGGCGACACCTGCCTGACGAAAGCCCAGCAGGACACCGTGCACGCCATCGAGGACCCGCTGAACTTCACGACCTATGCGCTGGCCAATGGCGTGAGGCGCGCGGGCGGCTACAACATCCTCGAAGGTACGCAGGTCGCGGGGCCGTACACGTCGCGCGATCTCGGCACGAGCGACACCTCACCGCGGGACGCCAACGTGTTCGTCACCGGCGACCAGTGGGTGAAGTACTTCGTGACACGCAACGCCGCGTTCGACACGGTCACCTTCGACCCGCTCGACCCGGGCGACTACGCCGCGCGGGTGACCGCGGTGTCGAACCTCACCGATGCGACCAACCCCAACCTGGCGCCCTTCTTCGACCACGGCGGTCGAATCATCATGCTGCACGGCCTGGCCGACGAGGTGATCAGCAACAACTCGACCATCGACTACTACCAGCAGGTGGTCGCCACGCTGGGCCAGGCGGCGGTGGACAAGGGCATGCGCTTCTACACCGTGCCCGGCATGGGCCATGGCACGGGCGTGTTCATTCCCAACTGGGATTCGCTCGCGGCGCTCGAAGGCTGGGTCGAGGGCGGTCTCGCGCCGGCCACCGGCGTGGCGGTCGATGCGGTGCCCGCGACCTACGGCCGCACGCGTCCGCTGTGCCTGTTCCCGTCGTGGCCCAAGTACAAGGGCAGCGGCAGCCTCGATGCGGCGGTCAACTACAGCTGCGTGACCGAAGTGGGTGACCCGCTGGCGTGTCCCAATCTGCCGGCCGCCGCGACGAGCTACAAGGGCGGTAACGGCCTGGGTGAGGAACTGCACGTGCAGATCGACCCGGGCACCATGGCCTACACCGTGACCTTCGACGCCACCGTGGGGGTCACGCCCCGCGCAGCGCGCACGGGTTCGTTGGGGAAGCATGGCAATTGCAGCTACACAAGCGGCGAGAAGGGGGCGATCTTCACGTTCGGGGCCGGTGGGGTGCTGTCGGGCGGTGTGAACGTGCCGGGCGACGGAAGCTTCACGCCACTGCTGGCGTTCCAGAAGACTTACGACAACGTGGCCACGCCGAACGATTTCAAGACCGTGTCCAACACCTTCAATGCAGCAGGCGTGCTGCAGGGTGACACGAGCGCGGCCATCTACAGGTCGACAGGCAAGCTGCGCGACGCGGGCACTTTTCAGTACTGCACCAGCGATCCGGTGACAGGTTTCATGGCCTACAACGCCTCGTGCGCGCCGACCGAGAAGGGCTACATCGCCTACAACATCAGCCGAGGTTCGTTCGATGTTTTCACAACACTGGCGAGTGACAAAGCTGTCTCGGAAGGCGGTACGCTCAGCGGCTCGATGGTGATCGGGATGGTCAACGGTGCCGCGGTGCCGTTGCACCTGATCCCCAAATCCTTCACCCCGGTTACCGACACGGGCGTAACCAAGGGCCTGCGTATCCTGGCGCCGCTCGGCCCAACGGCCGGCATGTCCGACGGCAGTTACTCGATGCTGAGCGTGAGCGGGGAAAACCACGATGCGACGGTCGCTGGCACCGCGTTCAACTTGGGTGTAGCGAACGCGGTCCTGAGCTACAAGGCATCGCCGCTGGATGCCGTGGCGCAGGTCGATGCGGGCCGGCCCGGCAACCTGCTCTTCAACAGCGGTGTCCTCGTGTTCCTTTCCACCGCTCCCGCAGGAACGAACGCCGCCCTCGAACTCGGAGTACGCCATTGAAAAAGCACCTCTCGCACCTTGCCGCATTCGCCCTGCTCGGCACGGCCCCACTGCTCGCCGCGCACGCGGCGCCGACAACAGCACCCAAGCCCGCCACCTGCCCAGCCCCCGTCCCCGAGGCCGCCCGCTGCTACACCGGTGAAGACGGCACGGGCGCGCTCTACTGGATCGCCATTCCGAAAGACTGGAACCGCGGCGTGCTCGTGATGCACGCCCATGGCGGTCCCGAGACCGGCCCGCCCAAGCTGGAGCGCAGCGAGGAAGACTTGAAGCGCTGGGCCGTCACCGTGAAGGCCGGCTACGCGTGGGCCGGCTCCACCTACCGGCGTGGCGGCTACGGCGTGACGATGGCGGCCGAAGACACCGAGCGCTTGCGCCAGATCTTCGTGCGCCACTTCGGCCAGCCCAGGCGCACGTTGCTGCACGGCCAGAGCTACGGCGGCGGCGTGGCCGCCAAGGCGGCCGAGCTGTATGCGCCCGCCGGCGATGCGAAGAGCCCTTACGACGGCTTGTTGCTCACGAGCGGTGTGATCGGCGGCGGCAACAACAACTATGACTTCCGGCTCGACCTGCGCGTGGTCTATCAGTACGTCTGCCGCAACCATCCGCGCTCCGACGAGTCGCAGTACCCGCTGTGGATGGGCCTGCCGCTCGATTCGAAACTCACGCGCGCCGAGCTCGCCGCGCGCGTCAAGGAATGCACCGGCGTCGGCATGCCCGCCGCGCAGCGCACGCCCGATCAGGCCGCGCGCCTGAAGACGATTCTCTCGGTCGTGAAGATCCAGGAGCGCTCGCTCGTCGGCCACCTGAACTGGGCGACCTGGCTCTTCCAGGACCTGGTGCAGAAACGCCTGAACGGCCGCAACCCCTTCGGCAACATCGGCGTGATCTACAGCGGTTCGGCCGACGATGCGGCGCTCAATGCCGGCGTGCTGCGCTATGCCGCCGACCCGCAGGCCAAGGGCGCGCTCGCGGCCGACAGCCAGCCCACGGGCCGCACCTCGCTGCCCACGGTGGGACTGCATGCCATCGACGACCCGACCGCGTTCGTCGAGCTCGAGAACGCCTACCGCCGCATCCGCGACGCGGCCGGCACCGGCGGCAACCTGGTGCAGAGCTTCAGCGCCGAGCGCGAGCACAGTTACTTGAGCGATTCGGAATACCCCGCGCTCTTCGGCGCACTGATGGACTGGATCGACAAGGGCGAGAAGCCCACGTCGCAGAGCCTCGCGCAACGCTGCGCCTCGCTCGCGCCGCGCTACGACACCGACGGCAAGAACGGCTGCCACATCAAGCCCGAGTGGCAACCGCCCACGCTCGAGAGCCGCGTGCCCTCGCGCGCACCCTGAATCTTTCTTTTTTGACCTTGACGGAGACTTCATGAAAAAACTGTTCGCCCTTGCAGCGATCGCCCTGGCCACCCTGGCTGTCGGCGCGCACGCACAGGACTTCCCCGCGGGCAAGCCCGTGACCATCGTCGTGCCCTTCGCTGCAGGCGGCCCGACCGACCGCGTGGCGCGCGATCTGGCCGAAGCATTGCGCAAGCCGCTGGGCGGCGCGAGCGTGATCATCGACAACGTGCCCGGCGCGGGCAGCTCCATCGGCGCGGCCAAGGTGGCGCGCGCCAACCCCGATGGCTACACGCTGCTGCTGAACCACATCGCGATGGCGACAGTGCCGACGCTGGTGCGCAACGTGCCGTTCAAGGTCGAGACCGATTTCGAGTACCTGGGCATCGTCAACGACGTGCCGATGACGCTGATCTCCAAGCCGAGCCTGCCGGCCAACAACTACAAGGAACTGACGAGCTGGATTGCCGCCAACAAGGGCAAGATCAACATCGGCAACGCGGGCGTGGGCTCGGCCTCGCACCTGTGCGGCCTGTTGTTCCAGAGCGCGACCAAGACCGAGATGACGCCCGTGCCCTACAAGGGCACCGCGCCGGCCATCACCGACCTGATCGGCGGCCAGATCGACCTCTTGTGCGACCAGAGCACCAACACCTCGCCGCAGATCGAGGCGAAGAAGGTCAAGGCCTATGCGGTGACCACGCCCAAGCGCCTGACGACGCCGCTGCTGAAAGACTTGCCCACGCTGGACGAAGCGGGCCTCAAGAACTTCGAGGTCACGATCTGGCACGGCCTCTATGCGCCAAAGGGCACGCCCGCGCCGGTGCTGAAGAAGCTCAACGATGCGCTGAAGGTTGCGCTGAAGGACCCGGACTTCATCAAGCGCGAAGAACTGCTGGGCGCGGTGGTCGCGACCGATGGCCGTATCGAACCCGCGGGCCACAAGAAGTTCGTGATGGGGGAGATCGCGAAGTGGACGCCTGTGATCAAGGCGGCGGGCGTCTACGCGGACTGAGCGTGGCTTGTGGGGCGCCGCTGCGTTCAGGGCGGCGATCACGCCGACGGGGTACCTTGCTCCGCGAATGTCCCCCGGCCTGCGGCCTCCTCCTTGATTTCGCTGCGCAAGGCACCCCATCGGCGTGATCGTTTTCAGAGCGGTCGTTGATCAGCGATATGCCAGCAGCGTGCCCAAGTGCGCAGGGCATCGGGTGCTCCCCGCAGCCTGTGCACCCGCCCTGAAGCACCCTGTCTTTTGCCCCCGAACCGCGCCCGCTTTTTACTCCGCAGAGGCAGACGTGGATTCCGCAGTCCACCGCGCATGCGAGGCGTGCAGGTGATGCAGCATCGCCGCCACCGCGGCCTGCGGATCGCGCGACTCCAGTGCGCGATAGATCACCTCATGCTCGACAAACGCCGCCTTCCAGGCGTGCGAATCCTCCGTGCGCGCAGTCATGCGCGAAGAGATCGGACTGTGCCGGCTATCGAACAGTTCTCCCACCAGCCGGACCAGAACGGAATTGCCCGTCATCTCCGCAATGGCGATGTGAAAGCGCCTGTCGTTCTCGGTTTGCGTGCGGCCATTGAGGCCGTCCTGGCGCATGCTCTCCAGCGTTGCCTTCACCCGCTCCAGGGTCTGCGGCGTGACGCGCGCCGACGCCAGCGTGACCACCGAGCCTTCGAGCATTGCGCGGGCCTGCATCATTTCCGAAGGGCTCTCGCCGACCGCCGGCGTTGCGCGCTCCGACGCGTCGTGCGACGCGCAGACGTAGACGCCTGAGCCCATCCGTATCTCGATGCGCCCGTCGATTTCCAGGGCGATCAGCGCTTCGCGCAGCGAAGGCCGCGACACCCCCAACTGCAACGCCAGTTCCCGCTCTGGAGGCAGCCGCGCGCCGGCAGGCAGGTTGCGGTCGCGGATGAAAGCCCGGATCTGGTCCGCAATCTGTTGGTAGAGGCGGCGCGTGTCGGTGGGTTTGGCGGGCGGCTGCATGGGATCGATGAAACAGGAAAACGGATGTGGTCATGCCAGTTTGACATTTCCAAACGGCTACTTTCCGCTTATCCCTTTGTTATGTCTGCGGGAAAACCCGAAAAGGGTTTGTTCTGGTAAGGCCAATTCTTCAATATGGCAAAGTGGTCATACCAAATTGGTAAGGCCAAAAATAGGTCGCACACCAGTCTGGACCCCCGGTCTGCATCTGTCCATTCAGAAAACAACAGGAGACAAGAAGATGAATTTGCGATCCATTGCCATGGCGAGCGCCTTCGGCACCTGCCTTGCCTGCCTCGGCTTCGGAGCGACGAGCGCCCAGGCCCAGAGCAGCGTGACCCTCTATGGTCGCGCCGTGGCAGGCGCCGACTACCAGAACAACATCGCCAACGACGCGGGCCAGGGCAGGGGCCACCTGTGGCGCGCGGCCGGCAACCAATGGGGCACCAGCATGCTGGGCGTCAAGGGCACCGAAGACCTGGGCGGCGGAATGGCGGCCTTCTTCGTGCTGGAAGGCGGCTTCGACCTGCCCAAGGCCAAGCCCAATGGCGCCGACCTGCTGCTGAACCGCCGTTCCTACGTCGGCCTGCAGGACTACTGGGGCAAGCTGGCGCTGGGCAAGAACCTGTCGATCTCCAACGACGTCTGGTACCTCGACCCGACGGGCCAGCAGTTCATCGGCACCGCGACTCTGGTGCGCGGGCGCAACTGGCAGGGCAACGACAACGGCGTCGAGTACACGACGCCGACCTGGGGCGGCTTCAGCGCGACCGTGCAGACGGGGCTCGGCGAGCAGACCGACGGGTTCACGAAGCTGCGCAAGGACGGCATCTCGGTGTCGTACATCGCGTCCTCGTTCGAAGTGCGTGCCATCTACGACGTGGCGCGCGACAAGAACGGCAAGTACTCCGATCTCTTCAATCAGTCCAAGGAGCTCACGCTCGGCGGCACTGCCACCTTGTTCGACGACCTGAAGATGTTCGTCGGCTACCAGCGGCTGTCGGCGCCCGATGCGCCGCTCAGCGCGCCGAGCAAGGCCAACCACTACTGGGTCGGCGCCAACTACAGGATCACGCCGTTGTTGACGCTGATCGGCTCGATGTTCCGCGTCACGCAGAACCGCGACGCCGGCAGCGCCAACCTGTACATGCTGGGCGCGAACTACGCGCTCTCCAAGCGCACGCTGCTCTACGCATCGGTGGGCAAGGTCTACAACAGCGAGAGCGCCAACTTCTCGGTGGAAGCGACCAACAACAACCCGGCCGCGGGTGGCAAGCAGTCGGGTACGTACTTCGGCATCAGCCATACGTTCTGAGAAACAGGAGCAAGCCATGGAAGCGTCCCGCAATCCTCAAGACCTTCGACGTCGCGCGTTGCTCAAGCTGAGCGGCGCAGTGTCCATGCTGCCCGTGCTGCAGGCCTGCGGCGGCGGCGGTGGTGCCAATGGCAGCGCGGTGGCGGGCGGACCCGCTGCCGGCAGCGGCACCACGGCCTCTTCGGCGCTCGCCGCCGGGGAGGTGGCAGCCCTGTTCGCCCCGGCGGCGATCGCCTCGCGCGCCCTCTGGTACGACAGCGCGGCCACCGATTGGGAATCCCAGGCGCTGCCCATCGGCAACGCGCGCCTGGGTGCGATGCTGTTCGGCGGCGCCTTCAACGAGCGCATCCAGTTCAACGAGCAGAGCCTGTGGGGCGGCGTCAACAACTACGACAACGCGCTCGCCGGCAAGAACGACGATGCCTTCGACACGAGCGTGACGGGCTTCGGCAGCTATCGGGCCTTCGGCGACATCGCGCTCGCCTTCAGCGGCGGCACCGCGTTGCCCCAGGTGACGTGGCCCGCGCCGCAAGGCACTGCTTCTGCCAGCGAAGGCGTGGCCAAGAGCGTGGATGGAAGCAGCGGAACCAAGTGGTGCATCGACGGCCCGGGCGCTCTGGTGCTGTGGCAGGCCGAGCTGCCGCAGGCGGCCGCCGTGTCCGCCTACACGCTGACGAGCGCCAACGACGTGCCGGCCCGCGATCCGCAGCAGTGGACCTTCGCGGGATCGAACGATGGCGCGGCATGGACGACGCTGGACACGCGCTCGTTGCCCGCGCCGTTCGAATCGCGCGCACAGGCCAAGGCGTTCGGGTTCACCAACACGACGGCCTTTCGCTTCTACCGGTTCGCTTTCGTGCCCAAGGCGGGCGTGAGCCACTTTCAGGTCGCGGAGATCGCGCTCGCGGGCGTCGATCTGAAGCCGGGTGCCGAAGCAGCCACCTCGGGCTATCGCCGCACGCTGGACCTCGGCACTGGCGTGCACACCACCGAGTTCAGCACCAGCGGCCGCAAGATCGTGCGCGAGGCCTTCGCCAGCAAGGTCGCCGACGTGATGGTGTTCCGCTACACCGCCAGCGATTCGCGCGCGTTCTCCGGCACGCTCACGCTGACGTCCATGCAGGGCGCCACCGCGACGGCAGATGCCGCCACGGGCCAGGTGTCGTTCAGCGGCGCCATGGCCAACAGCCTGAAATACGCCTGCGCGGTGCAGGTGGTGAAGGAAGACGGCCAGCTCGCCGTGTCCGGCAATGCGCTGAGCTTCGATCAATGCACCAGTCTCACCCTGCTCGTCGATGCGCGCACCGACTACAAGCTGGACTACGCCGCCGGCTGGCGCAGCACCGATCCCGCGCCGCGCGTGCAGGCCGCGCTTGCCGCGGCGGCTTCGAAGACCTATGCCGCCTTGCGCCAGGCTCATGTCGCCGACTTCGGCGCGGTCATGTCGCGCGCCTCCGTCACGTGGGGCGATAGCGATGCCGCAGTGGTGGGGCTCACCACGCGCCAGCGGCTCGAACGCTATGCAGGCGGCGCGGCCGACCCCGGCCTGGAGCAGGCGATGTTCGACTACGGTCGCTACCTGCTCGTCAGTTCGTCGCGGCAGGGCGGCCTGCCCGCCAACCTGCAGGGCCTGTGGAACAACAGCAATTCGCCGGCCTGGGCGAGCGACTACCACACCAACATCAACGTGCAGATGAACTACTGGGGCGCGGAGAGCACCGGGCTGCCGGACTGCCACACGCCGCTGGTCGACTTCGTCTCGCAGGTCGCCGGACCGAGCCGCATCGCGACGAGGAACGCCTTCGGCGCCAGCACGCGCGGCTGGACGGCGCGCACCAGCCAGAGCATCTTCGGCGGCAACAGCTGGAACTGGAACAACGTCTCCAGCGCCTGGTATGCGCAGCACCTGTACGAGCACTTCGCGTTCACGCAGGACCTGAACTACCTGCGCAACACCGCCTATCCGATGCTCAAGGAGATCTGCCAGTTCTGGGAAGACCGGCTGAAGCTGCGCGCCGACGGCCTGCTCGTGGCGCCCAACGGCTGGTCGCCCGAGCACGGGCCGACCGAAGACGGCGTGATGTACGACCAGCAGATCATCTGGGACCTGTTCCAGAACTACCTGGACGCGGCCCGCACGCTGAACGTCGACGCGGCCTATCAAACGACCGTGGCCGGCATGCAGGCGAAGCTCGCCCCGAACAAGATCGGCAAGTGGGGCCAGTTGCAGGAGTGGCAGGGCGACATCGACGACCCCAAGGACCACCACCGCCACACCTCGCACCTGTTCGCCGTGTATCCGGGGCGCCAGATCACGCCGGCGAAGACGCCTGCATTTGCCGCCGCCGCGCTGGTGTCGCTGAAGGCGCGCTGCGGCGAGGTGGCCGGCCAGCCGTTCACCGCCTCGATGGTGACGGGCGACAGCCGCCGCTCATGGACCTGGCCCTGGCGCTGCGCGCTCTTCGCGCGGCTGGGCGATGCCGGACGTGCGCAGACGATGCTGCGCGGTTTGCTAACCTACAACACGCTGCAGAACCTCTTCTGTAACCACCCGCCGTTCCAGATGGACGGCAACTTCGGCATCTCCGGCGCGCTGACCGAGATGCTGCTGCAAAGCCACGAGGGCGTGATCGTGCTGCTGCCTGCTTGCCCCGACGACTGGAAGCCAGCCGGCGCGTTCAATGGCCTGCGCGCACGCGGCGGCTACCGCGTGAGCTGCGTCTGGAAGAACGGGGTGGTCACCTCCTATGAAATCGTCGCGGACAAGGCGCGCGACAAGAAGCCGGTGCGCGTACGCATCAATGGTGAAGAACGCGATGTCACGCCCACGTGACGCAATGAACAGATGACTTCGACAAGACTCCAGAACAAGACGATCCTGATCACCGCGGCAGCGCAAGGCATTGGCCTCGCCACCGCCTTGGCCTGCGCGCGCGAAGGTGCACAGGTGATTGCGACCGACATCAACGCCGTGCTTCTCGACAAGCTGGCGCATGCGTCGCCCGGCATCCGCACCGCGGTGCTCGATGTGCGCAATGCAGATGCGATTGCCGCGCTGGCCGCCGAACTGCCTGCGCTCGATGGCCTCTTCAACTGCGCAGGCTACGTACATCACGGCAGCGTGCTCGAGTGCGACGAGGCGGCGTGGGACTTCAGCTTCGACCTCAACGTCAAGAGCATGTACCGCATGGTGCGCGCCTTCCTGCCGGGCATGCTTGCCAAGGCGGAGGGGGAAGGTGGAGGTGCCTCGATCGTCAACATGGCGTCGATGGCTTCTTCGGTGAAGGGCTTCCAGAACCGCTTTGCCTATGGCGCGTCCAAAGCCGCCGTGATCGGCATGACGAAGGCCCTGGCGGCGGACCATGTGAAGCAAGGGTTGCGCAGCAATGCGCTGTGCCCCGGCACGGTGGACACGCCATCGCTGCGCGAGCGCATCGCCGCCGCGCCCGACCCGGTGCAGGCCGAGCGCGACTTCATCGCACGCCAGCCGATGGGCCGCCTCGCGGTGGCGGAAGACATCGCGCCGCAGGTCGTGTACCTGCTGAGCGACGAGTCGCGCTTCGTCACCGGACAGGTGGTGCTCGTCGATGGCGGCGTTACCATCTGACGAGAGACGAAGGGTGCCAAGCAGCATGACTCCACGTATCGACTCGCATCAGCATTTCTGGCGACCCGCGCGCGGCGACTACGCGTGGCTGCGCGCCGATGTGCCCGCCCTCGCGCCGCTGGTGCGCGACTTTCTTCCCGAGCATCTCGCGCCCTTGCTGCAAGCGCATGGCGTCGAGCGAACGGTGCTCGTTCAGGCCGCCGACTCGGAAGCCGAAACGGATTTCATGCTGGAGCTCGCCACCGCGCATGACGTGGTCGGTGGCGTGGTCGGCTGGGTGGACCTGACCACCGCCGCGGCGGTGGCCTCGCTCGAACGAATGGCGCGGCACCCCAAGTTCAAGGGCGTTCGGCCGATGCTGCAAGACCTGGCCGACGACGACTGGATCGCCCGCATGCCGCATCCCGATGCCGTGCAGGCGCTGGTGCGCTTGGGCCTGCGCTTCGATGCGCTGGTGAAGCCACAACATCTGCCCTCGCTGATCCGCTTCCTGAAGGAGTGGCCGCAATTGCGCGTGGTGATCGACCATGCCGCCAAACCGCCGCTGGGTGCGCGCGACAGCGAAGCCTTCGCCACCTGGCGCAAGCACATCGATGCGCTGGCGGCGCTGCCGCAGGTGTGCTGCAAGTTCTCGGGTCTCTGGGGCGAATCGCCGCAGGCTGCACACCACGATATCGACGTGGCGGCGCGCATCGTGCGCCCGGTGTGGGAACACCTGCTCGACAGCTTCGGCCCTGCGCGACTCATGTGGGGCAGCGACTGGCCGGTGCTCAATCTGGCCGGTGACTACGCGGGCTGGATCGCGGTCAGCCAGGCCTGCATCGGCGGCCTCTCGGCCGGCGAACAGGCGCAAGTCTGGCGGGGCACGGCGCAACGCTTCTATGACCTCCAGCCGGATTGAACGCGCCACCATGCAACCCATCGTCACCATCCGCGACCTCTGCAAATCCTTTGCCGGCGTGCGCGCCCTCGACAAGGCCCAGTTCGACCTGCGGCCCGGCGAGGTGCATGCGCTCATGGGCGAGAACGGCGCGGGCAAATCCACGCTCATGAAGGTGCTGGCCGGCGTCTACAGCAAGGACTCGGGCGAGGTGCTGATCGACGGCAAGCCCGCGGACATCGCGAGTCCGCGCGCCGCGCAGGCGCTGGGCATCGGGATCATCCATCAGGAGCTGAACCTGATGAACCACCTGAGCGCCGCGCAGAACATCTTCATCGGCCGTGAGCCGCGCGGGCGCTTCGGCTTCTTCATCGACGAGGAGGCGATGCGCGCCGAGACACAGCGCATCTTCGATCGCATGAACCTGCGGCTCGATCCGCACACGCCGGTCGGCGAACTCACGGTGGCCAAGCAGCAGATGGTGGAGATCGCCAAGGCGCTCTCGTTCGACTCGCGCGTGCTCATCATGGACGAGCCCACCGCCGCGCTCAACAACGAGGAGGTGGCTGACCTGTTCCGCATCATCGGCCAGCTCAAGTCGCAGGGCGTGGCCATCGTCTACATCTCGCACAAGATGGACGAACTCAAGCGCATCGCCGACCGCGTGACCGTGATGCGCGACGGCCAGTACATCGCCACCGTGTCGATGGCCGACACGCCGATGGACACGCTCATCGCCATGATGGTGGGCCGCCAGCTCACCGAGGTGGAGAACGATTTTCTCGACACCTCGGGCAACGAGATCGTGCTGGAGGCCCGCGGCATCACGCGCGGCGCGATGGTGCGCGATGCGAGCTTCGTGCTGCGCCGGGGCGAGATCCTTGGCTTCGCGGGGCTCATGGGCGCAGGCCGCACCGAGCTCGCGCGCGCAGTGTTCGGCGCCGACCCCATCGAGGCGGGCGAGGTCTTCGTGCGCGGCAAGCGGGTGTCGATCAGGTCGCCCGAGGATGCGGTGTCGCACGGCATCGGCTATCTCTCGGAAGATCGCAAGCATTTCGGCCTGGCCACCGGCATGGATGTGGAAACCAACATCGCGCTGCCGAGCATGAAGAAGTTCGTGTCGATGGGCGTCTTCATCGACCAGGCGGCCATCGAGGCGGCCGGCAAGCGTTACGTGAAGCAGCTCAACATCAAGACGCCCTCGGTGCACCAGCAGGTGCGGCTGCTCTCAGGCGGCAACCAGCAGAAGATCGTGATCGCCAAGTGGCTGCTGCGCGATTGCAGCGTGCTCTTCTTCGACGAACCCACGCGCGGCATCGACGTGGGCGCGAAGGCCGAGATCTACCGCCTCCTCAACGAGCTGGCCGCAGAGGGCAAGGCCATCGTGATCATCTCTTCGGAGTTGCCCGAGATATTGCGCGTGAGCCACCGCGTGCTGGTGATGTGCGAAGGCCGCATCACCGGCGAACTGGCGGGGCGCGAAGCCTCGCAGGAAAAGATCATGCAGCTCGCCACCCGGCGCGAAGCTGCAGCCATCGCATGAAGACTGGAGACACGCTTTGACGACCCCCACTGCTACCACCGCCGCCACTGCCACACCTGGCTTTTCGCTGAGGGCGCGGCTCTTTCGCCCCGCCACGCGGCAAAAGCTTTTGGCCTTTGCCAGCCTCATCGCGTTGATGGTGTTCTTCAGCTTCGCTTCGCCGCAGTTCCTGCAGACCGACAACCTCGTGAGCATCCTGCAGTCGACCGCTGTGAATGGCGTGCTGGCCATCGCCTGCACCTTCGTCATCATCACAGCGGGCATCGACCTCTCGGTGGGCACGCTCATGACCTTCTGCGCCGTGATGGCGGGCGTGGTGCTCACCTACATGGGCATGCCGCTGGCGCTCGGCATCGCGGCAGCGATTTTCTTCGGCGCGCTGGCCGGCTTCATCTCGGGTGTGCTGATCGCCAAGCTGAAGATCCCGCCCTTCATCGCCACGCTCGGGATGATGATGCTGCTCAAGGGCCTGTCGCTCGTGATCTCGGGCACCAAGCCGATCTACTTCAACGACACGCCGGGCTTCACCGCCATCTCGCAGGATTCGCTGATCGGCGACCTCATTCCGTCGCTGCCGATTCCCAACGCGGTGCTGATCCTGTTTCTGGTGGCGGTGGCCGCAAGCATCCTGCTCAACCGCACCATCCTCGGGCGCTACACCTTCGCACTCGGCAGCAACGAGGAGGCGGTACGCCTCTCGGGCGTGAACACCAATTTCTGGAAGGTCGTGGTCTACACGGTGAGCGGCGGCATTTGCGGCATCGCGGGCTTGCTGATTGCCTCGCGCCTGAACTCCGCGCAGCCGGCGCTCGGGCAGGGCTACGAGCTCGACGCGATCGCGGCTGTGGTCATCGGTGGCACGTCGCTCAGCGGCGGCACCGGCACCATCGTCGGCACGATCATCGGCGCCTTCATCATGAGCGTGCTGACCAATGGACTGCGCATTCTTTCGGTCGCGCAGGAGTGGCAGACGGTGATCACGGGCGTGATCATCATCCTGGCCGTGTACGCGGACATCTTGCGCCGCCGCAGCAGCAACAAGCATTGATCCGATTTTCGATTTCGAATTTCTACAACCACAGGAGACATTTGCATGATTCAACGAAGAGCAGTCACCACCACGCTGGGCGCGGCCCTCATCGGCCTGTCGGGCTTCGCGCACGCACAGCAGGCGCAGGAGATCTACATCCCGCTCGTTTCCAAGGGCTTCCAGCACCAGTTCTGGCAGGCCGTGAAATCGGGTGCCGAGCAGGCCGCGAAGGACCTGAAGGTCAAGGTCACCTTCGAAGGCCCCGAGACCGAGGCGATGGTCGACAAGCAGATCGACATGCTTTCCGCCGCGCTCGCCAAGAAGCCCCAGGCCATCGGCTTCGCGGCACTTGATAGCCAGGCCGCCATTCCGTTGCTGAAGAAAGCGCAGGCCGCCAAGATTCCGGTGGTGGCATTCGACTCCGGTGTGGACAGCGACATTCCCGTGACCACCACCACGACCGACAACAAGGCCGCCGCGGCGCTGGCCGCCGACAAGATGGCCGAGCTGATCGGCAAGTCGGGCGAGGTCGCGCTCGTGGTGCACGACCAGACCAGCCGCACCGGCGTGGACCGGCGCGATGGGTTCGTAAACCGCATCAAGTCGACCTACCCGAACATCAAGATCGTGAGCGTGCAGTACGGCGGCGGCGACCAGCTGAAATCGACCGAGATCACCAAGTCGATCCTGCAGGCCTCGCCGAACCTCAAGGGCATCTTCGGTGCCAACGAGGGCTCCGCCATCGGCGTGGTCAACGGCGTGAAGGAGATGAAGCGCAACGGCAAGATCGTGATCATCGGCTACGACTCCGGCAAGCAGCAGAAGAACGCGATCCTCGACGGCAGCATGGCCGGCGCGATCACGCAGAACCCCGTGGGCATGGGCTACAAGACCGTGGAGATGGCGGTGAAGGCGATCAAGGGCGAGAAGCTGCCCAAGGTCGTGGACACGGGCTTCTTCTGGTACGACAAGACGAACATCGCGGACCCGAAGATCGCCGCCGTTCTCTACGACTGATCCCTTTCTCTCTGAAGACCCCGTTCATGACCATCGTTCGATCCATGCGCGTACTGGACGTGCGCTTTCCCACTTCGCAGCAGCTCGACGGCTCCGACGCGATGAACCCCGACCCGGACTACTCCGCGGCGTACGTCGTGCTGGAGACCGACCAGCCGGGGCTCGAAGGCCATGGCCTGACCTTCACCATCGGCCGCGGCAACGAGATCTGCTGCGCAGCCATCGAGGCGATGCACCACCTGGTCGTCGGGCTCGACCTGCAGTGGGTGGCCGAGGACATGGGCCGCTTCTGGCGGCACATCACCTCCGACAGCCAGCTGCGTTGGATCGGACCCGACAAGGGCGCGATCCATCTGGCGACCGGTGCGGTGGTCAATGCGATGTGGGACCTGTGGGCCAAGTCCGAAGGCAAGCCGGTGTGGCAGCTGGTGGCGGACATGAGCCCCGAGGAGTTGGTGCGCTGCATCGACTTTCGCTACATCACCGACTGCATCACGCCCGAGGAGGCGCTGGTGTTGCTGCGCGAAGCCTCTGTCGGCAAGGCGGAACGCATCGCTACGCTGAAGGCCGAGGGCTACCCCTGCTACACCACGTCGGCGGGATGGCTCGGCTACTCCGACGAGAAGCTGCGGCGGCTCGCGCAGGAGGCGGTCGATGCGGGGTTCAATCACATCAAGCTCAAGGTGGGTCGTGACCTGCAGGACGACATCCGGCGGCTGACCGTGGCGCGCGAGGTACTCGGACCCGATCGCCATCTGATGATCGATGCCAACCAGGTCTGGGAGGTCGACCAGGCCATCGACTGGGTGAAGCAGCTCGCGTTCGCCAAGCCCTGGTTCATCGAGGAGCCGACGAGCCCCGACGACGTCGAAGGCCACCGCAAGATCCGCGAAGGCATCGCACCTGTGGTGAAGGTGGCCACCGGCGAGATGTGCCAGAACCGCATCATGTTCAAGCAGTTCATCATGCGCGGCGCCATCGACGTGGTGCAGATCGATTCGTGCCGGCTCGGCGGCGTGAACGAAATATTGGCGGTGATGTTGATGGCCGCGAAGTACAAGCTGCCCGTGTGCCCGCATGCGGGCGGGGTGGGGTTGTGCGAGTACGTGCAGCACCTGTCGATGATCGATTTCCTCTGTATCTCGGGCACGCGCGAAGGGCGGGTGATCGAGTATGTGGACCACCTGCACGAGCACTTCGTCGAGCCCTGCGTGGTTCGCGATGCGGCGTACTTCCCGCCGACGGGGGCGGGCTTCTCGATCACGATGAAGCCCGAGTCGCTCGAGCGTTATCGCTTTCGTGGGTAAGTGGACAACAACAGGAAGGGCGTCGCGCGGTCATGGACTTGAATCTGAAAGACAAGGTGGTGCTCGTCACCGGTGGCGGCAGCGGCATCGGCGCGGCCGTTTCGCTCACGCTGGCGCGCGAGGGCGCAGTGCCGGTGATCTGCGGGAAGAATCCGCTGGATGCGGCGTTCGAGGAAGAGCTGCGCAGGTTGCAGCCGCGGGCGCGGTTTCTTCAATTCGAACTGATGGAGGAGGCGGCTTGCGGCAAGGCGATCGAGAGCACGGTCGCGGAGTTCGGGCGCATCGATGGACTGGTCAACAACGCGGGCGTGAACGACAGCGTGGGGCTCGAGGCGGGACGCGAAGCGTTCATCGCGTCACTGGACCGGAACCTCATTCACTACTACGTGATGGCGCATTTCTGCCTGCCGCATCTGAAGGCGAGCCGCGGTGCCATCGTGAACATCTCGTCGAAGACGGCGTTGACCGGGCAGGGCAATACCAGCGGCTACACCGCGGCCAAGGGGGCACAGTTGTCGCTGACGCGCGAGTGGGCTGCGTCGTTGCTGGAGGATGGCGTGCGCGTCAACGCGGTGATTCCCGCCGAGGTGATGACGCCGCTGTACCAGCGTTGGATCTCCGCCTTCGATGAGCCCGACCGCAAGCTCGCGACCATCACCGACAAGATTCCCCTGGGACGTCGGATGACGACGCCGCAGGAGATTGCGAATTCCGTGGTGTTCCTGCTGTCCGACACGGCTTCTTCGCACACGACGGGGCAGTGGGTGTTCGTGGATGGCGGGTATACGCATCTGGACCGGGCGTTGACCTGATCTCTCATCGCTCTTCTTTTCTTCTATCGACTACTGCATCGAACGACCATGCGCCACTGCCTTGCCCTCGACCTGAAAGACGACCCGGCGCTGATCGCTGAGTACGAGGCCTATCACCGCAACATCTGGCCCGAGGTGCGTGCGCACCTGCATGCGCATGGCGTGACGGGCATGGAGATCTACCGGCTCGGCACGCGGATGGTGATGCTGATGGAAACGGATGATGCGCGGTTTGACGCGGAGGCGATGGCGCTTGCTTCGCAGAACGATCCGAAGATCCGGGAGTGGGAGGATCTGATGTGGAAGTTTCAGGCGCCTACGCCGTGGACGCCTGAAGGGGAGAAGTGGGTGGGGATGGAGCGGATCTTCGAGTTGTAAGTTCGAAGCGCGGATTTCGCACCAGCCGAACGCAACAGTGTTTCTACCTGCGTGTCTGAAACAAACTGTCGTATGCAGGAGTGGAGAAGCCGGTGACACCCTGTCCATTCACGAACAGCTGCGGCACGCCGTTGTTGCCGCTCAGCCGTGCATAGGCCATCTTGCCTTCTGCAGTATCTATGTCCACCTCGCGATAGCCGATGCTCTTGGCGGCCAGATAGGCCTTTGCCTGCCGGCAATAACTGCACCACTTGGCAGAGAAAAGAACCGTGTCGCGAGGTGGTGGGGCGGATCCCCGGATATCCGCCGACTTGCGCAACTGTTCGATGTACGCGAGGGTTTCGGCGGACAACGGACTGGCCGGCAGGTTTCTGAAGGTCAACGTCCTGGAGTCGCGTGCCTGAGGCTGTGGAAGGTCGCTATAGATCGTTTTTCCGTCAGGGCCGGTTGACTTGTAGAGCGTTGTCGTCGTTGCGGTTGGCCCGTCAGCCGCAGACGCGGCATTCGCAAGAAAAAACACAAGCAGGAGGTGAAACCGCATTTGAAATGCCCGATGTTTGGCAGCCGCAAAGAATACATCGGAGCATCGGCCGGGTATCGGTGATTTTTTGGTCCAGTTAGCTTGCCTACTTTGGAAGCGCACGCTGATGGCGTGAGCCTCACCGTCGCCGCACGTCGCCAGAGACGAAAACATTCATTGCGATATCTCTTCGATGGAGGCTGGGGGAAACAAAGGGCCTCACCCCAATCGCATCGACAACTCCACATCGTCGGCAAACGGCACGGACAGGTAGCCGCTGTCGGGAGACCGCACACGCGCGAGGTACTCCGGGCTGTAGTCGGCGTTGTCCGCGACGATCAGCGCACTGGGCCGCAGGCGGTTTTCGACCAGTGCCAGCACGTCGTTGTAGAGCGACTTGGCACCATCGAGCAGCAGCAGGTCGATGGACTCGGGAAGGTCGCTCGCCAACGTCTTCAGCGCATCGCCTTCGCGGACTTCGACCAGGTCGCTCACGCCCCCTTCGGCCAGATGCTCGCGGGCCCTGGCGACCTTCGACGGTTCGAACTCGCTGCTGATCAGGCGGCCCCCGCCGTTGTCGCGCAGCGCCGCGGCCATGTACAGGGTCGACAGGCCGAAGGAGGTGCCGAACTCCACGATGTGGCGCGCCTTCGTACTGCGCGCCAGTTGGTACAGCAACACGCCAGTCTCGCGCGACACCGGCAGCCACAGGTCCTTGAGCTGGCTGTAGAAGTCGAGGTATTCGGTCTTGCTGCGCATCAGCCGTTGGCGCTCCTCCGGGCTGATGCTCGCGATGGCGGGGCTGGTGGCCGCGCCGGCCTCCTGGAACAGGCGGTCCAGCAAAGGGGCCAGCGGTGCAGTGGTCAAGGTCGTCTTCACAAGGTTCTTTCGTTTGAAAAGCGGATGCGAAATAATATGAAGAACCCTTCATGTTTTCCATTCGCGTTCTGCGACGCCTCCCATGACCGACCGTCGAAGCACCCCGATCTCCTCTCGCAGAAAGCCCAAGCAGGCGCGCTCGGCCGATCTTCTTGGGGCCATTCTTCAGGCAGCTATTCAGGTTTTGGCGAAGGAGGGCGTGCACCGCTTCACGACGACGCGCGTCGCCGAGCGGGCCGGCGTGAGCGTCGGGTCGGTCTATCAGTACTTTCCGAACAAGGCGTCGATCCTGTTTCGCCTGCAGAGCGACGAATGGCAGCAGACCACGGAGATGATGCGCGGCATCCTCGGGGACGCGCAGCGGCCCGCGCTGGAGCGTCTGCGCGTGCTCACGCATGCCTTTGTCCGCTCGGAGTGCGAGGAAGCAGAGGTTCGAACCGCGCTTGGTGACGCCGCGCCGTTCTACCGTGACGCACCCGAGGCACAGGAAGTGCGTGCCGACGGCGACGAGATCGTCCGCGCGTTCATGGTGGAGGCCCTGCCATCGGTCTCCGACGCCACGCGTGACATGGCGGGCGACCTGATCATTGCAACGCTCAGTGCGGTGGGCAAAGAGTTTTCAGAAAGCCCTCGAACCGACGCCCAGATCGAGGCCTGGGCGGATGCGATGGCCGACATGTTCTGCGTCTACATGGAGAGCCTCCAGAGACGCCCCGTTCCTCAATGATCGTGATGCAGGTAGCTCGCTTGCTTCGGCAACCGCAGGCTTACCAGGAACGCAATCACCATCATCCCGCTCACATACCAGAAGAACGCAGACTCATGCCCCAGTGACTTGAGCCCCAGCGCCACATACTCCGCCGACCCGCCGAAGATCGCATTCGCCACCGCATAAGCCAAGCCCACACCAAGCGCTCGCACCTCCGGCGGAAACATCTCAGCCTTCACGATCCCGCTGATCGACGTATAGAAGCTCACGATCGCCAGCGCCACGATGATCAGCACGAAGGCCAGCACGGGGCTCGTCGTGTACTGCAGCGCGGTCAGGATCGGCACCGTCGCCAGTGCGCCCAGCCCACCGAACAGCAGCATGTTGGTCCGCCGCCCGATGCGGTCCGACAGCGCGCCAAAAATCGGCTGCATGCACATGTAGACAAACAGCGCGCCGGTCATCACATAGCTCGCGGTCTTGATCGGCAGGTGCACCGTGTTCACCAGGTACTTCTGCATGTAGGTGGTGAAGGTGTAGAAGATCAGCGAGCCGCCGGCGGTGTACCCCAGCACCGTGAGGAACGCGGGCGTGTGGTGCTTGAAGAGCCCGGCCATGCTGCCAGCCTCCTTGTTGGCCTTGGCTTCGGCGCTCTGCGTTTCATGCAGCGTGCGACGCAGCAGCAGCGCGACGACCGCGGCGATGGCGCCGATCACGAACGGAATGCGCCAGCCCCACGACTTGAGTTCGGCCTCGGTGAGCAACTGTTCGAGCACCACGATCACGAGCACCGCGAGCAATTGCCCGCCGATCAGCGTGACGTACTGGAACGACGAGAAGAAGCCGCGCTGTCCGCGCAACGCGACCTCGCTCATGTAGGTCGCCGTGGTGCCGTATTCGCCACCGACCGAGAGGCCCTGGAACAGGCGGCACACCAGCAGCAGAAACGGCGCCCATGCACCGATCTGCGCGTAGGTCGGCAGGCAGGCAATGACGAGGGAGCCGCCGCACATCATCGTCACCGAGATGAGCATCGAGGTCTTGCGCCCGAGCCGGTCGGCCACGCGGCCGAAGAGCCAGCCGCCGATGGGCCGCATGAGGAAGCCGGCCGCGAACACGCCGGCCGTGTTGAGCAACTGCGCGGTGGGGTCCGATTTGGGGAAGAAGGCCGGCGCGAAATAGAGCGCCGAGAACGCGTAGACGTAGAAGTCGAACCACTCGACCAGGTTGCCCGACGAGGCCGCCATGATGGCGAAGACGCGGTGCCGTTTTTCTTCGGCGGTGTAGTGCGGGGGCGAAGAGGAAGAGACCGTCTGGCCTCCTTGAGTGGGCGTGACTGCGCTCATGGTGGCTTTGCCGCCATGCGGGGCGGCTGTGTTGTTGTCTGCTGCAACATTCTGTCCCGCACGCCCGCTGCGCGTGTCAGCAGGCGCCGCATCCACCTGCCGTCGAAGTGGCCTTGTCGGCCCTGCCTCTTACCTGTCTCTTTCTGCTCTTCAGAAGGTGCCGGGCAGCAGGATGCTGGAGTCGACCGTGTCGATCTGTGTGTGGCCGCAGAAGGCCATGGTGATGTCCAGTTCCTTGTGGATGATCTGCAGCGCGCGCGTCACGCCCTCCTGCCCGTGGGCGCCGAGGCCGTAGAGAAAGCTGCGGCCGATCATCGTGCCGCGGGCGCCGAGCGCGCGGGCCTTGAGCACGTCCTGTCCGCTGCGGATGCCGCCGTCCATCCACACCTCGATCTCGCTGCCCACCGCTTCGACGATGGCCGGCAGCGCGGCGATGGAGGAGGGCGCGCCGTCGAGTTGGCGGCCGCCGTGGTTCGACACGATGAGCGCGTCGGCGCCGCTGCTCGCCGCAAGCCGCGCATCTTCCACGTCCATGATGCCCTTCAGGATGAGCTTGCCGCCCCAGAGCTTCTTGATCCACTCCACGTCGGCCCAGCTCAACGCGGGGTCGAACTGTTCGGCGGTCCAGGACGAGAGCGACGACAAGTCCTTCACGCCCTTCGCATGCCCCGCGATGTTGCCGAAGGTACGGCGCTTCGTGCCCAGCATGCCCATGCACCAGCGCGGCTTGGTCGCGAGGTTGATGAGGTTCTTGATCGTCGGCTTTGGCGGCGCGGTGAGGCCATTCTTGATGTCCTTGTGGCGCTGGCCGAGGATCTGCAGGTCGAGCGTGAGCTGCAGCGCCGTCACGTTCGCCGCCTTGGCGCGCTCGATGAGGCGTTCGATGAAGTCGCGGTCCTTCATCACGTAGAGCTGGAACCAGAACGGATGGCGGTCGGTGTTCTCGGCGATGTCTTCCAGCGAGCAGATGCTCATGGTCGAGAGCGTGAACGGAATGCCGAAGGCCTTGGCCGCGCGGGCGCCGAGGATCTCGCCGTCGGCGTGCTGCATGCCGGTGAGGCCGGTGGGCGCGATCGCGACGGGCATGGCCACATCCTGGCCGATCATGGTGGTGCGCGTGGAGCGGCCTTCCATGTTCACCGCCACGCGCTGGCGCAGCTTGATCTTCTGGAAGTCGCTCTCGTTGGCGCGGTAGGTGCCCTCAGTCCACGCGCCGGAGTCGGCGTAGTCGTAGAACATCTTCGGTACGCGCCGCTTGGCGATCACCCGCAGGTCTTCGATGTTGGTGATCTTGGAAAGGTCGGCCACGGGGGAGTCTCCTGGGTTGTCTCTGTTGTTCGATCGCGCGAGCGGGGATTATGGGCAGGCTCCGCCGCGGGCCGAGTGTGGCGTCCGAAACGGACCCTCATCTGAAAAATACCCGGGCCGGGCCTGAAAAGAATTCAGCCGGCCAGGCCGGCGATCAATCCATCAGTCCCGCAGCGCCTGCCGCAGCCATTCGACGAAGGTCGCGCACTCCCAGCGCTCCATCGCGCCCGGTCGCCAGCACAGGAAATAGGCGTTGGGCGACGGAACGCTTTCCCCCGAGAGCCGCACCAGCCGGCCGTTTTCCAGCCACGCGCTGCCCAGCTTCAGGTGCATGAGCACCACGCCGAAGTCTTCGGCCGCCGCGTCGAGCGCCAGGCCCAGGTCGTTGAACTGGTGGCCCGTGGCCGGCTCCGGCAGGCCGATGCCGTGCGCCTTGAACCAGGTGCGCCACGATTCGAGCGGCGTGCGCAGCAGTTGCACGCGCGAGACCTCGGCATCGGTCGCGAAGCCATCGAACGGCCCGTGGCGCTGCAGGTATGCCGGGCTGCAGGCGGGCGCCACGTCGTCGGCCAGCAGCTGGCAGAACTCGCGGTCGTGGAATGGCCCGGTGCCGAAGCGAAGCTCCAGGTCGGCCTCTTCCGCCGTCATGTTGCGCACCGGCATGGTCACCTGCAGCATCAGCTCGATATTCGGGTACGCATCGCGAAACCGAGCGAGCCGCGGCAGCAGCATTTGCCGAGAGAACGTGGGCGTCACCGCCACGCGCAGCCGCCGCACCTGCGACTCTGGCTCGCGGCCGGGCACTTGCTGCAGCGCCGCAATGGCCTCGCGCACGCGGGCCAGGTAGGCCACGCCGTCGGCGCCGAGGCCGAAGTCGTTGCCTGTGAAGAGCTTGAGTTCGAGCTGCGTCTCCAGCTGCCGGATGCGGTGGCTCACCGCGCTGGGCGTCACGCTGAGTTCTTCGGCCGCGAGGTTCACGCTGCGCAGCCGTGCGACCGCCTCGAAGGCCTGCAGGCCCTGGGTCGAGGGGAGTCGCGTGGATGCCATGTGCTGTTGCGTGCCGGGGGTAGGATGTTAGCGAATCGCTGTCGGTGGCTCGTGGCGTCCTTCTCGTTTGTCTTGTGTTGCCTTCGGCGATTTTTCGGTGCGCTGCGCACACCGTCTCATAACCAAATCCAACAGGAGACAAACCCATGGTCTGGCAACAGGTCTACAACCCGTTCGGCAATATGGTGGTATCGACGGCGCTGGCCGCGATACCGGTGGTGGTCATGCTCGTGAGCCTCGGGCTCCTGCATGTGAAGGCGCATTACGCGGCGGGGCTCGGCCTGCTGAGCGCCGTGGTCATCGCGGTCTTCGCCTTCGGCATGCCGGCCGACATGGCGGGCAAGGCGGCCTTCCTCGGCGGCATCACCGGCCTCTTGCCCATCGGCTGGATCGTGCTGAACATCATCTTCCTGCAGCAGCTCACCGAGCAGAACGGCAGCTTCAAGATCCTGCAGGACTCCATTGCCGGCATCACCGAAGACCGGCGTCTGCAACTGCTGTTGATTGCATTCGCATTCGGCGCCTTCTTCGAGGGCGCGGCGGGCTTCGGCACGCCGGTGGCGGTGACGGCTGCGATCCTCATCGGCCTGGGCTTTTCGCCGCTGGCAGCGTCGGGCCTCTCACTCATCGCCAACACGGCACCGGTGGCCTTCGGCGCGCTCGGCACGCCGGTCATCACGCTGGCCAAGGTGCATGGCTACGACCTGATGGCCGTCACCGCGATGATCGGGCGGCAGTTGCCCTTCTTCTCGCTGCTGGTGCCGTTCTGGCTCATCTGGGCCTTCTCGGGACGCAAGGGGATGATGGAAGTGTGGCCCGCCATCCTGGTGACGGGCCTGTCCTTCGCAATCCCGCAGTTCCTGGTTTCCAACTACATCGGCCCCGAGCTGGTGGACATCATCGCGGCGCTGGTGTCGATGACTTCGCTGGTGCTGTTCCTGCGCGTATGGCGGCCCAAAACCATCTGGACTTCCGTGTCGCTCAAGGGCCACGAGAAGGATGGCGGCGAGGCCGGGCCCGTGGTCTTGCCGAAGAAGCATCCGCGCGCCGACGTGATCCGCGCGTGGACGCCGTGGATCATCCTCACCGTGTTCGTCTTCATCTGGGGCCTGCCGGTGGTCAAGACCTGGCTCAACGGCATCTTCGCGCCCAGCTTCCCCATCGACGGGTTGAACAACATGATCGAGAAGGTGGCGCCGGTGGTGCCCAAGCCCACGAAGGAAGGCGCGGTGTACCAGCTGCTGCTGCTCTCGGCCACGGGCACCGGCATTCTGGCCGCGGCCCTGGTGGGCGGGGTGATCATGAAGTACAACCCGATCCAGCTCGTCGCCGCCTACGGCCGCACGCTGTGGCTGGTGAAGTTCTCGCTGCTCACCATCATGCTGATGCTCGCGCTGGGCACGCTCACGCGCTACTCGGGGCTCGATACGACGCTGGGCCTGGCCTTTGCCAACACGGGCGTGTTCTACCCATTCTTCGGCACGCTGATGGGCTGGCTGGGCGTGGCGCTCACGGGCTCGGACACCGCATCCAACGTGCTCTTCGGCGGCATGCAGAAGGTCGCGGCCGACCAGTTGGGCCTGAGCCCCAACCTCATGGGCGCGGCCAACAGCTCGGGCGGCGTGATGGGCAAGATGATCGATGCGCAGTCGATCGTGGTGGCCTCCACCGCCACGCGCTGGTTCAATCACGAGGGCGAGATCCTGCGCTACGTGTTCTTCCACTCCATTGCGCTGGCCTGCCTGGTCGGCTTCTACGTGACGCTGCAGGCCTATGTGTGGCCGTTCACGCTGATGGTCGTGAAGTAGTTTTTTCGGCGGAGGCTACCAGCGCCTCCAGCAGCCGTCGCAGGTCGTCGACAGCTTCGCGCGCCACGGCGGCATCGCCCATCTGGGCCTTGATGATGGCGCCGTCGACGCCGATGCCCGCAGCCTGCGCGAGCGCCATGCGTGCGGGCGTTTGAAAGGGCAAGAGGCCTGCGATCACCTCGACCATTTCGAGCTTGTGTTCGCGCGATCGCTCCAATGCACCTTGCACGCTGCCGCCCACTTCGGCCGTTGCGTTGATGAACGCGCAGCCGCGAAACACCGGGTCGGCGAACCACTCCGCCATCACGTCGGCCAGCAGCAGCAGGGCGTTGGCGTCGCCCGCGCGCTCGTGCGCGCCGCGCCGGCCCAGCGCATCGACGAACCACGCCATCCATCGCGTGTGCCGGTGGTCGAGGAACTCGCGCACCAGGTCGTCCTTGGAAGGAAAGTGCCGATAGAAGGTGACCTTGGTGACGCCCGAGGCGGCGATCACGCGGTCGATGCCGGTGGCGCGGATGCCGTCGCGATAGAAGAGGTCGTGCGAGGTGACGAGGATGCGCTCGCGCGCGGGCAATGCGGAGATGTCCATGGTGCGATTGTAGGCATGTAGACAGACCTGTCTACTTCGTGGCACATTGCGGCCCTCGACAACCCTTCAACCATCGAAAGCCCCCTCATGGAATCCCGCCCGCCGCTGCCGCCATTCACCCTCGAGACCGCCACCAAGAAGGTCCAGGCCGCCGAAGACGCCTGGAACACCCGCGACCCGGTTCGCGTGAGCCTGGCCTACACGCCCGACACCGAATGGCGCAACCGCGCCGACTTCGTCAACGGCCGCGAGCAGGTGGTGGAGTTCCTCGCCCGCAAGTGGGAGCGCGAGACCGACTACCGCCTGAAGAAGACGCTCTGGGCCTTCATGGACAACCGCATCGCGGTGCGCTTCGAGTACGAATGGCACGACGCCGCGGGCCAGTGGTTCCGCAGCCACGGCAACGAGAACTGGGAGTTCAACGAGCAGGGCCTGATGCAGAAGCGCTACGCAAGCATCAACGACCAGCCCATTGCGGAGTCGGAGCGCAAGTTCCGCTGGGACCGCGCGTAACCGGTGTTTCTCCTTCCCCCTCTGGGGGAAGGCTGGGATGGGGGCAGGCCGTTGAACAGGCGCAATGCTTTCTCGGAGGCCGCGTGCCCCCACCCCGGCCCTCCCTCAAAGGGGGAGGGAGCAAGACAGCTGGGCATGTCTGTTGCTTGTCCTGTCGCATCCCTTTCATACCCAGGAGCCAAGCAACATGAACCGCAACGACGTCACCGAGAAGATCATCACCGTGAAGGTGTCCAAGGGCATCCAGTGGGCCGACGTGGCCAAGAAGGTCGGCCAGTCGAAGGAGTGGACCACCGCTGCCTGCCTCGGCCAGATGACGCTCGACGACAAGCAGGCCAAGGTCGTCGGCAAGATCTTCGGCCTCACGCCCGAGGAGCAGAAGTGGCTCCAGGTCGTGCCCTACAAGGGCTCGCTGCCCACGCCCGTGCCGACCGATCCGCTCATCTACCGCTGGTACGAAATCGTGAGCGTGTACGGCACCACCATCAAGGAGCTGATCCACGAGGAGTTCGGCGACGGCATCATGAGCGCCATCGACTTCAGCATGGACATCCAGCGCCAGGCCGACCCGAAGGGCGACCGCGTCAACGTGGTGCTGTCGGGCAAATTCCTGCCGTACAAGACCTACTGACGCGGCCGCCGTCCGTCATGCGCGCCCAGCGCGTCGATCACCAGGCGTGCGCGGCCGACTTCGATACTGTGCCCGGCCGCACCGGCATCGTGATGCCGTATCCCTCGATGGCGCCGGCCACCGATCGCGCGACGCTCTCGGCCGGCGAGGCAAGGCGCCGCCGGGTGCGCATGCGCTCGAAGCTGAAGCTCGCCGCCAGGCGCTCGGCCAACGGGTCGCTGAAGCCGGTCACGTCGGGGCTCACGACCGTGACGTGCAGGTGGCCCGCATGCTCCTGGCGCAGCCCCTCGGAGATCGCGTTCACCGCGTACTGCGTGCCGTGGTACACGGCCGACTCGGGCGTCACGCCTTGCGCGGCCACGGGCACCACGTTGACGATGTGGCCCCAGCCCTGCAGCTGCATCGTCGGCAGCACGGCGGCCACGCCGAGCAGCACGCCGCGCAGGTTCACATCGATCATGAGTTCCCACTCCTCGATCTTGCGGTTCCACAGCGGCGACATCGGCATCACGCCCGCCGCGTTGACCAGCACGTCGATCTGCCCGTGCGTGTCGAAGGCGAACTCGGCGAAGGCTTCCACGCTGGGCCGATGCGTCACGTCGAGATGCTGGAAGCTCGCCGAGCCGCCCGTGGCGTTGATCTCGGCCGCGAGGGCTTCGAGCTTGTCGGTGCGCCGCGCACCAAGCACCACGCTGGCCCCACGCCGCGCCAGCAGCCGCGCGGTGGCCTCGCCGATCCCGCTGCTCGCACCGGTGATGAGGACGACTTTTTCCTGGATTGCGCTCATACAAAACTCCTCGTGCTGGTTGGTGGACCATGGCGCGAAGGTGCGCCGGGCATGGAGAGAAGTTTCGTGCGGATGGGGGTTGGAGCGGTATCCGGATTGAACGGGGTTCTTGCCTGATTCTGCGAAACGTGATGCGGGAGTCGTGCGCTTGTTGGCGTATGTCTCCGCGGATGCAGAGGATCGATTGACGCGAGCCAACCCCGCCGCTACATTCCAGTCGCCTCGTGATGAGCGAGGCCGGGTTTGACAGCCTGAAAGAACCGCGGTGAAAGCCGCATACCCGCAATGGTTTGCGGCTTTTGCCATTCCGGCTTCCTTTTAGGCGGCTCGGATGGGAGGGCTCGCGCCCTGCCGGTTTCGCCTAGCGGTTCCCGGTCTGTCAACCCGTTCGAGCCGCCGCCTTCGTTTGACAGCGAATGCAGCGGTTGTAGCAAAGCTGAACCGACAGGGAGGGCCGACATGGCCGAGTCATCAAACACTGCGCATGACAGTGCGGAGTTCAAACCCTTTGTGTGGAATCCCTTGCAGGGGCTCGATCACAAGGAACGGCAGTACGCCTTGTTCCTCAACGACGCGCGCGACGTGGTGCAGGGGGCGCACACGCTGATGGAGTTGCTCGCGTGGGATGAAGATCGACGCGATGAAGCGCATTCATCGAACGGCCCCGCACCGTTACCGCTATTCAGCGCGGTCGATCGCGCATCGCTTCAACGGCTGGCAATCGTTTCGCTCGGCATGTTGCACGCGGATATCGAATGCCAATGCGAGGGCTTGGAAAAAGCGCGCTGACGGGAGATCAGTTCGTGGAAATCGACCGGATCGCACGCTGGAAAGCACTCGACACCTTGGGCAATTCCACAATGGCGCGCTCGTTGCCGAAGGGACGGTCGATTGCGGGGCGCGCGACCTGATAGTCCATCTTCACACCGCCATCGAGGAAAGACCGTGCCTCGCTGCGAGGGAAAAGGCCTATGTCGGTCTTCAGACCCGCGGCCAAGTGGCGTTTGACGTCTCGCATGTCTACACCGTAAGCCCCTGTCTCCTCGACGCGGACTCTCTCGGCACGGGCCGGTGCGAGCTGCGTTTCGACGAGGATGTTTTGCTCGCTCGACTGCGGGGCGGTTGCTTCGACGGCATGCGCCGAGGAGGCGCCCAACAGGAGCGTACCCAGACAAAAAGCCAACGTCTTGCGCGGAAAGATGAACTGAAAACTCATGGTGACATTCCCTTTTTTGGAACTGCTTTCGATACCGGGCGAGACTTTACCGTCCCTTCGAGACCGCGGGACATTGCCATCTTCGGCGGCAGCCGGTCAGCCGACAAGACCCTTCAACTCGCCGCTGTCGATGAGCTTCTTCAGATCCGAAGCACCTCCCACCAGCGTGCCCTTCACGAACACCATCGGAAACGTCGGCCATCCGGTCCACATCTTGAGCGCGTTGCGGTCGCGCCATCGGCTCAGGTAGTTGCCGTATTCGAGGTACCTGCACGGCTGCCCGATCGCGTCGAGCGCCTTGCGCGCCTGCTTCGGATGCGGGTTGATGCCCATGCCCACCACGACCACATCATTGGCCGCAACGGCGGCCATGACTTCGCGAACGATGGTCTGACGGCTCTCGGCGACCTTGGTGCGGATGGCGGGGTGGATGCGGGCTTCTTCGAGGACGGGACGGGGCATGAGACGCTTTCGGAGGTTCGCGTGACTGTAAGGCCGCGCGAGTCCGTTCGCCGATTCGAAAGCTGGTGAAGAATGGGCACCGGCGAAGGCACCGACCCGGTCTGCCGTCGCCACCGTCCGACCTTTTTTGAGAGCGTTGCGTTGAACCCTGGCCCCAAGCCCCTGTCGTTGCTTGCACGCGTGCTGCTGCATTGCTTCGCGGTGCTGTGCCTTGTCCTCGGGCTCATCGGCGTGGTGCTGCCGGGCATGCCGACGACCGTGTTCATCCTGATGGCCGCATGGGCCGCCGCGCGCAGCTCGCCGCGGCTGCACGCATGGCTGCGCAATCACCGCATCTTCGGCCCGCTGCTGCGCAACTGGGAGAACGGCCGCACCGTGAGCCACCGCGCGAAGTGGAGCGCGACCATCACCATGGCGGCCTGCGCCGTCATCGTGTCTTTCACGGCCCATCGCGTGTGGATGGCTGCGCTGGCCATCGGGTGCATGGCAGTCGTGCTGGCGTGGCTGTGGTCGCGTCCGTTGCCGCCTTCGCAGCAGCAGCAGTGATGCGCCGCGATGCAGTGCTTCGTCGCATATTGAGCTGAGCCCGAAAATCGGCGAAGCTCCTGCGATGGACGAGCCCTCCAACACCCCGACGCGCCCCCGGATCTATCTCGCGGGGCCGGACGTTTTCCGCCCGGATGCCCGAGACCATTTCGTGCGGCTCAAGGCGGCGTGCGATGCATTGGGCCTGGCGGCACTGCTGCCCGCCGATGGCGAAGAGGAGCCCACGCCCGACGCGTTGGAGAAGCGCATCTACGAAGCCAACATGCAGCGCCTTCGCGGTGCCGACGGCGTGGTAGCGAACCTCTCGTCCTTCAGGGGACTGGAGCCGGATTCGGGCACGGTGTTCGAGGTCGGTGCTGCAGTGGCGCTGGGCATTCCCGTCGTGGCCTATGGCGTGCCCGAAGGCAGCTACGCGGACCGTGCGCGTGCAACGTTGCCATGCACGCACGACGCGAACGGCGTGCTGCGCGAGAGCGGCACCGGCATCGCGGTCGAAGACTTTGGCCAGCCGTTGAATCTGATGCTGGCTTGCTCGATCCACATCGAGACGACGCCCGAGGCGGCGCTGCAGAAGATGGCCTTGGTGCTGGCCGCGCTGAGTCAGTAAGGCGGCGCCTTGCGCGCCCGCTGTGCACGGGCAGCTTCGGTCCACCAAGCCAGGTCATCTGCAAATCGGGGGAAGGCGCGTTCCAGCGATTCGCCCGCCTTGCCCGTCGGTTGGCCGTCTTCATCCAGCGTCTGCGAAATCGGCCCCACCGCCAGCGTGCTCGACACCACCACCATCCCCATCTCCGACAGGATCGCGTGCCAGATCGTCCCCGAGCGCACGCCGGAGAACCGTCCCGCCGAATAGCTCGCGACCGCAGCGGGCCGCCAGAACCACTCTTCGAGAAAGTGGTCCGTCAGGTTCTTCAGGCCGGGCTGCGGTCCCCAGTTGTATTCGCCGGTCACGAAGATGAAGGCGTCCGCCATGCGGATTTTCTTCGCCAGCGTCTCCATGGCCGCGGGCGCCGTGCCCTTCGGATATTCCTTGTACATGCGGTCGAGCATCGGCAGGTCGACGGCCTTGGCGTCGATCAGCTCCGCCTCGTCGCCGCGTGCGGCGAGGCCCCTCACGATGAAGTCGGCGAGCCGCACGCCCATGCGGTCCGAGCGGTACGAGCCATAGAACACCAGGATCTTGTCAGCCATCGTTGTTCCTATTGAGTCGTCAGTCAGCGTCTGCAATCGCCGCCGACGGACACGGTGCCGTCCTTGCACTCGGTCAGGATGTCATCGTCATCGGGCGAGTTGGCCGGCGCCGGAACTGCTGCCGGGGCCGACCCTGCGCCTTCGCGTTGGTAGACGATCTTCTTGGTGCCTAGTTCGCAACTGCCCACCACCTGACCAGCCGCCGGCGCATTGCCGTCGACGACGAGCACCGCGAACTGCGTGACGCCCGCGGCGCCGATCTTCGCTTCGATCTGTGCGCGCAGGGTCTCGCAGCTCTCGGCGGCGTGCGCTGCGCCGACCGTTGCGATGCACGCGATGGAAATCAACCAGGGTTTCATGATTGGCCTGCCTTTCGCAGCGTGGTTGACGGGCAAACAGTCTAGCCCCGCGCCGCGCGCGGCCGCTCCATCGCGAGCGTCGAGTGCACGAAGCCCAGCTTCGCGAAGAACGCCGGCGCGCCTTCCCTGCCGGCGCGCAAGACCCAGGTGACGTTGTCCTCGGCGCCCACGATGTGCTCGACCAGCGCACGGCCGATGCCGCGCCCGCGAAACGGTGCGGCGACGACCACCATCGACAGGTACCCGTTCGAGAGCCCGTCGGTGAGGGCGCGTGCGAAGCCGGCGATTTCTTCATCGACCACGGCGACCCATGCGTGCTGCGATGCAGCCACCAGCCTGGCGAGACAGGTCACGTCCGGAATCCGGTGTGCCCATCCGTTGGCCGCGAGCAGGCGGTAGACAGCTTCGAGGTCCGAAGCGGTGATTTCGCGGATCTGCATTTCGTCTCCTCGGTCTTGGGTTGCGGGGCGCCAGCGGTGAGCCCCATCACAAGCGACAACGGCCTGCCGCATGTGCGGCAGGCCGTTGTCGGGGCATGCATCCGGCTTCAGTGAAGCGAGGACGCGGCCCTCTGTCGCGCTATCAGGCTTGCGCCGCGGCCAGCACCGAGTTCAGCGTCGCGCTCGGGCGCATCACCGTCTCGAACTTGACCGGGTCGGCCAGGTAGTAGCCGCCGATGTCCACCGGCTTGCCCTGCACGGCCGCGAGTTCGTCGACGATCTTCTTCTCGTTGGCGCTCAGCGTCTCGGCCAGCTTCTTGAACTTGGATTGCAGCGCCGTGTCGTCGGTCTGCGCGGCAAGCTCCTGCGCCCAGTACATGGCCAGGTAGAACTGGCTGCCGCGGTTGTCCAACTGACCGGTCTTGGGCGACGGGTTCTTGTTGTTGTCCAGCAGCTTGCCGGTGGCGGCGTCGAGCGTCTTGGCAAGGATCTTGGCCTGCGCGTTGCCGGTTTTCAGGCCCAGGTCTTCCAGGCTCACGGCCAGCGCGAGGAACTCGCCCAGCGAATCCCAGCGCAGGTGGTTCTCTTCGACCAGCTGCTGCACATGCTTGGGGGCCGAGCCGCCCGCGCCGGTTTCGTACAGGCCACCGCCGGCCATGAGCGGCACGATCGACAGCATCTTGGCCGAGGTGCCCAGTTCCATGATGGGGAACAGGTCGGTGAGGTAGTCGCGCAGGATGTTGCCGGTGGCGCTGATGGTGTCCAGGCCGCGCACGACGCGCTCCAGCGTGTAGCGCATGGCGCGCACCTGGCTCATGATCTGGATGTCCAGGCCCGAGGTGTTGTGCTCGTGCAGGTACATCTTGACCTTGGTGATCAGCTGCGCCTCGTGCGGGCGGTAGGCGTCGAGCCAGAACACCACCGGCATGCCGGAGTTGCGCGCGCGCGTGACGGCCAGCTTCACCCAGTCGCGGATCGCCGCGTCCTTGACCTGGCACATGCGCCAGATGTCGCCCTGTTCCACGTCTTCGCTCATCAGCACTTCACCGGTGTCCAGGTCGGTGATGTTGGCGACGCCGTCTTCGGGAATCTCGAAGGTCTTGTCGTGCGAGCCGTATTCCTCGGCCTTCTGGGCCATGAGGCCGACGTTGGGCACGGTGCCCATGGTCTTGGGGTCGAAGGCGCCGTGCCACTTGCAGAAGTTGATGATCTCCTGGTAGATGCGGGCGAAGGTCGATTCGGGCATCACGGCCTTGACGTCCTTCAGGCGGCCGTCGGCGCCCCACATCTTGCCGCCGTTGCGGATCATCGCGGGCATCGATGCGTCCACGATCACGTCGTTCGGCGAATGGAAATTGGTGATGCCCTTGGCCGAGTCGACCATGGCGAGCTCGGGGCGGTGCTCGTGGCAGGCGTGCAGGTCGCGCTTGATCTCGTCCTGGGTGCTCTGGGGCAGCGTGGCGATCTTGTTGTACAGATCGACCATGCCGTTGTTGACGTTGATGCCCAGTTCGTCGAACAGCTTGCCGTGCTTCTCGAAGGCTTCCTTGTAGAAGATCTTCACGCAGTGGCCGAAGACGATGGGGTGCGAGACCTTCATCATGGTGGCTTTGACGTGCAGCGAGAACATGACGCCGGTCTTGTGCGCGTCCTCGATCTCCTTTTCATAGAAGGCCAGCAGGGCCTTCTTGCTCATGAACATGGAGTCGATGACCTCGCGGTCGAGCAGCGCCACCTTGGACTTGAGCACGACGGTCTTGCCGCTCTTGGTGATCAGTTCCATCTTGACGTTGCGCGCGCGGTCCAGGGTCATGGACTTTTCGCCGTGATAGAAGTCGCCGCCGTGCATGTGCGAGACGTGCGAGCGCGAGGCCTGGCTCCAGTCGGCCATGCTGTGCGGGTTCTTGCGGGCGTATTCCTTCACCGCATTGGGGGCGCGGCGGTCCGAGTTGCCTTCGCGCAGCACGGGGTTCACCGCGCTGCCGGTGCACTTGTTGTAGCGCGTGCGGATGTCCTTGTCCTCGTCGGAAGTCGGGTTCTCGGGGTAGTCGGGGATCTTGTAGCCCTTGCCCTGCAGCTCCTTGATCGCCGACTTGAGCTGGGACACCGAGGCGCTGATGTTGGGCAGCTTGATGATGTTGGCTTCGGGCTTGAGCGTGAGCTTGCCCAGTTCGGCCAGGTTATCGGGCACCTTCTGCGCGTCGCTCAGGAATTCGGGGAATTCGCCCAGGATGCGGGCGGCCACCGAGATGTCGCTCGTGGTGACGTCGATGCCGGCCGGGGCCGTGAAGGCGCGCACGATGGGGAGGAACGCGTAGGTCGCCAGGAGGGGCGCCTCGTCGGTCAGGGTGTAGACGATGGTGGGTTGCTTCGTGCTCATGCGCTTGCTTCCGTAAAGCTGAGGGAGGTCGGGGTGGCGGGAACTTCCGCCGCAGACTCCGGCGGGATCTGACCGCCGGAATCCGCGATTGTCGCCGGGCGGCGACCCGCCCGGACAGCCGCCGGGGTTATCTCCCCGTGCGAGGCTCTGTCAATGGAGGGGAAGCTCGATGGTGGCTGCCAGCGGCACCTCGTCGATGCGCGCGGCGCTGGCGACGATGACAGCCCGCCCGGGCCGGGTCGCCAGGTCGGCCAGGGCGCTCCACAGGCGGCGGACCGAGCCGGCATCCAGTGCCGCGGTCGGCTCGTCCAGCAGCACCAGCGGGCGGCCCGAGGCGAGGGCGGCGGCCAGCCAAACTTTGCGCTTCGAGCCCGTGGAGAGCATGTACATCGGCTTGTCGATGTGCGGGGGCAGGGAAAAGCCGTCGACCAGGGTCTGCCAGAGGTCGTCGTCGAAGCCGGCGTCGCCTTCGCGCAGGGTCGCGGTGCAGGCTCGCGCAGTGACCTGGTCGAAGCGATCCGTTGACGGATCGACGAAGAACACGCTGCGACGATAGGCCTCGGGCGTGGCGTCGAGGCTCGTGCCCGCGATCGTCAGCCGGCCCTTGGTGGCAGGCAGCACGCCCGCGATCACCTGGAGCAGCGCCGACTTGCCGGCGCCGGTGTCGCCATACAGCAGCGTGACGCCGGGACCGATGGCGGCGCTCCAGCCGGCGGCGATGGCGGGCTGGTCGGGGTAGGCGAAGTCGATGTCCTGAAGACGAAGGACGGGGGAGTGCGAGGGGGTGGTGTTCACGAGGCGAGGTTGTACCTCATCGGACGCCAGCCCCGTTCAGTGCTTCGGAACCGTCACCGCCCCCACGTACAGCGTGCGCCCCGCGCCCAGCCCGGCGATCACCAGCGCAATGCCCAGCCCGACGAAGAGCCACGCCGAGGCGCGGAAGCTGCCGGTCCACCCGTGCAGCAGCCCGGCCAGGAGCGGCCCGCAGGCGGCCACCATGTAGCCCACGCCCTGCGCCATGCCCGAGAGGTGCGCGGCGACGTGCGAATCGCGCGAGCGCAGCACGATCATCGTGAGCGCAAGCGCGAAGGTGCCGCCCTGCGCAATGCCCAGCATCACGGCCCACATCCAGACCCACGCCCCGCCCAGCGGCGCGAACAGCATGGCCAGCATCGCGCTCACCGTGAGCAGCGCCAGCACCACGCCCAGGCCGCGCTGGTTGCGCAGCTTCACCGCGAGCGCCGGCACCACGAGGCAAGTCACCACCTGCGTCATGACCGACAGCGACACCACGTAGCCGGCCGTCTCGCCGCCGAGCCCGCGCTCGCGCAGGATCGGCGCGAGCCAGCCCATCACGATGTAGGCGAGGGCGGACTGCAGCCCCATGAAGAGCGTGACCTGCCATGCCAGCCGGTCGCGCCAGAGGCCTTGCACGGAGAAGCCCGACTCGCTCGCCACCGGCCTGAGCGGCAACGCCTGCGGCGCCCAGATCAGCGTGACCAGCAGGGCCGGTACGGCCCACATGGCGAGGGCGTAGGTCCAGCCGCCGCCCAGCGCGTGCTCGAGCGGCACGGTGAGGCCCGCGGCGCTGGCGGCGCCGCCGCACACGGCCATCGTGTAGAGGCCCATCATCAGCGCCGCCTGTTTCGCGAAGTCGCGCTTCACGAGCCCCGACAGCAGCACGTTCGACACCGCGATGCCGCTGCCCGCGATGGCCGAGGCCAGGAACAGCAGCGGGATGTTGCCCGTGCCGCGCAGCACGGTGCCCACGAGGATCAGCACCATGCAGCCGAGCAGCGTGCGCTCGGTGCCGAAGCGCCGGCCGAGCCAGGGCGCGAGCGGCGCGAAGATGCCCAGGCACAGGATCGGCAGCGTGGTCAGAAGGCTCGCGGCCGTGGCCGAGAGGCCGGTGGCCTGGATGATCTCGGGCAGCACGACCGAGAGGCTCGCGAACACCGGCCGCAGGTTGAAGGCGATCAGCACCACGCTCGCGCCGAGGAGGATGCGGCGGGCAAGGCTGGGGGCTGGGGTGGGGCGCGGCGCGGGCAGGCTGTTGGCCTCGGCGTCGATCAGCAGCTCTTCGGTGGTGCTCGTATGCGAGGGCTGGTTGCGGTGCGCAGTGCGCGTGTTCAAGGGAATCGCGCTCATGCCGTCCTCCGCGCCAGCGCGTCGAGCATCGGTGCCATGAAGTCGCGCACGGCGGTGGCAGCGCGTTCGGGGTCGCGGCTCGCGATGGCTTCGACGACGGCGCGGTGCGCAGCCTCGTCGGGCTCGGGCAGGCTGGTGCTCAGGGTGCTCGCGATGGTTTCCTTGATGTAGCCGGTGATGAAGCGGCAGGTCTCGGCCAGCGCGAGGTTGCCCGAGATGTCGACGATGGCCAGGTGGAAGGCGAGGTCACGCTCGACGAAGCTGTCGCCCTCGTCCTCCGCATCGGGCACGCCGCGCTTGTCGAGCAGGGTGTGCAGGCGGCGCAGGTCCCGCGCGGTGTGGCGCACCGCCGCGAGCCGGGCGGCCTCGACCTCGAGCGCGCGGCGCACTTCGAACTGGTCGCGCAGGCTTGCCAGCCGCATCTTCTGCAGGCTGGCCGACGGGTCGTAGCCCGAGCGCACATAGGTGCCCGAGCCCTGGCGCACTTCGAGCAGGCCGCGCGAGACCAGCGTTTTCACCGCCTCGCGCACCGTGCCGCGGCTCACGCCCAGCAGTTGCGCGAGCTGCGGCTCGATGGGAATGCGTTCGCCGATGGCCCAGCGGCCGGCGGAGATTTCATTGCGGATGCTGTCGGCGGCGGTGTCCGCCAGCGAGGTTCGGGGAGCTTGGGCGAGCATGTCTCGGGTGCCTATTCATTGAATCATTGGATGAATTTTGGCACTCGCGAAAAGCCGCAGTCGGCTTCATGGACTCTTAGCCTTTCGGCCCTCCCGGCCGGGGTCAGCGGTTCTCGAGGCTGGCGGGCTTCGTCCGCGGCGGCGCCTGCCGCGGGTCGTCCAACTGCGCCATCAGCTCGGCGACGGCACCCGCCACGCGGTCCTGCTGCTCGGATACGGCGTCCGCGTAGACATCGATCTGGCTGTCGATGTTCAGCTCGCGCCGGATCGCCACCATGATCGGCTGCATCTTCGTGTTGATGGCCTGCAGCCCCAGCATCAGGCTTTTGACGAACTCGCCGTGCAGCGCATGCCGCTCGACGTGCAGCGCCTGGCGCATCTCGCTGTGGTCGCGCAGAAACTTGGTCTGGGTGTCGAGCGCGAGGTCGAGCGCACGGCGCCGGGCGTCGTCGCGTTCCACGTCGCCGGACGGAACGAACTGGTCGATGGCCGAGAGCGCGCGCTTCTGCTCGGCCACCGCGCCTTCGCAAAGCGTCGTATAGAAGTCGATCTCGCTGAGCACCTGCTGGATCGGCTGGGCCGCGCCGATCAGCTTGAAATGCAGCGCGCTGAAGGTGCCGATGAGGTCCGACACCAGCGCCGAGGTCTTGGCCTCCGACACCATCTGCAGCTTGGCGGCCGCCGCGAAGAAGCCCTGCAGCGGTTGCGCCGCATCGGCCTTGTTCAGGTCCGCGATCGGCAGCGAGCTCAGGTAGGAGCTGGCATGCACGAACTGGTCGATGGCATGCAGGTACACGTCTCGCCGCAGGTCCGCCAGCCGCTGGGCCGCCTTCTCGTCCTTGTCGTGCCGAAGCTGCCGCATGAAGTGCCGCGCGTTGTCGCGGTTCGCCACCTTCACGCCCCACAGGGCCAGGGCGGCGGCGATCAACGCGGCCCAGAAGACGTCGGGCACTTTCCGCAGGATGCCGAAGATGACGCCCGCGAAGACGAGGAAGTCACCCCAGAGTGCGGTCAATGAATCCATGAGGAGGCCGTGGGAGTGGGAGGCGGCGCCATCCTAAGGCACTCGCGAGGCGGTGAATAGCTGGCGTTTGACCGGGTGGGTACCCTGTCACCAGCTGCCCGACGCTCCGCCACCGCTGCTGGAGCCGCCCCCGCCCGACGAGGAAGAAGACGACGAGGAGGACGAACTGTCGCTCGAAGAACTGCTGCTCCAGCTGCTGCCGCTGGACCCTCTGCTGCGGCTGCTGCTGTCGACCTTCAGGTTGAAGGCCTTCGGCAGGAATGCGAAGGCCGAGCTCACGGCTGCGACCAGGAGCAACGGCAGCCCGATGTCGTCGACCTCGCCCTGGTAGAAGGTCCAGCCCAGGATCACCATGGCCCCGAGCACGAAGATGAGGCGTGCCCAGAAGCCCCGCGGGCTTTCGCGCCAGGCGTTGCGTGCGCCCAGGCTCACGGCCGCGAGGTAGGCGAGCGCGATTGCCACGATGACCATGTACATCATCCCCAGGCCCACGTCGGCCGGATTCATGAACTTGCCGGCGAAGGTCAGCGCCACGATCAGGAGCAGCACGATGGCGGTGACGATCCGGGCCCATACCGCGCCCGAGCCCGAGCGGCTGCACGCGATTCCGAGCCCAAAACCGACCGGCGCGGGCAAAAACAGCAGCATTCCAAGAAGTGCGGGACTCGCCAGTACGGTCGCCGCCACGAGGGGCGCGGCCGCCAGCAGCGCCATCGAAAACGGCCAGCGCTGGAAGGGCGCTGTCGCGGGTGCGGCAACAGGCGGCGGTGGCCGCGAGCGTTCGGCGTTCTTGCGACGCTTCTTTCTTTTTCCCGAAGCGTGGGTTTCTTCGACGGGTGCGCGGTGCGCCAGCCAGTCCTCGGCCGTGGGCGCCGGCTTCGGCCGCTGGCGGCCATGCCACGCGCCGATGGCGATGCTCCAGAGCAGCACCGCGAACAGTGCCCAGCCCGCGGGCGCGACGCCGCCCGTGCTCCTCCACGGTGTTGGGTCCACGGACGACGGCACTTCTTGCGCGCCTTGCACCTGCGGCGCCGCGGTGCCGTACAGCGTGCCGCCGACGAGCAGCGACAGCGACTGCACGGCGGTGCGGATGCCGCCCGCGAAGTCGCCGCTGCGAAAGCGCGGCGTCATCTGCTGGTCGATGATGCGGGCGGCCTGGATGTCGGTGATCTTGCCTTCGAGGCCCGTGCCCACCTCGATGCGCATGCGGCGGTCCTTCAGCGCCACCAGCAGGAGCAGGCCGTCGTCCTCGGCCTCGCGGCCGAGCTTCCACTCGGCAAACACCCGCGTGGCGAATTGCTCGATGGAATCCTCACCGGTCGTCGGCACGATCAGCACGGCGAGTTGTGCCTGGGTGTCGGCCTGGAGCGCATCGATCTGCTGGCGCAGGTCGTCGGCCTCGGAAGCTTGAAGCGTGTTCGTGAGGTCGACCACCCGCGACGACATCGCGGGCACCGGCACCGGCACCGGCCGCGCTTGCGCGGTCGGCAGCCAAAGCAGCATCGCGGCGAATGCCAGAAGAAGACCGGGCCAGCGGCGCAACGACGCCTTCATCGGCGCGCGCTTTTCGTTGCCATGCCCGCGAAGACGAGGAAGTCATCCCGGAGTGCGGTCAATGAATCCATAGGGAGGCCTTGGGAGTGGGAGGCTGCGTCATCCTAAGCCACGCGCGAGGCGCCGAGTCGCTGGCGTTCGACCGGGTGGGTCGCCTGTCACCAACTGCCCGAAGCCCCGCCGCCGCTGCTGGAACCACCCCCGCCGCTGTCCGAGGACGAAGACGACGAAGAGCTGTCCGATGAGCTGCTGCTGCTGCTCGAAGAACTGCCGCTGCTCCACCCGCTGTCGCTGCTGTCGTTGTCATCGCCACCCCCGCCGCCTCCACCGAACGGCAGGAATGCGAACAGCAGCGCAAGGAAGGTCGCCAGCGCGGCGGGGATCCAGCTCTCGTCGGGCACCGGGCCCGGGTTCGTCTCCATCAGCATGAAGCCGAGGATGCCGAGCACGATGACCCACCGGATGAAGAAGCCCAGCTGGCTGCGCTGCCAGCTCTTCCGGTTGCCGATGACGATGAGGCTCGTGAACAGCAGCGCGACGCCGCCGCACATGACCCAGAGCAGGCCCCAGAAGAAGCGGTCTGCGCCGAGGTAGACGCCGAGGGCGACCAGGCCCGCGATCACCACCGCCAAGCCGATGAAGAACCGGCGTGCGCCCTTGAACCGGCCCGACAGGTAGCCGACGCCGTACACCAGGCCGGCGGGCGTGAGGAGAAAGAGCGGCAGCGCGAGATTCATCACCGCCAGCGCCGCGGCCGCCTGGCCGGCGGCGACCAGCCCCAGCACCGTGAGCCGGCCCGGCCGCTTGCGGGGCGGCGTTTCCTGCGTCTGCAGGTCGGCCCACAGCGTTGAGCCCACCGCCGCTTCGCGCTCGGCGGTGCGGCGCACCTTGCGGCCGCGCTTGCCCGTGCCGCGCACCACCACACGCGGTCCGGAGCCGGTGGCGGGCGCGGTGCGTCCGTACCAGATGCCGACGGCCAGCGTCCAGAGCATCGCGCCGAGCACGGCCCAGTTCATCTGCATGCCTTCGAGAGGCTGCAGGAACGCCGTGAGCGGATGTGGCTTCTTTTCCTCAGGCGCGGACGCTTCGGATTCGATCGGCAGCATCGCCGTGGGCGCATCGATCAGCTCCGACAGCGACTGCACGGCTGCCTGGATGCCGCCTGCGTAGTCGTTGTCGCGAAAGCGCGGCTTCATCTGCTGGTCGATGATGCGGGCGGCCTGGATGTCGGTGATCCGGCCTTCCAGGCCCGTGCCGACTTCGATGCGCATCCTGCGGTCTTTCAGCGCCACCAGCAGCAGCACGCCGTCGTCTTCGCCCTCGCGGCCGAGCCGCCACTCTGCGAAGACGCGGGTGGCGTAGTGCTCGATGGAGTCCTCGCCCGTGGTCGGCACGATCAGCACCGCCAACTGGGCCTGTGTGTTCTGCTCGAGGCCACGGATGTCGCTGCGAAGCGCGTCGGCCTCGCGCGTGTCCAGCGTCTTGGTGAGGTCCACCACGCGCGAGTCCATCGCGGGCACCGGGACCGGCCTGGCCTGTGCGCCGCCATGCCAGGCCAGCATGGCGATGAGCAAAAGTCCCATCCACAACTGCAGCCATGGCCAGGCTGTCTTCTGCCCCTTGCGACACTGCATCGGAATCGGTCCTCCAGTTGCGATGGTTGTTGTTGTCGTTGCGGTTGCGGTTACTGTCGCGGCGCAGTGCATCCTCATCGGCGCGCGCTCTTCGTCACCACGCCCGCGCCGCGCACTTCGAGCTTGCGCTGGTCGACCACCTTGCCGGAGGCATCGACCAGTTCGATCACGTGGCGCCCGGGCCAGGGCAGCCACTGCGCGCTGTTGCCACGCGCAAAGGGCTTGCCGTCGATGCGCCACTGCACACCGCGGCCTTCGGACTCGAAGCGCACGCGCTGGCGCAGCGGCGGAATGTCGGGGTCGAGCGCGATGATGGTGCCGTCCGAGGGCGCGGTGATGCGCGCGGCGAAGGCGTCGGTCGCCATGCCGGTGTCCAGGGCGAAGATCGGCTGCTCGGTGCCCTGCAGGAACCACTCGTTGCGCGCCGCCTCGATGGCGTTGCCGTCGGCGGCGGGGCCGAACTCCACGCGCGCCTCGACGAGGCCGGCGGGCGGCGCGGGCGCGCGGCTCGGCTCGCGCGCGTGCAGGAAGCGCATCACCTCGGCCCACACCGGCGCGGCGCCGCTGGTGCCGCTCACATCCCACATCGATGCGCCACTCGCGTTGCCGACCCACACGCCGACCGTGTAGCGCTGCGACCAGCCCACGGCCCAGTTGTCGCGCATGTCCTTGCTGGTGCCGGTCTTCACCGCGGTCCAGAAGCGCGTGGAAAGAATGCTGTCCAGGCCGAAGGTGCGCGTGCGCGCGTTCGGGTCGGAGAGGATGTCGCCGACGATGAAGGCGGCGCGCGGATCGAGCAGCGGTGCCACCGCGGCCGCCTTCGCCTTGTCGGCGGCGGATGCCGGTGGCCGCACGGTCAGCGTCGTCGTGCCGTAGCGGCCGCCATTGGCCACCATGCGGTAGGCATTGGCGAGCGACAGCAGCGACACCTCGGCGCTGCCGAGCGCGAGGCTGTAGCCGTAGTAGTCGCCGCTCTCGCGCAGCGGCAGGCCGGCCGCGCGCAGGCTGCGCGCGAACGATTCGGGCGACACCATCACCAGCGTGCGCACCGCCGGCACATTGAGCGATGCGGCCAGCGCGGTGCGCGCGGAGACCGGGCCCTTGAACTGCCGGTCGTAGTTCTGCGGAATGTAGAGGCCGCTCGCGGTGCTGATCTGCGCCGACGAATCCTCGATCAACGAGGCGGCGGTGATCCGCTTCTCGGCAATCGCCTGGCCGTAGAGCAGCGGCTTGAGCGTGGAGCCCGGCTGACGCAGCGCCGTGACGCCATCGACTTCGGCCGCCTGGCTCAGCGGGCCGGAGGAGCCGACCCATGCGAGCACTTCACCGCTCGCGTTGTCGAGCACGACCAGCGCGCCGTCTTCCACGTGCCGGTCGCGCAACTCGCGCAGGTGGCGCTGCAGGGAGTCGAGTGCGAAGCGCTGCAAGGGCGCGCGCAGCGTTGTGCGGACGCTCGTGTCTTTCTCCCTCCCCCTCTGGGGGAGGGCCGGGGTGGGGGCTGCCCCCGCATTTGCATCGCGCATCTCGCGCAGCACCCGGCGCGCGGCATGCGGCGCGATGCCCTCGTTCGCATCGAAGGCGCGCCGCTGCACCGCCGCGCTGGTGAACATGTCGACGGCATCGCAATCGACCTTCTGCCCGGGCTCCATCGCGCGCAGCACCTCGCAGGCGCGCTGCGCCACGAGCGCGGGCTTGGCATTGGGCGCGCGCACCAGTGCGGCGGCCACGGCGGCCTCGCGCGCATCGAGGCCGCTGGGCGCCTTGCTGAAGAGGGTGCGCGAGAGCGCGTCGATGCCCACGATCTCGCCGCGGAAGGGCACGGTGTTGAGATATGCCTCCAGGATCTGGTCCTTGCGCCAGTTGCGCTCCAACTGCGTGGCGGCGACGGTCTGGCCGATCTTCTGCGTGAAGCTGCGACCGCCGGAAGCGCGGCGCAGGTCGTCGTCGAGCAGGCCGGAGAGCTGCATCGTGATGGTCGATGCGCCGCGGGTGCGCGTGTTCCAGAGGTTGCTCCAGGCCGCGGACGACACCGCGCGCCAGTCGATGCCGCTGTGTTCGTAGAAGCGCCGGTCTTCGCTCAGCACCATGGCCGTGCGCAAGGCCGGCGACACGTCCGCCAGCGCGATCCACTGGCCGCGCCGCACGGTGGCGTCGGTGCGCACGCGCTGCAGCAGCTCGCCGTTGCGGTCGAGCACCGCGGTGTCGGAGGATCGGAATTCGCGCTTCACGTCTTCGAAGCTGACGAGTGCCCAGGCCGGGTGCGCGCAGGCCGCGGACAGCACGGCCACGGCGAGGGCCCGATGAATGGAAAGCGCAAGCAACGGCATCGAAGGCAAGGTGGTTCAGGACGGGTGCCCGCATTCTCTGCGATGCACCACGGGAACCCCGCCTACTCGGCAACGGGTGGCTTGCCGCCTTGCCGGCACGACGACTTCGACCCAGAGTTCATAGCAGAACCACATCCGGTAACGAACTTCACGCGAAGGCTTCAATGGAGAAACCCAACGCGTACCGGCGTGGCCTTCAATGCCCTACCGGCTCGCTGGAGGCGAGCGCGGTTTCATAACCACTCCAAGGAGAACGCATCATGATGATGAAGACACTGACGATCGTGCTGGCCGCATCGGCCGCCCTGGCCGGCTGCGTGGTCGCACCGTACGACAACAACCCCCCGCCGCGCGCCCAGCGCGACCGTGATCGAGACGGCGTGCCGAACCGCTATGACCGCGACCGCGATGGCGACGGCATTCCGAACCGCTACGACCGGGCGCCGAACAACCCGAACCGCTAAATAAAAAAGGCCGCGAAGCACTGCGCTTCGCGGCCTTTCTTTTGAGTCTTGCGCGGCTCGCCTTATCCCGGCCGGCGCGCCATCAGCGCCCAGATGCCCGCCGCACTCAGCAGCGAACCCCCAGTCAGATTGAAGCGCCGCTGCGCGCGCGGCGACGAAAGCAGCTTGCGCGCCGAGCCCGCGAACACCGCATACAGCGTCGCGTTCAGCGCAGCCATCGCCACGAAGGTCACGGCCAGCACCCACATCTGCCGCGTCACGTCGGCGGCTGGACTGATGAACTGCGGCAGGAACGCCACGAAGAACACGATGCCCTTGGGGTTCAGCGCTGTCACCAAATAGGTGTTGGCAAAGAGCTTCCAGCGCGAGGCCGGCGCCGCGGGCGCAGCCATCTCGGTGGACATGATCCCCGCGCGCATCAGCCGGATGCCCAGATACAGCAGGTACAGCCCGCCGATCCACTTCACCACCGTGAACCAGAAGGCCGAAGTCGCGAGCAGCGCGCCCAGCCCCAGCAGCGACACCACCAGCGCGGTCGAGTCGCCCAGCGCCACCGCGGCGACCAGCGGCACGTTGGCGCGGCGGCCATGCGACATCGAGTAGCTGATCACCGTGAGGATGGTTGGCCCCGGAATGATCAGGAGCACGGCGGAGGCCGCGACGAAGGCGAGCCAGAGTTCGATGGGCATGAGGTTGTCTCCTGGTGGTGTTGGTGTTTGGGTTGGTGAAAGCGAGGCTCTTCGTCAGCTGCCGATGGCCGTGCGCGCGAGATGCCAGGCGCCGCGGTGGCCGTCCACGTAGCTGATCGGCGAATTGGCCAGATCGTCCAGGTCCGCATCGTCCAGGCAGGTCACGTTCACGCCGTAGGCACTGGCGCCGGTTTCGGGCGAATGGCCCACGCCGAAGGCGCGCACGCCGCAGCGCTTGCACACGATGTAGTGGCTGTTGCTGGTGTCGAGCATCTGCTCGCTGAGTTCGGATTCGCCTGCGAGCAGCCGGAAGGCGTCGGGCGCGACGATGGCGGGCCAGAAGCGCGTCTGGGTGCAGATCGCGCAGTTGCACCGCAGGGTGCCCAGGCTCAGGTCGATGTCGGCTTCGAATCGCACGGCGTCACAGTGGCAGCCGCCGGTGTAGGTCTTTTTCATGTGCTTGTTCGGTGCTCCGTGGGTCGATGGGAGCAGCCGGCAAACACGATATCAAAGGCCGTGCCAACTGGCATCGGCGAGGGCTTTTCAGGCCGATGCGGTGCCGAAGCGGGCGGTCGATCGGGCCTTGGCGCGCTCGGCCTCCACCGCGCGGTCTTTGGGTTCGGCCGTGGTGACGAGCGAGTCGATCAGGCGCGCCGCGGTCGCGGCCACCTCGTCGACCGCGCGCTCGAAGGCTTCCTCATTGGTTTTCGACGGCACGCTGAAACCGCTGAGCTTGCGCACGAACTGCAGCGCGGCGGCGCGTATCTCCTGCTCGGTGGCGGGAGGCTCGAAGTTGTAGAGGGTCTTGATGCTTCTGCACATGGGCACGCTCTCCAAATTGCAGTGAATGCTTCAGTCTAGCGAAGCAGCGCCATCCTGAAGGCGCCGTGGTAGATGCCGTCGATCAGGCTCGCGCGCCGCGCGAGGCCTTCGTGTTCGAAGCCCAGCCGCTCGTACAGCGCCTTGGCATTCAGGTTGTCCGCGCGCACCGAGAGCTCGATGCGCGTGAGCCCGCGCGCCCACGACCTGTCGATCGCCGCCTGCAGCAGCTGCGTACCGAGGCCTCGGCCGCGCGCCTCGGGAAGCAGGGCGATGCCCAGGATGCCGATGTGCGCGCGCGAATGCCCGAAGACCGGCGACACGTCGCACCAGCCCACGACCCGGTCGCCGGCATCGACCGCGACGACGTGCGGGAAGCCTTGGGCCAGCACGTCGCGGTAGAAGGCGAGTGATCGTTCCCACGGCGGCGCCTGGGTTTGGGCGAGGTACTTCTTTTCGCGCGCCACGACATCGAGCGCCTGGTACAGGCTCTCGAAATGGCGCTCTTCGGTAGGGACGATGGAATGGACAGTCATGCGAGAGCCTCGTTGCCAGTGGATCCGCCGGCGGAAAGCGGCTTTCGCAAGAAGATAGCCGAATCAAGGAGCGCCCCCCGATCGGCGCCGTCCGTTTCAGGCGAAGCGCAGCGCTTGCTCCACGGCCAGCGCCACGGCCGCGAGCCGTGCATCGTCGCCGCGCACCGACGAGAGCATCAACCCCACCGGCAGTTCGTCGGGCGCATGGCACGGCAGGCTGAACGCGCATCCGTCGAGAAAGTTGATCGCGAAGGTGTTGCGCAGCAAGAGGCCGTTGGCCTGGAAGAACGCCGCGTCTTCGGCCAGCGATGCAATGGGCGGCGCGACGATCGGCACGGTCGGGCAGATGAGCGCATCGAAGCCTTCGAGCGCGTGTTCGACGCGGCCGATCCAGTCGCGGCGGCGGTCCTGCATGACGATGTAGTCGGCGGCGCGCACCTCGGTGCCGAGCGCGATGCGGGCGGCCACGCGTGAATCGAAGCCCTCGCACTTCGCAGCGAAGCGCTCGCGGTGAACAGCCGATGCTTCGATGGGCGAGAAACCGCCAAGCGCGTTGATCGACGCAATCTCGGCGAGTTCGGCCAGCGTGATGTCGATCACCTCTGCACCCGCCGCCGACAGCGCCTGCACCGAGCGCTCGAAGGCGCGCGCGACCGCGGGCTCGATGCCCTCGAACATCAGCGTGCGCGGCACCGCGAGGCGAAGGCCCCGGAGCGGACGCCGGCCCACTGCGAGCAGCGCATCGGCAATGGCCGCATCTGCGACGAGGCAGTCTTCGACGCTGCGCGCCATCGCACAGACGGTGTCGAGCGAACGCGCGAGCTCGAAGGCGCCGGTGCGCGGGACACGCGACTGCGTGCTCTTGAAGCCTACGAGCCCGCAGAGCGCGGCCGGGATGCGGATCGACCCGCCGGTGTCCGACCCCAACCCCGCGACCGCGAGGCCCAGCGCCACCGACACTGCCGCACCTGACGACGAGCCGCCCGGAATGCGCGGCGTGCCCGCATCGGCCGGGTTGCGCGGCGTGCCGTAGTGCGGATTGATGCCGACGCCCGAGAACGCGAACTCGGTCATGTTGGTCTTGCCGACGATGGCCGCGCCCTGCGTGCGCAGCCGCGCCACGGCCACCGCATCGTGTGCGGCCAGCGGCTCGCCTTTGCAGACGGCGGAGCCGGCCATCGTGGTCTCGCCCGCGACGTCGTACAGGTCCTTCACCGACACCGGCAGGCCCGCGAGCGCGCCGAGTTGCACGCCGGCCTTCTGCGCCGCGTCCGCATGGCGCGCTGCCGCGAGTGCCGCGTCGGCGTAGGTCTTCGTGAACACGTGCTCCGCCGAGGGCAGCGCGGCCGCTTCGAGCACCTGCCCGATCAGCGCTTCGTGCGTCAGCTCGCCGCGCGCGATGCGTTCGCGCAGCGCGGCGATGGAGAGGTTGCCGGTGCCGCGCATCACGCGACCACCGGCAGTGCGTTCACCGCATAGCGATGCACGATGCGCCGCTGCAGGCGCGGATCGCGCAGCTCGATTTCCATCTGCGCGGCCGGGCGGATGCCTTCGCCCTTCGCATTCGGCAGCGCACCGAGCGTGCCGCAAGTCATGAACAGGCCTTCGGGTGCCGCATCCGCGCCCGGCATGCCGTCGCGCAATGCGGCCAGCGGGCGGATCGATGCGAGCGTGCCGCGCTGGTAGTCCACCCAGCGGCCATCCTCAAGGATGCGCGAGTGCAATTCGATCTCGTCCTGGTGCGCCTGCACATCGCGCCAGCGCCAGGCCACCTGGGCCACGGGCTTGGCGCACATCTGCTTGGAGACGGCGACCGAGTAGCTCTCGACCTGGCGGTCGGTGTGGTCCGAGGCCACGCTCAGCCACCATTCGCCTTGCGAGAAGAAGAACACGGGCTCGGCCTCGCCGGAGCTCTGGTCGCCCAGGGCCTCGATGGCGGGCGACTGGGTCAGCAGTTGAGATGCCACCCGGTAGTACAGAGGCACGCTCGACGGGCGCGGCACGCCGATGGCGGCCAGCTCCTCGATGTGATGTTCGATGGCCGCGACGTCGCGGCCGGTCCATCCGGCCACCACCAGCGCGGTGGGTTCGATGGAGCGCAGTTCGATGGCGCGGGCGCCGTCGGCGCTGACGGTTTCACAGGCAAAACGCAGATGCATGTCGGTCTCGGTTGGGGTTCAGGCTTCCAGGGGCTTCTTGGCGGTTTCGCGGGCGATGACGAGCGCGACCAGCGTGATGCACAGGGCCACCGTCACGTACAGCGACACGGCCACCGTGGTACCCCACGACTTGTAGAGGCTGGCGATGATCAGCGGCGCGAAGCCGCCGCCCAGGATGCCGGCCAGCGTGTACGCCAGCGACGAGCCGGCATAGCGCACGCGGCCCGGGAACTGCTCGGTCACGAAGGCGGCCTGCGGGCCGTACATGATCGCGTGGATGATCAGGCCGACCACCACCGCCGCGCAGATCGCGATGGGCTGTGCGCTGTTCATCAGCACGAAGAACACGAAGGCCCAGACGATGCCCAGCAGTGCGCCGGCGATATACACGGGCTTGCGGCCGATGCGGTCCGACAAGCTGCCGAAGTAGGGCACCGCGATCGCGTTGCAGGCCGCGCCGATCATCGTCGCGGTGAGCGCAAGCGGCCGCGACAGGTGCAGCACCGTCGTTACGTAGGTGAGGGTGAACACCACCACCAACGCATACAGAACGTCGGAGCCGATGCGCGAACCGCCGGCCACCAGCAGGCGGCGCCAGTGCTGCGTGAACACTTCCTTCACGGGCGTCTTGGCGGTGGCCTTCTTCTGTTCCATCTCGAGGAACACCGGCGTTTCTTCCACGCCGCTGCGCAGCCACAGGCCGAACAGCACCAGTGCCACGCTTGAGATGAACGGAATGCGCCAGCCCCAGGCCATGAAGTCCTCCGGGCTCAGCCAGGCCGACACGGCGGCGATGAAGCCGGTGCCGATCAGCGTGCCGAACGACGGGCCGATCTGCGTGAACGAGGCGTTGCGGCCGCGCTCGTTGGGCTTGCCATGTTCCATCGACAGCAGCACCGCGCCGGCCCATTCGCCGCCAAGCGCCACGCCCTGCACGAAGCGCAGCGCGACCAGCGCGACCGGTGCCCAGATGCCCCAGCTCGCGTAGGTCGGCAGCAGCCCCATGAGGCCGGTGGAGACACCCATGATGACCAGTGTGGCCACCAGCACGAAGCGCCGGCCGAGCCGGTCGCCCAGATGCCCGAACACCACGCCGCCGAGCGGCCGCGAGATGTAGCCGACCGCGTAGGTCGAGAACGCGAGGATGGTGCCCGTGAGCGGATCGAACGACGGGAAGAACACCGCGTTGAAGACCAGCGCGGCCATGATGTTGTAGACGGTGAAGTCGTACCACTCCAGCGTGGTGCCGATGGAGCTGGCCATCGCCAGCCGGCCCATCTTGGGCGGTGCCGCTGCGGTGGCCGGGGCCTTGAGAACGTGTTCGGTCATGGAGATGCCCTTGTTCAATGGAGAGAGGAAAGTCGGGAGGCGTGAGATCAGTTCAGCTCGGCCGCACTCAGCTTCCAGCCGAGTGCGAGCAGCCAGCCGGCGGCGGGATCGGCGTCGAGCGCAGCGGCTGCCGTTGCGCGAGCAGTGCGCGCTGCATCAACGCTGCTGGCTTCGATCACCAGCATCGGCTGCAGCACGCGGCCTTCGGTGGCTTCGCGCGGCAGCGGTGTGCTGAGCGCGGTGTCGGGTGCGAGCAGGTACGACTGCACGAAGCCTGCATGCTCGGCGAGCTGGAGGCCGGCCGAAGCGGCACGCGCGACCAGCGCCTGGGCATCGCCAGTCATAGCGAGCGGCAGCACGACCACGTGGCTGCCGCTGCCGAAGCCCGTCACCGCCCGCACCGCGCACACGCGGCGGATCGGCTGGCGCATGCGGCCGAGGTTGGCGATGGACCACGGCGTCTGCTTCTCGAACGCGGCGCGGTAGCCCGGCGAGCCGAACACGGCCAGCGATTCGGTGCGGTACAGCCCCAGGTACTTGCGCCCGCCTTCGAGCGAGAAGTAACGCGCGCCCGACAGGAAACCGGGGATGCGCACGCGCTCTTCCACATGCTCCTTGTCGTACCAGCGGTTGAAGTCGGCCTCGTCGGCCGGCTCCACGTCGGACGCGACGAAGAGCATGCCGTTCGCGTTCGCTGCGAGAGGTGAAGAGTCAGGTGCGTTGTTCATGGCGACGGAAGAGGAGGCGGGCCTTCGAAAAATGAAGGCGCGATCTTCCGTCGCGGGGTCGGACTGTCACAAACGAGTTTTTCTGGGCGACAGCCACAAGAATTACTGGCCCCTTTTCGGGGCTGGAATGCGCCAATTTGAGGGTTAACCCTCTGAAGCTGCGCTCCAGGTTGGTGCGATTGCCGAGGTCGTGAACTGGTCGGAGGCCCGGCAGGCCAGCTCGGCCACGAGCCGGATGGCGTCGGAGTCGGCCGCCTCCAGGTGGCTCACCACGATGCGCTGCGGCGAGATGAGCGCATCGCACTCGATGATCCGCACGTCGCCGATGGCCACGTATTCATAGCAGGGCGGCAGCGGCACCAGCGCATTGCCGAAGCCCGCCTTCACGAGGCGCGCGAGCGCCGAGATCGAACTCACGCAATGCACCTTGCCCAGCGGAATGCCCGCCGCGCGAAACAGGTTCTTGAGCGCCTCGTGCGGCTGCGAACCGGGGCTCATGGTGAGCACGGGCTGGCGCAGCAGCTGGTCGACCGTCTGCGTGCCCTCGGCACCGACCGGCCCCACCCAGCCCATCGGCATCGGCAGGCACGGCGTGCTCACGATGCCCGCGCCGGCGATGTGGTCGGTCTGCAGCGCGATGTCGAGCGCGCCTTCGCGCAGGCCCCGGTGCAGCGCGAGCGTGGTTTCGGAGGTGAGCTGCACCTCGATGCCCGGGTAGGTCGAGCGCAGGTTGGTCAAAAATCCCAGGAGCCAGGTGTGGACCACCGTTTCGATGGCGCCGATGCGAACGAGCCCGAGGATGTCGCCGCGCGGGCGGCCGAGCGAGACGATCTCGCGGCGCAACTCGAGCAGCCGCTCGCCGTAGTCCATGAGCCGCACGCCCACCGGCGTGAGCCGCAGCTCGCGCGCGTCGCGTTCGAAAAGGCGCGCGCCGATGTCTTCTTCCAGCGAGGCCACGCGGTTGGACACGGCCGCCTGCGTGATGTGGAGCCGATCGCTCGCCGCGCGAAAGCTGCCCAGGCGTGCGGCCCAGAGGAAGGCTTCGACAAATCGTGTATTCATGAGGGCACCTGCGGGGCATTTTGCCCGCAACGCGCCCTGCGATGGGATGTTGTTCCTAGGCCGCGAGCACGTTCATCCGCGCGAGCAGCTTGCGGCCGAGCGGGATGCGTTTTGCCACGTCGGCCTCGCCATGCATGTCGATGTTCAGCGCAAAGCTCTGCACGCTGCCGTTCGCCTGCGCCACCCAGCCGACCCACCAGCCGAGCGAGAAGCCCGGCGTTTCGTACCAGCCGGTCTTGCCGTGCAGGGCGTGCGTCGGTGCCTTCTCCAGCAGCGTGATCTCGTGGACCATGTCCTGCGTGCGCGTCGACATCGGCAGGCTGCGCTGCGCGAGCCGCATCAAAAAGCGTACCTGCTCGGCGGCCGAAATCTGCAGCTTGCTGTTCACCCAGAACTGGTCGACCTCGGTGCCCAGCGTCTCGTTGCCGTAGTGCAGCTTCGCGATCCATTCGTTCATGCGCGCGAGGCCGATGCGGCGCGCCACCCCGCGGTAGATCGGCAGGTGCGAGACGCGGATCGCATCGCGCAGGTTCATGTCGCGCTCCCACTCCTTGCGCTTGTAGGTGCCGCCGCCATAGGGGAGGATTTCGTCGATGTCCTTCACCGCGCCGGTTTCCAGCGCGATCAGGCTGTTGGGGATCTTGAAGGTCGATGCAGGGCTGTAGCGTTTCTCGGCGCGCTGGCGGTCGACCACGGTGAGTTTTGCGGTGCCGCTGTCGAGCACCACCCAGGTTCCGCGCACGCCGGCTTCCTTGAAGTGAGTGGCGAGGTCGGGGCGCTCCTCGACATGTGCGACGGGCGCGGCCGCGTCGGCGAAGCGCGCGGCGCCGAGAGCGGCGAGCAGGCCGCAGCCGCTTTGGGCGAGAAAGGTGCGGCGGGCACGGGGCGTGAAAGGCAGTGGAGGCAGGGGCATGTCGTGTGCTGCGTGTGATGGAACCTGCCGGATCATCCGGCGCACGCTCGCCATCCACAACGCACGCAGCCTGGCGCTTCGTCACCCGCGTAACGGCCGTAACTTTCGGGCGCCGTCAGCTGTCGTCGATCAGCCCGCGCTCGCGCGCCTGCTGCTCGTTGCCGAAGATCGCCATCGCGGTGCGCATGCGCTTGAAGCCCAGCTTCTTGTAGAAGGGCTCCTTGCCCGCCACCGCGTACAGGATGATCTTGCGGTGCCCGCGCGAGAACTCGACGAGCTTCGCGACGATCGCCTTGCCGAGGCCGATGCCCTGGCAGTCCGGATGCACCGCCACGTCGCAGATGTAGGAGCAGTCCAGGCCGTCGGCCACTGCGCGACCCGCGCCGACCAGCCGGCCATCCTGATAGACCAGGCACTTGAACAGGCTGTTGGAAAACACGACCAGCAGGTCGGCCGGTTTCTTGTGGCCGAGCGGGGCGATCTCGTAGAGGCGGGAGAGCTCGTGCCAGTCGAGCGCTTCGAGCGTGTGTCGCCATTCGAGGCTCATTGCGACACTCCGCTGCGCATCCTCACTCACTGGCCCATGGAATAGAAGAATTCCTCGCGCACGATCTTGCCGTCCTTGACGGTGTAGAGCGCCATTTCTTCCATCGTGAAGCGTTGCTTGGTTGGCTTCATGGTCACGTCGAACTTGAAGCCGACGATGAAGCGGTCGTCATGCGGCCACGGGCCCGCGACCTGCCAGGAATGCACCTCGTGGTTGGCGGTCCACCATTCGCCCTTGGCCTGAATGGCCGCAAGGCCGACCGCCTCGCGCGACTGGCCGGGCGGACCGCCCGCCTCCACGCTCACGGCTTCGGGTGCGTAGAGCACCCGGGCCTCGTCGAACTTTCCTTCCTTGCACAACGCCACGAGCTTGTTGGCGATTTCCAGGGTGTTCATGGGTTCTCCTATGAAAGACGCAGGGGGATGGCGGAGGCGGGAGTGTAGGCCTGGGCTGGTGTCGTGCGCTACCTCTGCGTGTTTCGAGGCGTGCTGTCGGGAGGCACGAACGGTCGGCGTCCCGCGGACGATTGCCAGAGCGGTGCGCCGATGCGGGTTTCGACGCGATTCATGGTTGGCTTGCCGACGCCCACGGCCCGCCCTTGCCTCGGGCTACGAATAGATGAGCAGAGCGACCGTGAAATACAGGACCAGGAGGCATGCCAGGATGCCTTTTGCATTTTTCGCGGCATGGCCGACGTAGTTCGATATGGCCTCGTCGGTGAGCCGCGGCTGCAGTGAATGCTCTCGCGGCAGCATGGCGCGCAAAAGATAGCAGCCGAAGAGGGCGGCACCAATCAGGACGACCATGAAAATAAGTGGCAAGAGGAGGGTCATGCCGGTTGGAGAAGATCCCACTTGTTGCCGCAGAGGTCCAGGAAGACCGCGACCGTGCCATGCGGTTCGTGCCTCGGTTCTTCCAGAAAGCGGACGCCGTGCGCCTTCATGTGCGCGTAGTCGGCGGGGAAATCCTGGGTGTGCAGGAACAGGAAGACGCGGCCACCTGCCTGGTTGCCGACAGCCGCCTGCTGCTCTTCACCGACAGCCTTGGCAAGCAGCAGCGTGGCACCCGCGTTGCGCGAAGGCGCGACCACCACCCAGCGCTTGCCCGGGCCGCGCGGTGTGTCGTCGAGGAGATCGAAGCGCAACGCTTCGGTGAAGAAGCGGATGGCTTCGTCGTAGTCGTGGACGAGGAGGGTGACGGTGGCGAGATGTCGGGGCATCGGCTGGCCCGATCGATCAGGTGAAAACAATCGCCGTCTTGTGCGCAATGCTCAACCGGGCCGACTCATACAGCAGCAGCCACGACTCGATTTCCCGGTAGAGACCTTCGTCGTCGCCCATGCCGTCGGCCAGCCGTTCGGCTTCCCCGTCCGACAGCTGGCCGTCGGTCAGCGCGATGCCCAGCGCAGGCGCGACCAGCACCAGCTCTTCGAGCAACCGGTACGAAGAGCCGAGCATGCCGCCGGGCAGGTCGGTCTCGTCTTCCTCGGCAAAGATCACTTCCTCGAAGTCGACCGGCACATAGAAGCCTTCCGCGTCGGAGTGACACAGCAGGTGGCTCTCGAAGGTGCTGGCGACGTCTTCAAGCGTCTCGTCTTCCGTGGGATCGGTGTCTTCCGGCAGCGGCGTGGCCATCCATCCGGGCGTCGTCACGCGATGCGCGTAGGCGCGGCGCAGGTAGTGGATGAACGAATAGGGCAGGCCGTCGATGGGTGCGCGCGAATCGAGCGGCGGCAGCACGCGGGGCTCCACGTGCGGCGGCAGGCCCGCCTCGGCGAGCTTGCGGTTCACGACCGCAAAGTCTTCATCGAACTGCTCGACGCTCTCGGGATCGTTCTCGATCAGGTCGGCGAGGATGCCGACGGAAACGGCCAGGCCCATGGGGTTCTCCAGGTTGTGGGTGGGTTCGCTGCGATGGTGGCGAGAACTGGTGAAGGCGGCATGACGGCCGACCTTCACCGTTGGTTGCGTCGTTACTTCGCCGCCTCCACCTTCACCCGCGCATTCGGCGCCTCGCCGAACATCTCGGGCGCATACATCGCCTCGACGCGGCTCGGCGGCAGCGCGAAGTCGCCGACGTTGTTCAGGCGCACGGTGTATTCCATCTTCACCACGCCCTTGGGCAGGTACTCGTAGTAGCTGCGGAAGGCTTCGAAGCTGCGTTCCTCGAAAGCGGCCCAGCCGGCGCCCGACTTCTTCTCGCCCTGCGTGGCGATCTGCGAGTCGCGGCCGAGGCCGCCGCCCAGGATGGTCGCGCCGCCCGGGATCGGGTCGCTGATCACCACCCAGGTCATGTCCGCGCTGGCGTTCACTTCCAGCGTGACGCGCAGCACGTCGCCGCGGGTGTACTTGCCCGCGGTGGCCTGCTCGACCGGGGTGATGGTCTTCTTGATCGCGTAGCCGGCGGCGAACGGTGCCTTCAGCTGCACCGCGGCAATCGACTGCAGCGTGAGCCACGGCTTGCCGGTGCCTTGCTGGGTGACCAGCAGCGTGTCGCGCACGGGTGCGCCCGATGGTGATGCGGCCCACGGCAGGAACATCGTGTTGTTCTTCAGGTTGCCCGGCGATGCGGGCGCGCCGAAGAAGGTGGTCTGGTTGGGCGCACCGGCCGCGTCGCTGGTCTTCACGCGCTCGACCTGGCTCCAGTTGACCTGGGCCTTGACCGCGCCGAGCGTGGCGGCCGTGACGCCGGCCACCGGTGTGCTCTCGAACACCTTGCTGAATTTCTCCAGCGCGAGGCCGCCCCACAGGTTGGCGGTGGTGGTGTGCCAGGCGCCGTTCTGCTGGCGGCCGATGAAGCCGTTGGCGAGCTTGCCGATGTCGTCCTTCCAGCTCGGGTCGTCCATCACGCTGAGCAGCAGGCGCGCGGTGTTCACGTCGCCGTTGGTCATGAGCCACCACCAGTAGTCGTCCTGCTCGGTGCTGAAGATGAGCTTGGTGCCCTGGTAGGAGAGGCGCGCCTTCAGCACGTTGTTGGCTTCGTCCAGGCGCTGCTGACGCTGCGGCACGTCGTTCACGCGCTTCAAGATGTTGAGCCAGTCGATCACCGCGCTGGTGGGCCACTGGTTCGGCGCGATGGTGATGCTGCCCAGCATGCTTCCCTTGGCCTTGCCGTAGCGCGAGAGCGCTTCGAGCGCGGCGAGCTTGCGCACGTCCAGGTCCTTGCGCGGGCTCCAGAACTCGCGCGTGATGCGGCCTTCGACAAAGGCGATCAGGCCCGATTCCATCGGCGCGCGCACGTCGTCGGCGAGCGCGAAGGCGGGGTTGAGCTGCGCGGCCTCGTTCGTCGCTGCGAGCAGGTACGAGGTGAGGATGTCGCTGCCGCGGTTGGCTTCGCCGTCGCGCGGCGGGAAGTAGTTGGCGAGGCCGTCGCCGTCGAGGTAGGTCGGCAAGGTCGCCAGGACGCCCTGCCACATCTTCGCGTCGCGCAGGCCCACCGACTTGCTGGTCTTCTGTTCGAGGCAGATGAAGGGGTAGTTCGCGAACCAGTCGCGCACGCCCGGGAGGCCCTCGGCGAGCTTGGGCTGCAGGGACAGCTTCAGGCCGCCGCGGCCGGGGAGGGCGTCGGCGGGCGGGGCCACGTCGAGCGTGAACGGGCCGTCGATCTGCACCAGCGTGGCCTGCTGCACAGTGAGCGGCACCGAGGGCACGATGCGCTGGCGCACCTTGAGCGCATCGCGCGCGCCGCCGAGCGTGTCCTTCGCCTCGATTTCCCACAGGATGGCTTCGGCGCGCGTCTGCGCGAGCTGCGCGGGCGCGGTCACGGTCCATGCGACTTCACGCGCTTCGCCAGCCGGAATGTCCACGGTCTGCGTCTCCAGCGTGAGCAGGGTGGCGCGCGGCGTGGCCTCGACCTTCATCGGCTTCTGCGTCGTGTTGCGCAGCGTGATCTGGGCGCGGAATTGGTCGTCCTCGCGCACCAGCGGCGGCAGGCCGCTGATGATCTGCAGGTCCTGCGTGGCCTGGATGCTGGTCTGGCCGGTGCCGAAGAGGCTCGTGCCCGAATCGGCCACGGCCACGATCTTGAAGGTGGTGAGCGCATCGTTCAGCGGCACCGTCACCACGGCCTGGCCGTTGGCGTCGAGCACCACCTTCGGGTTCCACACGAGCAGGGTGTCGAGCAGTTCGCGCGTCTGGCCCTTGCCGCCGCCGCCGCCCGCGGGCACGGCCTTGCGCCCGTAGTGGCGCCGGCCGACGATTTCCATCTGCGCGGTGGAGGTGCTCACGCCCCAGCTGCGGCGTTGCAGCATCGCGTTGAGCAGGTTCCAGCTGTCGTTGGGCATCAGCTCCAGCAGCGCCTGGTCGACCGCGGCCAGCGCCACTTCGGCGCCGGCTGCGGGCTTGCCGTCGGGCAGTTTGGCGGTGATGGTGACCTGCGCCTTGCTGCGGATCGGGTAGCTGGGCTTGTCGCTGGTGACGGTCACGTCGAGCTGGTGGGCGCGCGTGCCGACACGGATTTCGGCCATGCCGAGGCGGTAGGCGGGCTTGCTCAGGTCGACCATCGCGGTCGGCGCGACGTATTCCTTGCCCTCGTACCAGAAGGCCGTCCACCACTCGCGCGGCGCCTTGAAGCCCCAGGTGAAGAAGCTGTACCACGGCACTTCGCGCAGGCGGCCGCGCAGCGCGAGCACGCTGATGTACGCGTTCGGACCCCATTCGGGCTTGACCTGCAGGGTGACCGTCGGGTCCTTGCCGTCGAGCTGCACGACGTGCGTTTCGATGATGCCTTCGCGTTCCACCGAGACCAGCGCGGTCGCGAAGCGGAAGGGGCTGCGCACCTGGAACTTGGCGACCTCGCCGGGCTGGTAGCTCTTCTTCTCGGGCAGCACGTCGATGCGGTCGTTGTCCTCGCCGCCGAACCAGAGTTCGCCCTGCTTGGTCACGTAGACGGAGCTCACGGCCTTGGCGTCGCGGCCGTCGCCGTCGGTTGCGCTGGCGATGAGTTCGACTTCGCCGGCTTCCTTCAGCTCCGATTCGCACAGCAAGAGGCCGCGCGCATCGCTCTTGCCACTGCAGACGGTGCCGATGTCCTTGGTCTCGGTCTTGTTGTCGTAGGTGTAGAAGCCGCCCACCATGCGCTTGCGGCTGGTGGTGGTGATGCGCGCCACGGCGCGCACGTTGAGCGTCACGCCGGCCTGGGGCTTGCCCGTGAGGTCGAGCGCGAGCGCCTGGAACTTGAGCTTCTGGCTGGTGGAGACCCAGCCCTCGGTCTTGATGCCGGCGATGACCGACGCGGGCCACAGCGTCTGCGTGCTGCGGATCGTCTGCACCTCGCCGTTCGGGTCGGCATACGTGGCCTCGAGCAGCAGCTCGCGCGCGGACTTCACCTTCGGCACCTTGTCGATCGTGACCTTGCCCGCACCGTCCTTGTTCAGCGTGAGCGGCAGCTTGTCGGCGATGACGCGGGTGTCGCTGGCGCTGTTGATGTCTTCGTCTGCGCCCGCGGTATCGGCTGCGGCGGCTGCCTGCGTGCCGTCGCCCTGGTCGGCGCGGGGCGGGTTGAAACTGAAGGCGTCGTAGTCGGAGAAGCTCAGGCTCTTGCCGCGAACCATGGCCGACACGCGCACCGGCAGGTTGGCCGCGCCGCCGCCGGCCACGTAGTTGATCTGCACGTCGGTGGGCACGCTCGTCGCGGCCACCAGCGGTTTTTTCTCGGTGGGCGAGATGCGGCCTTCGAGCACGGGCAGGCGGAACTCCTCGACGCGGAACATGCCGGTGCTGAAGCTGCGGCTGCCGCCGCCTTCGTCGCCCTCGCCTTCTTCACTGTCGCCGTTGGCGTCCTTGCCGCCGCCGCTGCGCAGCATCACCTCGTACACGCCGAGCTTGGCGGCCGGTGGAATGGCAAAGCTGTTCTCCGCGCTCAGGCCGCCGGTGGCGGTCTTGCGCCAGGCGAGCGGCTGGGTGAAGCGCTGGCCGCTGCCGGTGTGGGTGATGACGAGCGTGTCGGGCCGGTTCTCCGGCAGGCCGAAGCCCTTGCTGGTCTGCGTGCGGATCAGGCTCTTCATCGACACCGTCTCGCCGGCGCGCAGCAGCGTGCGGTCGAAGATGGTGTGGGCGATGCGGTCGGGCTCGGGCTGCAGGTTGGTGGGCACGTTGAAGCGCCAGGGCTCGATGCCGCGCTGCCAGTCGCTGAAGGTGAAGGCGAGGTCTTCCACGCCCTTGTCGTCCTTGGCGCGGGCGCTCACGAACCAGGCGCCGCTGTCGTACTCGTTCGGGCCGTTGCAGCTGGGTGCCTGCGGCGAAACGCCCTGCAGCGTGACGATGCCGTTGGCGTCGGTGGTGCCGGTGGCCACGGCCTTGCCGTCGCAGCTGGAGACGCGCACTTCGGCGCCCGCGACGACCTTGCCCTTGTCCAGCGTGGTGACCCAGGCCATCGAGTTCTCGCGGCCCAGCTTGAAGTGCACCGCCAGGTTGGTGGCCAGCGCGGTGGTGCGCACGTACATCGTGCGGCCGGCGGGATAGCGCTCGTCGAGCAGGGCTTCGCCGAGTTTTTGAGAGGCAATCTCCAAAACGTGGAAGCCAGGCGTCAGCGGAATGCCGATGACTTCGAACGGACGCGGATCGCCCGCATCGGACTTGGGCATGTCCAGCGCCTTCACGCCCGGCTGGCCGGCCAGCAGCGACAGCATGCGGGTCTGCAGGCTGGTGCGGTCGTCCTTGTCGATCACCGGGGGCAGCGCGCCCTTGACGTCCTTGCGCGCCTGCTCGCGCGAAACGGTGTAGCTGTCGTAGCGGCGCACCTTGCGGAACCACGCGATGATTTCCGCGTCGGTCTTCGGGTTCATGTCGCTCACCTTGCCGGGCGTGAGCGCGTTCACCAGCAGTTGCGGCTCCACGCGGCGCACGGTGACCGGCATCATGGCCGGGGTGTCGGGCTCGGCCAGGCGTTCGATCACGCCGAAGGGCGAGGCGGCGAACTTGGCCAGCGGCGGCATCGCGCCGGTCGCCACTTTCAGCGGAAAGGTGCCGGGCGTGGCCAGCGGGCGGCCCGAGGCGTCCTCGAACTTGGAGGGCAGCTCGATGCTGTACTGCATGCTCTCAGCCAGCGGCGGGCCGAAGCTCACGTTGTTGACCACGTCGTCGTCGCTCTGCGTACCGCCGTCGTTGTCCAGCTTGGCCTTGATCGTCTTGCCGTCGCCCTTGAGCTCGATCTGGGAAGCCAGCTTGCGCGTGACCGGCGCGTTGAACTGCAACTGCATCGGGCGCAGCGGCAGGCACGCGGACTGCGCGTTCTCGCGCTCGCAGGTGAAGGACACGGCGAAGGGCTCGCGCACCCGGTAGTCGAGCCGGCGCTCGACGTTGTTGGCAACGCCCGAGGGCGTGGCGACGCCCTTGCCGTAGACGACCTGCACCTTGGCGCCCGGCGTCAGCGTGCGGTTGCACTGCATCGTGACGAAGCGCAGCGGCTCCTTCTCGGCCGCCTTGTCGCGGCTGAAGGCCTTGAGCACACCGGTGCGCTGCTCGCCGTCGAGCAGCTTGACCGGAATGCGCTCGCCCACGCCGTCGGCCGAGCACCACACGTTCTGGCGCACGCTCTCCAGCGTGGCCGCGCCGTTGAGCTCGAGCACGAACATCTGCTGCTCGTCGATGGGGGAGTAAGTGCCCGGCATGTAGCTGCGCACGAACGGGCCGCCGCTATTGAATTGGTAGCGCTCCGGGCCGGTGAGCTCGCCGCCCGCGCTGGGCTTGAAGGTGGGAACGCGGGTGACGGTGCAGCGCACGCCGGGCGGCAGGTCGTTCTCGAAGTCGTAGACCCAGGCCTTGGCGTCGGTCCAGCGGCCGGTGCCCTTGCCGGCTTGCGCATCGGAGCAGCTCACCGAGAGCGGCGCGGGCGCCTTGGGGTCGCCGAAATTGACGGCAGCCTGGTCGAACTTGGCGACGATCTGACGCACGCGCGCCACCTCGCCCTGCGGGGCCAGGCTGGTGATCTGAAGGGCAAAGCTCGGGGCGGCCAGCAGCGTGCTTGCGGCCAGGAGCAATGAGGGAACGAAACGGGTCACGGAATCTCCTCCTTGGGGCAGCGCGCAGCGTAGCCGATTTGTGCTTCAAAACGTCAGTGCCAACGGTCATATGTCGTTCGTGTCCACGACCCCCGTCAGGCGAGGATGACGCCAGCCTTCTTACAATCCACCCCGTCGTGCGTGCGCCGCGCAGACCGCCACCAAGACCTCGCCGCCGACCGATGAAACGCTACTGGGAAATAGACGCCTTGCGCGGGCTGATGCTCGTGCTGATGACCGTCACCCACCTGCCCACCCGCCTGACCGACCCGCTGGGACAGCCCTTCGGCTTCGTCTCGGCCGCCGAAGGCTTCGTCTTGCTGTCGGCCTTCGTGGCGGGGCTGGTCTACAGCCGCATCGGCTACGTCCGCGGGGTCGAGTCGATGCGCATCGCGTTCTGGCGACGGGTGGTCAAGGTCTACCTGTGCCAGGCGGCGATCCTGCTGTTCCTGTTCACCGTGATCGCCGCGCTCGGGCTGCACATCGACCAGCCGGCGGTCAAGAACCTGGTGTCGTACTACCTGGCGGAGCCGCGCGACGGCTTCTTCTTCGGGCTGCTGCTGATCTACGAGCCGGCGCTGCTCGACATCCTGCCGATGTACATCTTCTTCATGCTCATGAGCCCCTGGGTGCTGGCCTTCGCCATGCGCCACGGCTGGACGCTGGTGATGGTGGCCAGCGTCGTCGTCTGGGCGGCGGCGCAGTTCGGCGTCAGCGAGTGGATATACGGCCTCGCGGTGCACTACCTGCACATCCCGGTGCCGTTCCACGAGATGGGCGCCTTCAACACCTACGCCTGGCAGTTCCTCTGGTTCGCGGGCCTGTGCATCGGCGCCACCCGCAACGGACCCGAGGCGCGGCCGCTGCGCTTTCCGTGGTGGCTGCTGGTGCTGGCGGCTGGCATTGCGCTCTACGGGGTCTACTGGCGCCATACCGGCATCAACGGCCAGGCGCCGTTCGGCGGCGATGTCGAACTGAACCTGCTGTTCGACAAGTGGCAGCTCGGCCCGCTGCGGCTGGTGAACCTCGTGGCGCTGGGCATTCTGGCGGTGCGCTTCGGGCCTTGGCTGATGCGCCGCATTCCGCGGCTGCATTGGCTCGAGGCGATGGGGTCGGCATCGCTGCCCGTGTTCTGCGCGCACCTCGTGGCGGTGCTGCTGGTGCTGGCCTTCTACGGCGACAGCCAGACCGCGCGGCCGTGGTGGGGCGATGGATTGCTGCTGCTAGCGGTGTTCGCGGGGATGTACTTCGTGGCGCGGTTCACGCGCGGGGCCGATGTGCCGCCGCCGGCGGACGATGTGCCGACCGCGCCGGCGAAGGCCTGAGACAGGTTCAGGGCAGGCCGGCGGGCGCAGGTGGCGGGTTCGCGCCCGGCAAGTGCGATGCAATCACCGAATGCCACAGCCGGTAGCCTTCATCCGTCATGTGCAGCCTGTCCCCGCGAAACAGCTCCATCCGCGGCCGGCCGTCGGCACCGAGCATCGGTGTGTAGACGTCGATGAACTCGCTGTTGGGCAGCAGGTTGAGGTAGGCCGAGATCACGTGGTTGGTCTCGCGGATCTGCGGCATCAGCTGTTCCCGCGAGGGGCTGGGCTTGACCGAGACGAAGCTGATGCGCGCCTCCGGCAGTTCGGCGCGCACCGTGTTGGCAAAGCGAGCGAAGCTGTCGAGCACCTGCAGCGGCGTGCGGCCCTCGGCCAGGTCGTTGTCGCCGGCGTACACCACCACCTGCCGGGGCTTGTAGCGCACCACCAGCTCGCGGGCGAAGAGGCTGCAGTCGGCCAGCGTCGAGCCGCCGAAGCCGCGGTTGACGACGCCGCCGGGCACACGGGCGAAGTCCTGCGCAAGGCGGGTCCACATGCGCACGGTGGAACTGCCCACGAATACCACGCCGCCCGGGGGCGGCAGGCGCTCCTGGTCGGCGCGCGCAAAGGCCGCGAGCTCGTTGTGCCAGCGCGCCTTGGCGGCGAGGTACTCGGACGTGGCGTCGGCGGCGGTGGCGCCGTCCGCCTCGTAGGGGAAGGCGGCAGACGCGGTTTGCGCGTGGGAGGCGAGCGCGGCCATCAGCAGCGCGGCCGCGGCCAGCGCGGATTTCATCGAAGGCATCGGAAAGACGGAAGAAAGCAAATCAGATTGTTTTTTCGATCAGGGCGCCCTTGAACACGACGGGGCCCTTCGGACCGCTGCCCGGCGGCACGCCGCCCTTGGCTTCCAGGGTAACGGCCAGGGTCGGGACCTGGTGCACATCGGATTCTGACGCAGCCAGCCGCAGGGCCGGCGCGTTGTCGAGCACGCCCAGCGAACGCGGCGCGCCGCCGGGCGCCAGGGCCCAGAGCTGCAGCGACTTGTCGCTGCCTTCGCTGTAGCTGCCCACGCGTTGCAGCACCAGTTGCTTCTTCTTCGGATCGAAGGTCACCAGCATCGAAGCGGCGGCCTGGTCGTCGGACAGCACGGCCACGTATTGCACGGCCGGCGCATTGACCAGCTGGTCGCGCAGGTTCAGGCCGACGACCACGGCCAGCACGGTCGCGAGCGCGCCGGCGGCCGTGGCGCCGCGCCAGAGCGCGAGGCTGCGCAGCCACCCACCTTGCGGCTGGGGCGTGGCAGCGGCGGCCCGGGCATTGGCGTCGTCGCGCTGCCGCTCGATGGCGTGCTGCGCCTTCTCGGCATCGATGATGTTGCGGATGCGGGTCCAGACGGCGGCGTCGGGAACGATCGGGCTCTGCAGCTCGGTCATGCTCGCGAGCCGGCTTTGCCAGACCAGCGCCGCGGCGCGCACCGGCGCCTGTTCGCGCGCCAGGGCTTCGAAACGGCGGCGGGCGCCGCCGCGCAAGGTGCCGAGCGCGTGGCTCGCGGCCAGCAACTCGAGCAGTTCGGGGTGGGCGGTGAGTTTCATACGAATGTCACGCGAAGCGTCCCATGCAGATGCGCAGTTTTTCGAGGCCGCGCCGAATCCAGGTCTTGACCGTGCCCAGCGGCAGCTTGAGCTGCTCGGCCAGTTCGCCGTGACTCATTTCGCGCAGGTAGGCGAGGCTGACCACTTCGCGCTGCTTGCTCTCGAGCTGGCTCAGGCACTGATGCAAGGCCCAGGCCTGCTCGCTCGCATCGGCCGTGTCTGCAGGGTTGGGCGCATCGGATTCGAGGGTGTCGGCCATCAGCTCGTCGAACTCCTGCGTGAGCTGGGCGCGGTCGGCGGTGCGGCGGCGCAGGAGGTCGAGCGCACGGCTGCGCACGATGAGGCCAAGCCAGGCGAGCGGTGGGCTCAGCGAGGCGCGGTAGTCGCCGGCCACGCGCCAGACCGTCAGAAAAGCCTCCTGCAGCACATCCTCGGCCCATTCGCGCTGCCGGACCACGCGCATCGCCAGCCCCATGAGCTTGGGCGCGGTGCGGTCGTAGAGCTGGCGCAGGGCGGCTTCGTCGCGATGGCCGATCCGATCGATCAGCGCCATCAGTTCGGCGTCGGGGCTGGGTGCTGTCATCGGCGGATTGTCGGGCATCGGTGGGCATGGACAAGGTACGGCCGCACCGGGTCGCCGGATTCAAACAACAGACCGCCAGAACCTCGGTCAACCCCGGTTTTGGAAACATTCGTTAACGTATACTGCCCCGCAAAATCGGAGCGGGCCGCCAATGCGCGGGAGGTGGAATGAAGCAAATTGCGATCGTCATCGTGCTCTGCGTGGGCGCGTGGTACTTCTTTATCGGCGGCCGCAAGCTCGACGAGCCGATGGTGCGCGACTATTACCACAAGGAAGCGCGCGCGATTTCCGCCAACGACGCCGACAAGCTCTGCAAGCAGCTCAGCCGCAAGGCCGTCATCGAGAGCAAGACCACGATGATGGGCAAGACGGTGGAGACCACGCACAACCGCGACGAGGCCTGCGAGGCCCAGCACCGTACTTTCGAGAAGCTGCGCGGAATCAGCGACCAGGTCGGCAGCATCCTTGCCATCGAGTACGACTACCAGATCGACAAGGTCGAGCTCGCGCCCGACCGCAAGAGCGCCTCCGTGCAGGGCACCAGCGTGCTGAAGATGGGCGAGTCGCTCCTGCAGTTCAAGACCAGCTTCACCCAGCGCCTGGAGCGCGAACTGGGCCAGGTGCGCCTGGTGCATGCCGAAGAGGCCACGGTGGTGCGCGTCGGTGGGCGCGGCGCCATGAGCCAGAGCGAGTTCTTCCGTAAATAAAAAGGGCCGGCCATGATCGTCCAGGATTCGCTGCCACCCCCGCCGCCGTTCTGGCATCGCCTCAACAGCTTCTTTGCCTTTCCGCTCCAGCTGCGGCCGCTGGCCTACGGCATCGTGCTGTCGTTCTGCAGCCTGCTGTTCGAGGCGATCTTCTTCCTGCCCGATGCGCTGGCGTTCATCGTCATCGAGATCGGCATCATGCTGGCCGCCAGCCGCTACGGCTTCAAGATCACCGCGCTGGGCGCACGCGGCATCTGGCAGTCGTCCGAGTTCGGGCGCGAGTCGAGCGACGAGTGGACGTATCTCCCGTGGAAGCTCTTCGCCATCTCGCTGGTGCAGGGCGTCCTGATCGCCTGGCTCGCCTGGTACGAGCCGGTGCTGGGCACCGTCGCGCTGTTCGTCATGTCGTTCAGCTTCCCGGCCGCGGTGCTGGTGCTGGTGCAGTCGGGCAGCTTCTTCCAGGCGATGAACCCGGGGCATGTGTGGGATGCGATCCGCACCGTCGGCTGGCCCTATGCGCTGCTGTGCCTGTTCCTGTTCATGCTGAGCACGGGCGCGCAGATCGCCATTTCGATGGTGGTGCCGATGTTCGATGGGCGGATCATCCTGCCGATCGTCAACTTCGCGTTCATCTACTTCGGCTGGGTGATGGCGAGCCTCCTGGGCTACGTGATGTACCAGCACCACGACGCCTTCGGCATCGACGTGGTGCCCGGCGGCGGCGTGGGCGAGGGCATGCCGGTGGACCGCCGCACGCCCGCGCAGATCGCGGCGCAGCGCATCGATGCCGAGGTGGCGCAGTTCATCACCGAAGGCGACCTGGCCGCCGCGCTGGGCACCGCCTACGAGGCGCAGCGCACTGCCCCCATCGACGACCTGACCGCGCAGCGCCGCTATTACCGGGTGCTGTCGATGATGCCGGACAAGCAGAGCACGTTGCTCGACCAGGCCAAGCGCTTCATTCCGCTCTTGATGCGGCGCGACCTGTCCTCCGAAGCGCTCAAGGTCTTCAAGGCCTGCCGCGAGAAGGACAAGGCCTTCTCGCTCGACGACGCCGTCATGGTGATCGCAATGGCGCGGGCCGAATGGCGCAACGGCGATGCGCACGCCACGCTGGCGCTGCTGTCGGGTTTCGATCGGCGATTTCGTGGGAATGAGGCGATCCCGCAGGCCTACGAGCTCGCGGCCCGTGTGCTGGTGCAGGGCCTGGGCCGTGCCGACATGGCGCAACCCATCCTCACCACGATGGAGTCGCGCTACCCCGACAGCGAGCAGACGCAGGAAGTGCGCTGGCTGCTGCGGCCGGCCGCAGCAGCCTAGTACGCCGCCCCGGAGATTTCGAAACACGAAAGCGCGTCTTCGCACCGACGGCGGCGTTGCAAATCCTCGCGATACCTACGGGTATCGCTGCGGTTTGCGCCTTGCCCTCGGCGCGAATCCATCGCTTTCGTCATGTTTCGAAATCTCCGGGTCGGCGTACTAGTCAGCCGTTCCCGCCCGCGCCCTCGCTCCAGCCGCCGCCCAGCGTCCTGTAGATCGTGAGCCGGTTGGTCTGCTCGGTGAGCTGCAGGCCGATCAGCGTCTGCTGCGCCGCGTAGTGCGCGCGCTGCGCATCCAGCACATCGAGGAAGCTCGTCGCGCCGCTCCTGAAAAGCGACTGCGACAGCTCGAAGCTTCGCGAGGTCGCGCCCAGCAGCGAGCGCTGCGCATCGAGCCGCTCGGCCAGCGTGCGGCGCTCGGCCAGCGCATCGGCCACTTCGCGGAAGGCCGTCTGCACGGTCTTCTCGTAGGTCGCGAGCTGGATCTTCTGCTGCGCCTCGGCCACCTTCAGGTTCGAGCGGTTGGCGCCGCCGTCGAAGATCGGCACGCTCACCGAAGGCGCGAAGCTCCACGCCTTGCTGCCGCTGGTGAACAGGCCCGAGAGCGTGCTGCTTGCCGTGCCGGCCGACGCCGTGAGCGCGATGCGCGGAAAGAAGGCCGCGCGCGCCGCGCCGATGTCGGCGTTGCTGGCGCGCAGGGTGTGCTCGGCGGCGCGGACGTCGGGCCGCTGCTGCAGCACGCTCGACGAGAGGCCGGCCGGCGGCACGAGCAGTTGCGCGGCTTCGGCTGTCGCCGTGGTCGGCAGCAGCTCCGCCGGCGGCGTGGTGCCGACCAGCAGCGTGAGCGCGTTGCGGTCCTGTTCCACCAGGCTGTCGAACGCGGCCGCATCGGCGCGCGCGGCATCCACCGTGCTTTGCGACTGCGCGAGCGCCAGGCCCGATTGCGAACCCAGCGCATGGCTGCGCTGGATCAGGTCGAACGACTTGCGCTGGCTCTCCAGCGTGCTGCGCGCGAGCGCCAGGCGCTGCTCGTCCGCGGCCAGTTGCAGCCATGCCGTGGCCACGGACGCCACCAGGCTGATCTGCGTGCTGCGCCGGGTTTCCTCGGTCTGGAAGTAGCTCTGCAATGCCGATTCGCTCAGGTTGCGTACGCGCCCGAACAGGTCGAGCTCATAGGCCGTCATACCCAGGTCGGCGCTGTACTGCGAGGAGATGCGCGCTTCGCCGCTGGTCGACAGGCTGCCCGGCGTGCGTGAGCGGCTGCCGCCCGCGCCGGCGTCGACGCCTGGGAACAGGCCCGCGCGCGCAATGCCGTACTGGGCGCGTGCGCGTTCGATGTTGAACGCCGCCACGCGCAGGTCGCGGTTGTTGGCGAGCGCGAGTTCGATCACGCCCTGTAGTTGCTTGTCGACGAAGAAATCGCGCCAGCTGACGTCGAGCGGCGTGGCCGTGGCGACGCCGCCCGAAGGCAAGGCCTGCGGCACCGGCGAGGCCGGCGTTTCGTACGCGGGCGCGAGGTTGATGCAACCCGAGAGCACGGCCGAAGCCATGGTCGCGCAGGCCAGTGCGCGCAGCGGAAAGCGGGGGAGGCGTGTGCGTCGCATCAGTGGCCTCCCTGTTCCGCGGTGGGCGCCGGCAATGCATCCGTAGCCTCGGCCTTGGCCGGCTTGCGCCTGCCTTCCAGCCACCCGCGGATCAGCGCGAAAAACAGCGGCACGAAGAAGATGCCGAGCGCGGTGCCCACCACCATGCCGCCGAGCACCGCGGTGCCGATCGACTGGCGGCCACCCGCGCCCGCGCCGGTGCCGATGGCCAGCGGCAGCACGCCGAAGCCGAAGGCCAGCGAGGTCATCAGGATCGGGCGCAGCCGCAGGCGCACCGCTTCCAGCGTCGCCTCGATCACGCCCTTGCCCTGCTCCTGCAACTGCTTGGCGAATTCCACGATCAGGATTGCGTTCTTCGAGGAGAGCCCCACCGTTGTCAAGAGGCCCACCTGGAAGTACACGTCGTTGCTCAGGCCCCGGAAGCTGGTGAACAGCAGCGCCCCCACGATGCCCAACGGCACCACCAGGATCACCGAGAACGGCACCGACCAGCTCTCGTACAGCGCGGCGAGGCACAGGAACACGAACAGGATCGAAATTGCGTAGAGGACAGGCGCCTGCGCGCCCGAGAGCCGCTCCTGGAACGAGGCGCCGGTCCATTCGTAGCCGATGCCCGGCGGCATCTGCTTCATCACTTCATCTACCGCAGCCATGGCGTCCCCCGAGCTCACGCCCGGTGCGGCATCGCCCACGAACTCGTAGCTCGAGCTGCCGTTGTAGCGCTGCAGTTGCGGCGAGCCGTAGGTCCAGCGTGTGCTCGAGAACGCCGGGAACGGCACCATCTGCCCCAGGCTGTTGCGCACGCTCCAGCGGTCGATGTCGGCGGGCAGCATGCGAAAGGCGGTGTCGCCCTGCATGTACACGCGCTTGACGCGCCCGTTGTCCAGGAAGTCGTTGATGTAGGTGCCGCCCATCGCGCTGGAGAGCGTGCTGTCGATGTCGGCGGTGGCCAGGCTCGCCGCGCCGGCGCGCGCATCGTCGATGTCCACCGCGAACTGCGGCGTGTCGTCCAGGTTGTTGCTGCGCACGTTCACGACCACGTCGGAGCGCTTGGAGAGCAGGTCGATGGCCTGGTCGCGCGCCTTCACCAGCGCGTCGTGGCCGAGGCCGTTGATGTCCTTCAGGTGGAAGTTGAAGCCCGCGTTGGCGCCCAGCCCGCGCACCGCCGGCGGCAGCAGCACGAACACGCGCGCATCGCGAATGGTCGAGAGGTCCTTGTTGGCGCGGCGGGCGAGCGCCGCCGCCGATTGCCCGTCGCCTTCGCGCTCGGCCCAGTCCTTGAGCTTGACGAAGGCGCGCGCCGAACTCTGGTCGCCGTTCTGCCCGGTGATGACGTTCACGCTCACCACCTCGGGCTGCTTGGTGAAGTAGTCCTGCATCTGCGTGACCACCGGCTGCAGCCGCGCGTCCGAGGCGCCTGGCGGCAGCGTCACCTGCACCTGCAGGAAGGCCTGGTCCTCGTCGGGCAGGAAGGAGGTGGGCAGGCGCATGAAGAGCACGGCCATCGCCGCTGCGATCAGCAGGTACACGACGATGCTGCGCTTGCCGCGCCGCACGATGCCGCCGACGATGCCCTGGTAGCAGTCGGCGCCCTTGTCGAAGTTGCGGTTGAAACCGGCGAAGAAGCGGTCGACCGCGCCCAGCACACCTTTGCGCGGCACCGCGTGCTGACCTTTGGCGACGGGCTTCAGAAGCGTCGCGCACAGCGCCGGCGTGAGTGTGAGCGCCACGAACACCGACAGCGCCATCGCCGAGACGATGGTGATCGAGAACTGCCGGTAGATCACACCGGTCGAGCCGCCGAAGAAGGCCATCGGGATGAACACCGCGGAGAGCACCAGCGCGATGCCCACGAGCGCGGGCGTGATCTCGGCCATCGACTTGCGCGTGGCCTCCTTGGGCGAGAGGCCCTCTTCATGCATCACGCGCTCGACGTTCTCCACCACCACGATGGCATCGTCCACCAGCAGGCCGATGGCCAGCACCATGCCGAACATGGTGAGCGTGTTGATCGAGTAGCCGGCCATGGAGAGCACGCCGAAGGTGCCCAGCAGCACCACCGGCACCGCGATCGCGGGGATCAGCGTCGCGCGGAAGTTCTGCAGGAAGATGTACATCACCAGCACGACCAGCAGCATGGCCTCGGCCAGCGCCTTGACTACCTCGTCGATGGACGCGCTCACGAAGGGCGTGGTGTCGTAGCTCACGAAGGTCTGCAGTTGGTTCGGAAAGAGCGGCTGCAGCTCGGCCACCTTGGCCTTCACCGCCTCGGCCACCTGCACCGCGTTGGCGCCGTCGGCCAGTACCACGCCCAGGCCCGCGCCGGGGCGGCCGCCCAGTTGCGAGCGCACCGTGAGGTTCTCGGCGCCGAGCTCCACGCGCGCCACGTCGCGCAGGCGCACCACGGCGCCGTCGGGCGTCGCGCGCAGCACCACGTTCTCGAACTGCTCCACCGTCTGCAGCTTGCTGCGCGCGGTGATGGTGGCGTTGAGCTGCTGCTGCGCGCCGGCGGGCAGCGCGCCCAGCTGGCCGGCCGACACCTGCGCGTTCTGCGCGGTGATGGCGCTGCCCACGTCGGAAGGCATCAGCGCGTACTTGCGCAGCTTGTCGGGGTCGAGCCACAGGCGCATCGCGTAGCCGGTGCCCAGCGTCTGCACTTCGCCCACGCCGTCGATGCGGCTGATCACATCGACCAGGTTGCTGCTGATGTAGTCGCCCACGTCCACCGCCGAGGCGCTGCCGTCGCCCGAGTACATCGAGACGATCAGCAAAAAGTCGTTGCCGCCCTTGGTGACCGTGACGCCGCGGCTCTGCACCTGCTGCGGCAGGCGCGACATGGCCTGCTGCAGCTTGTTCTGCACCTGCATCTGGGCCACGTCGATGTTGGTGCCCGCGTTGAAGGTGAGCGACAGGCGCGCCACGCCCGAGGAGTTGCTGGTCGACTGCATGTAGAGCAGGTTGTCCAACCCCTTCATCTGCTGCTCGATGACCTGGGTGACGGAGTCTTCGACCGTCTTGGCCGAGGCGCCGGTGTAGGTGGCGTTAATGGACACGCGCGGCGGCGCGATGTCGGGGTATTGCTCCAGGGGCAGCGTGCGGATGGCCATCAGCCCCGCGAGCATGACGACGATGGAGAGCACCCACGCGAAGATGGGGCGGTCGATGAAGAACTGAGCCATGGCGGGGCCTCAGCGCGCGACTGTTGCGGAGGCGGCGTCGGGCTTGGCGCTAGCCACGGGGCTGGTTACCGGCTTCGCGCCGAGGTCGACCACGCGCACCTTGTCGCCGACCTTCACGCGCTGCGAGCCTTCCATCATCACGCGGTCGCCCGCGGCCAGGCCGTCGATCACCTGCCACTGCGTGCCGACCGCGCGGCCCACGCTGATCGGGCGCTTCGCCACCTTGTTCTCGGTGTCGATCACCAGCGCAGAGGCGCTGCCGTCCGGCGCACGCGTGACGGCCTGCTGCGGCACCAGCAGCGCGGCCTGGTTCACGCCTTCCTGCAGCACCGCGCGCACGTACATGCCGGGCATCAACAACCGGTCGGGGTTGGGCACCACCGCGCGCAGCGTGACGCTGCCGGTGCCCGCATCGACGGTGATGCCGCTGAAAGTGAGGCGTCCGGCATGCGGGTACTTGCTGCCGTCTTCCAGCAGCAGCTGGATGCTCGCCTCGGCATTGTTCGCGCGCTGCAGGCGGCCACTGGCGAGTTCGCGCTTCAGGCGCAGCAGCTCGCTGCTCGACTGCGTGACATGCACATGGATCGGGTCGAGCTGCTGCACGGTGGTCATGGCCGCCGCCTGGTTGGCGGTGACCAGCGCGCCCGGGGTCACGGTCGAGAGTTCGGCCCAGCCGGTGATCGGCGAGGTGATGCGGGTGTAGCCCAGCTGGATGCGCGCGGTCTGCTCGGCCGCGCGGGCCACGCCGAGATCGGCTTCGGCCTGCTGCTCGGCGGCCTGCGATTCGTCGAACACCTGGCGGCTGATGGCGTCGATCTTCACCAGCTCGGCATTGCGTCTTGCCACCGTGCGGGCCGTGGCCAAGGCCGATTCGGCCTTGCGTACGCTGGCCTGCGCGCTTGCATGGGCCGCCTGCAGCGAGGCCGGGTCGAGCTGGTAGAGCACCTGTCCGGCCTTGACCTGCGAGCCTTCCGTAAAGAGCCGCTCCTTCAGGATGCCGCCGACCTGGGGGCGGATCTCGGCGATGACCGGCGCGGCGGTGCGGCCGGGGAGCTCGGTGCTCAGGGCCAGGGTTTCGTGCTTGAGGGTGACGGCGCCGACTTCCTTTTCTGGTGCTGCGGCGGCCGCCTTGGCGGTGCCGGGCGCCTCCACGCTGGTGCGTGAACACCCTGCGAGCGCGGCGATGGCCAGGGCTGTAACAAGCAGGGCGAAGCGGGACGAGGTGTGGTCAGGCATGAATCAGGCAACGGAAGTAGGAAAAAGCTCCAGATGGAGCGAGCGGGCAGCCTCAAGTTCAACGAGGCGCGGGCGCGAGGGCCGGCTTTACACGCGAGACGCAGCAATTGCAGTGCCTGCGCAATGCCACAGGGTGGCAGCGGCGGTCTACAGGGGCATGACAGCGCCCGGAGAACAGAGGAGCGGCGTGGTCTCAGGCGCGCTGCAGGGCGCGCGTGACCATGTCGTTCGGCGCGAGCCGCAGCAGGTGCGGCAGGAGGCCGATGGCCTTCTCGCGCTCGCCCGCGTGCAGCAGGCCGTTGGCGCATACCGAGAGCGTGTCGGCCAGTTGCGGATGGTCAGGGGCCGTCTTCAGCAGGATGCGGCACAGCATGTCGGCATCGCCGAACTCGCGGATGCGCGCGAACCGGCGCGCGAGGCGGGCCATATCGTCGGGCTTCAGGCGCAGGCCCGGCTTGGCCTGGTCGAGGTAGGTGCGGTAGCTCGCGTGCTGCAGGGCGATCGTCTCGGGGTCGGTGGCGGGCAGGCGGAAGATGCGGCGCGCGGCCTGGTGGAAGTCTTCGCTCGCGGGCTGCAGGCGTGCGGTGTTGAACCAGGCGCGCAGTGTGTCGGTGTCGCCGGGGTGCAATGCCGCGGCAGCGTGCCATTCGGCGGCGGCCTGCTCGAACTTCATCGCGGCACCCAGCCGGCGGGCAGCGGCCACGTGCGCATCGAAGCGGTCGTCGTCGTTCACCATTTCCGACTTCACCGTCTCCGGCGTCTTCACGCGGCCGAGCAGCATCGCGCCGGCCATCAGCGCGGCTCCCGTGAGCAGGCCACCCAAATGCGCCATGTAGGCGACGCCCTCGTCGGCGAGCCAGTGCTGCATCAGCTCGTTGACGATCCAGGCCGGCAGCAAGAGTAGGGCTGGCGCGCTGACGTAGTTGAAATAGAAGAACAGCTGGTAGAAAAAGCGGATGCGCCGGAGCCGATACATCACCGCGTACATGCCCATCAATGCCGAGACCCCGCCCGAGGCGCCCAGTCCGTAGGAGCCCTTGCCCGCATAGGCCCAGGCTGCCAGCGCCGAGGCGCCCACGCAGCCCAGCAGGTAGAACGTGAGGTAAGTGCTGCGGCCCAGCGCCAGCTCGACCGAGGCGCCGAACAGGAAGAGGAACAGCATGTTGCCCAGCAGGTGGCCGGTGCTGCCGTGCAGGAAGGCCGAGGTGATGAGGGTCCAGGGCTTGCTGAACCCGGCGTCCTTGCCGTAGTCCTGCGCCCAGCGCTCGGTGAAGGGGACGGGCAGCATCGACTCGTACTGCTGGCGGTCGCGCTTCCACTCGGCGTACTGCGGGTGGGCGGGCGTGATGATCTCTTCGGCTTTCAGCTTCTTCTGGAAGGCCCGGTCGTGCTCCATGGCCTGGATCAGCTGCTCGTAGGCCTCGGCCTTCAACATGCGCTCGCCCAGCTTGCCGCGCTTCGCGTCGGTCTTCTTCAACCACTCCACGAAGGGAGGCAGTTCCAGCGCGGGCAGCGCGCTCTTTACGTAGTACTGGCCAGCGCGCTCGCGGCCGTTCTCCTCGCTGGTCTGCGGCCCCCACCAGACGATCATGTTGACGAGGATCAGCAGCACCGTCAGCCACGGTGGGTTGCGCCAGCTCGGTTTGTTCTCGAGCGGGATGGCGTAGAACACGGTGCGGCGGCCGGTTGCTGCTGCTGATGCGGTGCCGCGATCAGCCCAGGCGCTTGCGGTGGCGCGCGATCTGCGCCTTCACCTGCGCAGGCGCCGTGCCGCCTAGGATGTTGCGTGCGTTCAGCGAGCCGCGCAGGCTCAGCACGTCGTACACGTCCTTCTCGATGTTCGGGTTGAACTGCTGCAGCACCGCGAGCGGCAGCTCGGCCAGGTCGACCTTGTGCGACGTCGCTGCCTTCACGGCGTGCGCCACGGTTTCGTGCGCGTCGCGGAAGGGCAGGCCCTTCTTCGTGAGGTAGTCGGCGAGGTCGGTGGCGGTGGCGTAGCCGCGCAGCGCCGCGGCTTCCATCGCCTCGGGCTTCACGGTGATGCCGCCGATCATCTCGGCAAAGATGCGCAGGGTGTCCTTGAGCGTGTCGACGGTGTCGAACAGCGGCTCCTTGTCTTCCTGGTTGTCCTTGTTGTAGGCCAGTGGCTGGCCCTTCATGAGCGTGATGAGTGCCATCAGGTGGCCGACCACGCGGCCGGTCTTGCCGCGCGCCAGCTCGGGCACGTCGGGGTTCTTCTTCTGCGGCATGATCGACGAGCCGGTCGTGAAGCGGTCGGCGATCTGGATGAAGCCGAAGTTCTGGCTCATCCACAGGATGAGTTCTTCGCTCATCCGGCTGATGTGGACCATGCAGAGGCTCGCCGCGGCGGTGAATTCGATCGCGAAGTCGCGGTCGCTCACGGCGTCCAGGCTGTTCTGGCACACGCCGTCCATGTTCAGCGTCTTGGCGACCAGCTCGCGGTCCAGCGGGTAGCTGGTGCCGGCGAGGGCGGCGGCGCCCAGCGGCAGGCGGTTGACTCGCTTGCGCACCTCGCCCATGCGCTCGGCATCGCGGCTGAACATTTCAACGTACGCCAGCATGTGATGGCCGAAGCTCACCGGCTGGGCCACCTGCAGGTGGGTGAAGCCGGGGAGGATCACGTCGACGTTCTTCTCGGCGATGTCCACCAGCGCCTTCTGCAGTTCGGTGAGCAGGTCGCCGATGAGGTCGATCTCGCCGCGCAGCCAGAGGCGCACGTCGGTGGCCACCTGGTCGTTGCGGCTGCGGCCGGTGTGCAGGCGCTTGCCGGCATCGCCCACGAGCTGGGTCAGGCGCGCCTCGATGTTCAGGTGCACGTCTTCCAGGTCGAGCTTCCACTCGAAGGCGCCCGATTCGATCTCGCTGCGAATCTGCGTCATCCCACGTTCGATTTCGGCGTGGTCCTGCTTCTGGATGATCCCCTGGGCGGCGAGCATGCCGGCATGGGCGAGGGAGCCTTCGATGTCGGCCTGCCAGAGGCGCTTGTCGAAGAAGACGCTGGAGGTGTAGCGCTTCACCAGATCGCTCATCGGTTCGGAGAAAAGGGCCGACCAGGCTTCGGATTTCTTGTCGAGTTGGTTTTGGGTCATGGGAGCCGTCCAGGAGGCAATAATGGGTTGGTCACCCGATGTAACTGTGATGTCCGCGATGCGCAACCCGGCGATTTTATCGGCCAGCTCTGGCTCCACGCCCCCGACGCCGTCGGAGAGGGCTCGCGCGCCCCTGCGCGCCGAGCCGTCGCTGTTCGATGCCTGCCAGATCGGGGTGGTGCTGCGCACCGTGGTGTTCGTCGAGGTGGTGGTCGCCATCGCCGCGCTCTTCGTGGTCTCCACGCCCGGCGAATGGCTGGTGCAGACCGCCACCGTCACCGGCGGCGCCTTGCCCGCGACGCTGCTCTGGCTGGTGACGGCCTGCGGGCTCAAGAAGCAATTGCGGCGCCTGCCGCGCCAGTGGCAGTACGCGGCTGGCGCCATGTTGGGTGCGCTGGCATCGCTCTACGGCTGCGGCCTGTTGCGCCTGACCGGCGTGCTCGCCAACGCGCCGTGGCTGGCCAGCGGGCTGGCCGGCGCGCTGTTCGCGGGGCTCGTGATGACTGCAATGGCCCTGCGCGCACGCGGCCAGACGCCCGCCGCCACCACGGCCCGGCTCGAGGAACTGCAGTCGCGCATTCGCCCCCACTTTCTCTTCAACACGCTCAACAGCGCCATCGCCCTCGTGCGCGAGGAGCCCGCCAAGGCCGAGACCATGCTCGAAGACCTGGCCGAGCTGTTCCGACAGGCGCTGGCCGACCCGGGCGAATCGGGCACGCTGGCCGACGAGATCGCGCTGGCCGAGCGCTACCTGGCCATCGAGCAGGTGCGCTTCGGCGACCGCCTGCGCATCCGCTGGGACCTCGATGCTGCCGCCAGCAATGCGCGACTGCCGCCGCTGTTGCTGCAGCCGCTGGTCGAGAACGCCATCAAGCACGGCGTGGAGCCCAGCCCCGAGGGCGCCAAGCTGCGCATCCGCACCGAGCGGCGCGGTTCCATGGTGGTGATCGAGGTGGTCAACAGCCTGCCGCCGCTGCGCTGGGCCGACGAGCCGCTGCCGCGCGGCCACGGCAT
>Ga0163161_10000104_pt1 | contig 81344 bp, 82 predicted proteins | sample S45metaG_FD_129847 | JGI IMG/M metagenome (GOLD analysis project Ga0163161, IMG submission 129847) | Switchgrass rhizosphere microbial communities from Kellogg Biological Station, Michigan, USA - S4-5 metaG | ecosystem: Host-associated > Plants > Roots > Rhizosphere > Soil | place: USA... | reverse complement strand
TAAATACCCCTCAACTTGAATTGGATTCGTGCCAGTACATACAGCTTAAGACTTCCCAAAATAGTTTGAACGCATCTACTTTTTGGACAATGGGTGTGCTACAAAATTTTTTAGAGGTGTATGCTATTGATCCTGCTAGTCGTTTCAAGTTGGTTCATAACATGAAGATTAAAGAAGGTAGCCTGTCAGCGCTTGCAATGGGAAACCTGGCAGGCAACAACCTTAGTTATTGGACAGAAAAACTAAAAACACATGCTACATCAAAGCGTATTGATCTGGCAGGCTTTCTAAACAGCATTTCCTTTGAGCAAATTAATGTAGAAACAATATTGAACAACATTATATTTGAACTGAGGAATAAATGGAGCGTGAATCTCGGGACAGAAAATATTTTTCTGAGAAGCCTATTCTATCATGTTTTCAACTGGTCTATCGAACGCAAACGTATTTTTCATGGCGACGTGGCAAATCTGTTTACCGAGCTTAGGGATGCTTTTTCTAAGGCACCAATTAATGAAGCACTTAAAAACAATTGGCTAGGTGAAATATCTTTTACTCCGCAAACTGGAATAGATTTAAACGACTACTTCGATGGCAAGGCATGCAGACCCATCCATGTTGCAAATGGCATTCCTGCAAGACGAAAAAAATGGGAAAAAGAGGTATTTGATAGTTTCTCGGCCAATGACATTACGATAATCAGGTCTTCAAGTGGCCAAGGTAAATCTACTATCGCCTGGCAGGTTAGTCAAAACCTTGATTCAATTTACCGCATCTATCAGCTCAACAACTGCAACAATTGGGATCAGGTCAATGCCTTAGCAGAACTTCTCACAGCTAAGGTTCAGCAGGGACAACTTCCGGTGATTGTCATAGATGGTTTATCAGCCCAGAACAAAGATTGGGGGATGCTTGCAGACAAAACTTCAGGGCTCCCGATAAAATACCTGATCACCAGCCGTCACGAAGACTGGCAGAGATATGGTGCAGATCTTTCAAGACTAAGCATCAAGATCATCGACATCTTTTTAACCCATGCCGAAGCCAAAGACCTTTTTATGCAGTTAAAGTCCAAGGGAAAACTTAACGCTGAAATTCATGCATGGGAACCGGTATGGGAAAGCATCCAAGAAAAGGGCCTTTTGATCGAATACACCTTTTTACTCACTAGGGGCCAAATGATCCATGAACGCCTTGCCTACCAAATCAAGGCCCTGAATAAGGACGACTCCCCTTCGGCCAAAATAGAAATACTGCGCATTATTGCCCTGGCAGATTGCCTACAACTTCCTATCGAGACAAAGAAACTGATTAGCTACATCAATACCAGCATTGGATTCAGTTCAGATCGGGACAATGTGCTTCAGTCGCTGGAAAACGAGTATTTTGTAAACTTTGACCATGAAAACGTCATAGGTCTCCATCCTGTCCGTTCCCAGCATCTTACAGACCTACTTCATGTTTTTGTAGGGATAGATGAAACACTGATTAAAATCTACCCACTAATCCACGACGATCTTCGATATGACTTTTTCATCAACGCCCCTTTATTACTTCAGCCCAATGAAGCTAAAGTATTCTACGAGCACTTTGCAGACTATCTTTCCGGTGGAGAATATTCAGAAATGGTCACAGCCCTTGATGGTGTGATCCATAGTGAACCCCAACGTTACTGGCTTAACAATCGTGCAGTTTTTGATGAGGCATTTGAATCTGGAGGAATTGATCTGTTCATTATGAACAGTATTCCTTTTCTCAGCACAGATGCGTTTGAAAATCTTGCCGATACATTGCCATCTGACATGAAAGAGGCGTTCAACCACCTGCTTGACAGGAAAAAAAAACTTAGCAAGTTCAGTTTAACGGAAACAGATGTCTACAAATTTGCAAAAGCTCTAGCCACAGCGATCAAAAACCGGAAACTCAAAAATAAATCATTCATCGGTTTGGAATTTCTGACGCTATGGTTTAAAAAGCTGGACATAGAATTCTATATCGACCTTGAACTAGACCCCAGCGGACTGATCAAGCTATTGGAAAATATCGATTTCCAACAAGCAATCGAGATATTTAGTACATTAAGGATACAGCAGCCAGTTCAATATGCAGATTTTTTAAAAAACCATAAAAACCACATCATAAGTTGCCTTAAGGTGAAAACCGACACTCCCACCCTGCGCGAGGACGGAAATAAATTAATGTTGGAATATATCATAACTGGAGATGAGGCTGAAAAAGCAAACGAACTTAGTGTCAAACGTATCAGCCAAGTTTTTAATTTTCTGCCTGAATATCAGCGCTATTGTACAGATGCCGTTATGCTTCCCTTTCCAAGTGCAGAAATTGTGTCGGCAGTTTTGCAGAATGCCCACAAACAGATGCCGCCGGAAAATATTACAAACGATTTTGACGTCCATCTAAACAAGATATGGATTTCCGTGATATCCGACAATTACAAGGCTGGTTCGGCATACGAATGGCAATCTAATATCATCGAACTCAGAAGAGTAAATCTTCAGTACCTCAAAAGCATTTCCCAATATATAGAAGCACTTCTCGAAGGAAAAAGGGAGAAAGCAAAGGTTCATGCTATCCAAATCGACTCTAACGGAAGAAATTTAAGCCTACAGTACGCTTCTTCAAAGAGATACCCAAACTTTCACCGGAAATCTTTCCGAATTGAAAAATATGCAGAACAGGAAAAAACCGTAAAAAAATGGTTGTCGGCATTATCAAACGTAAGAGCACAGATTGTCAATCTGTTCAACGCGGAAGATCAGCAAAAGCAAAATCTCGTACTGATAAATTTCAAGGACGCGCTTTTCGGTCTAACTAACATGCAGTGCGCATTTGCAGAGATTGAAGATGGATCGTTTCAATATTTTCAGACGGATGATCTGATAAAAAATGAAATAGACCTGCACAACAGGCTTCATCGTACTATGCTGTACTATGTTGCCCATTTACCACTGGAGACCCAAAAAGCTGTCCGCGTCGGGAAGCAGGCAGTTGCCGATTGGTGGAAAGCGCAAGAGTATAAAGACGTATCAGCTCTGCGGTTGATATTAGATCGACTTGGTGAAACCAGTGATTTCAAGTTTTACCCACCTTTACGATTGAAAGAAACCTATACGTTAACTTATGCGGCTTTCGCCGTCGAAGGAAACGATTTGAGAGATTCCGAAAGAATGCAACAGCTTTTGATACTGTTGGCACCCTTGGCTGATTTCCCGGCAGATTTCTTTACAATCGTGCGCGTGAATGAGGGCATCACAATTGGTGCGTTCAGGGTGCAGAAGGAGTTTTTCATACAGATTAAAAATTATCTAGATGGATTTGATTTAGACCTTGTTAACCTCAGCCCTCTTCCCCAGATCCCTGATCAGGAAATGATAATGGATATACCCGGCATTTCACTTCCGGAAGTAAACCTCAACAAGGATAAAGAGGCACTGGCATTATGCCTAATTGATTTATGGAAAATAACCGAATATAAGCAGCGTCTTGAACCGTCTTCGGAAATTGAGCGAAACTGGTTAAATAAAATAGTATCCGATTACACCTCCAAAATTAATTCTCACTTAAAAACAATAACCAATAAAAATCCCGATTACCTTGACTGGATCGGTTGGATAGAGGCTGGATTAGCTAGTAACCTAATGTATACCTCTGTAGAAATTAACGAAAAGCTCTTAGAGATAGCTAATGAACAACATACATAAGTACAAAGCTGGTTTTAGCAAAAAACGGAAAGCATGTAAAAAAATTCACCATTAAGTAGAATGTATCCCGCCACTATTGATAAACTGCCAACATATTACTACAACTTAAACTAGGATCCTATTTTTTTTAGACTTAACCTTTTGAATTCATTGATCACAGGTTTCATAAATGCCAAATTGTTAACGGCATCATTTTGACCGACTAATATAGAAGCTACATAGCCCGGGTCATTTACCTTATCAGAATCAAAAGAAAAGGATTTGATGACTTGATCCCGACCTGACCTAAAAAAAATCAAAGACTCTGAAGTCATATATTTTACCCGTTCGCGGCTTTCTAAATTAACAACATCTTCAGTATTTGGATACCCATACATTTCGCCAACGTAAAATACTTCTTTTATATCTTCAGTTTCGATTTGATTTGCTATTTCATAAACCTTTCTGTAAGTAGTTGTCTTAATTGTACTATCAAACGATGTGAATTCCATCTTTTCATCATTATAAATGATCAAACAAGTTGGCATAAGTTGCTTCTGCATCTGAAAGGTGACCAGATGCATCATTATAAAATTGTCGAATAGATCCTTAGAGCCTGGAAACATTTTTTCAAAATTAGTGACTGGTACCTTTTTATCATCATTACCAAAACTAAATTCCGCACGGGATGCTTTTTCAAATTGATTTTTTCTTGTGTAAAAAACATAATCGTCCGTAAGAAGCATGTTTTTCGGAACACGGTGAAACTTCAGTTCATCGATCTTTTTTTCCAATTGATCAGATAAGGTGCTACTTTCATTTAACGAGTCTTTCATCGCCTTCATAAATAGTTTCATATTATTTATACCAGATATAAAATTGGCGTATAATTCCTCTTTGTGCCCTCTTTCAAAAAATGAAAACTCAGCTGAAAACATCACTTCAACCAGCTTTAATTTTGCAAAGAACTCACGCATTGATTTAATCAACGTTGAATATTCTACATCATTTTCTATTGTAAAGGATAATTCAGGCAAGACTAGGTTGTCGGTTGTCGTATATATTACAATGTGTATTTTTTTCTCTAGGTCGAAGGGCTGCTGCTTCAGTACCTCGTTGCGTTTTTCAATAAACCATTTGCAAACATCATTAAGTAAATATTTTTGCCTGTTTTCCTCGTAAACTTTTAAATATTCTGTATGTGCAAGTGACTTTTGAAGCATAAACGTTACGTTCCTGTATTCCGAAAAGAAATTGTCCAGATAAGATATATTATCGAAAAAGTTGGATCCCTTTTCAAATTTGTCTAGGTTGTTTAGAGCACTATAGAGTTTGTGATAAGCTGGATATAATAGTCCTCTATTATCTTCTTTTGGATCAATGGTTTGCATGTGCGATAATTTAGTCTCCAAAAATAATTTTCAGATAAGCACAATATAACTATTCGTAAAACTATAAACAACCCTACCTCATATTCGTACAAAATACTTATCACTTCCTTGAACCATATAATTGACAGAATAAATTTAATGGAAAAACTTGTTTCGGAACGTAACCACCAAATCAATTTGCACCATCCATTGTAAGGAAGAAAAATATTTAATTCCACTGGAAATCTTCCAGTTAAAAAATCAGCTGTAGCATTTATCTACCGCCTACCGTTTGTGTTTAAAAATACCATATATGCTAAAACTTAAATTTATTATTCCCGCAGTATTGATCGTACTTGCAGGCTGCAGTCCAAAGGTGCAGAATACGTCTTCTAACAACCCCTCAAAGAATCAGGGAGATTCTCTTTACCTGGTCCTTGGTATAAAGGATATTATAAAGACAGGAGAAAAGGTCAACTTAAAATTTACGGTCCATAATGACCAGTCAACAGAAAAATCCTTTTGCAAATGGCACACGCCCTTTGAACCCCTGATGAGCAAATACCTTGATATCAAAGATGAGAATGGAAATGAGGTTTTATATAAAGGGCCTATGGCAAAGCGGATCATGCCTCCTCCCGCAGACAGCTACATTGCTATTAAACCAAAAGAGGTACTTTCATCAGAAGCCGACCTATTAAATGCCTATCAGCTGGAAGCTGGGAAGAAATACACCGTGTCATATAACTCCAGTGGCATGAGCGGAATAAAAGCTACCAACACAGTTACCTTTAAGTACACCAACTAACCTTATGCCCAGTAATTCCGGGAGATAGAAGTTTTAAAAAATGATCAATTTATCAGATCGTAGATCGTTATCGTTGAAATGCCTATTGTTCCGCAACAGGGATAGCAGCGGATACCGGCCCATGCTTAAGGCCTGCAGGGGTATGAGCGGATAGCCCGGCAGTTGCCCAGACTATATAAAAATTAAACCAACAGCATATAAACAAAAAACACATACAGTTGCCCAGGTCTCCCGGCTTATATGATTAAGGAAATATTATGCAAACAAAAAGCCACTGATCAATACCAGTGGCTTTATTTCCCAAAACAGTCTCCTGTTTATTTTGCGCTGTTTTTTTTCTCGGTCACCTCAGCCCTGATCTCCTGAGCAAGGTTTTTAAGGTCTTGCATGGCTTTCCTTACACGTGTACCGGCTGCACCGTTTCCACCATCATAAAATTTTGCTACATCTGCTTCAACTGAAGCGATCACTTCCTGTACCTGTTTGAATTTGTCCATAACTGTTTTTTAAAGGGCCAGATAGCCCAGGCTATTAAATTATTTTGTATTTGGAAACCGTATTCCAGTCCCAAAACTAAACATTCCAAGCAGAAAGCAAAAAGAACTATTGAAAATCCAGATGCCCGGCATCATTGCTCACCCCAATCGCGTTTGCCCTCCATAGGATAAAGCCGAGCCTTCCGCAGCATTCGGCAACAAAATATTCGATATCCGCAGGTACATCATTTAAGATACGGTAGCGGATTTTGTATTTCGGGTGATAACTGAGATGGACGGCCAGGTCATCTTACAGATTACATGATAGCTGTTTAAATGACCTCTATCTTCTGCGGCATTAATATTTTAAGTGTATCTAGCAACTCCGCGAGCGCGATGAAGGTCGAAACCATGTTATTCTTTATAACAGATGATTTCACAAAACTGTGTGTTGCCGAACCATAAATCAGGCTGTTTCCACTGCGGTCAATGGTACTACGTGAGTCAGGGTAATTAATTGGAGTACGGTGCGTGAAGCTGTTGCGGTATTCTGTGGTTACCTCTGTCAACACATTGAAATCCGTTATAGCCTTTAAGACAGTTTTATCCGGAATCCTGGATAAAACATTTTTGAAATACATGTTTCCGACATTGAACCCCATAGAATAATACACATTCAGGATCTGGGCAATGGTATCTTTTACGGTTGAAAAATGATAATAAAACGTTTCGGCATACTTATCAAACTGTATCCTATTGATATAATGCCTGTGCTCAAAGGTACTTTCATCATCGGGAAAACCACGCAGATAATATACCATGGCGTTGTAGTAAGTACGGGAAAGCGTTCCGTTCCTGTTCAGCAGCACCCCGTCCCAATAATGCAGATGGTCGTCCCGGTGAACTTCTATAATGCTTTTTTCCATTAGTACCAGAGACTTCATCGGATGGTCAGATATGTAACCGAAAGAATGAAGGTCAGGGTTGATTTTGTAAACCTCCCGCAGCTCTTCCCTGCTGGGATAATTATAGTCTGATGCTTTTATGATGATGGTCTTTTTTGACATAATGATTGCGTTTAGCCCCCAATATACGTCTTCCAATGAAAAATAAATTCTAAATAGCTATTACTGAAGAAATTTCACGACATTTCAAGAGCAAAGCGGACATGCGCAAAAAAATCATTTCGTTACCGGCCTCTTTAAGAATGGCCCAGTTCGGAGATCAGCAAGTACAATTAAATCTTTGTTCAAAAAAGTAGCAAGATGAGCACACCAAAGAACCATCACTATGTTTCCAGAGTATTGAGCAACAACTTCCTTTCTGCGCAGGGGCGGATATACCGATACAGCAAGGTTACAAGAAGGATATCGGAATTGAATTCGACCAAGGGGCTGTTCTCCAGTCAGCATCTCAATACGGTGATCGATGAAGAAGGAAACCTGGATCATTTTACCATTGAAAATGCTATCAGCAATCACTTCGAAAAAGACTTTCCGAAATACTACAAAGTGGTCATGGACATGATAGCTGAAGACCATGAGATCGGCAAACCAATTCCCAATCCGCAGATGGTGCTTGATGCTGTTAAGAACATCGTGGAAATGGGTTTTATTGGGAGAACTAGGCATCCTTTGGATATGCAGCGAACCCAAAACTTCATATTTGGGGCGATGATAAACCTGGCCGATGGGCTGAATGAAGATCTAAGAAAAAGCATGCTGTCCCATTTTATCAGTAAGGCTAAAGTTCTCAATAAACTTCCCCTGGATTTTCCAGAGCTGTCGAAAGGTATGGCAGAATTGATGGGCGAGACAACCTATTCAATTATGCTCGCTCCAAAAGACCATTACTTTCTTCTTCCCGATTGTACGGCAGCAACCAAGCGATTCAAATTGAAGGACGATATCATCGACGGACAGGTATTTATCAATCCTGGAATGGTGGTCGGATTGGTGATCATGCCCATCAATAGCAAGGTCGTTCTTGCAGCGACCAAAACAGAATTCACCCCCAATCAGGGCAACGGAACTTATATCCTTTCTGAAGAAATAGTGCTGAGCTACAATAGAACATTTTTTGAAAACGCAATCCTTGAAGTTGCATGCGAGAGCAGAGATTATCTGGAACGGATAATCAGTTCGATAGAATCAAAAAAAACCTTCATTTAAGTTGTCAAAAGCCTTTAAGGACGTCTATTTGCAATACTTCCCTAAATTATATCATCGAACAACCACCACCACTGAACAACAAATTGTAAATTTAACATTGCCTGTTTGTATTAGCTAGTGTATCTCATAATTAAACCGCTGACTTTCGGTCGCCCGGCTTAAAATCGGAAACGAGCAGCTATTGTTCCAGAAATACCTAGCTTGAGGTATGAATCGTTTTCAGTTTGAATTCAAATTCAATAGATGTACATTAGCGAACAGCTAAATTACGCTTGCCATGTCATCAAAAATTTTTCTTCAGGCACTCCAAAGTAAACTTAAAGGAGGTAACTCCCGATCAATACATCTAAATGCTTTACCTGGTAGATTTGCCACACGGATGGATCTTAAGCAGCTAGACCTTATTGATGAGGGCTTATCGCACAAATTTTTGAACAATCTGCTCAACAAATCAAGCTTCGAATTTGGAATTTCATTCGACACTATTGATCTTAATGAGCAAGATCAGCAAGCTCAAAAAAAGCTTGGGATTATCTCCAAACGCCTTAATGCTATCATCATAGAAAATGAGGATTATTTCAAGGAACATGGAACCAAGACACTGGGCTTTGGATATCCTATATTGATCAGGCGTTCTACTAAAGACCCCACAAAAATAATCAAAGCACCCCTATTCATCTGGCCTTTTGATGCCATAAAATCAAAAAGCAAAGTTAATGAATGGACATTTTTCCGAAACAAGGTCCTTTTGTCCAATGGTAAACTTGGGGAAACGGATATCCATGGGGTTAGTATAAATGAAGTACTATTATCATTCATTAAAGGAGAAGACGATATTCTCCTGCCAGGAATAAACCCGGAGATACTTGATGATTTGTTAGTTGATCAGGGAGAACTCTTACGGGCATGTGCTTCCGTACTCAGCTCCCTCAATGCTGGATCCGAGGTCCAACACCTGGAGGTATTGGAGCACAATTTCTTGAATCCAATAAATACATTGCCTGAGGTGAATGTAATAGACGAAATCGCAAACAGTAAAGCTTACATTCATTTTGGTGGAGTTTTCGGGCTGTTCCGCGCTCAAAAAGAAAGTATCATAACTGATATATCAAAATTACTTGAACGCTTTGATGAATTTGCATTTGATGATCTGAAGGTTGAAAGCCTTTCTGATACACCATTCAGTGCTGTGAGCACCGACCCTGCCCAGCAGGCAATCATAAGCACACTAGGTTCTGAAACCAATCAAATAATTCAGGGCCCGCCAGGAACTGGGAAGAGCCAGTCACTTACAGCGCTGGTAACCAATGCACTGGCAAATGGACTCAAATGTCTTGTTGTCTGCGAAAAAAAGACCGCATTAGATGTTATTAAACGTAATATCGAACACACACATAAACAAATGGCCCAACTGGTTGCTGTAATTGATGATGTAAACGAGGATAGAGAGGCAATTGTAGATTCTGTGCGGGAACGGCAAAATGCACTTCCGGCTTATCAAAATACAATCCAGGCAGCAAATTATTATAATTCTTCTAGAGAAAAGCTAAGATCAGTTACCCAGTCAATCAACACCCAGCATCTTGCTCTTGTTGAGCCTGTTTATGATGACCGTAACTGGAATCAACTGGTAGGAAGATTTCTTAAGTTGAGAAAAAATTTTCCTGAGCTCCCGCTGAGGCATGATTTAAAGAACGACGGCTTCAGGTTTTTGGAGGACCCAGGTGAACTAAAAACAATACTCACCTGTTTAAGCAAGGCAAATAACTTATTTCTGTCAGCTGTGGAACATGATGAAATATTTAAGCCTGTACTCGACAACATCTTCGACAATCGCAATATTGGTGAGGCAAGGATAATCCTTGAAGATTTTGCCGCAAACGTAAAAACCAATTCCGCTCAAATTCTGCTTACCGTTGACAAACTTGAAAAAGTTGGGAAAGACGCAGTACAAATGTCGTTTGAGCAGACACCCAAGGCGATATATTTTGAACTATTGCCCCATTTAGCTTTTATCGAAGGTAGAGATTTATCCAATTCAGATTTTCCTGAACAATTCTCATTAGAAGAAGAATTAAAAAAAGATATAGAATATTTTCAAATTTTGTTAGATGATAGTATTAGACTAAAGAAAAACTATACGGATCAACTCGGGATCCATTTTAACGAATATGGACAAAACCTGTTTTCAGCGATTAATTCTTACCTCAGTTTCATTGATGATCATCTGTCTGCCTACGGTTCTTCTTTCCTTTCCAATTCTACCGGTGCAAAATTGATAACTAAAATACTCTCCGTCTTTTCAAAAAAGCAAAGAGTGATAAGAGATGCCAGGATTGAGGTTGTAAGTCAGATAATGATATCAAAGTAGTCCAGCAAAGAAAAAATTATCTCAGCCATAATTTTATTGATCAGTTGGACAGCACTGATCTGAGTATCTTCCCCGACAACATCCGAGACTTAAATGAAAAGTTAAAAAAATGGTTGGAAAAAGTACCCTATGAAATCCGGATGTACGCGGATGAGATCACGGAGAGCCATTATCATCCCGATTTTACATCAGTCAAGGCTGATGTAACTGAAATCTTGCGCAGATACAATCGTATGATTTCAAACCTAGCAGACAAAGAGCTTTTAGAGAAAACTGTTCCGCTGGCAGAAATCAATGAGCTATCAAATAACATTCCTGAGATAATAGTAAAATTAAGAGAATATCTCAACATATTTGATGCGCACCGGAACTATCATCAAAAAATCAAAGCGCAGTACCTTACGCTAGGTCAATCAATAATAGGAATCACAAGGGTGAACAATATTGATGTCTGTGACAATCCCTATAAAGAAGGAAAGAGTTTGGATTTTGCCCGAAATTGTCTAAACATCATTTCAAAATTTGCTGAATCCATTGACGCAGATCTGGGACATTTCCGATCATACTTTGAGTGGAGAAATTTTTATCTGGGATGTAAAAAAACAGAGCAGAATCTGATCGATACCATGATAGTCAAAACGACAGGGTCATGGGAGGAAAGTTTTGAGTGTTGGTATCTTTTCTGGATACTTACACAAAATGAACCGCAACAATTACCAAAAAGTGATTATGACATTCATCTTTATCAAAGGCTGAAAAGCGAATTTGACGGGAATCAACTCAACAACATAATGGCGAAATGGCTCGAACGCCAGGTCGGTGCGGTAAGGGTTTTTAAGTCTAAAGGCATGGGTATCAATAGCCTATTCAATAAAAAAGGGACAAAGGGAATGCGAAGAAATTCACTTCGTACAATCGTAAAAAGTGAGTTCGAACTTTTCACAGACTTCTTTCCCGTGGTACTCCTAAATCCCTCGGTGTGCAGTTCGATTATTCCTTTAGAGGAAGGAATATTTGATCTGGTCATTTTTGATGAGGCCAGTCAATTGCGCCTTGAAGACACTTATGCAGCCTTAGTTAGGGGAAAAGCAAAGATTGTTTCCGGGGATAAGCATCAGATGGCTCCATCGTCATATTTTGAGGGCAGTGGAGCATTGCTGGAACCTATAGAAGATGAACCTGAAAATGAAGAAGAAACGGAGGTTGCGCTATCCTCAAGCAGAACAGATCTGTCTTTAGCTGACAGTGAGTCCCTTCTTGCATATGCAGTTGACAGAAACTTCAAGGAATCATACCTAACAGTTCACTACAGGTCTCAACACCCCTATTTAATAGATTTCAGTAATCATGCATTTTATGGTAAGCGGCTAATACCGGTGCCCGCGAGAAAAGAATACGTACCCATTGAATTCCTACAGGTAAACGGAACATATGAAAATTCGACAAACCGCACTGAGGCTTTAAGAGTTGTTTCCATTTTGAAAAACAAGATTGTCCAAAATCCGGATGGAAGTTATCCATCAGTTGGGGTGGCAACCTTCAATCTTTATCAAAGGAATTTGATACTTGAGGAAATTGGAGCTGAGCGAAGGATATCTTTGGAATTTGACGCTCTTATCGGCGCTTTGGGGGATAGTTTCTTTGTAAAGAATTTGGAAAACATTCAGGGGGACGAACGAGATATCATCATAATCTCCACAACATTTGGTTATAAACCAAATGGCACATTTTCACAAAGCTTCGGTCCCATAATACAGGGAAAAGGGCATAGAATGCTGAACGTAATAATAACCCGGGCCAAGATAAAAATTTATATCTGCTGCTCATTCTCCGAGGAACATATTTCCCAGTATCCGCAGTTAATTCAACAGAAAGGTAATAAAGGCCGGGGTGTACTGTATGCTTATCTTTCATATGCAAAATCAGTGAGCGAAAAAAATGAAGAGCAGAGACTGGGGATTTTAAACCTCTTGAGCCAATATTGTACCGATCAATATTACGACCGTTCGGACCCAGGCCTTGGATCGGAGTCTCCTTTCGAAGATGAGGTTTATTCGAGGTTGATTGCACACATTGACCCAAAAAGAGTCGAACAACAGTTTAAAGTGGGCGGCTTTAGGATAGATATTGTCGTTCACCCAGAAAATACGCATGGATTTAGGATCGCAGTTGAATGCGACGGCGCAAAATTCCATACGAGCCCTGAGGCTTATGCCTGGGACATCTTTCGGCAACAGCAACTGGAAAAGTTCGGGTTTAAGTTCCATCGGATATGGTCCACAAAATGGTGGGATTCAGCTGATCGGGAACTGGAGTCTCTTTTAACATTTATCAGAAATGATGAAATCTCAGACGACAAGGGCCAAGCGTCATTATTCGAAGAGCGTAGCTTTAAAAACATTGATTGATGGGCTATCAGTATTTCCAACCCTTTAAATCTTAAAAAAGTATTCTCGGAATTATTTCAAAGGCTCGTTTGTACGCGTAAGAAAAATGTGAGATATTGATAAATCCAAGATCAAGGTATATTTCTATGGGCCGATAGAATTTGTATTTAAAATAAATAGAGGTGAGCTTTTGGTGCTTCAAAGCATCAACAGAATTATATTTAACTGATTTACAGATACATAATCGAAAGGTTCGACACCCTTTCGTTCCACTATACGATTATACAATCTTCCCCTTGGCAACAGGGATAGCGGCGGATACCAGCCAGTGGTTAAGGCCTGCGGGCGTATGAGCGGATAGCCCGGCTGTTGCCCAAAACAACAAAAACAATATTAAACCTTTACACGCAAAAAAGCCACTGATCAATACCAGTGGCTTTATTTCCCAAAACAGTCTCCTGTTTATTTTGCGCTGTTCTTTTTCTCTGTAACCTCAGCTCTGATATCCTGGGCAAGGTTTTTAAGGTCCTGCATACCTTTGCGTACACGTGTACCGGCTGCAGCGTTTCCACCATCATAAAATTTTGCTACATCAGCATCAACCGAAGCGATCAATCCTTTACCTGTTTGAATTTGTCCGTAACTGTTTTTTAAAGGGCCAAATGACCCCGGCTATTTAATTAAATTATTTAAGGAAACCGTATTCCAACCCCAAAACTAAACATTTATGCGGGAAAGCGAAAAAGAACCACCCAGATTTACGATTTCCGTACCAGGAGAAGACCGATGCCCGAGGATAGCTCCATTTAACTACGAATTTTCGCTTATGGAAGCTTGTTTTGTCTTTTAACCATACAAAGAAAAACCGATCTCAATACTTTTCCAAATCCTTTTATTATCTCTTCAACCGTCCAGTATTTCTGCCCCTCACCGGACAATATCCAGATCCCTTTTAAACCAAATGGCTTGGTGGTCACTGCAAATACCCTGAGCGGGATGCCATCTGAACCCATGCACGGGACTACTTCATCAACATCAAACTCGATACCCGATGGCCAGGGATCGGATACTCCCCATGAGGCAGCATTTGAATCTTCGGGATTAAACGTAAGTGTATATCCTTTTGCTTTCAGGCCCTCTATCACTTCATCGATATCTTTCTCTTCCATTAAAATATGCTGATATTAATTAACTATCGCCGGGCTGGATATACTTCCCCGAAAGCCAATAGTATGCCCATACCTTTTTACAATTATCTGCCGATAATAAAAATGAAAAGACAAAATTATCCCACCCGATATTTTTTTTGATGCCAGGTCGCGATGTTAAAAATTCCTCCAAGTGCAATCAATAGCCCGCCGCAGAATTCCGGCCATGCAAATGAACGGATCCCATTGATGTTGATTGTCCACGGATGTGAGTCCGCAGCGTTCACTGAGCTGAGATGCCCAGTAGTTAAAAAAGCGATAACCAGCACAATTATACCAGCAATCATCATAAAATAACTTGCTTTTTTCATCATATTAAATTTAAATAAACCAAAAATGTGTTAAGGCCTCCTATCGGCCATCATCCTTTTGCCCCTGACAATAATTTTCTTCGCCTGCCTGTCCAGTGAGAGGTTTCTCCCGGTCCTGCTTTCACTTTCGTGATTGACATGATACGCCTTAACAACGTCCCTATAACTTAACAGGCCTTCAAAAGCCCCTCCTTCCCTGCTATTGAACACCATCAAAAAGTCATGCTGGTTTTGGGACATTATCGCTAATGCCTTTTTCAAAGGGTCGTTATTTTTAACATGGGCATTTACAGGCTTTATTATTGACAGTATTTCTTTTTCGGTATCTGCCGAAGGCTGAAAAAGATCCAATATTGAAACAACACCCAGGCAGTCTCCGGTTGGTTCCTTCACGGCATACTGATTTTCAATAGGAGGATTTTCTCCAAAATACCTTCTCACCTCGGCAATGGTATTATAAGGGCTTATAAAGACAGGATTCCGGTCCATGACCTCTGAGACACGGAGTTTCAACAACAGATCAGGTTCATAACTGTCTGGTGTATGCACACCCCTGCGAGCAATTTTTTCAGTCATGATCGTATTTTTCATAAAAAACACCGAAATGAGATAGGCCCCGGAACAGGCCCCCAGAAGCGGAAGAAGTCCGTTGATCTGGTGGGTAGACTCCAACGCAAAAAGGATGCTCGTAAGATATGCCCTGGAGGCACCTGCAAACATTGCCGACATACCAACCAGTGCCGACATCGGTATACTGATATCCAGACTTGGAAATAAGTTATGCAATAGATACCCCAAAGCAGCGCCGCTTGCCCCACCAATGGTCATCAAAGGTGCAAGCGTTCCTCCAGAAGTCCCACTGCCAAGAGCTATGGCCCATGAAATAAATTTAAAGAGGCATAATGAAAGGATGACCGAAATAGAAAGCTGTCCGCTTAGCAGCGAGATAATATTATCATAGCCCACTCCGAGTGTTCGCGGTGCAAAGTAACCGACCGTACCGACTGCCAGCCCCCCGATAGCAGGCCACCACATCCAGTGGAGAGGGATTTTTTCAAAAGCATCTTCAATAAAGTATACGATCTTGGTCAGCCCGAGTGATGCAAAACCTACAAGGATCCCGATTAAACTATATATGCCCAATGCTGCATTCGACGGCGGCAAAAGTGCGGGCATAGGGAAAACCGGCCCTGCTTCAAAGAGAAGATGATGTCCGGCTGCACCGGTAATACATGCAAGGGCGACGGGAATGATAGATCTGGCTGAAAACTCGAACAACAACAGTTCTATTGCCAGAAATACCGCTGCCAAGGGAGTACCGAATATAGCGGCCATCCCAGCTGTAGCCCCAGCTGCAAGGATTATCTTACGTTCATTGGAACTCACCGTAAATAGCTGACCCAGGGTTGAACCCAAGGCACCACCAGTTGCAATAATAGGTCCTTCAGCGCCGAAAGGACCACCTGTACCTATCGCAATGGCAGAAGAAACAGGTTTTAAGATTGCAATCGCAGGCTTTATCCGACTCTGATTGGTCAAAACCTGCTCCATTGCCTCCGGAATGCCATGTCCCCTGATCGCCTTGGAACCATAAAGGGCCATCAGCCCAACTATAACGCCGCCTATTACAGGCACAACAATCACCCATAAACCCAAATGATTGCTGGCAGGACTATGGAAACCAAATCCGAACTGCTGATAGAAAGATATGTTTGTAACCAGGTTGATCAGGGACACCAGAACCTTTGCGATTAGGGAAATCACTGCAGCAACTCCTATGGACAACATAGAAATAAACAAAAGACGCTCCTTCGAACTTCTCTCTTTGTTCCTCCCCATTTTAAACCTACCGAAAACGCCAAGCGAGGGGGATATCGGGATTATATTTTTTCTACTGCTCATTTTACCTTAAGAATGCAACAAAAGTAAAATAAAAAAACATAAATAAAAATTAAAATATATTTTAAACAATATAAAGTCAATATAAATACTATAATTTTAATTAATTAATATATTTCAAACAACACTAAATAACCAGACACCAGAATTAAATATTAGTTGTATTTTTGCGTGATTAAGATCTGTTTAATGAAAGAATGTAATAATATTTGCGATGTAAAAAGCTGTTTTCTCTGCAGCCGTGTGATACCCGATTGGCTTCCCGCGGTTTCGCAAAGGAAAAAGAATTTCCAGTTAAAAAAAGGCGACCACTTATTTATGGAAACAGAGGCTGTAAGTGGCATTTTTTTCGTTTTTTCGGGAACAATCAAAGTCCATAAAAAGTGGGACAATGAAAAAGAACTCATCATCAGGTTCGCAAAGCCGGGCGATGTGATCGGGCACCTGGGACTTGGAAAAAACCCTACCTACCCCGTTTCGGCTACAGCACTTGAACAGGCGAGCGTATGTTTTATCGATCTTGAGTTTTTTAGATCAAGCCTGACAGTAAATCCAGGACTTACTTATCAGATGATGGATTTTTTTGCTGCTGAGCTCCAGGAGTCGCACGAACGGATGCGTAATCTAGCCCATATGTCGGTAAAGGCAAGGATCGCCACCGCCCTGCTTTCCTTACATTCACAATTTGGAACTGATGCCAATGGAGCGATAGATATCGATATCTCCCGGCAGGACATTGCCTCCTATTCCGGCACAACCTACGAAACCCTTTTCAAGGTTTTCACAGAATTTACCAAAACAGGAAAGCTTAGCGCGAACGGCAAAAGAATCAATGTTTTGGACACACCGTTTCTACAGATGGTTGTAACAGATGACAACAAAAAGGGTTGATGTTTACCTTAACTGATTTTCGATAGAAACCGAACATTTTAAAAAATATTTTCTTAAAAAAAAAACAATCAATCAGGCAAACGTAGCCATACAATTTAAAGCATAAATGCCAGAATTAAGGTCATCCGATTTATCATAATTTCTTTCCTTTTTTCTCCAAGTTCCTGTTGTCATTCAATGCCACTAATTATGGTTTTGTTTGGTTATGCCATATGGATTTAATTTTTTTATAATTTGGGACAAAAAAGCCACTGATTTATACCAGTGGCTTTATTTCCCAAAACAGTCTCCTGTTTTATTTTGCGCTGTTTTTTTTCTCGGTAACTTCAGCCCTGATCTCCTGAGCAAGATTTTTAAGGTCCTGCATGGCTTTACGCACACGTGTACCGGCTGCCCCGTTTCCACCATCATAAAATTTTGCCACATCTGCTTCAACTGAAGCGATCACGTCCTTTACCTGTTTGAATTTGTCCATAACTGTTTTTTAAAGGGCCAGATAGCCCAGGCCATTAAATTATTTTGTATTTGGAAACCGTATTCCTGGCCCAAAACTAAACATTTCAGGGAGAAAGTAAAACGAACTACCGTTAAGAAATTCCCAAGATATAAAAAAACAATGCAGTTATTTAGGTGTGGGTAATCCCGAATTAGATCTAAACAAACTCCGAATTTAACCATGCTATAAATCTGCTCACTGGAAGCGATGTGCAGATGGCAGTAGCCAGACAGACAATAATTTTTCCCATCGGAAAGGTATTATTTTACATGAATATATTGTCCATCTTTTTGCGTGTTGTGTCTATTTCCGGCCTGGATCAATCAGTGTAATTTAGATTACCGACACGTGCCATAACTGACGGTAAACCTAATTTGATACAATAAAGATCCAAAATTTAACAAAGCCGGGATAAACCTCCGTATTCACATTATTTACAAACCGAAAAATAAATTTTTATTAAAAAAAACGACTAATGTTACTTCATCAACCAGATACAACGATATTCAGGGAAGCCCCTTAAGGCACACAAAAGATAACCCCACAATTAAACCGCATTTGCCTGATATCCAAAAGAACAGGCATTAAGTGTTAATCAGACGATGCATGGGTACCAATGGATTTGACATTACACTATCATAAGCCCATAAGAAAACCATTTTTAAAAAATAAGAATTCAATTAGATGAGAAAAACTTTTTTTGCTTTTATAAGCCTTTTGCTTACCGCATACAGCAGTTTCGCTGTCCATAATTCCCGCTCAGATACATTGCTCTACAAAAACAGTAAAGTCCCAGTACCTGCCCGTGTGGAGGATTTATTGAGGCGGATGACGCTTAAAGAAAAGATGCTACAGTTACAAAACCGCGGATCAGGAAAAACAGAAGAGATCGAACAGATTTTTAACGGGCAAAGTTATGGCTGTACCCATGAAATGAATATGACTGCGCAGAAATGTGCAGATATGTACCAGGAGTTACAGACCTATATGCAGAAAAAAACCCGCCTTGGCATCCCTGTTCTCACCGCCGCCGAAGGTATTGAGGGCATTCTGCAGAACAACTGCACAATCTTTCCCCAGGCTCTGGCCCAGGGCAGCACATTCAATCCGCAGCTGATACAAAAAATGACAAATGCCGCAGGCAGCGAGGCACAGGTTATCGGCATCCATCAGATCCTCTCACCGGTGCTTGATATTGCAAGGGAACTCCGCTGGGGAAGGGTTGAGGAAACCTTTGGTGAGGACCCGTTTTTGATCGCAGAGATGGGCACTTCTTTCATCAGGGGTTACCAACAGTACAACATCACCTGTACCCCAAAACATTTCGTTGCCCATGGAAGCCCCTCAGGCGGCCTAAATTGCGCGAATGTGAGCGGTGGCGAACGTGAATTGCGGAGCCTATACCTCTATCCTTTTGCCAAAGTAATAGCAAATACCCCACCACTTTCGGTGATGTCATGCTACAGCAGCTATGATGGTGTAGCGGTGAGTGGCTCTTCTTATTATATGACGGATATATTGCGTGGGGAACTGGGTTTCAGCGGTTACGTGTATTCAGACTGGGGTTCTGTCGAGCGGCTACAGACTTTTCACCATGCGGTGAACTCAAGAGAGGAAGCCGCTGTGAGGTCATTGGAAGCAGGTGTTGACCTTGATGTTGACGGCGCGTATGAAACATTGGAGAAAATGGTCACAGAAGGCAAGTTGGAGATGAAATATGTAGATCAGGCCGTACGGCGTATATTGACCGTAAAATTCACTCTCGGACTTTTTGAAAACCCCTATGGTGATCCTTCAAAAGTAGAAAAAATCGTGCACAGCGCCAAGAATGTCGCTATCTCCAAAGAAGTAGCAGACGAAAGTGCGATATTGCTCAAAAACGAGGGGAATATCCTGCCATTGAACCTATCAAAATATAAATCGATCGCAGTCGTTGGCCCTAATGCGGACCAGACCGTATTCGGAGATTATGCCTGGACCGGGCGGGACAGCAAGGAAGGCATCACACTGCTCCAGGGTCTCAAAGATGTAATTGGAAATAAAGTACGCCTTAATTATGCCGAAGGATGTGACTGGTGGAGCAAAGACAGATCAAAGATCAATGAAGCGGTAAAAGCAGTGGAGGTAAGTGACCTCACAATCGTGGCTATCGGCACCCGCAGTACGTTTTTAGGCCGCAGCCCAAAATATTCTACCTCGGGAGAGGGCTTTGACCTTAGCTCACTGGAACTTCCCGGAGTACAGGAGGACCTTTTGAAAGCGGTCAAGGCTACAGGTAAACCATTTATCGTTGTTTTTATAGCCGCGAAACCCCTTGCAATGCCATGGGTGAAAGACAATGCAGATGCGGTGATCTGCCAGTGGTACGGTGGTGAAATGCAGGGCAGATCGTTGGCCGACATCATTACCGGGGCAGTCAATCCATCAGGAAAACTGAACGTGTCCTTTCCGCGCAGCACAGGAAATTCACCTAGTTATTATAATCATTTTGTAACCGATCGCAATGAACCTTTTGATAGCCCCGGTAGCACTGAGGATCCAAAAGGCCATTATATTTTTGACAGACCGGACCCGCTTTGGAGCTTCGGACACGGTTTAAGCTATTCCAGTTTCAAATATAACAGCTGTAGGTTATCAGACTCTGTGCTTACCTCAAAAGATGTTATCAAGGTCGATATCGATATTCAGAATACCAGTGAAATAGATGGCCAGGAGGTGGTACAGCTTTATGTCCATGATAAGATCAGTTCAGTGGCAACCCCAATAAAGCAGCTTAAGGCATTTAAAAAAGAATGGATCAAAAAAGGAAAACAGAAAACCGTACACCTTGAAATACCTGTTTCTGAACTTGGTCTGTATAATGCTAAAATGCAGTATGTGGTTGAACCCGGAGAATTTGAATTACAGATCGGAAACGCTGCCGACAACATCCATTTCAAAAAAATAATTACGGTAAAGTAATCAAAAAAAATTGAAGATACCGCAAGTTGGAACCATATGGTATTACCCCAATAACGAGTGTCAGAGCACTTATTACCGCAAAAAAGCGCATCAATCCTGATAGCGCTAGTTTAGATAAAAAGTGCATACCTACAGGCTTGCAGCGCAAAAATAGTAATTACCTTTATAATCAGAAAAATTATTTAACAGGTCGTCCTTACCGCTAAAAAAACATTTTAATCCGATGAACTATGACCTAAGAAAATGATTACAGCTACTATCAATTAGAAGATAAATAAGTTATTTCCGTTTGTAGAAAAGCTATAGCAACTGAAAACTGCCCTGCGCACAAAGCCAGGGCGTATGATGCGACGCCGTACCGATTACACAACAAAGCTACACTAAACCTAGAAACGCTATAAAGCCACTGATCCGCACCAGTGGCTTTATTTGTTAGAAGCTGTTTCCTTTTTATTTTCCGCTGTCTTTTTCTCCGTAACCATTCAGCGAGGAATAAAAAAAACATTTAAGAATTCAAATTCCCAGTCTTAATCCTTAACCCTATTGTAAGGCATTAAAGAGTTCAAAACATATCCTTCGCAATATTATGAATGCAATATCCAATATCGGCAGTTTTTTTTATTGGATCTTTACCTAAAGTTCCCTGATTTTTTTGTTATGGTTTACCCCCCATTCAATCATCTCCTGTATAACTGGCCCAAGGCTTTTACAATATGGCGAGACCTTATATTCGATTGTGATGGGTGAGGTGTCATACACCTTGCGCGTGACGAGTTTATTGGCTTCGAGTTCTTTGAGCTCTTTCGAAAGCACTCTGGTAGTTATAGGCGGTATGCTTCGGTGTATATCCCTGAACCGTTCAGCGCCCTGGCTCATAGCGATTAAAATAGGAAGCTTCCATTTGCCACTGATCACAAACAGGGTATCCTGTACGTATCTGATCTTCTGTTCCGTAGTGTATTCTTCTTTTGCCATTGTTGATATCCTTTAGGTTACTGGCATCAAAAGTATATCACTTATTTGATAGTTTTGAAAAAAAATAAATATATGTTAAATAAAACGGCATTGATTACGGGTGCAACTTCCGGTATCGGAAAAGCGGCAGCCATTGCACTTGCAAGAAAGGGAATGAATGTTGTGATACACGGGCGCGATATGCAGAAAACTAAGCAGGTCGTCCAGGAGATCATTTCGCAAACAGGCAACAAAAATATAGATTATCTAATTGCTGATCTATTTTTATTGTCTGAAACAAAACAGCTATATGAGGGTTTCCGTCAGAAATACAACTCTCTCGATATATTAATTAATAATGCAGGCGGAATCATGGGAGTAAAAAGAGAGAACACGCCAGAGGGATTCGAAAAAACGATGGCACTCAATCTGCTTAGCCCATTCCTGTTGACCCAGTTGTTCTTGGAAATGCTCACGCAAAGCAAAGACGGAAGGGTCATCAATGTTTCCTCCAATTCCCATCAACTCAATGCAAAACCGGATTTCGAGGATTTAGAGTTAAAAGAAGGTTACAACCCTCTTCGGGCCTATGGAAACGCCAAATTATTTTTGATCTGGAACACGCAACACCTAAAGAGCATATTAGAACAAAAATCCAGTCAAAATATTACGATTAATTCAATACATCCCGGAGCAGTAGCAACCGGTTTCGGAGTTGGTAGTAACCTCGGCCCTATCCTCAATTTTCTTGGTAAGCTATTCAGGCCAATGTTCAAAACCCCAGATCAAGGTGCTTCAACCATTGTATACCTGGCTACTTCGGAGGAAGTAAAGAACATTAGCGGGAAATATTTTGTCGATAGCAAACTAGGGAAAGTTTCTCAAAAGTACTTTACGCAGGACCATGAAAAACAACTATGGGAATACTGTCTACAGGTAACCGCTCCATACGCTTAAACAAATAAAAAAATATAGGATCAGAAACCAGTCGAACTGTTTTCTGATCCTTTTGATTTAAAACAATGGATAAATAAATTTTCAAGGTTAGATAAGTCATGGCATTTACAAGTTGCCTTAGAGATCTCTTACCGAGGGTGTGTAGATCGGGCTATACTATTCGCCCAAAATGTCAATAATCTTTTGGAGTTCTATTTCCGAGGAAACATACAGATTTCCGTAGTCATTGATGTTTGTGTTTATATAACTTAGCGGATTGAGGCTACTTCCCTCGCTGATGCATAGTACTGGCTAGCCCGGGTTTCATTAATCTGTTGCCTCAAATTACTTGATTTAACGCCTGCACCAGGCATGATAATAATTCGATTGCCAGCCTGATCCACAAGTTTTTTCAAAACATCTGTTCCCTGTGGAGCCCCAATCTCGCCGCCCGAGGTCAAAACACGCGCACAACCACATTCAATTATATCCTCCATAGCTTTGAAGAGATCGGGAGTACCATCAAAGGCGCGGTTGCAGGTGACCTTAAGCGGGCCAGCCCATTCGAAGATTCGCTTCAGCCAATCCTTGTCGATTTCGGTATAAATGGTCTGGGTTCCAACTGAGATACCATTGCACCCTAACATTCTGCAGGCTTCGATATCATGCTTGATGATTTCATATTCATCTTTGGAATAAAAATAGTTTCCTGATCTTGAACGAATAATCGGAAACAGGTCTATAGAAATATTTTCCCTAACCTGCCTGATTGTGCCGAATGACGGCGTAGTAACTCCTTCTATTGGATTATCGGAAAGTTCAACCCTGTTCGCACCTAGGTTCTGTGCGATTAGGCTGGTCTGAATATTAAAGGCACAAACTTCGAGCTGATTTGTCTGCAAAATAATTTTGTTTTGGGTAAAGCTTGCTATAAGGAGCGATCATCCTGAATTCCTGATTTCGTTCGCGATACCATTCTTATGCGGCTAAGTGATTCCGGAGTAATTCCCAGATAAGAGGCGATAAATAAAAGCGGTATCCACCTGGCAATATTGGGATGAAGATCTATCAATTCCCGGTAACGCTGTTTTGCCGGATTTGCTTTCCCTCATGTTTACCCGCTTCTGACGTGCAACATATGCCCTCTGGTAAAGTTGGCGCAAAAAAAGCTCGAGTGATGGGTATTTGGTCCAAAAGGATCTCCAGCTCATGGTAAGGCAGCAAGAGCACTCCACAATCCTCGATGCCCTTCAAAACAAAGAATAAGTAGCGATTTACCTCCCCTTGCGATAATATGTTACGTTTTTTTCATGACATTTAATCAATACGACTCCATAACAAAATATTCCTCCCTGTTGATACGAGTGTACCTGCTAAGATTTTCAAAAAGAAGCGCGTCATCCATTTACGTAAGGTAAAGAATAATTAATGTCCTAACCAGTCTCTGAAACGTCAAAGATTTCCCAGCCAAATTTTGAAATCGGCTATTTCGTTGTCTGAAATGGTAAGTGCCATGTTATATTCTTGGTAATGTATTTTGGAGATCATTGGTGTTAGGTACGCTTTTGCCTCCCTGGCATAATCAATATTCAAGGTCTGATCCCTTGTAGCTGAAATTTGGAATGTTAACTAAAATTTCTCGTCTCTAAAAGTTTAAATACCATTTATTTTAACGATTATTAACTAATCATTCCATATCACAGAAACTATGCGCTCCACCAAAAATTCCAGATTGCTGAAAAATCTCTTAAACAAGTTTTGTATGCTTATTTTCTTAATTGGATGTTCTTTGTATAGTTCTGCGCAATACTACCCGGCGCCACAGCCAGTAGATAGGAAAAATGAATCAATACTAACTAGGAAACTATCAACCGTAACCGATCAACTAACAAAAGCCGATTTGCTTATTGATTTGGCGAATATCAATTACTATAAACCCGAAAGAAAGCCAGCTTTTGTAAAAAAGGCAGTCCAGTATGCACTAGAAGCCTCTACCGTAAGTCAAAAATTGAACAACACTAAAAAATTTAATCAATCTCAATATATTCTGGCTCTTTGTTACCTCATACAGAACGATTTTAAGGCGGCAGAGGCTTTAGTATCAGGTTTAGATGATCCTACAAAAAATGATCTTTTGGTTTCAATTGCCTTCAAAACGCTTGATATTGCCGATAACAGCGATACCGCCAAAGTGCACAAAGCAGCTCAATTGCTTGATCAGGCACGTTTGTTTAGTATCAAAATGAAAAACAAAAAAAACGAAATGACCTGTCGGCTTTACCTCATTATGGCGGATCACATACTAAATGCAAAAATGGATCCTGTGCCTGCACTCGAGCAACTGGTTGCCGAATATAAGAAAACTAAAATTGTTGGTCTTCACTATGTATATCAATCGTTGGCTGGTGTATATAACGAGAGGTCATTGAATGATAAAAGCCTTTATTACATCCAAGAAGCGATAAAAGAAATGCATGGAAGTGGTGATTTGGTGCCAGCTGGGGATTTTTATAATGGATTGGGTATCATCTTTAAACAGGAGGGTGAAAACGATAAGGAGATGGAGGCTAAGCTGACTAGTTTGTCTTATTATAAACTCCGTCCCACTTCAGGCAATATTATCGGCAGTATCAACTCTATAACAATGGCTTTTATTCATCAAAAAAAATACCAGGAATCAATCAATTTTCTTAACAAGAACTTAAAAGAATATCCCCCAGAAACGGAAGATGAAAAAATGAGTGTCGCTTCGGCATATGGTAATGCCTATCTCGCACTGAAAAACTATCAACTTGCGGAAAAATATTTTTTGCAGCGCTTTCAGATGAACTTGAAAGCCACAGGTCCAACTTTTAGTAGTTATGACCGCATGGGATATTTCTATATCGAGAGTAAACAATATGAAAAGGCTGGGCCTTATTTGAAAGAAGCACTCCGCTTGAAAACCCATTTGGTTAGCCCAAATGCAATTTCTAGCTTACAGTTTCGAATGTATTTGGTTGATTCCGCTGCTGGCAGTTATCTATCAGCTATGAAACACTTAAGCGCTACACACTCGTTTGCCGATTCTGTGTTAAAGGCGAAAAAAAATACGGAGATCAGCGAACTTTTGGTAAAATACGAAGATGAGAAAAAAAAGAGTGAAATCCGATCGCTAAAACAAAAAGGACAATTGGATGCGGCAAACGTAAAGCGTGCTAAACTGATCGAAAACATTACGATAGCTGGAATCATCATCGTTTTGCTAGTCGGAGGATTATTCTACCGTCAATATCGGAATAAACAGAAACTGAATCTAGAGATTATCTCAAAAAATAAACACCAGGAGATCTTACTCTTTAAGCTCAACCGTCTCCTTTCGGAAAAGGAATGGCTGCTCAAAGAAGTTCACCATCGGGTGAAAAATAATTTACATACTATTATCAGTTTGTTGAATATACAGGCAGAATTTCTTAAGGATGACGCACTGCTAGCCATAGAAAATAGCCAGCATAGGATCTACGCAATGTCGCTCATCCACCAAAAACTATATGCTACTGACGATATACAAACTATTGACATGTTCGCTTACGTGACAGAACTGGTAGAGTATCTAAAAAATAGTTTTGGGGAACAAGAACATATAAAGTACTTAACCGAAATTGATCCACTATTTTTGGATGTAGGTCAGGCCATGCCACTTGGTTTAATTATCAATGAGGCGGTTACCAATTCTATCAAATACGCTTTTCCTAAACATAGAGATTCAACAATATCCATTTCCCTGAAAAGCGAAACAAATCGAATTACCATGGTGATCGCCGACAATGGCATAGGAATCCCTCAAACTGCGCAAAACGCAAAACTCAGTTCACTAGGGCTAAAGCTTATTGAAGGACTAAGTGGAGACATTAATGCAGAGTTTAGGATTGAAAATGATAATGGGACAAAAATCAGCATTACTTTTGAACCTGATTATCTACAATCACTTAAAATAGTTGAAAAGGAGGAAATGGCTTGAAATTAAAATACTGATTGTTGAAGACCAGTTTATCCAAGCTTATAGCTTCGAATGGATTTTGAAAAAGGCAGGATGTAGTATGTGCAGCATTGCAAAATCGGTTTCTCTGGCGTTGAAAATTATCGATAAAGAATTTCCCGATATGGTGTTATTGGAAATCCAGCTCCAAGGAAGTTTTACAGGAATAGATTTGGCCAGTAAATTGAGAAAAAACAATATCCCATTCGTTTACCTATCTGCTAACTCAAACAAAAAAATCTTGGAAGAGGCGAAAGCTACTATGCCGCAGGATTTCTGGTAAAGCCGTTAAGGGAAAAGGATGCGTTAGTAATGTTGGATGTTGAATGGTATCTGATGAACAAAACCAGGGAACGACAATAGCAACACCAAAAAAACAGCGAATAATGTTATCCAAACCCTTTTGGGAAAAAGTGTCAAGATAAAGCTATGCTAGCTCAAGTAAAAGTAGTAAGCATTGCTGACATTTCTGTACTTGTACTGGGCGAAAGCGGTACAGGAAAGGAATTGATTGCAAAATATGTATACCAAACTTCTGAACATAAGAGCAGGCCATTTATCGTAGTCAATTGTTCGGCATTACCCGAAAACTTCGTTGAGTCTGAATTGTTCGGACATGAAAAGGGAACTTAACCTGGGGATTTTTAGAGATATGAGTTCTACAAGTACCATCTGGACCGCGGAGAATAAGAGTTCTGGTCCAGTACTAACCTAAATATGAAATTTAGATTTGAGCCTATTAAGTATTTAACTACCCAAAAAAAATGAATTGGTTTTACAGATCGTTATCGAGCTCAATTGGAAAAAAAATCGTTATGGCTCTAACAGGCCTCTTTTTGATCAGTTTCTTAGTTGTACATGCATCCATAAATGCGCTGATTTTTTACAATGACAAAGGTGAAACTTTCACTATAGGAGCCCATTTTATGGCGACCAATCCAATAATACGGACAATAGAAATCGTTCTGGTGCTTGGCTTTGTTATCCACATTTTTCAGGGATTATATCTGTGGAATCAGAATAGAAAAGCCCGTCCCGTAGCTTATGCATATAAAAATGATTCTGCATCAAGTAGCTGGTACAGCCGCAGCATGGCATTGCTTGGAACACTCATCTTTTTGTTTCTTGTTATCCATACCTCGAATTTTTGGATACCCAATAGGATACATCAGTTCAAATTCGGAGAGGAGCTGCCATTATATGAGATGATGATGGAAAAATTCCAGAACCCAATTGAAGTACTACTCTACCTTTTTGGTTGTTTTTCACTCTTTTGGCACCTGTTACACGGGTTTTGGAGTTCCTTTAGGTCCATGGGTTGGAGCCACATAAAATACAACAGGATGATATTGATTTCCGGGCTTCTTTTTTCAATAATAATACCCGGTGTGCTTGCGATGATGCCCATAGCCTTTTACCTGCATTGGCTCAAATAGAAACTCAATGTTGGAGCAAAGGCACCTGAGCAGAAGCATATCAAAAGTATTCCACCGACCGTTTTGGTTGCATTTGGCATTTGATACGAGTTCACATTTCGGTAGATTTTTTAAACATTATGTCGGGGTCAACCCATCGGAATTTAACCTTGCGCACCAATCATGAAGAATTTATTTGAAGATTTTATTTCCACGGACCAATATTTTTATGCCACAATTGCACGTATCATATCCGGATTCATTATTCTTCCCTATGGGCTTTTGAAACTTGGCTTTTTCGGAGGGGTTGGCATAAAGGGGACACTAGAGGATTTCAAAAGGAGAAAGCTGCCAGTGGTCATCGCCTGGTTAGTGATTATCAGCCAAAGTCTGGGGAGCATTGGGCTTATCATGGGATTGTTGACCAGGTTTGCCGCCTTTGGTGCAATTATCATCTTCACCGCAGCAATCTTCCAGCATATCAAAGACGGATGGATGATGAACTGGTACAATACCAAAAAAGGCGAAGGAGTTGAATACTTTTTCTTGCTGCTTGGACTGCTTTGGATCACTCTGATCTATGGTGGCGGAGCGTATTCTGTGGACCTAATGCTCCATGAATTTCTTTACTAGCCTCTTTTTAGTAAAGCTAAACTATCTGAAACTACTCTACGCCAGGTTCAGCCTTACTTTCTTGAAGCGTATCATGCTCGATACTTTTATCTTTCAATGAGATCAGTATTATTAACGAGATGAAGGGCAGGACAAAAGAAATGCCGAACCAAAACCAAAATTTCCTGCCGGTGTTCCTCGCAAGGATCCCTGCTGCGATCTGGGGCATCAGAATTACGGGCAACATACAAATAAGAAGAATTTCTACCATATCCGATTTTCAAAAACTGATACAAATATATAAATTTAAACATTTGTTTAAAACATTTGTTTAAATTTTAGAAGTCATTTTTTTTCTATTTATATTTACAGCGAAATCAAAATAGATGGCAGAAAAGCAGAATAAATCAGAGGGAAACCAAAAGACAATAGATAAACTCAAGCGTGTCGCACATGATGAGTTTATGAAAAAAGGCTATTCTGCGACAAAAATAAGGGATATTGTAGAGAAGGCAGGCGTCAATCTTGCACTGATGAACTATCATTTCAGGAGCAAAGAAAACCTTTTTGACCTGGTGATGCAGGAAAGTATAGATAAACTGTTCTCTTTCATAATACCCACCCTCAACGATAAACAAACTACATTGGAGGAAAAGCTATTCTTATTAAGCGATCAATATATTTCATTGATCCTACAGGAACCAAACCTTCCGATTTTCGTATTAAATGAGATTCAGCACAACCCCGAGCGTTTTGCCAGCCAGATCAGATTTAACACTGATGTTATGGGATCACATTATCTAATTCAGCTCAAGGAAGCAGATCCCAGCGGAGAGCCGGTACAGCATCTTATAACCTATCTTGGCATTCTTCTTTTTCCATTTTTCATGAGGCCCGTTATGACAGCGAATGGCCAGGTTGGGGATGATCAGTTCCTGGCAGCTATGCTTCAGAGACAAAAAATGGCACCTGTCTGGATGAAAGCAATACTCGGCATTTAGCATCCAAATATCATATATTAGAATCCCATATCAAAAACGCATTTTATATACCGATGAATTCCTCCTTGTCTATATTAAGCCGCACCAGCTTTGATGAAAGGGTACTCGGAGGAATTCCCAGAAGCGCTGCCGCACCATTTTTTCCTGAAATCCTACCCAGACTAAGACGCAGGGCATCTTTGAGATGATCTTTCTCCATTTCTTCAATAGTTTTAAAATGGGTTTCAATTCCCGGGACCCGTGAACGCTCCTGTTTTTCGGGCAGGTAAAGTGCTTTGAGCACCGAGCCTGTATTAACCAAGATGCTTCTTTCAATAAAATGTTCCAGCTCCCTCACATTACCGGGCCAATGATATGCTGTAATCTGTTTCAACGCATGCGGGGAAAGTGTCATAGGATCCTCGCCCGATGTATATTTATCTAAGAAATATCCGCATAATAAGGGCAGGTCTTCCATCCTATCCCTGAGCGGAGGGACAGGAATTGAAAATACGTTCAGCCGGTAATAGAGGTCACTTCTAAATCTTCCATGCACCACCTCCGACTGAAGGTCTCTGCTTGTTGCGGCGATGATACGTACATTCACTTTGATTGGTTTTGAGCAACCCAACCTTTCTATTTCCTTTTCCTGTAGTACCCTTAGAAGTTTAACCTGCAGAGGCGGATCCATTTCCCCGATCTCGTCAAGAAATAGGCTTCCTCCATCAGCGAGTTCAAATTTCCCAATGCGCTTGTCCACAGCACCCGTAAAACTGCCTTTTTCATGACCAAAAAGTTCAGATTCAATTAAATTCAACGGGAGTGCCGCGCAGTTCACTTTAATGAACGGCTTGTCTTTTCTATCCGAACGGAAGTGAATTTCATTTGCAATCAGTTCTTTTCCCGTACCGGTTTCCCCCAGGATCAGTACTGTGGCATAAGAGGGAGCAACCTTATCCATCAAAAGATTTAATTTTTGCATGCCCGGACCAGTTCCGATCATAACCTTATTTGATTTTGAAGGTTGTTTGGGCCCTGACTGGTCATTTGGAATAAAGGTCTGATCCGTCAAAGAAAGCTGTCTTTGGGTTTGTTGAATTTGCTGAAAGCTTGCAATGGCACTGGACAAAAGTGCGGTGATAATGTTTGGCATTTTATAATTACTTTTTGCGGGTAGGAACCAAAAAATGCCTATTCCTTTTCCGCCAAAGTCCAGGTGGAGGGCAACGATTTCTTTAATGCCCAGACGATGTAAAAAAAAAATCCAAGGTGCTACCCTGCCTCTTAAAACTGCATCCGCAATCGAATATACTTTAACCCGTGCCGTTTCGCACAGTCCATCATCCGGGATAATCCGAAAGCCTGTTGCTTCTGAAAACATACCCGAAAAATCAGCTGTCATGGATTGGGCCGATTTAAAATCACAAACTTGTTGAAAATGTCCCATACCATCTGTAAAGTGAATAAAATACCGTTCAAAAAGTCCCGAAGACTCCAAGATTGTATGCAAATAGGAAGAAAGGCTGTCTCTCGTATCAATAGATGAAAGGCAGCATGAATCCCAATTTAAAAGACTTGATCGCTGATCATCAGTTTCAAGCCAGTAATCACTTTGTTTCATAATCTTTGGTTTGCAGAATAATTGAGTTTTTTGATGGCACAATAAATTGTCATATTGATGTCAAAACGGTATCCCGTATACTTCAACAAGTATACCAAAGACATAAAAATCTATATTTCAATTAATTAACATTTTTGAAAAACCCTGATTGTTGAGATATAACCAATATCCCGAAAAATAATATTGATATTTCAACAATGTTGCTTGTCTGAATCGGTCATTGATTGACTTTGTTTTGGTAAAAATCTTAAATCAGAAATTTGCAGTATTTTTTGAAGATCTTTAGTAACAAATCAAAAAATCCAAACGTTTATGGGGCCAATCTGGAAAAGGAAAAATTGTTACGGAATGTGATTGTCACTGGAGCAATTCTACTAGTTGTTGTCGGGGGGGGATAATTCTCTGGCAATCAGATCAAAAAGAAGCTGATCGGTGGAGTACTTGGTAAAAATAACCGTTAGGAATTACTGCTGTCAAAACTCAACTGCCTTCTTTCAGAAAAAGAATGGCTGTTAAAAGAAGTGCACCATCGGGTAAAAAACAACCTCCATACCATGATCAGCCTGCTCAATATTCAGGCCGAATTTTTAAAAGACGATGCGCTGCTGGCCATCGAAAATAGCCAGCACAAGATATATGCCATGTCGCTAATCCACCAAAAGTTTTATGCCTCAGATGATATCCAAACGATCAATATAGCCGAATAGGTAGGTGAGCTGGTGCATTATTTGAAGGATAGCTATATCACTAATGACAAACTCTTTTACAAACTAGATATAGATCCGCTTCTGTTAGATGTTGTGCAGGCAATGTCGCTTGGCCTAATCATCAACCAAGCCGTTACCAACTCGATAAAGTATGCTTTTCCAGGCAATGCGGATGGCGAAATTAAAATCTCCATTAAAAAGGAAAATAACCTAGTTAAGATGCTTGTGGCCAATAACGGTATTGGATTAAATAGTCACTTCAATAATGAAAAATCGGGTTCACTTGGTTTAAAACTAATTGAAGGACCGAGCGGCAGTATCAATTCCGATCTGGATATAGAAAACTGCAATGTAACAAAAATTACCATTACCTTTAACCCTGATTATTATAGCACCTTAAAAGCTTTGGAAAAAGTAGAGATAAATTAATGCTAAAAATACTGATTGTTGAGGACCAGTTTATTGAGGCATATAGCCTAGAGCGTATGCTGCTGAAGGCAGGATACAAAACCTGTAGCATTGCCAGATCTGTGCCACTAGCCCTGAAAATACTGGATAAAGAAAATCCTGATCTGGTGATGCTGGATATACAGCTACAGGGCAATTTAACGGGTATTGATCTGGCACGCACACTTGCTAAAAAAAATCTACCTTTTGTGTATTTATCGGCCAACTCAAACAAAAAAATACTTGAAGAGGCTAAAGCAACAATGCCGCAAGGTTTTTTAGTAAAACCTTTCCGCGAGAAAGATGTTTTGGTGATGATTGAAATTGCCTGGTATCTTCACGAACACCGGATCGAAACCCCACAGGCGGGGATTCAAACTATTGCTCATAACACATTCAAGAATTTTCTGGGAAATAGCGCCAAAATACAAGCGGTTCTTTCGCTGGTCAAAGTGGTAAGCGATTCCGACGTCTCGGTACTTATACTGGGAGAAAGCGGTACAGGCAAGGAACTCATCGCAAAGGATATCCATCAAAATTCTAAAAGAAAAAACAAACCTTTTGTGGTTGTAAACTGCTCTGCACTTCCGGAAAGTCTTATCGAATCTGAACTCTTCGGACATGAAAAGGGTGCTTTCACGGGTGCTCACAATAAGAGAACCGGGAAATTTGAGCAGGCAGACGGGGGAACAATTTTTCTGGATGAAATCGGAGAACTTCCATTAGAGATGCAGGTGAAATTTCTTCGTGTCTTACAGGAACGAGAAATAGAGCCTATCGCCGGGCAGGTCAAGAAGATCGATGTGCGGGTTTTGGCGGCTACCAACCGGAATTTAAGTGAAGAAATTGCAGCGGGCAGATTTAGATTGGATCTTTTCTACCGGCTGAATGTCTTTCCCGTAGAGCTGCCTCCTTTAAGAGAACGCAAAAACGATGTGGTTCTTTTAGCACAGCATTTCCTTGAAAAGTATTCAAAAGAATCGAACAAAACTGTACGCGGGTTTTCTCCAACTGCAATTGAGCAGTTGCAGCGTTATGAGTGGCCTGGGAATGTAAGAGAATTGGAGAATCTGATCTTCAGAAGTGTTTTGTTAAGTGAAGCCGAGCAGATTGAAAATATTGAGCTCCCGCTGACTATGACAAAAACATCCCAGGTCAAAGTGAAAACCATACTCGAGAACGAACGAGACCATATCCTAGCGGTTCTCGAACAATGCAACTGGAAAGTATTTGGAAGTGGCGGGGCAGCAGAAATGCTCGACATGCATATTTCCACACTAAATTCGAGAATGAAAAAACTCGGCATAAGCAAACCAAAGAGTTCAAACTCCTGAATTCACGTGCATCCCGGCTATCCGGAATCGAAGATGCCGTCCGCATACATTTACCCATACCCGTACACAACAAAACGGTCTATTGTCCATATTTAGACAATAGACCCGGATGCTAACGGCCTATCGCGAACTTGCACCACCCATAACAATTCGTAAGCTACTGATTTACAATAAGTAACAGATTGGCTTCATTTATGGATTCTCTGAATTATACTTACTGAAAGGTTCAGTAGGATTTTCCAGGCAGGATCCCATGAAAAGAAAACTAATTGCAAGTATCGGTAGAGACCCAAAAATTCAGCGGCCTTTCAGCCCGCGAAGTAACCTCCTTTCCTTTGTTTTCAGATCGGGATTATCAATATCTACTCCTAAGGAACCTTCCTGTTCAATGACCAACAAGATGAGCAGCTTAAGCTCGTATTCCAGGGCCGGCAATTCAAAAAGATCCAAAAAATCATTTCGTTCGCAATCTTTCAAGGATCCCGAAATAAACCTGTTAAAACAACTCTTTAATGTTCCCATATCCGATATACCTAAGTATTACGCGAGCCGGGGGCATTTCAATGAATTCAACAGTAATATTTAAATGTGAGAGTTCCCCGAAAACCAACAAGTAGTCAACAAGCCTGAAGAATTAAACAGATAAACCAAACTATATCTAAATGGAAGAAATATTATTAGAATCCCGGGAAAAAAATCTGCTGAATGCCATGAATGCCAATAGTGAAGAAGCGTTTACAAAAATTTATCACATTTTTTTTAACAGATTATACTCAAGGATTATGTTTCTGGTAAAAGATGAAGAACTAGCAGATGAACTTATTCAGGAACTTTTTTTAAGGCTCTGGGTAAATAGAACAAAAATTGATCCCTCAAAATCAATTCAGGCCTATTTGTACAGGATAGCCCAAAACCTGGTTTATGACCATTTTAGAAAGGTTGCCAGTGACCGGCGAATGATTCAGGAGTTATCCAACCATACAAGCGAACTCTACTGGCATTCAGACGTTTTGATAGAAGAAAAAGAGCAGAACGACATTCTTTGTTGTGCAATAGAGAGCTTGAGTCCTCAACGCAAGAAAACTTTTGTGTATTGTAAACTCGAAGGAAATTCCTATCAAAAAGCAAGCGAGGTGCTTGGCATTTCGCAGGCGACAATCAATACCCATATCACGCATTCTTTCAGATTATTGAAAAGCTATGTACTCAAAAACTATTGCTGAACAATCGCATTTAAGATGGTTTTTTGTTATTGATCAGGGATGGGGGAAAACCATAAGCCTTTTTAAAGGATCTGGAAAAATATGAAAGGTCTGCAAAACCCAGTTCAAGGTAAATTTCAGTTGGTCTTCTACCCTGAACAAGCAACTGCTGAGCATGTTCGAGACGTCTGGAAATTAGCCACTGAGATGCACTGACTGCGAAAATCTTGATAAAATCCCGTTGAAAAGTTGAGAGACTTCTTCCTGTGAGTGTGGCGAAATTACCAATTGGAATATTGAACATATAGTTTCGAAGCATAAAGGCTTTGAGGTCGATCTTCCCAGGCTCTTCACAATCGAAAATTATCGAGGCCAGTTTAAGCTTATATTCCAGCAGTGCAAGGACAGCTTCTTCGAGCTTGTGGCGTCGGAGCGACTCGGAGATCATGGTTCCGGATTTTAGATAGCTATCTAGTGAACCAAACAGGGTATCAAATGCCGGCCAGTTCTGAAGTGTTACCACTCCAGTGAATTTAGTGGGTCCGTCCCCGGACAGGTCAGGAATGTTTTTGATCATATAGTCCTGTAGTAGTTTCTGATCGAGAATAAATACAATGATCTCATATGGAGTGCCTCCGGGGAGGGGCCTGCTGCCGCATCGATCAGGTGATTGCGCTGAATAAAAACCGTTTCACCCGCTCTGCAGATCTTATCCGATGTTGTATCGAAAAGGCGGAGTTCTCCACATATCAGATGTAAAAAGCATATGTTCAGCAATCAGCTCCTCTAAAAGCTGGTGTTGGTGCCAGCCAACCGAATAAGTGATACCCTCTCCTATCGGCTCTGTTTTGTTTTCCATATTTGATAAATAGATAAAAAAGTTACCGGCACGAGCACCGGCAACTTCCAATTAAATAGCTTTTTGCAGGGGACGGATACTAATCTCGTTCACCCCTATATTCTCAGGCTGCGATATTGCATAGATCACGGCACCTGCTATGGCATCAGCCTCAATGGAGGCCATTGGCCTCATTTTACCGATCATCTCAAAAACCTTTTTCCTGGTTATATCTCTTCCTAGCTCGGTAGATACTGCTCCGGGATAAAGCGTGGTTACTTTAATTTTCCCGGCAAGTTCTTCTCTAAGCCCTCCATAATTGATTTAACGGCAGATTTGGTTGCTGAATACACTCCGGTACTTGGGAAAACTTTCAAACCTGCTGTGGAAGATGTTGAAAGGATGTGGCCTTTGCCCGCTTTTAACATAGCAGGAAGTACGGCATGAATACCGTAGAGCACGCCCTTAATGTTTACATCTAGCATGCGCTCCCATTCTTCCAGCTTACCCTCCTCAAAAAAAGATATCGGCATAATTCCTGCATTGTTCCAGAGTACATCCACACGGCCAAAACTTTTCAGGGCAAGATCGATAAGCTGGTCAACATCTACTTTAATACTAACATCCGTTTTTTGTAAACAGCATTCTCACCTATTTCTTTGGCTAGTTTTGCAAGTTGATCGGTCCTTCTGGCGCCGAGTACCAGCTTAGCACCCATAGATCCGAGCTTAAGCGCTGTTGCGGCACCCATGCCGCTGCTGGCGCCTGTAATCACAACTACTTTATCTTTAATGTTTTCCATTATCATTTTTTATACAAAACTAGGCTCTGGGGCCAGATAAAGTTTGACTGTACCGGTCAAAGATAGTCGTCTGAAATAGTCAGGACTAAGCCTTACTGAAATAGATACTTTTTAAGGTGTGCTGACGCCTGTATAAATACATCTCTTGTTTGCGGAATGGTTGCTAGGCCATTGAGCAGGCCCCAATCGTGGATCACGCCATTGTATCTGACCGTCGTGGCATCTACCCCGGCCAAAAGCAGTTTTCTTCCAAAAGCCTCACCCTCATCCCTAAGCACATCATTTTCTGCCACCTGTATCAGTGTTGGCGGAAAACCCCTAAGCTGTTCCATCGTCGCGAAAAGCGGGGAAGCATAGGGATCTTTCCTTTTTTTGGGGTCCGGAATATACATATCATACATCCATTTCATCAGTGGGGTAGTCAAAAAGCGGTCGGCACCAAAAGCCTTGTAGGATTCAGTTTCAAAATCAGCATCTACAATGGGCCAAAGCATAACCGCTGCCTTGATCGATGGTCCTTTACGCTCCTTGGTCAGCATTGCCGTTACAGCGGTCATGTTTCCCCCTACGCTATTGCCTATTATGCCAAGTCTGGCACCATCAACTCCGATCTCCTTGCCGTGCAGCGCAACCCATTTTGTAGCAGCATAAATTTCATTAATGGCTACCGGGTAAGCCTTTTCGGGTGTTCTGGAATAGTTAACAAACACTCCTACTGCTCCAGATCCTACAACAAGATCTCTGAGCATACGTCTGTGCGTTGGATAATCTCCCAATACCCATCCCCCGCCATGGATGAAGATAAATACGGGTAGATTGCCTTTTACGCCCTGGGGCCTAACAACATTCAGTTTGATGCTAAAACCATCTGATTCTATCGTTTTCTCAAACTGCTCTATTCCCGACTCATCGACTTTGACAGAAGACTGGGCGCCAGAAAGTACGGCCCTTGCTTGCTGGGGCGTTAAAGTTTCCAGACCTGGTCCACCATTGTTGAGGGAATTGAGGAAAGCTTTCACCTGCGGGCTAAGATGTTCGTCACTGCGAAAATCCTTAACCTGTGCATCGGCTACCGCGATGGCTGCCAATATTAAAATGAGGCTTGCGAGTACCAGCCTTGCGGTACTGAGAGTGTTTCTATTCATTTTCATAATTTATGGAATTAGTGTTTTTTAGTTAAAATTTATGTTTTCCGGTATATTTATCTACCGGCCTGGCATTGGCCATATCATCTTCGTATTTTACCCCTGAGCATGCTTAGGAACTGCGGGGTAAACCCGAGTACCGAAGCCAGTACGTACTGGGGAACTTTCTGTACAAATCCCGGAAAGGCATTACTGAATTTTTCAAACCGGTTTTCAGCGGGTTCGCACATGAGCAGTTCTATTTTTCTTATCGCGGCCGCATATTTTTTCTCCAGAATGATCCTGAAATATTCTGCGAATACCGGAAGTTCTTTGATCAGAAGACCATAATCATTTTTTGACAGCACTATCAATGTACAGGCTTCGGGGCAGCCCATGGAATAGGTGGTGGGCATTCCACTGAGGAACTTGTCCATATCGGTTATCCACCAGCCGGGAATACCAAACTGCAATCCATGGGGATTTCCTTTTTCATCATTTGCATACAAACACACGATTCCGGAACAGACAAAGAAAAATTCTTCCACTGATACACCGGCTCCAAAAATAAAATCTTTTTTCCCGTATTCCCGGATACGGATCCTCGAAGTAATCATAATGCGGTCCTGCATGGAGAGCGTCACATGCTTTTCCATATCGGCAAACAGAAGCGCAGCCTGGGATGATAAAAGAATTTTCTCTTCGTTTTTTAACTGTTGCATGTTGGATTCATTTTACACAAACCTAATTTTTCTTCCAGTGCCTGTAGGGTACCATTGACATGATGTGCAATGGTCCAGAACAACGAAAGAAAAATAAGACAGGGGTTCATTTCTTCAACTACATTAACTTTTTGAAAAGCTTCAGCAGATAACTTTGTACCAGCTTTGCAACCACGCTGATAACCAATTAAGTTATGCCGTGCAAAGAGCCAACATGATTAGGCGTTAAATAAAAGTATTATGTCAGAACAAAATGAATCCATTCTTAGGGAACCCTTGATTACAGGAAAGGATAAAACCTACGCCAGCATCACCAATGACATTCTTGCTCCGGTCGAAAACAAAGCCACCAAGGCGTGGTGGATCGGTTTTGCCTTGGCTTGTGCCGGTACAGTTCTATGGCTTATATCTATAAGTTATGTTTTCTGGACCGGCCTTGGAGCGTGGGGATTAAATAAAACTGTGGGATGGGCATGGGATATCACCGGATTTGTATGGTGGGTAGGAATCGGCCATGCAGGAACATTGATATCGGCTGTGTTGCTGCTTTTCCGGCAGAACTGGAGGAATTCCATCAACCGGTCGGCGGAGGCAATGACGATATTTGCGGTGATATGCGCCGCAACTTATATCATTTCGCACATGGGCCGGCCCTGGCTGGCCTATTGGGTCTTCCCCCTTCCCAACCAGTTTGGATCCCTATGGGTAAACTTCAATTCACCACTGGTGTGGGATACATTTGCCATTTCCACCTATTTCTGTGTATCGCTACTTTTTTGGTATACGGGTTTGTTGCCGGATCTTGCAACCATCAGGGACAGGGCGAGTGGACTAAGAAGAAAGATATATTCGATCTGTTCGTTCGGATGGACCGGCAGCGTAAAGACCTGGCAGCGGTTCGAAACCGTTTCACTGATCCTGGCCGGGATTTCAACACCGTTGGTTCTTTCTGTGCATACCATAGTGTCAATGGATTTTGCGACCTCAGTGATTCCGGGATGGCATACAACCATCTTTCCACCGTATTTTGTTGCGGGCGCAATATTTTCCGGTTTTGCGATGGTTCTTACCTTGCTTCTGGTTGCCAGAAAAGTACTTGGATTAGAGGATTACATCACAATGTTCCACATCGAATCCATGAATAAGATTATCATACTTACCGGGTCCATTGTCGGTGTTGCATACCTTACCGAGTTTTTTATAGCCTGGTATTCAGGATCCGAATATGAGCAATATGCATTCATCAACCGTTCGACCGGGCCATACTGGTGGGCCTATTGGATGATGATGACCTGTAATGTGATCAGTCCGCAGCTGCTCTGGTTTAAAAAAATCAGGACAAGTATAAAAGCAACCTGGATCCTATCTATCGTTGTAAATATTGGCATGTGGTTCGAGCGTTTTGTAATTATAGTTACCTCCCTGCACCGGGATTATATCCCTTCGAGCTGGGCGATGTTTTATCCTACTTGGGCTGATATAAGTGTATTTATCGGGTCGATAGGTGTATTTTTCACACTCTTTCTACTATTTTTAAGATGGCTGCCATCCGTGGCGATCGCCGAGGTCAAGTTGTTGCTAAAAAGTTCCAGCGAACAGGCAAAACTCAGACTGATCAAATCCGGGGAACTCAATTCCGAGCAGGTTGAAGAATATATCGAAGCACTGGATAAATTTGACAGCGTAGACCATGCAGCCTACGATTTTATTGAGTTTAGTCACAACAAGCAGGTACCGGACTCAGACCGAACCGCAGCACAGCAATAACAAAAGCACTTTTAAAACCAGCTGATTATGGCCATTACCTGGAAATGCGGTAATGGCCGTTATTTTTACCCGACAATCTTCGGGCCCCGGGTCAGTTTCTTTTTACTTTTTCTTTCGATGTTTATCAATTCCCGCTTCCTGTTCCATTTCTTCTATCGTTATTCCTGAGAGTACAGAATGATCGAGCTTGAGTACATCTGCCGGAGAGGCGAAAGCATCGTTATGTTTGATCAGCAGCCAGGCGTGATCACCCATTCCCTTAGTCTTGACCAAGGCAAACTCACCCTTTACTTTTTTACCGTGCAGTTTCATTTTGACAGATCCCTTTGCCAGTTCGGATAGGAGATAGTTTTCCTGTTCCTTTTTATCATCAATTTTCTCGATCGTCTCATACCAGCCTGCATCCCAAACGATTACTGCGCCCCCTCCATATTCCCCTTCAGGAATAACACCTTCAAAATTCCTATAATCCAGCGGATGGTCTTCAACCATCATTGCAAGATGCTTTATTTTCGGATCCTGGCTCGGCCCTTTGGGAACTGCCCAGCTTTTGAGCACTCCATCCATTTCCAGCCTGAAATCATAATGTAGACTGGTGGCATCGTGTTTCTGGATTACAAAACGCAGTCTATCTCCACCTGATTTAACTCCCGGCTTTGGTTCTGAGGTTTTGGAAAAATCTCTTTTTGATTTATATTCTTTAAGTCCCATATTTTTTGGTTTCTTCAAATAACACTTGAGTGGAACACTGGGTTGTCTTGGAACTGTCAATTGATAGGGCTATCCTATTATTTGCATAATTTGCCTATTCCACAAAAAAAATAACATGACTTGATTCACGTATCTTTGCAATATGAAAGGCATCATCGAAATTGCGGATTTTTATAGGCCGTTAAAATTTAGCGGATACGAAAGAATTAACGGCAGAGGCCATTTCAATATTATCCGTGTAGAAGACATCCCTTTGCACCAGGGAAAATCCGCAGAATATCTGCGCCGGTCATATTACAAGATCAGTATCGTAGCCGGCCATAGCAAGATCAGATACCCAAACCATCAATTTGAAATTGATGGTCCTGCCCTTGTTTTTACTCACCCCAGAAGGCCATATCAATGGGAAAGAATCGGTAAGGACCAAAACGGATATGTATGCATTTTCGATAACAGCTTCTTATCGCACCTGGCGAGTGCCGATGATTTTTCTGTGTTTTCACAGGAAGAGCACAGCGTAATACCCCTTGAAAAAGCACAGGCAGACTATATAGAAAACACCTTTAAAACCATGGTGGAAGAGCTAGGGAGCTCCTTTTATCAAAAGTATTCGTTACTGGCGCTGATGCTTTTGGAAATAATTTACAGGGGAGAAAAATTGGCTACCGTGGGCCAACCGGCAAAACAAAGGCATGATGCCAATGAACGCATTGTTGAGCAGTTTTTTGAAAAACTGGAGCGCCAGTTTCCAATTGAAGACAGTGCACAACGGCTAGAACTGGTTGAGCCAGGAGATTTTGCCAGGCAACTGAATATCCATGTAAACCACCTTAACAAAGCGCTAAAAAAAATTACCGGCAAATCCACCTCAGCTCTGATTGCAGAAAGGCTTATTCTGGAAGCAAAAAATTTGCTCCTGGGAACGAGCTGGACTGTGGGAGAGATTTCCTGGACACTGGGCTTTGACGCAGCGAATCATTTTTCTGCCTTTTTCAAACGTAATACAGCAATCAGTCCCTTCAGTTACAGGAAAGTTAAAATTGATTGATATATACATCTTTTTGATTGATCCAACTAGGTGTCAGGGTAATAAACTCCCGATCTTTGTTTAAAAAAGATATGAACTGGACGACAGATAATATTCCGGACCAGCAGAACAAGACTGCTGTAGTTACCGGAGCAAACAGTGGGATCGGTTATGAGATTGCCAAGGCTCTTTACCAAAAAGGGGGCCATGTCATCATTGCTTCAAGGGAGACCGAGCGTGCAGCGGAAGCAATCCTTACTATCAAGGCAGGTGGAGGAAGCGGATCACTTGAAATGGAAAGGCTTGATCTATCCAGTCTAAAACAAGTGCATGAATTTGCCACAGCGATTAAACAGCGTCATCAAAAGATAGATCTGCTGATCAATAATGCAGGTATTATGACTCCTCCGGCGGGTTTGAGCGACGATGGATTTGAACAGCAGTTTGCCGTTAATTTCCTGGGACATTTTGCCCTTACCGGGCTCTTGTACCCATTACTTCGTCAGAGCGAAGCGGCAAGAGTGGTAACGATGAGCAGTGGTGCATACAAAATGTTGGAGCGATTAGATTTCGAAAACCTGAGACTGGAGAAGGTCTATGATGCACAGCGCGAATACGCAATGAGTAAACTGGCCGATTTACTGTTTATGACCGAACTGCAAAGAAGGTCAACTACCATTGGGGATAAGATCATTTCAAGCGCGGCCCATCCTGGGGTTACCGAAAGCAGGCTTGCCAGGCACATGGACAAAGCTGTTTTTGATGCTGCAGTCGAGCAATACGGAGCACTAATGCCAGCATGGCAAGGCGCCCTTCCGGCACTATATGCTGCTACTGCGGGTGATGTTAAAGGCGGCGGTTATTACGGTCCCGATGGAGAATATGAACTGCGTGGTTACCCGGCCCCCGCCGAGTTGACTGACGCAGCAAAAAATGGATACGAAGCCGAAAAACTCTGGCAGTTTGCTGCTGAAGTTACCGGCCTGAACTATCCCTAAGCGGATATTTCCTGCCAAAAAAATAGTAGGCAGCGCCCGGATTGCCGGCAGCTATGCAACCGGGCAGCCTATTTAGGCTCAGCAGTGGTTTTACTGACAATATCATCAAAAGTTCCCGGATATTTGAAAACAACGCCGTTTACCGGAGTGATCGTCGTTCCATTGTAAAAATTATCGACAGGAACCTTTAGCAAACATTTTGCACCCTCCAATCAGCATTTAAAACGAAGTCATAATCTCGATCTCCAAATGTTCTTTTGGGAAATTGCACAGATTACATGTGCCGCTGTGCGGCAAGCAAAGCAGCAATGCAACACTTATCATAATAATGTATTAGAATTGAGGAAAAACAATTTCTGCTGTAATCAAGGATATACCCGGGCGAAATATGTAGACCCAGGAATGGCAACAATGGCAATAACAGCAGTTATGATCACTTCTGGAATGTCGAGCGCTATAGCGAAAAGGATTTATAGTTTTAATGAAGCAATGGGGTTGACCGTAAATCATTAATTGCTACGATAACCTATGGCTGGTACAAAGAAAAACTTACTCTTGATATATCGCGAGTGTTGGGTGGAGTGGCTATATACCGCGTCTTTATTCAGTTAAAACAAATAAACAAAACCTTAAAAAACAAGCACTTAAGCAGTTAGGCACAGCAATTGAATCTATCAGAATGAAATGTTGGAAAAGTTATACCAATGGTAAAAAATTTATTGGGCAATAGTTGAACCCAATAACTAATTGGACTGAAAAGGTTTAATAAGCGGATGAGGCAGTCTGAAATTTAAAGAGGGTTATCACTTTTGTTTTGCAGGCTGCTATTGTGTCCATCGCGACGAAGATGACGGGTGTCAGCTTGTTGAGGAGGCTGTAATGGGTTATGCACTTTCCACCCGTTCGTGCATGGGACAAACCTACGTCGGCGCGGAGTCCCCGCGGAAAACCGATCAGCAACACGGCAATGCGATGGGCAGATCATCCCTTTAAGGGGTTGCAGAAATAATTAACTAAAGGTCATAAGGCCAAAAAATAAAATCAATATGAAAATAGTAGTAATAGGCGGAACAGGACTTATCGGAAGTCAGGTCGTTACCGGTCTTAAAGATCTCGGACATGAGGTTATTGCAGCCTCTCCAAGCTCAGGCGTAAATACGATAAGTGGAGAAGGACTAAGTGAAGTACTTCAGGATACTGATGTGGTTGTTGACGTTCCGAATTCCCCATCTTTTGAGGAAAAAGCAGTAATGGATTTTTTTACGACCTCGGAAAAAAACCTTTTGGGCGCAGCGAAGCTGGCAGGAGTAAAACATCTGGTAGCCTTATCGATTGTAGGGGTAGACCGTGAGGGTGCAAACCCATACTTTCTGGCCAAACTCGCGCAGGAGAACCTAATTAAATCTTCAGGTATATCGTATTCACTGCTCAGGGCAACCCAGTTTTACGAATTCGTTGGTGGCATTGCCGCATCCGGAACTGTAGGTAATGAGATCCACGTTTCTCCGGCAGTCTTTCAGCCTGTTGCATCCAGCGATGTTGTTGCTGCACTGGTTAATATCGCCAATTCAGCTCCACTTAATGGTACCGCAGAAGTTGCCGGTCCGGAGAAAATTGCACTTGATGAAATTGTTAAGCAGTACCTGAAACTTAAGGGAGACACCAGTATGGTCATAACGGATCCAAGTGCCTTCTATTTCGGTGCAGCGGTAAACGATAGCACTTTGGTACCGGGTGAAAATCCAATAATCGGCAGATATACCTATAAAGAATGGATCAATATCCCCGGTAACCTCAGATAAGCTGATAAGAAGAATATTAATAGAAACACCGGAATTTCCCGGTATTAAAATACACGAACATGAAAATTGTAGTTATTGGAGGCTCAGGCCTAATTGGTAGCAAGCTGGTAAACAGTCTTGAAAATTTAGGCCATCAGGTCATTTCCGCGTCACCGCAAAGTGGTGTAAATACAATTACCGGTGAAGGGCTGGCAGAATCGCTGGCAGGTGCCGATGTAGTAGTGGATGTGGCGAACTCTCCCTCGTTTGAAGATAAGGCTGTAATGGAGTTCTTCCAAACAAGCGGAAAAAACCTTCTAGCTGCTGAAAAGCAGGCCGGTGTAAAACATCACGTAGCGCTGTCGGTAGTCGGAACAGAACGTCTCCAGGGCAGTGGTTATTTTCGCGCCAAGCTCGCTCAGGAAAAACTGATAAAAGAATCCGGGATTCCGTACTCTCTGTTACACTCTACTCAGTTTTTTGAATTCGTTGGAGGAATTGTACAGGCCGGTACGGTTGGGGAGCGTATTCATGTTGCTCCTGCATACATTCAGCCGATAGCCTCTGATGATGTCGTTGCAGCAATGACCTCACTTACTATTGGTCCACCAATCAATGCAACTTTAGAAGTTGCAGGTCCTGAGAAAATCCGACTTAGTGATCTTATACAAAAATACATGGGTTTAAAGGGTGACACCAGAGAAGTTGTAGCTGATGAACACACTCCATATTTTGGTGTAGAAATCAATGATTCTTCGTTAACACCTGCTCCAAATGCCCGTTTAGGTGAGATCAGGTACGATCAATGGATTGCCCAGCCGGGAAATCTAAGGTAGTCCGGATTTAAATCCTGCTGATTCCAAAGCTTTGAAGCCCTTTCCGTTATGGTTAGGGCTTTTTTTTTGTGTAAGCTAAAAGTCAACCTTTTTTAATAACCACCCCCCCTGTGGCATAATGTTGAAATTCAAAAACTGAGCTCTTGAAATACCAAGAGTGCAGAGCGAAAATGACGAAATAGCATCTGACAAAAAAAAGCTAAACACACCTCAAAAATCTGTAAAACAGATGATTATAAAAAAGGCACAATAGATGTATTGATACACCGGAACGGAAAGGCGGGCTAAATAAAGACTGCTTCCTGGCAAAATCAGAATCAATAACATAACCACAATAAGAATATGAAAAGAAATCAGTTAGAGTGCGTAAGTCAGCACATACCGGCACTTCAGGAATTTGCGATGAAGTTTACAAAAGATCTGGACAGTGCAAAGGACCTGGTACAGGATACGATGCTGAAGGCTTTAAGGTATTATGAAAAATTTGAAGAGGGCACCAATATGCGCGGCTGGCTTTTTACCATTATGAGGAACAACTTTATAAACAGCTTTCGCAGAAGTAAGATGAGTATGGAGCTGATCTCCCAGACCGATGAGTTGACCTATGATCAATTGCTGTCAAGCAGCACAGCAAATGGATGTGAAAACCGTTTCATCAAGAGTGACATCCGTAAAGCTTTAGCCACTTTGCCGGAATATCTTCACCATCCTTTTATCAGATATGTTGAGGGCTATAAATATCACGAAATCGCAAAAGATTCGAACGCTCCTATAGGCACAATAAAAACCAGGATTTTCGAGGCAAGACGTCGACTTAAAAAAAATCTCCAGGATTACGGGTCCTTTGCTATAAAGGATTAACAAAGGGGGATTTAGCATGTTGCAAATCCCTCTCTGAAATAATAACTATTTCAAGTGTGCACGTAACATCCAGGCCATAGTTTCATGTGTCTCCATCAGACCGGTAATGTAATCACTGGTTCCAAAATCCTTCAAAGCCCCGGCATACTTACCGATATTCTCCCTTAAATGGATCAGTATAGTCTCATGGTCTGCCAGCAGGGCGGTAATGAAGCCATCGCTATCATTCTTTCCCCTGTCATCTTCGCTCAGGTGGGTAAGTTCCAGGAATTGTTTAAGGGTTGCCGGCGCATAATGTCCGAGTTTTCGTATGCGCTCGGCTACCTCATCTACGATCTGTTCAAGTTGGGTGTACTGTGCCTCAAAAAATTTATGCTTATTGAAAAAGTCCGGTCCCTCGATATTCCAATGTGCCTTACGGGTTTTGGTATATAGTACGAACTCGTCTGCCAGTACCTTACTTAATGAATGTGCAACCTCTGAGAGATGCGCCTGGCTTATACCAATTTTTGCTTCCATGTTATTTTTGTTAATGGGTGAGAAATTATTCTTCAGAATTCAAAATTTCGGTAATCCGAATTTTCATATGAAACTGTGATGCAATTTAATTGCTCTGTAAGACCCGTAACTGGTCCAGCAACCTTGTATTCGGTGGACCACTCCCCTTGCCTGTATTAGTCCGAATTTTGATTTAGGTAAATGGTATAAAATCAATCTTAAACCAGTGATTATGAAATTGTACGGAATGACCAACTGCATGAAAACACTCAAAGCTATTGAATGGCTCAGTGCCAACGGGATTGCTTTCAACTTTCAGGACATCAGGAAGGAAGGCATAGAAGAAGATAAGATATCAGAATGGGCTAAAAAGGCTGGATTTTCCACTTTTCTGAATAAGCAGATTCCAACCTGGACCCACCTTTACCCAAAAGAAAGGATGCTGGCCCTTAACGAGAAATACGCACTCAGGCTTATGGCACAAAAACCGGCTTTGGTCAAGCGCCCAATTGTCGAATATGGCGAAAAGCTTTTGTTTGGCTTCGACGAAAAGTCATGGGAGCAGAACATTAGAGGAGATAATCGTTCAATAGCCTCCAAAAACGAGTGTTCTGCAATTAATGTAGCGTTTTAAATAAAAATTATGAAAATAGAAATCTGGTCTGATATTGGATGTCCTTATTGTTATATCGCATCCACGCGCCTGGCACGTGCCATCGAATCCTTTGAACATAAATCCTCGGTTGAAGTTGTACTTAAAAGTTATGAACTGGAACCCGATATCGCAATAAACTCCGGAGAAAGCCAGCACAATGCCGTCATCAGGAAATACAGGCAAAATTCCATCGGGGCACAAAACATTTTAGACCAGGCTGCCGATGCGGCTAATCAAAGCGGGCTGATTATTAACTGGGACAAGGTAATTACAACGAATACCTTTAATGCTCACAGGTTGGTACATTTTGCCGGTCAATTTGGTAAAGCGAAAGAAATGGAGGAGCGCCTTTTCCGTGCATATTTTGAGGAAGGAAAACACGTTGGAGATACGCAGGTACTTTTGAACCTCGCTCTAGAGCTGGGGCTCGATGCGGAGAAACTCTTCACCGGGGAACTTTTCGAAGAAGAAGTGAGACGAGATGAACAAGAGGCTCGCGCACTTGGCATACGCTCAGTTCCGTATATGCTTTTCGATGAAAAGTTTGCTGTAAACGGCGCACGTTCAGAAGAAGATTTTTCCGCCATGTTGGTTGAATTTGAACAAGAGGCTGTTAAGTGCGGGATCAGGAAACTTCCGGAATCGCCTGGTTGCGATGATGGTTCTTGCAGGGTGTAGGGAAAAATTATTTGGGCGGCTGTAAGTGCTAGGATACAGTATCAGGTTTTACATTGTTTTTCCCCCAGTCGAACATAGCCTGTAGCACAGGCTCTAATGTTCTGCCTTTTTCACTGATTTCATACTCCACCCTCGGTACTTTTTCCCGGTAGCTGGAACGTATAATTAAGCCATCGCCTTCCAGCTCGCGGAGCTGTTGGGTCAGGATTTTTTGGGAAATACTCGGAATGAATAACCTTAGTTTACCGAAACGGACAGGGCCATCGAATAACTGCACCAGAATGACAGGCTTCCATTTATTGCCAATAGCCTCGACAGTACGGATAATGTGGCAGTCTTTAGGATCGTGGTGAATTGTTCTCATGATGTCTTGGTTACCTTTTGGAAACCGGTTTCTATCACTTAGTTACCTTTTGGAAACCGGAAATTCAGTGCTGGATTTAGAATTAATAAATGATAGATAGTTTCTTTGCGCAAGATAAATAAAAAATAGAAAATATGGATAAGGTAATCGTAGTAACAGGGACAAGCAGTGGCTTTGGTACCCTGATGGTCAAAAGGTTTTCAGCAGCAGGATATCAGGTAGCTGCAACAATGAGGGGCACTCAGGGTAAGAATAAAAAAGTTGCATCGGAGCTATCTGCAATAGCAAATGTTGAGGTATTTGAACTCGATGTTGCCGATGATGAATCGGTAAAGAATGGAATTGCAGCCATCCTGGAGAGGTATAAAAGAATTGATGTTGTAGTGAACAATGCAGCCATCCAAGGCACAGGCTTGCTTGAGGGTTATTCGCTGGAACAGTTTCATAAGATTATGAACATCAATCTTTATGGTGTTTTCCGTATTTACAGAGAGGTTTTGCCGGGAATGCGAAGTGAGCAGGATGGTTTGATCATCAATATTTCGAGCAGCGCCGGACGTTTTTCTCCGCCTTTTCAGGTGCCCTATAACAGTTCCAAATTCGCATTGGAAGGACTTACAGAAGGGAGTTATGACGAACTGATCGGCCAGGGAATAGAAACTATTCTGATAGAGCCCGGAGCATTTATGACCGAGATGTACACCAAGCAGGGAACCCATGCAGACAGGGAAGAAGTTTTGGATCAATACGGGGAAGATACGGCAATTCTGATGACTGGATTTGGCGCAAAACTTGGAGGTGCGTTACAGAAATATCAGCCGGAACCTTCTGCAATTGCTGAAGCCGCATTAAAACTCATTCAGATGGAAAAAGGCACCCGTCCACTCCGGACTACTGTTGATCCAATTGCACAGGGAGCCGATCAGGCATTTAATGATGCGGCGCTCGAGCTTAAACAAAAGTGGGTAGCTAAATACCTTTCTTAAGATTATATTTCAAGCTGCGCCTGACTCACCGGGCGTAGCTTAATATAAACAAATAAGCTAAATGACAGGCCGTGCATTTCCGGACTTATAGTAATCTATTTTAGACAAAAACATCACTGCCATTTTCTCCCCCCTCCATATGGCCTCATCGGCTTTATCACCTACAAACAGGGTTTTAACAGATTGACGCCAAAGCAGTAGCCAGCGATCAAAATGACTTTGTTCAATTCCCAACTTGAGGTGTGGCGGAAAGGGTCTTCCAAAATAACTGCTGTTTCCAAGCAGCACGGTTTCCCAAAAGCCGTACATTTTCTCCAGGTGCGCATCCCACCTGCCTTCAATTACCTTATTAAAAATCGGACCAATCAGGTCATCGTTTTGTACTGTAAGATAAAATGTATTTACCAGCCTTACAATATCCGATGTACTTTTAATGTCTTCCATTTGCTTAAAATTGATGTCAGAGTGGGAATTTCTAAAACGTAAAACAAATTTACGGACATGCCAACATAAAAGATATAAATATCCTTTATTGTTTTATATATTTGACACTTAGATTATGGCAATTTTTTCCAAAACATGTGAATATGCGATCCGGGCAGTATTTTATCTGGCACATCGCAGCTCTGAAGGGCATCGTGCCAGTATCAAGGATGTTGCAACAGGCATAGATTCCCCGGAACTTTATCTTGGAAAGATTTTGCAGGACCTAAGCAGAAAAGGGCTCATCAGTTCGGCAAAAGGACCTCACGGAGGGTTTTTCCTTTCCCAGGAAATGCTCAATCAGCCCCTTATCGAAATCGTTAGGGCTGTAGACGGAGACAACCTGTTTGTTGGTTGTGGCCTTGGGCTAAAACAATGCTCAGAGATAAATCCTTGTCCGTTACATAACGAATTTAAGGACATCAGAATAAGGATAACCAACATGTTAAGCAATACCACAATAGGTGAATTTAACAGCGAATTGATGGAAGGAATACTATCACTCAAAAAATAGTCTTAGGTTTTATAAAAAGACTGCCTCAAATGTTGAGTTCAGCAATATACCGTTCGATGGTTTTCCGGTCTGCCTCACCGGATGCCAATGAAAGAGCGGCAGAAAAATTGCTTAATGCCTTTTTGTTATCGATTTCGGTGTAAAGATTCCCCAATAAAACGTAGTAAAATTGATTATCGGTGAGATTCAATTTTTCGGCCTCAACGATTGCAACGGTCTTACCTTCGGTCTTGGATAGTGCATATGTCCGGTTCAGTGCTGCAATCGGTGAAAACCTCAAAATTAACAAGCTATTGTAAAGCTGAAGGATCTGCTCCCATTTTTCCTTTGTATCTGCTTTTTTGGTATGCCAGTAGGCAATAGCGGCTTCGAGATGGAAATGACTCACCTTATCGCCCTGGGATGCACGGTTCAGGAAAAAAATCCCCTTTTCGATCATTTCAATGTTCCAAAGCCTCTCGTCCTGATCCTGATACAATATCATTTCCCCGTTTGATCCTGTCCGGGCATCGAACCTTGATGCATGAAAACACATCAGTGATAAGAGTGCGCTGGAATCGGGTAGATCTGTAAGCGGATTTTCTGTCAGCAAATAGTTCAGGCGTATGGCTTCAGCACAAAATTCCTTTCTGAGAACAGTGTGCTGTGAGGTGGAATAATAACCTTCGGAAAATAGCAGGTAAATAGTGGTCAGCACAGTTTCCAACCTACCGGTAATTTCTGCCCGCTTAGGCTGCTGAATCTGGATGTTCGCAATTTTCAATTTTTCTTTTGCCCTTTGGAGACGTTTATAGACAGTTTCTTTATTGGTCAGAAATGCATCTGCTATCTCCTGTATTCCAAAGCCGCATAGTAAATTCAAGGCAAGCGAAATCTGCAAATGTCCTGATATCACTGGGTTACAGATCATAAAGATCATAGCGAGCTGGCTGTCGGAAATATTCTTTTCAGAGAAGTCAAGATCGATTTCCTCACTTTGCAATGATGCGGACTGTAGTACGGGAGTTACTTTTGCATCAAAAAGATTGTTCCGGTTCAGGTAATTTCTAGCCTTATTTTTAGCAACCGTATAAAGCCATGCTGTAGGATTTTTAGGAATGCCCTTAATTGCCCATGATTCAGTTGCAGATAAAAAAGTATCGCTGACAATATCCTCTGCAGCTTCAATGTGCTCCAGACCAAACCGGTAACTCAGTACCGAAACCAGTTTCCTGTATTCGGATCGAAAAAGCTGGGGAATGAGTGAATTTTGAGGCTGCATGATGAGATCTAAATTAATTTACAAAGATACGACTCGACTTTGTTAGTTGGGGCTGCAAAATTACTGGTCCATATTCAAAAATTGCCCTGGCCCCCTGTCAAATGAGGAATTACCCTAATTTTGGCAGAAAAAAAATTATGAAAAACAAATATGACGGCGCGCAGCTTTTCTTGCGCTTAGCCCTTGGTATAGGCTTTCTTCTCCCGACGATGGACCGTCTGGGAATTCTCGGACCTGCAGGAACTGGCGGCAATGCATGGGGGAACTGGGATAACTTTGTCTCATACACCAATACGCTGATGCCTTATCTGAACAGGCCGGTCACCCAGATATTTGCAGTATCGGCTACCTTGGGAGAATTTGTTTTTGGGATAGCTTTAATACTGGGTTTCCAGACCCGAAATGTGGCAAAAGGCAGTTTTATACTTTTATTGCTTTTTGCACTCAGCATGCTGTTTTTTGCCGGTTACCGTGCTCCGTTCAGCTATTCGGTTTTCACTGCTTGTGCAGCATCTCTGCTACTTTCTGCCTTGCCGGTTTATAGATGGAGCCTTGATTACTTGCGAGGATACAAAAGAGAAGAGTCATATATTTAATATCCACTATCTTAAGGGAAACGTAATCAATTTTCAAATTTGCGTTTCCCTAGTTCCATCACGCTGTCCAGATCAATACCAGGGCCAAAAATACCCGAAAACAGATCACCGTATTCCTGCAGTCTGGCTGGCATAGTTTTTATATTATAATCATACATGGAAAGCCCCTGATGAAGCTCTTCCCATTTCAGCGGAGCAGATACCGGGGCACCCGGTTTTGGCCTTAATGAATACGGGCAGGCAACAGTTGCAGAAGCATGATTTTGAAGAAAGTCCAGATACAGCTTTCCTTTTCTAGAGCTCAGTGACCGCTCCATCGAGGTCAGTCCAGGCAGGGTGAGGTGAACCTGGTCCAATATCATTTTTATCAGTGCCTTGCTTTGAACAAAAGTATATTTCCCGCCAAGCGGGATATAAATATGTACGCCTGTTGATCCGGAAGTCTTGAGAAATCCGGGTATCTGTAGTGCATCAAGCACGCTTTTCACGCACAGCGCGACCTCCACAACCTGAGCAAAGGTATTTCCTTCATCTGGGTCCAGATCGATCAGGCAAAACTCAGGGTAATCCGGTGAAGCAATGGTGCTCAGCCATGGATTAAGCTCGATACAGCCTAATGAGGCCATATAAATAAGTGTTTCTTCACCATTCCCAACTATATATTCACGCTGCTTGCCCTCCGCAGTGGTATAAGAAAATGTTTTCGCCCAATCAGGCGCTTTCCCTGAGACATCCTTCTGATAAAAGCTTGCCCCTGTAATTCCGTTCGGAAAGCGGTTCAGCGACTGTGGCCTGTCTTTTAAATAGGGAAGAATAAAAGGGGAAACCTCATGATAATAATTGAGCATATCCCTCTTGGTCACCCCGTCCTGAGGCCAATAGAATTTATTTAAATGGGTCAGTTCCAAAACCTGCCCCCCGATTTCGATCACTTGGGTTTCCTGATTCCCTATTAATAAGCATTCCATATTTATAGCTGTTTTTCGTTGACTGTTGAACTGATCAGTTCAATGGTTGGTGTTGCTGTTTCTCTTCCAACGCCAGCTGCCGCCTTGTCTATTCTCATACCTTTAAAAGACGGATGACGGAAGAAACCCTCTTTGGTAATTTCTGAAAACTCTACCTCACATATCAGCAAAGGCGTAATCCAAACTGTTCCTGTGTCAGAGGCAACTTTTTTAAGTTCTGCCGGCCATGATGACTCTTCTTCTGTTGAAAATGGATTCACCGAGGTTCTTAGCTGAGTAAGTTGCTCCATAAGCTCCTTTTCGTTTTTTTCTGAGAATCCTGTCCCAACCTTTCCAATATAAACAAATCTTTGGTGGTCATATACCCCCAGAACAAGTGCACTGAATAGCCTAGGACTGTCAATATTATTGGTATAACCAGCAATTACAACCTCCTGTCTTTTTTTAACTTTTATCTTGAGCCAATCGTGAGAACGTTTCCCTGGATAGTAAAGACTCGTCTTCCGCTTGGCGAGAATGCCTTCCAGACCATTTTGCTTTGCGAAAGCGAACGAATCCGTTCCCGAGCTATCAAGTGGCCTGCTAATCTTAATCTCCAAATTTTCTTCACCGATGATTTGGATAAGTTTCGCTCTGCGATAACTCAGTGGGAATTCCAGCAAGCTATCGCCCTGAAAAGAAAGCAGGTCAAAAACATAGTAGATGAGACTACCATCCTGAGCAGATTTCCAGTTTTGCAGGGAACTGAAATCAGAGCGGCCATTTTTATCGAGTACCACGATTTCACCATCCAGAACGGCGTCAAATTTTAGCTGTTGCAGGCTTCTGTAAGTCGGAAAAAACTTTTCATTATAGGATTTGCCGTTTCGGGAATCGATAAAGACTTGCCCGGTCTGAAGGGTTGTCAATGCACGGTATCCGTCCCATTTGACTTCAAATTCCCAGTCAGGATCATTAAACGGCTGATCTACGAGCGTTGCCAGCATCGGCTTAAAATTTTCCATGTTGATTCTCTTATATTCAGTTTCTTAAATACTGTAGGGTGAACTCATGCCTGCCATGGCTTACATGGTATGTTCTCTTTTTATGCCAAGCCGTTTGATTTTGGAATTCAGGGTGGTTGGCGGAACCCCCAAAATTTGGGCCGCCCCCCCCGGGCCTGCAATTCTGCCGTGGCAATATTTAAGGATTTTTAAAATATAGTCCTTTTCATTTTCATCAATGGTTTTGAGCGAGAACTCTTCCAGTTGCGCTTTAAAGGCAAGCTGCTCCTCCGGTGGTGGAAGCAATAACCTTTTGAGCACATTACCATTGGCCAGAAGAACGCTGCGCTCGATGAGGTGCTCAAGTTCGCGGATATTTCCGGGCCAGTCATAATCCATCAGTTCCTGCATTGCCTTACTGCTGATGGAATTGATGTTCTTGCCGCAATTTTTGTTGAACTGCTTGATAAAATGCATGGCCAGCTGTTCAATATCCTGTTTTCGCTCGCGCAGAGGAGGCAGTGAGATCGGGAATATATTGAGCCGATAGAAAAGATCATTACGAAATCGTCCTTCGGCAATTTCAGTCTCGAGATTACGGTTGGTTGCTGCAATGATCCTGACATCAACCTTAATTGTCTCTTTCCCCCCTACCCGCTCGATTTCCCGTTCCTGCAGTGCGCGCAATAATTTAACCTGTAAATCGACCGGCATCTCGCCAATCTCATCCAAAAACAATGTTCCATTATTGGCGAGTTCAAATTTGCCTAGTCTCCGCTCAGTGGCACCGGTAAAACTTCCCTTTTCATGCCCGAAAAGTTCACTTTCTATTAAGTTTACAGGCAGGGCCGCGCAGTTGACCTTCACCATTATTTTGTTCTTTCTGGGCGAATTATTGTGTATAGCCCTTGCAATAAGTTCTTTTCCCGTTCCGGTTTCTCCAAGTATCAATACGGTGCTGTCTGAAGGCGACACCTGTGAGATCAGGCGAAAAGTATCTTTGAGCGCAGTGCTTTCTCCGATTATTTCGGTGTAGTTATGAATGGTCTCGATTTCCTCGGTCAGGTAGATTTTTTCCTCTTCAAGTTGCTGTTTATAGATTTCAATTTCTTTCAACTGCGTTTCAATTCGCTGATGTGAAATGATATTGGATAATACAATGGCAATTTGGGCACTTATATTCTCAAACAGTTTTCTCTGTACCGAAAATTCGGATATATTGCCATGTTCAAAAAGCATAAACCCGATAGGTTGCTGTCCAAGCTTAACGATTGATCCAACCATCCCCTGTTGAACGTTACCTGGCGAGGCGGTCATGAAGCCTGTTTGGCTATCCAGGTTATCAAAATCCCGTGCATCAAAAAAAACAGGCTCTTCACTATTAAGAATCTGGGCAAACACCGTTTTGGATATATTGGAAAATTCCTTGTTGCCGGGCGCTTCATTGTAAGCGGAAACGGTACCATCTGATAAAACACGGGCAATTTCCAAAACGCTTTGCCTGTCTTCACTTAAAGTGGCCAGAAGAAAATTATTTATATTGAAAATTTCCCTGAGCTGTACTTTAAGGATCTTGGTCAATACGCACACATCCTTTACTGAGCGGAGTTCGGCCCCAAAAAGCATGAGTCTGCTTTCTTCATCGATGCGTTGTTGCAGCTCCCGGTTTGCATTAATATTCGCCACTGCAATGGAAATCTGGTTTCCAAGTCCGCTGATCAAACTGGACTTGCCGCTGGTCAATTCCAATCTGTTCTCGAAAAAAAGCACTAGAGAACCAAAAGGCATATTATCTTTATAAAACCTTACGCCAATCACCTGGACAATGCCACTTTCCATGCTGATCCTGAGGTAACTGGTCAATTCGTTATTTGCAGAAAGTTCCTCCAGCTCAAAGCTAAGCGGTACGGGAGAGGCAAGAATTTTATTGATGATCCCATCATTCACAGGAAAAACCATTGAGATCAAATCTTTATAGTCCGCGTGATTGCGGCAGATGGTCTCGGGGTCGAACTGAATGATATCGAAAAAGTCTCCGCCTTGGTTTATCGTACCAATGGCCAGATAACTGAAGCCTAGAAATTTCTTAAGTTTCTCGGTAACCAAACGGATGAGCTGGTTACCATTGCGAATAGATGCGATATCGGTACTCAATGAAAATAAAAGCTCCCTTTCTGTTTCCCGCTTGATGGCCTCTTCATTGAGCAGTACGTTTGATATTGCAGTTGAGAGATGGTAAGAGATACTACTGTACAATTCAAGGTCAATTCCATCAGGTTTTAAAACGCGGTTGAAATTAAAAAACACGGCACCGATGTCCGCCATATCCCGAACGAGTTTGACGCCAATTTTTGTTCTCACCCCGGCGGCATATTCAGCATGGATATAATTTGTTGCCTGCTGGTCGTTTATCAATTTCTCCATATCGAAAACCAGAACGCCGCCTGAGTTCATAAGTCTGGAGAATATATCGTTATTGGCACGGAAGTGCTCACCCATATAATCGACATTATGTCCCGGATCTGCCCCATACATTTCAGGGGTATAGAGAAAAGTATTGTAGCTCTGGTCTTTATTTCCGATCATAACTACCGCCTCTTGAAATAGGAAACGCTCTTTGAGGGTTCTGTTGAAAAGTTTGTCCAGATCTTTCCGCTGACGGATCGAAGTAATTGTATAACTTATATTTGATAAAAAATCGCGCTCCTGGTTTTTTTTAAATACCGTGTCGGCAACTTTAATATTCTCTGCTGCAATGGAGAGTTGATGGGAAATTCCTTTGAGCAGCTTGATCTGGTATGAACTGAGCTCCTGCCCCTCAAGTAAACAGATGACCCATATCCCACTAATCTTGGAGCCGACACGCAGACTGAGCATGGCCATTTTTCTAATACCACACTCATAGTTTATGCTCATATACAATGGAAGGGCATTCCCTGTCGCCAGTTCTTCATCCAAGTCAAATACGATTGGATCATTGGAAAGCAGAACTTTATACACCTGGTCACTGATCGGAAATTTGGTTGAAACCATAAAAGCATAATCAGGATGAAATCTAGACCTCGAATCCAAATCGCCCAAAAGTCCGCTTACACTTAACTGGTCGTCATTAATGGTTTTCACAAAGTGATGGGAATAGTCAATCAACATCCGTAAGTTAGGGTTGATGCTTTTTAACAGTGTCAGCTTATCCTTGTTAAATGCAATCCCGGTATTTATCGCCTGCAGAATATTCCTTTCCCGGTCCTTTAATTCGATTTCTGCGATAGATTTGATATTCATGACCACGCTTGCAATCTGGTTGACAATAAGGGGCATAATACAAATAAAGTTATCATCGTCCTGATGACTCTCCTCAAAAAGAAAGACACAGTTTCCAACAATTTCGCGACCGCTGTACAGGTTATATATTCTGCCTTTACGCCCGCTGAGTGAAGTACCGGATTTTAAAAACGGCCCGACTTCATTGCCTTCAGTCAGTTCTTTAAAATCAAAAGATTTTTTATTACCGGCTTCAGCCGAGCTGCTTTCGATGACGCCATTCAGGGGTATGGAAGTTACATTGAGACGGTCACTGAAAGGAAACCGGGCTAATGAAGATTCAGAATCCGGGCAGAGGTTATACATCAGCTCTCCGGCCCTTTCCAGTATAAATACGGTACAGTCAATAAACCCGATGTAAGATTTTAATGAGGAATTGAGCAGATAGAATAACTGCTTGCAATCCCTGATCTCACCAAGGGCTTTACCAAAAGAAAGTAAAAATTCATTACGTTCACTTTCTTTATGGAGGGACTGTCTGAGGATCAAATCGTTGTAAATATACAGAAGTTCAAATGCCAGGCCATTGCTGTTTTCAGGCAAATGGTCAATCTTGTTAAGGTAACCCAATACCACGGTAGTTCTAGGTCCGTCGGGTAATTCAACAGGGATAAAAACATAACGCTCATAAACGGTACCGGAAATATTAGTTTTATCGGTTAAAATAGGCTCTGTTCCAAGGACGCTTTCTTTAGCAAAGGTGGTCATAGAACTGAGATCATCGGCAGTTGCAAAACCGTAGTGCAGTGCAGGACGGCCCTTAAAATGGGTATCATATGTTGATTCTCCCACAATCAGGAGGATAAAATCCGCAGAGAACTTTTTACAAAAGAGTTCTAGGGTAGTAATGATTTGGGATTTTACTTCAGACTGTAGAATCAGGAGTTTGTTGTCAAGATCTATCATCATTATTATATCTTATAATTGAAATTTATAACATTTTTACGGGCATTGATATTGAAATAACTTAACCCCTCCCAACATTCCGTTGGATGCAATAGATACGGAGCTAAACCTAATTTCAATGAATCCCTGAAAATATTATTTATCCGGCCGGGAGAAAGTTCTGCCCTTCCCTAACCTATCATCTAAAATTCTTCCCGGATGGGGGTTTGGGATATTCAAAAGTAAGATATAACTCAATGTGAAAGCGGTCAAAAAACAGACAATTACTGCCATTATGCTGTCCTAAAATTCTGGATTCATAATGATTGTGGTTTTGGCAATTTAAATCCTTCCGAATAGGTTCCGGTAGTCGAATGGTGTAAGGCTAAAATTGCGAAGGAAAATTTTCCGCATGGTGTCAACGCTTTTGAACCCGCTGATGTAGGCAATGCGCTCAAGTGGGTCATTGGAATCCTCCAGAAGCCTTTTAGCACATTCGGTACGGAGTTTTTCTACGTATTTGGCGGGTGTTAATCCGGTTTCATTTAAAAACACACGGGCAAAATTACGATGACTCATAAATACTTTCTCTGAAAGCATTTTTACGGTGAGGTCCTCACGAAGGTTAGACTTGATCCACTGCTGGAGTTCATAAATGGGCTTTTTTGAAGCCTCCTGATGAAGCAGAATATCACTGAACTGAGACTGGTTTCCCGGCCGTTTTAGGTAAAGCACCAATACTTTCGCCACCCTTAAGGCCACCTCACGTCCGTTATCTTCTTCTACGAGAGCAAGGGCCAGGTCTATTCCCGCTGTTGCACCTCCGGAGGTGTAAATGTTTTGGTCCTTAATAAATATCAGATCAGAATTGACCTGAATTCCTAAATAGGATAAGCGCAGCGTTTGTGCATTCAGCCAGTGCGTGGTTGCACGCCGGTTTTGCAGAAGGCCGGCTTCAGCGAGCATAAAGGCACCCAGACAAACTGCGCATACCCTTCTGATATCCGCATGGTTCTTTTTTATCCACTGTACAAGTTCGGGTTGGCTTTTCCAATTGTAGTCCATGGAAAAGCCTCCGATGATAAGCGTGTCGATGGGATAATGAATATCAAAGATGCTTTTTTCACATCGGATGACAAGCCCACTACTTGTCCGGACATCGAGTTCCCGGCTTGGTGATGCGATACAAAGTTCATAAATCACCGAATCTATGTTACCGATCTCGGCATTCATTCGATTGGCATTATGAAATACATCCGAAGGGCATATGATGTCAAGTGCCATAGCATTGGGCATTGCGACAATTACAACTGACCTGGTCTTCATTATCCTTTATGATTAGATTTATATTATACGTTTGACTTAACCAATAATTTGCCCCAGCTCAAATCCACAGATCGGCATGTGCCCTGCTAAGATACGCAAGATAAATTCAACCTGAGTGGTTTGCTGATGGCTTCCAGGCCGTCTATAAGAGGATGTCATGTCTGGGCTGGGTGAGAACCGGAACCTGAGTTTCATCTAACATCTCCCTGAGGTCTATTTCAATCATCTCGCAAAAAAAAGAGATGGGAACATCGTTTGCGCTTCCTTCAAAAGGATTTTCGGTACTTTCCCCAACCTGACCAAGAGAGGTATACATCCAGGAAATCAGCACACTGAACGGAACGGTTAGCCATACCATATGTCCATGCATAAATCCCATTACGAGTTCGTTTGCCTTGTCAAGTTCTCTGAGCATCCCAAAGGGCAGGATAAAACAAAAAACTTTAACTAAAAATGTGTTTATGATCGCATACTGCCTGGGGTAAGGAGAATCCTTTATCCCTTCACACCTACCCTGAAGAGATAAGAATTCACGTACCCCTTTATGAATTTCTGTAAATTGAAGCAACAGGATCTTTTCTCGGTCATACAACTCCTTTAACAACCTGCTCTGAAGGCTCAACAACTGTGCACCGCGATTTTTTTTGGAAAGGATGTATTCCAGATCTGCTGCTGAAAGATACTTTTGCAATTCAACTTCCAGTTCACATTCATGCTCCGGTATGATATAATATTTCTGGTATTCTGCATTATGAGACTGATCTGTGGATTCCCAAACCCTCTTTTCCCTTAGCTGAAAGCGAAGAATCGTAAGCCAGGCCAGGTGTCGATAGAGAAGTTTTTTTGTTTTATCCGGCTCATTGATAAAATCCCTAGCTATAAGCCCCCAGGATCTGCTGCTATTTATGATTGAGGTCCAGATCTGCCCTGCCTCGGCAGTCCTGTTGTAGGTCTGGGTATTCTTAAAGCCGACTATGAAGGCTGTTGCAGTCCCCAAGAGCGCAACAACAGTCCAGGGAATTGCCAGCCACTGTAAATCGAATGCCTCATAGAGCACCACTGGAATTACGCCAAGAAAAATGAGTTTATATATACTTTTTCTTGTCCAGAATAAAAATTCGGATAATTTGTATGCTTTGCCTACGTACATTATTATTTATTACTTACGGTTAATTTGATTAAATTAAAATGCCCTTGCATTATTATGCAAAGGCATTTAAACTAATGTTAATGGTTAAACGCCCATTCTGATTTCAACACTGCCTCCGAGTTCAAGAACCGGACAGCTTTCAGCGATTTCCACAGCTTCATCGTAGTCATTTGCTTTGATGATAACCAGGCCGCCAACAGATTCCTTTACTTCAACATAAGGTCCGTTGTTAACCGAATCTTTAGAAACTATCCTGCCTTCAGCATCCAAACGTTGAACAGGCCTTGCCAAAAGATCATTCAAAGCAAGGTTACCGAACCACTCTGCCCAGTGCTTAAGGTGGTCCTGCATTTGTTCAGGCGAAGGCTGAATCTCTTTTGTTTTGTAATCTCTTCTGAATATTAATACAAACTCACTCATGTTTCCTATTTTAGTTGTAAATTATTTAATTGTTTAAATTGGTATTTGGCTTTACAGCCCCATGCGGATCTCCACGCTACCATCCAGTTCCAGAACCGGACATGTTTTAGCAATTTCGATCGCCTGATCATAATCAGCCGCCCGGATAAATACAAGTCCGCCTATGGACTCTTTTGCTTCAGTATATGGACCGGTTTGAACGCTGTTGTACTGACCCGATATCCGGCCTTGCTGATCAATACGCTGCACGGGCCTGGTCAGTCTGTCGTTTTCTGCTAGTGAGCCAAACCACTGCTGCCAGTGCTTCAGGTGATCCTGCATTTGTTCCGGCTTTGGCTGAATTTCTTTGGTCTGGTAGTCCCTGCGGAATATTAATATAAATTCACTCATGATTTTAATTTTAACGGTTGATATTATTTTTTGTTCACTGTTTTTTTGTTGTACAGGTGTACTGAACTGGTCTAAAAAATTTGCAAGGCGTGGCCATAGACGCCAAAGTAAGTCTACAAACTTTGATAGCCTTATGGGCTGATGATTTCGCTAAACCAAGGAAAAACTTACTATGGTGGGGCGCTCCGGGCCATTATTCCCGGTTCAAACCACCCATCCTGATCTCAACGTTTCCACCAAGCTCAAGAATTGGGCAGCCCATCGCAATGTCAATGGCTTCCTGATAATCAATTGCCCTGATGATAACCAAACCTCCGATTGATTCTTTCAATTCCATATATGGCCCATCCTTGACAGTTTTATCTTTACTAATTACTTTTCCGCTTCCGTCCCAGCGCTGGAGCTGACGGGCAAGCCTGTCCGTTATAGCAAGCTGACTGAACCATTCCTGCCAACGGGCAAGATGCTGGTCGAGCTGCTCAAGAGTTGGCTGAATCTCATTTGTCAGATAGTCCCTGCGGAAAATTAAAAGGAATTCGTTCATAAATTTTTTACGGCAAATGTTTTTCAAAGTTTAGTGGCTATGGTTCATAAGTAGCTTCTTGATTTTCAGTCCTGCGTCTCCCTGGTTTCTAGAGGCTGTTCATGCATACGGATGCCATCACCGATAAATTCACCGCCACCACTCTGATCATGCTGGTGCTGTCCCATATGCAGGGGCGTTAATGCTTCTTCGATTTCCTCCGGATCATTCGCCGGAATTGATGATAAATTGTTCATGTCTTTCGAGATTAAATTAAAATTTTGGGTAACCTTATGCTCATCAGTTTATTTTGGTTTTATATGAAATAACTGACCCGCTTACGGCAAACCTATGGACAACCCAAGTGCCAACACTATAAATTATTGAATATCAGAAGTTTATTTATTTTCAATAATTCACTCAACTGCTTTATTTCGCCACCACGCGTTTCTAGTCACGAAATAAGGCGTAATACAGGTACTAATTTCGTCATAAGGGTAAAAGCTCATGTTCTGGCGGGACTAAAATGGTGCCTTGCGAACCGCCAGGATAGAGATTTAAGGTGGTATCTATGTCAATTTAGGAAATCCAAAATTCTAATCAGATCAAATCAATCTTAACGGAAATTATGAGTCCCGCTTTTTGGGATGGTTAACGGCTTACACTCTCTTAATATCGCGCAGCAATATGCATAATACTTTATTTCGTTAAAACACGAACCAAAATAAATAACACAAACGCCTGATAATAAGCAAATTAAACAATAGGCATGATTTTGCTTTGAACAGGTGAAAGGTAAGGGAAATGTACAGAATCAAAACAGGGACACTTAGTGATGTGGAGGAAATCTGGAGCATCATCGAAAAGACTTTGAAGTCTAAATTTGAGCATACGGTTGATGGGCACAGGAAGCGCGATTTTTTTTATCTGACGCATTCAATAAAAAAAATAGAACTGGAGATTATGAATAATTACCAGCATTATATACTGCTGTTCAGATCGGATGTTGCAGAGGCATTTGCGGCATTTTCTATTCTGGGCAAATATCCTTCTTATCTCAAAATCCAGAAAATCTTCCACCGCGATGATCATGAAAAAGATGCTGAAGCATTAATTGATTACATGGAAGAGCTGGGCAAAAAACGTGGATTAAACCGAATGGTAATTCAACTTACAGGTGAAGAAAGACGAGATTTTTTTGAATCAAAGGGGTTTGAGAAAAAGACCTTTGAAAGAGATGCACCTTCCGCGATAAACGGACTGGAAATGATTAAAAGAATATAAGCCAATGAATATTAAGATATATAGGTTGGAAAAATCTGATTTAATAAGTTCAGATTATGTGCCTCGATCCGAATTAAATTAAAGTCATCAAACTAATTATTCAACTGATAATACTTTAAATCCCAAAGGAATGAAAGAGCTGATTAAGACCGCAACAAAATTCAATGCAAAAATTGCCCGCAGGGTGATGGAATTCCACAGTAAGGGCTTCATTAATGATTTTTTTGAGGACGGTGAGCATAATTTGGTATCGCTCCAGAGCTGCTATGAGATTGCACGGGGACAGGCTTATGTAAAATTAATCGACCAGTGCCCCCACCAACCTGAAAATGGTTTTATCTATTTGCATACAGTAGAGACCACGGAAGGTGAAAAAGGGTTATTGCTGTCCCGCCAGATCCGAACGTCCTTTTGAGTAATTGGCTTGATATGGATGCACAAAAGACCAAACAAATAAAATTATGAACCATTTAAAGAACTTACCGGTGTGGATTGAGGAAAAGAAATATGCTTCAGGGCCTGTACCGACGGAAACTGCACGCAATTACGGTTATTGGAAAATACGGCTGAAAACGCGTAAAGTATTTATCTCACCTGCTCTAAAAAAAATCCTTGGTGTCTCGCCGTTTAATGAGCTTGGCTTAAGGGAAGCCTTCAATTTTTTGGACATAAATAACCTTGCCCGCTTGTTCAAGTGGATAAAAGCCATGACCGGCGGTAAGGTATCGGAACCAACGGATATTTGGATCAGGACACAGCGCAATGAACCTAAAAAGATTAGACTTGAAGGGCATTACTTTCCTGAAAGCAGGCAGGACGGAAGCATGTTTATAGGCACTGCAGAAGATCTGACCAGTTCCGCTGCTGATCCTAACGGGGCTTTGGCTATCCTCAATCATGAAATCAGAAATCCTCTATCGGTTATCAGATTAAATGCCCAGCTGCTGGAAAGAATTTCAATTTCTCCAAATCACATCCCTCCTGAGATGCTTACGTTGGGAATTATCAAGAGCATCGACGCAATAACGGCGTTGATGGACCGGTACCTTTCCGAGGAAAAAGCGAATGAAGAAGCCAGAACTGAATTTGATCTGGGAATTCTTATTGAGGAAGCGGCCTGTAATTTTACGCGACTTCATCCCGGGTACCGATTTTTCGTTCAAGCAGACTATAAGTGCCTGATAAGTGCCAATCGATTGGAGATCGCACAGGTCATGAACAACTATCTGAGCAATGCCGTTAAATTTTCACCCATAGGCTCTAGAATTGCAGTACATCTGAAAAAAGGCTTTTCTCATGTTGAAGTTGCGGTCTCTGATGAAGGGATCGGGATCCCTGAATGTTTCCACAAAAAAATATTCGAGCGTTATTTCAAGGTTGATTATCAAAGGAAATCAGAACATGGCAGCCGGGGACTTGGACTTTTTCTGATCAAAGAGATCATTGAAAACCATAAAGGAAACGTATGGGTTCAAAGAGCAAGAAGTGGCGGTTCGATATTCTTTTTCAGCCTACCTGAATTGCAGTTACACAATTAAAATCTACTCAGTACTTATGACACTAGAAAACATCCCGTTGGAGGGAGAGCATATCAAAAATAAACCCAAAAGCCTACTAACTCCCCAAGCGAAGCTATTCCTGAGCGATGTACTTAAAGGCCTTCGGGCAGAAGAGAAGTATCTGGATTCAAAATATTTTTATGATGCAAACGGCGACAAATTATTTCAGCAGATTATGCACTGTGAGGAATATTACCCCTACAGATGTGAGCTTGAAATTTTTAGCAGGTACAGCGATGAAATAGCATGCACTGTGATCGATGGCAGCCACGAATTTGAAGTCGTGGAACTCGGTTCCGGGGACTGTTCTAAAACAATCCATCTCTTATCCCAATTGCTTCAAATGCGGGCAGAATTTATATATAATCCCATTGACATTTCTCAACAGGTGATTTCCGATCTGAACTTTCGCCTACCTAAAATGCTCCCAGAGTTACGCTTTAAAGGATTACAGGGAGATTACTTTTCTCAGCTGGAAAACATCTATTCCAGATCTTCGAAAAGAAAAGTAATACTTTTCCTGGGATCAAATCTTGGTAATATGCCTGTGTACGACGCTATGGATTTCTGCAGGAGGCTCCGCGGGATTATGTCCGCCGGGGATATGCTTATTGCCGGAATAGATATGAAAAAAAATCCTGTCAAGGTCCTCTCTGCTTACAATGATAAAGGCGGAATTACTAAAGAGTTCAATTTAAATCTGCTTACGAGAATCAACTGTGAATTGGGCGGGAATTTTGACATTGGTGCATTTGAACATTTCCCTACATATGATCCGCAGACAGGTACCTGCAAAAGTTATTTGGTAAGCAAAAAACGGCAGGTTCTGAAACTTCAGGGCAGCAGGATAACCTTTTTGGAAGGGGAATGTATCCATATGGAAATTTCACAGAAATACAGTCTAGCGGAGATAGAACAAATCGCAGAAATATCATCTTTCGAGAATCTGGTGAGCTTTTTTGACCGTCAAAAATGGTTTACAGAGGTCATCTGGAAAGCGGTATAGAATCTTACATCAAACACAATCAGCATTGAGGATATGATTTCACAGTTTATTTTTTCCGCTCTGGTCATCTTGGCGATCACCTTATTTTCATTTAACATTCTGAAAATAGTATCTAATATTAAAATCGGAAGAAAAATCAACCGGTCTGATCAACCCCGGAAAAGATTTTACACGATGCTTAGAGTAGCGCTCGGCCAGTCGAAGATGAACGTACGCCTTGTACCGGCAGTGCTGCATATGGCCGTTTATGTGGGTTTTATCGTGGTCAATATAGAAGTTCTGGAAATTATTTTAGACGGAGTACTGGGCAAGCACCGAATTTTTGGCGGTTTGGGATCGGTATACAATTTTCTCATCGCCACATTTGAAGTATTTGCTTTACTGGTCTGGGTTGCCTGCCTTGTTTTTCTGATCAGACGTAATTTTTTAAAGATTTCCCGTTTTTCGGGGCAGGAACTGAAAGGATGGCCTCGTAGGGATGCCAATGCGATACTGATCTCGGAAATCTTGCTCATGAGTGCCTTTCTGATCATGGATGCCGCAGATCTTAAGCTTCAGAATGCCGGTGCGTCAGACTATTCAATTGCAGGAAATTTTCCGGTCAGCGGTTATTTGACAAGCTTTCTGCCTGATGGGGTAAACTCGTTGGTATCTCTTGAGCGGGCATGCTGGTGGTTCCATATTACCGGAATTCTAATTTTTCTGAATTACCTGCCCTATTCAAAACACCTGCATATTTTTCTGGCCTTTCCGAACACCTATTATTCAAAACTTGGACCAATCGGGGCGATGGACAATATGGATTCTATTACCAATGAAGTCCGTTCGGCGCTGATCCCAACCTATTTGCCGATAGAATTGGAACCTTCGAGTTTCGGTGCGAAAGATGTTAGTGAGCTGAGCCGGGTAAATTTATTAAACGCCTATTCCTGCACCGAATGCGGGCGTTGTACAGATTCCTGTCCCGCAAATATAACAGGCCGAAAATTATCGCCAAGAAAAATTATGATGGATACCCGCGATAGGGTTACTGAGGTTGGTAAAAACTTCGGGATTCACGGTGCAGGTTATCAGGATGGAAAATCGCTGCTCGATGATTATGTAACCCGGGAGGAAATATGGGCATGCACTTCGTGTAATGCCTGTGTTGAGGCCTGCCCTGTAAATATTGATCCATTAGCTATAATCATGTCCATGCGCCGATATATGGTAATGGAGGAGTCGTCTGCACCAACCGCACTGAATACAGTGATGGCAAATATCGAAAACAACCAGGCCCCCTGGAAATTTTCTCCGGCCGACCGCATGAACTGGGCAAACGAGTAATTTGAGTAAGCGTAAAACGAGAGGGCCGGTTCGGCCCTCTCGTTTATCTACTTATCCGACGGCTCTGCGGATTTCGACATTGCCTCCTAGTTCGAGAATCGGACAACCCTTAGCGATATCTTCCGCTTCCTGGTAATCTTTTGCACGAATAAGGATCATACCACCGATGGATTCCTTAATTTCGGCGAAGGGACCATTGGTTACCTCCTTATCCTTGCTTACCAGACGTCCTTCCAGGTCCCACCGCTGTAAAGGACGCACAAGTTTGTCCTGGGCGGCGATGCCGCCAAACCAGTCTTGCCATTTCTTGATCGATGCCTGAAGCACATCAGGAGAAGGCTGATCCTGAGGGCTCATAAAGGCCCTTCGGAAAATTAATAAGAATTCATCCATGGTTAAAAGTATTTAATTATCCAAACATTCCAACTTTATAGGTTCCCGGTGTATTGGGAAAAGCAATATTCAACCTGTTCCAGGTATTGATTGTAGTAATGGCCAGGGTCAGATCAATGAGTTCTTCGTCCGAAAAAACATTTTTTGCAAGGCTATATAGCTCATCACTGATATGACAGGTGGTAACACCTTCAGCATAAGCCAGTGCGGCACGTTCACGTTCCGAATAATACGGGGTTTCTTTCCATGCACTTAACCCATATAGGCGCTGTTCGTCCTCTCCTGCTGCACGAAGCTCTTTTGAGTGCATGTCCAAACAATATGCGCAACCATTAATCTGAGACACCCTGAAGAAAACCAGTTCCAGAAGATTGTGGTCAAGGGGTGATTTTTTCAGATGCCCACCGATTTCAAAAAGATGTTTAATTGCATTTTGTCCTTTTGCGAATAGATTAATTCTTGTTTCCATTTTTTTTAAATTTTGTTTTATACCGGAATGACAATCGGGATTTACGGATTGGACAAAAAAAAATATTTTTTTTGTCCAAATCTCTAAAGGTGCATTTATTTATGCGCGGTGCACTAATTTACCTGTTTTTGAGGATTTCGCTCAGCAACAGATATGGGATAGGATTTCATTCTATCGAGCAGCATTTGATCGGCAATTTCAATGCCCGGTGGCAAGTTGCCGGGATTGAACAAGAGACCTTTATCCTCATTGGGTGTATTGTCGGATACCTTGTTTATGGTAAGAATACCAAGCAGAATTTTCTTTCTGGTTTTCGGCCAGGCTATTGAAGGGTCCTGTGTTTTATCGCCATCTTCACTCAGCTGCGCATACATTTTATATTTAACCGGGCCTCGTTTCAGTTTATCGATAATTTCTTTTGAGAGGTAGTCCCCGTCTGCATTTTTTAACTGTTCGGGTGTTAAAAACTTTTCACCCTGCACGGGTATAAACTGATATCTTATAAGGTGTGTGACACCCGATCCGTTTGTGAAGCGGAATGTGTTCACGCCATAGTAGTTTAAGGTTGAATAACTCGTGCTTGGTTTCTTTTGATTGCTGACGAAGCTTTTTGCAATGGGATGACCGGAGAGAAACTGCTCAATTGGCGAAGGATGTGCAACCTCAGGACCGCTTTTGGATATGGCCAGGAGAAATTCTCTAAATTCGTCTGTGGTAGCAACCGGAAAGCCATCAAAGCTGTGAGATACAATATCTGTACTGCTACCATCGGAAAGATGGAATTTAATGGATAAACCCCTGGGATTGGCGGCACCAAGTGTATCAGGGATATCCGGTATTCCTGTAAAATCTGAAAAGCGAAAGGTAACTTCAGTGGCAGTACCACGAAAATGTAATGCCTTTGAAATTTCTCCCGCTTCCGGTTCAGGGGAAAAAGTACCTTTTAGGATAATGCCCTTGGCATGCACAGCCCTTGCATTTGGGTGTTTACCAAATGCCGAATGCAAAGCATCCACCATCTGCTCGGGGGAAGCATTGGTTGCAGTTGTTTGCGCCAGTGCACTGGTGGCCATAATCAGAAGCGCCATCCACAGCATAGCTAAGGTGGTGATAACTTTCATCTTCCCTGTGAAGAGCGTTGAAAGATTTTGATTTGTGTTTTTTTTAATTTTCATGTCCATGATATTGAGTTTAAGTTCAATATCTATAGCCAAAACCAGTACCAAAACAATAAACAACTGTTAATCAGCATTTTAAATATTATAAGCCATTTTTCAGGGGATGATATTTGGTAGAAATATATAACCTGCGCGATATATCGGCTAACGTATGTAATAAGATTTCAATCGTTTTATGAGTTGACATTTTCCAGCTGCCTGATATTGAACAGTTCGGCCCCGAAGACACAATGTATATTGTCGATTTTAACTTCAAACACTGACCTTAAGGATTTTTTTTCATCAAATCATTCAACAAACTCGTTGAATATCGCGAGCTAATTTCTTTCGCGCTAAATATCGCCATCACGATAAAATCACAACACACTGTAATACAAATTCTTAACATAAAGGCACGGTATTTACAATGACGGTAGTATCAAACCAAACGCTTTGTATCTGATTGCTTCAGATTTGAAGTTCAAAGACAACAACAAAAAGAATGAAACATACTGTAAAAATACTTTCCACACAAAATGTAACACATGATGTGCGCAGGTTCAGGGTTGAACGTCCTGAGGGTTTTATTTTCCGGCCCGGACAGGCAACGGAGATTTCGGTTAATAAGGAGGGCTGGCTGGATAAAAAGAACCCTTTTACTTTCACCTGTCTGACTGACGCCCCTTTTCTGGAATTTACGATTAAACTATATCCTGAACGTGGAGGTGTAACCGGACAGTTGAGTCTGCTAAACCCCGGGGACGAAATAATCTTGAGGAAGCCATGGGGATGCATTGAATATAAAGGGCCTGGGTATTTTATTGCCGGCGGAGCAGGTATAACGCCTTTTCTGGCCATCCTACGTCAGCTGCAAAGAGAAGGAAAGGCACGGGAAAGCAAATTGTTTTATACCAATAAAACAGACCAGGACATTATCCTGGTGGATGAACTCAAGGAAATCCTTGGCGGTTCGGCCCACTTTACCGTTACCAGGCAGACTGATAGCGCCTATGATACCAGAAGAATTGATGAGAATTTCCTTAACGCAGAAATCGATGATTTTGGAAGGCATTTTTATGTGTGCGGTCCAGACCCAATGATCGAAGCTGTAAATCAGATCCTTGAAAAATTAGGCGCCAAAGCAGAATTACTGGTATTTGAGAAATAGACTCCATAATTATAGAACACATGACGCATAAAGGAAATTTAAAAAAAAGAGCAAATAAGGAAAGAAAAACAGCCATTGCAGATTTTTTTAGTGAGAATCTTGGTATAAGGCTGCGCATGGGTGAAAATGCAGACCGCAATGCAAATATCCTGGTCCTTGCAAACGCTTTGGTAGTGCTTTTTTCAACATGTACGATGATCCTGAAAACCACCGGTCTGAGCACTATACCATTATTGCTTTTATTACTGAGCGCGATAGCAACACTGGTTCCTGCAATGCATTCTCTCCAATTTACACTAGGTGCGCCATTCATAGATATAAAGGACTCCCTGGATGCGGAAAAACCAAATCTGGTGTACTCCGGTAGGTTTCAGAGAATCTCCTTTACCGAGTACGAAGCGTCCCTGCTAAAGAGATTCGAGGATCAGCAAATTTTGATCGGCAATACAATTAAAAACGAATATCAGCAGGGCATCGTACTGGGAAAAAAATATTTGTTGCTCCGCACCTGTTACCTGATTTTTCTATCAGGGTTGGTTCTTACGGCCTTATCAGCATTAATTATACAAGTCAACATTTTATAGGCACAGAATAAATATACCATGAAAAAAATTATCAGACATATTGCCCAGACCGACCAGAGCATCTCCCCTTTGGTATTGAGAATTACGCTTGCCGTTGTGCTATGGCCGCATGGAGCCCAGTTATTATTGGGGCTGTTTGGAGGGGGCGGTTTTAACGCTTCTATGGACTACCTGACTGCTCAGGGTATTCCTTACATTATTGCCTTCCTTGTCATATTCCTGCAGTTCTTTGGTTCACTGTGCATACTTGGCGGACTATATACCAGAGTTTTCGCCACCGGAATCCTGGTCATGTTCATTGGTATGATAGCAGTAGCCCATTGGCCAATAGGCTTTTTTATGAACTGGACAGGAAGTTTGAAAGGTGAAGGCTACGAATATCATCTGCTTGTGATTGGTATCGCCCTATCCATTATACTTTCAGGATCAGGCCGGTGGAGCCTGGATAATTCATTCCATCAGATTGAAGAAAATTAAAACTTAAAATATGAAAAAACTTAAAATATCAGACGTTGTTCAGGCAACCTCGGCAGGCAATATCGCCTTTTCGGCAGAAAAAGTAAGAGCACAGTTGTTGGGTGGACTAATGGACCCGATTATCGGATTTGATCATTTCAAACTTACTAAAGATGTTTTCGGGGCGCATCCTCATGCAGGCATGTCTGCAATCAGCTATCTCTTCGAAGATTCTGTACCCTATCATAATCTGGATTCCATCGGTACTGATATTGTGATTGCTCCGGGTGATCTTTTATGGACCTGGGCAGGAAGAGGAATCGTACATACGGAATTCCCGGTACCCGAGGGTGGCGAGGTCCATGGACTACAGCTGTTTGTAAATATCAAGGCCACTAAAAAACAACTCCCGCCCAGCAGCACTTATATAGCAAATGCGGTTATTCCCGAAATCAAATCCGAGGGCCTTCGTGTAAGGGTTGTTTCCGGGACTTGCGGAAATGTTTCAAATCCGGTTCATGCACCCGAAGAATTTACCTTTTTACATATTTTTCTCTCTGCAGGAAGAAGTTTCGAGCATGATCTGCCGGCAGACTGGAATGCAACGGCATATGTCGTAAACGGGGGCCTGGAACTAAAGGCCGGATCAGAAACAGCACTCCTTGAAAGATCATCCGTAATATCCCTGGGTCAATCAGATCAGCAGGAGCGTTTGGCTTTTACTGCAACTGTAGACAGTCAGTTCATCCTTTTGAGTGGACAGCCTTTGAACGAGGAAATTGTTGCGCATGGAAGTCTGACGATGAGCTCGAACGAGGAACTTAGCAAAGCCCTGAATGATTTTAATGAAGGTAGAATGGGCTTCATCAAGATTGAAAACGGTGAACGAAGCGTTATTCTTCCTGTAACCTAAAACCTAATTAAATAATATCTTAAAGAGGAGGAGAAATGTTGCCATTTCAAAATTTGATTTTCACAGACAAGGAAAGTGCTTTTCCGGTCTTCAGACAAATCACCGATAAGTTAATCGATCTGGTACAACAGGGACTTTTGAAACCCGGTATATTCTTGCCCGGGACAAGGCAAATGGCAGAGTTACTTCATGTAAACAGAAAAACCATTATCAAAGTTTATGAGGAGATGCTGTTACAGAACTGGGTTGAAGCAGTCAGCCGAAAAGGTTACCGGGTGACTCTTGAACTGCCGATTATAAAACCACGCAGCTTTCAGCCTAAAGCATCCTACTTTCTTCCAAAGCGGGAAACCGGAACCCTGGCGCGGGGCAAACTTCAAAACTTCATTGGTGAACAGCGTTTGAAGTATTCTGATATACTTGTGGATGATGGTTACCCTGATGGGAAATTGTCTCCATATAGGGAGATGAACCGGATTTATAGTGACCAGACCAGTATTACCGGAATGAAGCATCTGCTGCCCACTAAGCCTGAAGGGGGACTAAAGGTGCTTAAAGCGGCCTTAAGCAGCATGCTAAATGATTCCCGGGGCTTAAACATTTCCGAGAATGAACTGATCATTACCCGGGGTGGACAGATGCCTTTATACATCGCCATAAAACTACTCATCAAGCCAGGTGATATTGCTGCGGTTGCAGAGATCAATGAGCCAGGAATTAATGAAATTCTGGAGCATTCCGGCGCATCGTTGCTAAAACTGAAGATGGATCAACAGGGAATAGACATTGCGGAACTGGAAGAGATACTGAAAACAAAAAAAATCAAAGTCTTATACCTCGCACCGCACAACCAATACCCCACGACCATTGTGATGAGCTCTGAACGTCGCATGGGACTCATCAGGTTGATGAACCTATACGGATTCTGGGTGGTAGAAAATGATATGGGCTATGATTTTGATTTCTCCAACAGACCAATCCTGCCAATGGCTAGCGCGGACCATGGAGGAAGGCTGATTTACATCGGCTGCTTCGACCGGATTATTTCCAGTTCGATTCGCCTGGGTTACCTTATTGCCTGCCCGGAAATTATTCAGATGGCTGCGCATTTTCAGGGACTAATTGATCAGCATGGCGATGTCCAGATGGAATCTATGTTAGGCAGGATGATCAGTAGCGGGGATTACAACAGGCAAATCATAAAAGCAAAAAAAGTGTACTCGGAACGTTGCGACCTGTTGTGCAGGCTTTTAGAGATAAATTTCGGCAGCGTTGTCCGGTTTTCAAAACCTACTGGTGGAATGGCTGTTTGGCTTATATTCCGACCGGGATTTCCTTTAGAGCAGTTTATAGCGGAATCCGCGGTCAAGGGTTTATTTCTTCAGGGAACAAGATTTTCAAATGTTCCCGGAGCATTTGCGAACTGCCTTCGTTTTGGCTTTGCCTCGTTGAATCAAAAAGAGATTCAGCGAGCGGTAGAGATCATGACCGAAGTGAGTAAAAGGCTTTATTTCTGTTCGAATGCTTATCGGAACAACCTCAAAGCAGATGCCGCACTTACGGCTTAAGCTAATTTTACAGAAAACCCAAAAAAGAATATAACTGAGCACCAATCAACCGAAGTGGCCAATTTTACAACCAATCGTGCAGAGCAGTTATGAAAATTGTATCTTAGTGAGGTCCTGATCATAATTAAAAGCCATATCATTATTATAACTCATGGAAGACAGAAAAAAAAGTGAAAAAGGGAAATCACTCAACCAAGCGGACACATCAGGAAGTGCACAGACCATTGTCTCCGGACTAACCGATCAATCACAGACAATTGATATGATTACCAGAATTGAACGGGAGAGAGACATACTTCTTGGTTTGAGCAGCGATCTGACCAAGGTTCGCGATAAGGATGATCTGTTGATGTTTTTTTCTTCGAGGATAAAAAAGCTCTTCCACTTTGCCCATTCGAGTATAACCCTAATTGATGAAAAGCGGGAATATTACACCCCCTTTTTGTTGGATATCAAAATTCCATCGATATTAAACCATGAGGCTTATGATCGTCTGGCGCTCACGCATTTTAAACTCAATGAGCCTATAATCGGCAAAGTGCTCGAGTTGCAAGAACCGGTCAGTTACGTTCTGGAGGATATTCTGCATAACAAAGATGTTCCCCCTTTCTTAAAAATCAACTATGAGGGCGGTATCAGAGAAGTCATGTTTACCCCATTGAATACTCAGGGCACGGTTATCGGTTTTATTAATATTTATGCTTCCGAGACCGGCAATTTTAGCGAAGATTTCAAGCGGATCATGAAAGGGCTTTCGCCATTGCTTTCCACGGCGGTCCAAAATATAATTACCAATGCTGAAATCAGCAAAAGAGAGGCAACAAATCAGGTGTTACTGGCACTAAGCAACCACCTGGCTACAGCCAGAAATAAAAAAGAAGTTGTTAAAGTACTGAACAATGGACTCCGAAGGCTTTTTGATTTCAGCCATAGCCTCATTGTAGCCAGTGATGAAACGGGCAGTTCATATAGTGCATTTGCATTTGATCAGGACTCCCGTCCGGAAGAAAAGTCTAAATATATCAATGCAATTTCGGAGGCGAACGCAATTGAAGACGGAATCTACGATGTCGCCTCCCACTCCTATCATGCTGTTGTTTTTGACATGAAGGCCCAGGATCTGAGGAAAACGCCATTATGGTTCAGGCTAAATTATGCTGTAGGCTCCAGAGAATTGTTGATAAAAATGTTGCCAAACGGAGATAAAAAGAAATTTTCCCTTATTCTTTTTTCCGATCAGGCAGGAACATTCAATGCGGAAGTTGTTGAGATCATAGAACGCATTGCAAGTCCGCTATCGGGTATTGTACGTAATATCGAAGCGAGTGAAAATATATTCAGAAAAGACAAGGAGAAATCGTTTTTACTGGATTTTAGCCGGGATATCGCAGCAGTACGAAAAAAGGACGAGCTCGAAACAGCAATATCGAAAGTATTAAAAGAGGTTTTGGGGATTCGTTTATCGATGATCAGGATCATTGATGAAGATGGAAGGACATTAAGTCCCTATATGTTCGACACCAATATGTTCAATGATGAAGCAACTGAATTCAAAACCCTGGCATCAAAAAAAATCCCGATTGAGGAGGTGCTCACTGCAAAAGTACTCAGTAGCCGGGAGCCTGTTATATTTAATATAGATGCGGAGGAAAAAGCTGGAAATAGCGCCGAGTACATAAAATTCTGGAAAAAAGTCGGTTTAAAAAATGCCTTTGGGGCAGCCCTACGTACCGGAAACAGGAACATTGGAACTTTATGGTTATTGACAGATGAAATTAATCTTTCTCTCCTCAGGGGCATATGTGCTCAGATTTCCATTTCTATATCGAATATTCTTGCAAATGAAAAGATCTGGTACTACCAGCAAAAACTCGAAATTGAGAATACCCATCTGCATGAGCAGATTAAGGGATTATATAACTTTTCTGATATTGTAGGCGAAGGCAAGGCAATGCAGAATGTCTACCAAATGATGTCCGCAGTGACAGAATCGAGTACAACGGTACTTATACTCGGCGAAACCGGCACAGGTAAAGAACTGATTGCCAGAGCTGTACACAATGCATCGTCCAGGCATAAGAAAATTATGGTTAAGGTCAATTGCGCAGCATTGCCTCCAAATTTGATTGAAAGCGAGTTATTCGGTCACGAGAAAGGAGCTTTTACCGGAGCATATGACAAAAGAATTGGTAAATTTGAGCTTGCGCACGAAGGCACCCTATTTCTGGACGAGGTTGGAGAACTCCCACTTGAGCTTCAGGTAAAGCTGCTCAGGGTACTTCAGGAAAAAGAGTTTGAAAGTGTTGGCGGAAAAACCACAATCAAGGCAGATGTGAGAATCATTGCAGCTACGAACCGCAACCTGGCGGCCGAAGTAAATGCCGGAAGATTCCGATCCGATCTGTTCTATCGTCTTAATGTTTTTCCCATTCTGTTGCCTCCGCTGCGGGAAAGAATAGAGGATATAGAGCCATTGACCAGATTTTTTATTGCCAGATACAGCAAAAAAAACGGTATAGGAGTCAACTCCATTTCACCCAAGGCACTTCTGGAACTTAAAAAATATTCCTGGCCGGGGAACATAAGAGAGCTGGAGCACCTTATTGAAAGAAGCATTCTTCTATCCACTGACAGTACCCTACAAGAAGTACACGTGCCGAAGATTAAGGATGATACGGAAAAGTCCCAATTTGAATTCATAACTAAAACACTGGAGGAAATGGAAAGGGAATATATCATCGAGATACTCAGGTCATGTCAGGGCAGAATCTCCGGGGGTAGCGGAGCAGCCGAAATTCTGGGTATCCCACCTTCCACATTGCATTCCAAAATGAAAAAACTTGGCATAAACCGGGGACATTATTTCCCGGCTTAAGAACAGAACAATAAGCATATCCTTACTTCCGGAAAAGCATACCACAATTCAGGCGGGAATCTATAGAAAAGATTCCCGTTCCCTTTACTGCTCATACCTACAGACTTGGTATTTCGCGGATAAGCCAGCACTACGCTTTATTTCGCCAGCTTGCATCGTCTAAAAAATATCATAAATAACTTATTATCAAAAAGTTAAATCACAAGGCATGATTGTTATTTCTATAGGTAAATCCCTTTAAGGGATGCAATATAAAATTATTCAATCATGAAAAATGACTACAAAATCCCAATGGATGAGAGAGAAGAAAAACTTTATGGTGAATTCATTACCCAGGAAGAATTGGATTCAGAGTATAATGTCGAAAAAGCTGTCCCGAACTTTCCTGCCTATATCCAATATTATCAGGATGCGAGTGCCCTTGCCAGATCAGCGTACGCAAACCGAAGAAGTTATGACTATGGGCCAACCCTAATGGAGCGGTTAACGGTGTATCCTTCAGAGCGGGAAGATTCTCCCGTGATGCTTTTTGTGCATGGAGGATACTGGAGAATGGGCATAGGCGACGATTTTGACTTTATAGCGAAAGGACCGCTTGAACTGGGATTCACCGTAGTGATCATCACCTATGCCCTTGCCCCGCATGTTGCAATTCCGGAAATCATCAGACAGGTTCGTGCATCTATCGCCTGGACTGCAAAAAACATAGCCACGCTGAATGGTGACCCTAAAAGGATTTTTGTATCGGGGCATTCAGCAGGAGCGCACCTGGCAGCCATGGCAATATCGACGCATTGGGATGATTACGGCCTTGCTTGGGATACGATTAAAGGAATTCTTGCCATAAGCGGTTTGTACGACCTCCGGCCCGTAGCGCAGACATTCATACAGCCGGCCATAAGGATCACCGCTGAACAGATTCTTTCATCAAGTCCGGCAAGGATCATTGCTCCAAGCGATATCCCGATTACGGTGTCATGGGGAGCAAAGGAAACAACTGCATTCAAGAAGCAGTCTGATGATTACCTCAACAGCTGGAGAAAGGCTGGAAATCTCGGCCTGGCATTGATCATTGCAGATGCAGATCACTTTAGCATATTGAAAGAGTTTGAATCTCCCGAGGGACAGCTTTCCCAAGCCCTGAAGGCGCTGTCTGAAAACATATAATTAAGCAAATAAAGAATAGATAAACAAAAATGAAAAAGAACTGGCCATTACTTTCCTATCAGACAGGGAAGGAAACCTACGATACCCTTCAGCTTTTTACGCAGGTGGTAGGAAAGATCAAACTTGCAACACTCCCATGGACAAACCATTCCTGGAGCATTACCCTGCACATTACAACTTTGGGATTAACAACCCAGACGATGCCTTACAGGGATAAAGACTTTGAAATATCATTTGATTTGATGAACCACTTGCTCAAGATAGTAACCAGCGATGGCGGTTACCGTGAATTTTCCCTGGAGGAAATTTCGGTAGCTACTTTCTACAGGACCATATTTGATCAGCTTGAACAATTAGGCATCAAACTTGATATCATGACGCTCCCCTCTGAGATATCAGACCCGATTCCCTTTGAAATAGATGAGCATCATGCCGGCTATGAGGGGAATCAAGCGGTTTCCTTCCACACTGCCCTTTTACGAATTCAGGATGTATTTTTGGTTCACAGGAGCCGTTTTAAGGGAAAAAGCAGTCCGATCCATTTTTTTTGGGGAGGATTTGACCTTTCACTTGCTTTTTTCTCGGGGAAAAGAGCACCAAAGCACCCGGGCAAAATGGTTGGCATGCCGGACTGGGTTTTACAGGACGCTTACTCGCACGAAATCAGGGACGCAGGATTCTGGTCAGGTAACGAAGGATTTCCGCAGGCAGCGTTCTATTGCTATCTTTACCCCGAGCCAGAAGGCTATAAAACAGGAGTACTAGAGCCCCAACAGGCCTACTACCATAAGGAGTTGGGCGAGTTTATACTCCCATATGCCGATGTTCAGCAGTCAGATGATCCGGAAAAGATGTTGCTGGATTTCCTGGACAGTACCTATGCAATTGGCGCACAGCTGGCAGGATGGGACCCGGAGTTTGTAACCCCCATTCAAAAAGCCTGATCTAAATCAATAAACAAAAAATCCCCGTAAACAAAATTTACGGGGATTTTTACTTACCCGTGCTACGATTTAATATTCCACAAACACTTCGTGCTCATAGCACCAAAGCCAGCGTTCGCCGGCCTCCGCAGATATTACCGCAGGATGTCCGGTTGAATGGAAATGAGCGGTCATATGCTTGTTGGGAGAAGAGTCACAGCATAAGGTAATTCCACAGCTCTGGCACGTTCTTAGGTGCAACCAGGAATCCCCGGTCTTAACACAAGTTTCGCAGACATGTATTTTGGCAAATTTGAGCGCTTTGATATCTTCTATGTCGATACAGCTTTTTGAATTTTTCATATGTTAGTCTGAATTTATGATTAGGCAGCCGGCTATAAATAATAGGTATATATGATCTTCATCACAGCGTTCGCTGCGCGATGGATGCCCAGCAGGATTGTTCCGGCTGATAAATATCTGGAAGGGGTAAACACATATTTAATTTTCATATCGTGTCAGTTATAATTTAAAACTGTATTCCAACAACCAAACCAAACATATAAACAACTCATAATCAATAAAATAAATACCTAACCGAATTCATTTGAATAACGATATTTCGCCGCCTACCTGTTATTCCCGAAATATAAAGCCTGCACGCCGGAGAATTACTTACTGATATTTGATACGAAAACCTGCAGATGCTTCGCAGTAAACCATTACCTGTTTAAGAATGAACTGAATCGTCTTGGCGCTTGGCAATTAAGGAAATCGGCAGACCAACGAGTATCATGTGGCAAATTATACTCACCAAGGCACCGATCAATTCGAATGGAGGCGCCTGAACTGCACTTAATGGCATGACACCAAGGTTCATGAACATCCAGATAAATCCGCCGTAAAGTATACCCGCGCCCAAAGGGTTTGAGCGGGTAATCTTTAAATAGGGAAATATCAGAAAATAAAAGCCTGCAAAAGCGAATGAAATCAGGTAATGCGCAACGGTTCCGGTAATGACCATAGGCAGTCCCCCCTTGAAAGCCTCAGGGCCAAAAATTGCGCTGGCAACAAACTGCATGACCTGGCCGGGATGAAGACCAAGCTTGAAATAAAAGATGCTCGAACTGGCTATCGCATCAAGGGTACCGGATATAAGACCGGCCCAGAAGGTCATTTTAAAATTTAACGGACTTAATATTTGTTTTCCCGTTTTTATTATTTTTCTCATTTTGAATATGTTTAATACCGATACATAAACAATCCGACTTTCAAAATTGGACAAATCTTCCGGAAAAAATCAATCAGTTTATCTTGGTTCCTCCAGCTGACCATTTTATTAATTACTGGACCAGTTAACAGGCATTCATTGGACCCTTTTTGATAAATTATCAGGCGTAGTTTTGATAAAGACATTAATTTCAGTGTCCCTATAATTATGTAAAATGAAAAAAGCAGCATTGATCTTACTGGCAACGGCAGGATTATCCCTGGGTGCAAGTGCACAGCACAGTACCGCCAAAAAAGATATTACCCAAACCCCACCGGCAGTAGTATTTACCAAACTCCTGAATAACAAAAAAATCAACAATCAGGAGATCAGGCTGGTGCTGGTTAAATTTGCGCCTGGCGAGGTCTCAGGCGCACATAGGCATCCGATCCCCGCGATAGCCTATGTACTGGAGGGGGAGATTGAATCTACCTTCAACGGGAAAGTTAAACGCTTTAAAAAGGGTGAGGCCTTCTATGAGG
>Ga0163161_10000103_pt1 | contig 81496 bp, 82 predicted proteins | sample S45metaG_FD_129847 | JGI IMG/M metagenome (GOLD analysis project Ga0163161, IMG submission 129847) | Switchgrass rhizosphere microbial communities from Kellogg Biological Station, Michigan, USA - S4-5 metaG | ecosystem: Host-associated > Plants > Roots > Rhizosphere > Soil | place: USA... | reverse complement strand
AGGTCGTCGGTCAGCTCGCGCTCCTCGTCGGGGATCTCACTGTACGGGGTGATGTGGTTGGGATTGACCATCGCCAGGTCCAACCCGGCCTCGACGCAGTGGTGGAGGAAGACCGAGTTGAGGACCGCACGCGGGCGCGGCGAGACGCCGAAGGAGACGTTGGAGACGCCGAGCGAGGTCTTCACGCCGGGGATCTCGGCCTTGATCCGGCGGATGCCCTCGATCGTCTCGACCGCCGAGGGCTTCCACTCCTCGTCACCGGTGGTCAGGGTGAAGGTGAGCGCGTCGAAGATCAGCGCCTCGGGGTCGAGGCCGTGCTCTCCGCAGGCGAGGTCGCGGATCCGCTTGGCGATCTCCACCTTGCGCTCGGCCGTCTTTGCCATCCCGACCTCGTCGATCGTCAGCGCGATCAGTGCCGCGCCGTGTTCTCTGGCCAGGGGCGCGACGACATCTGCCTTGTCGCGGCCAGCCTCGAGGTTGATCGAGTTGACGATCGCCCGTCCGGGGATCTGCTCAAGGGCGGCGCGGATCACCTCCGGCTCGGTCGAGTCGACCTGGATCGGCGCCGGCTGGGTCAGCGAGATCCGCTTGACCACGGCCGCCATCTGCTCGTCCTCGTCCTGGCGCTCGGTCAGCGCCACGCAGACGTCGAGCACGTGGGCGCCGCCTTCGACCTGGTCTTCGGCGATCTGGACCAGGCCGTCGTAGTCGTCGGCGAGCAGCAGCTCCTTGGCCTTGCGCGAGCCCTGCGAGTTGACCCGCTCGCCGACCAGGGTCGGGCGTGGTTCCTGGGCCAGCGGGGTGGAGGTCATCATCGAGGAGAGCTGGGGGGGACCGGGCGCCGGGCGCTCTCCCGGCACGCGGCCCTCGATCCGTTCGCGGATTGCCGCGATGTGCTCGGGCGTGGTGCCGCAGCAGCCGCCGACGATGCCGACGCCGTAGCGCTCGACGAACTCACCCAGGGTCGCGGCCAGGGGCTCGGGCTCTTCGGGGAAGATCGTCTCGCCGTCGGGGCCCTGCAGCGGTAGGCCGGCGTTGGGGATGCAGTGGACCGGCAGCGGGCTGTTCTCGCCGAGGAAGCGGATCGCCTCGCGCATGTCCTCGGGCCCGGTCGAGCAGTTGAGTCCGATCACGTCGACGTCGAGCGCCGCCAGCGTCGTCAACACAGCCTGGATGTCGGTGCCGAGCAGCATCTTGCCGCCCTGGGGCAGCAGCGAGACGCTGGTCTGGATCGGCAGCCGGCGGCCGGTGGCGGCGAAGGCCTCACGGGCGCCGAAGATCGCCGCCTTGACCTCGAGGATGTCCTGGGCGGTCTCGACGATGATCAGGTCGGCGCCGCCTTCGACCAGGCCGCGTGTCTGCTCGGCGAAGACCTCGACCAGGCGGCGGAAGGAGATGTCGCCGAGGGTCGGGTCGGTCGAGGCGGGGAGGAAACCGGTCGGGCCGATCGAGCCGGCGACGAAGCGGTCGGGTCCGGCGGCCCTGCGGGCGATCTCCGCCGCTTTGACGTTGATCTCAAGCGTGTGCTCGCCCAGGCCCCACTCTTCGAGCTTCAGCCGCGAGGCCTGGAAGCTGTCGGTCTCGACCACCTCGGCCCCGGCCTCGATCATCGAGCTGTGCACGCCCTCGATCACGTCGGGCCGGTTGAGCACGAGCGCCTCGTGGCACTTCCCGGCCAACCCGCCGTAGTCCTCCTGGGTCAGGTCGAACTGCTCCAGGGTCGCGCCCATGCCGCCGTCGAAGACGACGACGCGCTCACGGGTAGCGGCTATGAAATCGCGCTCGGCCATTGCTCAAAGAGGGTACCGGGGGAGCCGAGCCCCGCCGCCGTCAACCGCGCCGCCGGGGGGTCTCAGCCGCGCAGGCCGAGGCGGCGCTTCAGGTCGCGCGCGTTGAATGCCTGGGCGACCCGGCCGATCAGCCGGCGGCGCCCCTTGGTGTAGGGGTACCAGGTGGGCTCGCTCTTGCCACCGAAGCGGGTGATCACGACGGACTCGGTGCGGCAGTACTTCTTGATCCCCGGTTCGCCGTGGCGATAGCCGATCCCGGATTGCTTCCAGCCTCCCATCGGCACGTCCATGGCGGCGTAGTTGACGAGCACGTCGTTGACGTTGACGGCGCCGCACTCGACCCGGCGGGCAACGCGCTCGGCACGCTCGCGCTCGCCGAAGACCGAGCCGGAGAGGCCGTAGCGGCTGTCGTTGGCCAGCTGCAGCGCCTCCTCGGCGTCCCGAACCTTCATCACCCCGACCACTGGGCCGAAGGTCTCGTCGCGCATCACCTTCATCGAGTGGTCGACGTCGACCAGGACCGTCGGTTCGAAGTAGTCGCCCGGTCCGGGGAGGCGCTTGCCACCGGCCAGCGCGCGGGCTCCGGAGGCGAGCGCGTCCTGCACGTGGTCCTCGACGATCGCCGTCTGGTTGGGGGAGGTCATCGCACCGACCTCCTTGCCGAACGACTTGCCGTCGGCTCCCTGGCGGAGCTTGCCGACCGCGGCGGTCAGCTTGGCGACGAAGCTGTCGTAGGCGGGCTCCTCGACGTAGATCCGCTCCACCGACATGCAGATCTGACCAGAGTTCATCATCCCGCCCCAAGCCGCCGCGTTGGCCGCCCGGTCGAGGTTGGCATCGTCGAGCACGATCATCGCATCCTTGCCGCCCAGCTCGAGGCTGACCGGGGTGAGGGTCTCGGCGGCGCGCGCCATCACCTTGCGGCCGGTGCGGTCGGAGCCGGTGAACTGGACGAAGTCGACGTTGTCGACGAGCGCTCCGCCGGTCTCGCCGACGCCCTGCACGCAGTCGAAGATATCGGGCCCGCCGATTTCCTCCTTCCAGGCCTTGACCACTTCGGCCAAGCCCAGGGGCGTGAACTCGGAGGGCTTGACGACCACGGCGGCGCCGGCCTGCAGCGCCGGGATCGCGTCGCCCAGGGCGAGGATCAGCGGGAAGTTCCAGGGACTGATGATGCCGACGACGGGGTGGGGGCGGTACTGGACCCGCAACTTCTTGGAGGCGAGCAGCGGCGTATGGGGGCGGACCGACTCCTCGCCGATGAACTTCGAGGCCTTGGTGCCGTAGAAGTTGATCAGGTCGGCGAGGTAGACCGGCTCGCCGGAGGCGTCGGCGCGGACCTTGCCGGTCTCCGCCTGCATCGTGTCGAGCACGCGCTCGGAGTTGTCGAGCAGCCAGTTGCGCAGCTTGCCGAGCCAGTGGTAGCGGCCCTCGATCCCGATCGCCTCCCACTCGGCCTGGTTGGCACGCACGCGGGCCACGGTCGCGGCGACCGCCTCGGGGGGGTCGACCGGGACGGTGGCGATCGACTCGCCGGTCGCGGGGCTGTGGATCTCTAGCTGCTCCATCTGGCTGGGCAGCCAACTCTATCCGCTGGGCGCCGAACTCAGCTGAAGCTTTCGGCGCAGCCTTTCATGCCCACTTTTGCTGCGACGTCTTCTGCTTTTTTGAAGGGATATGGCGTTCCGGTCAGTCCGGTTGGATCTTCGTGCGCTTCGTCGATCCGTTTTTGGAGGGCGTTGAGGAAGGTGGCGACTTCCGGCGCATAGGCCTTAGGGGCGCCGAGCTCGCTCATCTGTTCGACCTCCCCTTCGATGTTCGGCGCCAGAGTCGTTTCGAGCATTTCGCTGAAAAACACCTTTTCCTTCTGTTTGTCCCCGAGGTCGGATTCATGCGCCTTGAAGAAAGCTGTGAACTTGGAAAGGAATTCGGTCCGGGCGGCTTCGCAGATCGCGTCGGCCTTTTTGACGAACGCGGCTTTCGAGAGAGTCCCGGTCTGGACCGTGACTTCGCTATCGCTCGAACTGCCGCTGCCGCACCCGGCGACAAGGAGAAGTGCGGCAACGGTCGCGCCCATGACAAACAATCCCCTGGTATTCAAGAATCTTCCCCCCATGCGGGGAGGCAAGATAGCAACTTTTGCTCAACTATGTCTGATCGACCAGAGCTCTCTGACGCCGAGAACAGACGTGGCGCTAGCGTGATGTGAGCCTGTACACCGCCCCGTCCTGAGAGCAGACGTAGATGTGGCCACGGGTGTCTTCGCCGAACGAAGTGGGAGAGGAAACCGCAAGGCCGAGGCGGCGATCCTTGCCGGCACCGTGCAGGTGGGGGACGAGGCTGTGTAGCTGCCCCGAGCAGTAGTCGCTATAGACGTAGCGGCCGCGCAGCGAGGGTGGACCGCCACGCCCGACTATGTAGCCGCCAATGATCGAGCAGCTGCCGCCGTCGCGGCTGTGGCTGTAGGCGAGGATTGGCTTCGTTGTGTCGCCGGGGTCCGGGGTGCCGCTGTTTTCTTCGGTGTAAGGAGTGAAGCCCTCGAATGCGTCCCAACCGAAGTTGGCGCCGCTCGCTCCCGTCACCGTCGTGTAGTCGAGCTCCTCGAAGTGGTTTTGGCCGACGTCGGCGATCGCGATCCGCGGCTGGGGAGTGGTGGTCGTGTCGAAGGAGAAGCGGAACGGGTTGCGCAGGCCATAGCTATAGATCTCGTCGCGGCCCGGCTTACCGACGAAGGGATTGTCGGCGGGCACGGAGTAGGGCTTGCCGCCGCTCGGCCGAGGGTCGATGCGCAGCAGCTTGCCCAAGAGGCTGTCGGTGTTTTGGGCGTTGTTGGGCGGGTCGCCAGCCGATCCGCCGTCACCAGTTCCCAGGTAGAGCAGATTGCCGAGGAACTGGAGCTGTCCCCCGTTGTGGTTGGAGTTGACCGGATGGGGTATTTCGATCACGGTGCGGCGCGAGCCCCGCGCGGCCCGTGTCGCACCGTTGCGCCGGAATTCGTCAACGCGGATATTGCCGGCGTTGTCCGTGTAATAGACGTAGAGGCGGCCGCTGCTGCGGTAGTTGGGCGGGAAGGCGATCGAGAGCAGACCGCGCTCGCCGCCGTCGTAGTTGACCAGGTCCCTGATGTCGAGAAACGGATGGCGCAGCCTGTGTCCGGCGCGCATCACCTCGACCCTCCCCGGCTGCTCGACCACGAAGAGCAGCTTGGGGTAGCCAGGCGCTGCGGCGACGTAGGTGGGGCTTTCGAAGTTGCCGACCCGCTTCAGGGCGACGCCGCCGCCGGTCCGCTGCAGCGGACCGCTCTGGCGGCCCTCGCGTGCCGACCCGCAGGCGGGCAACGCAACCAGCGCCAGCGTTGCGCAGAGGACGCTCGAGACGAACCACCGTCCCATACGGGAAAAGCTACTTACCGGCCCGGCTCGGTTTCTCGGCGACGATTTCTCCGGCGCCGTTGACGACCTTGTTGGGCGTGGCCGAGACGATCCGCACGGCGAAGGAGCCGCCGGGTGCCGCCCCACCTGCCGTCTTTGCCTTCGCTTCGCCGCTGAGCCCCGCGGCGATCGTGTAGAGCAGGGCGTAGCGGCCGCTCCTCACTGCGCTCAGTCTCCAGACCACGTTTGTGGTCGCACCCGGCTTCAGCGAGCCGAAGTCATAAGTCTTCGGGTTTGAGGTTTCGGCGCCGCCCGGTTCGGCGGAGCCGGCGAATTTCGGATATCGGGCCGAGAGCACCCAGACCGGGCGGTCGGGCTGGGCGAGCCCCGGCTCGGGGTCGTGGATGCCGAAGGGCAGATTGGAGGTTCGACCCTCTTTGCCGCCGAGGGAAAAGCTCACGGTTAGGGCGGGGATCGTCTTGTGCCCTTCGTTGCGGATGCCGAGCCGCAGCAGTGAGGTCTGGCCGAGTTCCTGCCTGGTCGGGAATTCGGCTCGCGTGACTTTGACGGTGTAGGTGCCGGCAGCCTCGTTGGCGTCGGAAGAGGATCCGCTCCCGCAGGCAGTTATAGAGAGCGCCAACAAGGCGGCGAGGGCGCCTGCGAACGCGGCCCGTGGCCGGGATCGCGACGGGTGTTTGCGATGCCCCCCCAAAGCGGCCGGAACATACCACGGGGATTGGGCGCTTCCGGCAGGCCCACCACTTCGGTTAGCGGGATCTCAACACTCGTGTAACGGAGGCGCCTGACTCATCGCATAAACTCGACTACAGCGAGCCGGGCGCCGTTCGGATGCGGTGCCGCTCTCCGGAGGAGCAGATGGTTGGATCCGCGGTAAACAGGGCATTCCTGCCCGCTAAGTCGCTGTTCGAACAGGTTGGGGACATGATGATCCTCACTGCTCGCACGCTCGTTTCTGCGGTCAAGCCGCCCTATCCCTATGGCGAGGAGTTCATCGGCCAGTTCCTCTTCGCCTTGCAGCTCTGCTGGTTCCCGCTGCTTGTTTCCACCGTCGCCTTTGGTTTCGGCGCCCCCGGCCTGCAGGCGGCCAATTTCCTCTCGCTCTTTGGTGCGCTCGACCGGCTCGGCGGCTTCTTCGTCCTTGCCTCGATCCGCGAGTTCGCGCCCTTCGTGACCGCTGTCGTCGTCGCCGGTGTCGCCGGCACCGCGATCACTGCCGACCTCGGCGCCCGCAAGATCCGCGAGGAGCTCGACGCCCTTCAGGTCCTCGGCGTCGACCCGATTAAGAACCTGGTCGTGCCGCGCTTCCTGGCGCTGATGCTGATCACCGGCCTGCTCGACATCTACGCCCTCGTCTTCGGGATCAGCGGCGGCATCATCACCGAGCTCCTCTACAAGCAGCCGCTCGGCGGCTTCTTCGCCACCCTCTTCTCCAACGCCTCGATCACCGACCTCTGGGGCTCGGTGCTGAAGTGCACGTTGTTCGGCGCGATCATCGCCGTGGTCTGTTCATACAAGGGGATGACTGCGTCAGGGGGCGCCGCCGGGGTCGGTCGGGCCGTTAACCAGGCCGTCGTCATCTCCTTCATGGGCGTCTTCGCCTTCAACTACGCCTTTACGCAGACGCTGCTGGCCACCAACCCAGAGCTGCAAACAATCCGATGAACGCCTGGCTTGACGTCCCGCGTGGCTGGCTCGACTCCTTTGGGGAGATCGCCCGCTTCGGCTCGCGCGTCGCGGGCCTCGTCTACAGCGGCCGGGTCCTTCGCTTCTTCGGCGAGAGCCTGCGCCAGGCCGGGATCCTGATCCTCGGCTCGGCGATGATCATCTGGGGCCTGGTCTTCATCCTCGGCCTGCAGTGCGGGATCGAGGGTGCCTACCTGCTGCGCGCCCAGGGCGCGCCTGCCTACGCCGGCGTTTTCTCGGCCTGGTGCGACCTGCGCGAGATCATGCCCTACGCCTTCGGCTACATGCTGGCGGCCAAGGTCGGTACCGGAATCGTCGCCGAGCTCGGCGCGATGCGGATATCCGACGAGATCGACGCGCTCGAGGTGATGGGTGTGCCGCCGGTCACCTTCCTCTGCGCGACCCGCCTGTTCGCGGCCTGGATCGCCTTTCCGTTCATCTACCTGGTCGGGATCGGGATCATGTACTTCGCCAGCTACCTGGCTGTTGTGCAGCAGATCGGTGACGTCTCCTCAGGTGGCTACCTGCTGATCTTCTGGATGTTCCAGAATCCCCCGGACCTACTCTTCAGCTTGGTCAAGGGCATGTTCATGGCGACGGCCATAGTTATGGTCGGCTGCTATTACGGCTACACGGCGTCGGGAGGCCCAGTTGGGGTCGGCACCGCTACCGCGAAGTCGATGGTCCTCAACATCGTCTTGGTTCACATCATTGGGATGCTTGGCACCCTGGTTTTCTGGGGAGCCAACCCGCGGGCGCCGATAGGAGGCTGAATCTTTATGTCTATGGACGAGCAGACGACGGACGAGCAGGCGAACGGCGGTCCCTACATCAGTGAGGACGGAATGACGATGGGACGGGATTTCGTCATCCCCGGCGTCGACCCGGCTGAGTCCGACCCCTACCGCTTCCACACCGGCCGCAAGCGCGACCACGGCGGTACCGACGCGATCGAGATCATCGACCTGGTCAAGCAGTTCGGCCGCGCCCGCATCCTCAACGGGCTGAATCTTGGCCTACCTGAGGACCAGATCTCGATGGTCCTGGGTCCGTCGGGGACCGGCAAGAGCGTGCTGATTAAGCACATCGTCGGCCTGCTCTACCCCGATTCCGGCGACGTGCTTGTGCATGGCGAGTCGATCCCCAGCATGACCGACGACGAACTCTTCGAGGTGCGCAAGAAGTTCGGCCTGCTGTTCCAGGATGGCGCCCTCTTCGGCTCGATGAACATCTACGACAACACCGCCTTTCCCCTTCGCCAGCACACTGACAAGAGCGAGGAGGAGATCGGTGAGATCGTCAACCGCCGGCTGAAGGAGGTCGGTCTCTCCGAGGCGATCTACAAGATGCCGAACGAGCTCTCCGGCGGGATGCGCAAGCGTGCCGGCTTCGCCCGAGCGCTGGTCCTGGAACCGGCGATCGTGATGTTCGACGAGCCTGATTCCGGCCTTGACCCGGTGCGCACCGCACTGCTCTGCGAGCTGGTCCGCGAGGTGCATGAGGAGAACGGCGGCTGCTACCTGGTGATCAGCCACGACCTCAACACGGCACGGCGCGTCTCCGACTTCATCGCCGTGCTCTGGAATGGCAAGATCGTCGAGTCGGGTCCCAAGGAGGAGTTGTTCGACTCGGAGAACCGGTTCGTCAGTCAGTTCCTGAACGCGGACGTGACCGGCCCGCTTTCGATGGATTGAGGTTTCCGGCGGGCGGTTCTGGCGCGCGGGTCCTGTCACGGGGTGAGGGGGGCACTGCGGGCGGGCCACGGTCCGTCCTCGACTCCCCTCACCCCGTGCCACCCGCGCGAGGATCGGCTGGATGAGCGCTCTATTCAGTGGGATCGGTGGGTGGGCCGTGCGGCACGCCCGGGTTGTACTCGCTGTTTCGGCTCTCCTCGCTGCGGGAGCTTTTGTGGCCGCGACGCAGCTCTCGACCGATGCGGGAACCGGGACCCTCGTCGACACCGATGCTGAGAGCTATCGGGCTACGCAACAGGTTCGGGAAGTGTTTGGGGAAGAACCGGTGGTGGTGCTGGCGCAGGGGGATTTGCAGCAACTGATCCTCACGCCGAACTTGGGGCGGCTGCTGCGGCTGGAGGGGTGTCTGTCGGGCAAGGTGCCGAAGGGGGCGAAGCCGATTCCTGGGCCCTGTGCCGAACTGGCGGCTATGGACCCGGTGCAGTTCGTGGTCGGGCCGGCGACTTTCCTCAACGAGGCTGTGATTCAGATCGACCAACAACTGAGCCGGCTGGCGGCGACGGTGCCACCCGATCAGCTGCGCGAATTCCTGCTCCAGGTCGCGGCCCGCTACGGGATCACCAGCGCTCCCAGCATCGGCAACCCGGACTTCCTTGCCGCGGTTGTTTTTGACCTGAATCGTTCTCGCGGCACGCCAAAGGCGAAGCTCGCCTACCTCTTCCCGAACAACCACTCGACCCAGATCATCTTGCGGCTGCGTCCAAACCTGAGTGATGCTGAACGCAGCCGGGCCCTTGGGCTGATTCGCGAAGCGGTCTACGACACGACACCGCGCCGGGTATGCACCTTCAAGGGCCAGCCGCAGGCCTGTTTCGCTCTGCACGGTGGCACCTACACAATCTCCGGGGCTCCGGTGGTAATCAAAGGCCTGGCCGGTGCCCTCAAGGACGCACTGCTGGTCCTGTTTGCGGTCGCGATCGTGGTCATGGCCTTGACGCTGCTGTTGGTATTCCGGTCGCGTTTTCGCCTACTGCCGCTCGGGGTTGCCCTCGGCGCGGCGGCGATTACTTTCGGCCTGTTGGCCCTGGTCGGCGGCTCGCTTACGCCGGCCTCGATTGGCGTCCTGCCGATCCTGATCGGGCTGGTCGTCGACTACGCGATCCAGCTTCAGGCGCGTTTCGATGAGGCGGTCGCGGGCGGGGCTAGCGGTGCAGAGGCGGCTCAACAGGCCGCCGCCCGTGGAGGCCCGACTATCGCCATCGCCTGCTTGGCCACTGGGGCGGGTTTCCTGGCCCTGCAGCTTTCGCCTGTTCCGATGGTCCGTGGGTTCGGGTGGCTCCTCATCGCTGGTGTTGCGGTCGGGTTTGGTCTCGCCCTCACCGTTGGGTTCGCGGCTCTTGGCCTGCGACCCCGGACTGGAGGACGCCTCGCGCTTTCGAGGCGCCCCCTCCTCGCACCTGAGCGTCTAGTGGGACTCGCGCTTAATCATCCGCGGCGGGTACTAGCCGTCGGTGCAGCGCTTGCTCTGGTCGGCTGGGGCCTTGGAACCCAAATCGGTACTGCCACCGATATCCGCGACCTTGCTCCTCAGAGTGCCGGGGCCATCCAAGACCTCAACCGCGTGCAGGATGTGACTGGGGTCTCTGGGCAGCTCGATGTCAGTGTCGAAGCGCCTGATTTCACCGATCCCGCGACGATTCGGTGGATGGCTGGCTTTAAGCAGCGCGTGCTTGATTCGGGCGGCTTCTCTGGGCCGCGACCGAGTTGCCTGACGGCGGAAGTCTGCCCTGGGCCGGCGCTCTCGGATTTCCTCGTTAGCAGTAAGGGCAATGAGCGCCTGAGCCGGCGCGATGTGCGGGCCACGCTGGCCGAACTGCCGGCTTATGACCTCGAACAGGTGGCACCGGTTAATCCCAAGACCGGATTGCCGGGGCACTTGGCTTTGCTCAGCTTCGGGATTCGCGCTCAGTCGCTCGAGGACCAGCAGGCGCTGATTGAACGGGTCCGGGACGAGGTGGGAGAGCCGGGAGCTCCCGGGGGACCACCCGCAGGCGTAACGGTGCGCCTCGCCGGGCTGCCAGTGATCGCCGCGGCGGCGGCTTCCGATCTGTCCTCTAGCCGTTACTTGCTGACGCTTGCCGGTCTCGTCGCGGTGGCCCTGGCGCTTCTCCTGGCCTATCGCTCATGGCGGCGCTCGCTTTTGCCGCTGGTCCCGGTTGTGATGGCTACCGGGTGGTCGGCGCTGGTGCTTTGGTTGAGCCAGATTCCGCTTAACCCGATGTCCGCGGCTCTGGGGGCGTTGACTATCGCGATCGCCACTGAGTTCAGTGTCATTCTTTCTGCTCGCTTTGATCAGGAGCGGGGCGGTGGGCTTTCAGTCGCCGAGGCTCTTCGTGCCGCATATGCGCGGACCGGTCCGGCTGTGCTTGCCTCGGCGGCAACGGTGACAGCGGGCTTCGCGGTTCTGATCGCCAGCGATGTGCCGATGCTGCGCGATTTCGGCTTCGTCACTGTGATCGATCTTGCGGTTGCGCTGCTCGGCGTGATGGTGGCGCTGCCGGCGGCACTGGTCTGGGTGGAGGAGCGGTGATGGGTCGCTACTCGGTCGTCGTCGGTCTGCTCTTCGCTGCGGTGATCACGATCGCGCTCATCAACACTCTCGGGAACAAGGACGAAGGCACGCTGGGGCTCGACAAGCTGCCCGCCCGCTGGCCGCTGCCGGAGTTCGCCGTGCCCCGCGCAGCGGGCGCCCTAGAAGGCGATGCGAACGTCGCCCAGGATGACTGCGAAACCTCACAGACGCCCTGCCCGTCCGGCTCTCAACGCGCTCCCGCTTGCCGTATCCCCACAGCGGGTGCGATTCGCGTCTGCGAACTTTTCGATCGCCCGCTGGTGCTCTCGTTCTGGTTCTCGCGCGGCGGCAGCACTTGCGTCCAGCAGCAGGATGTGGTCAGCCGGGTCTACGAGCGCTACCGTGGCCGGGTGAGTTTCCTCTCGCTGGACGTGCGCGACGACCGCGGCACCGTTCGCGACTTGATCCGCAGCCATCGCTGGCAGATGCCGGTGGGCTATGACCGCGACGGGGCCGTCGCCGCCCTCTATCGGATCGGTCTCTGCCCGACCTTCGCCTACGCCTACCCCGGCGGCACCCTGCAAGACGCAAGCATCGGCGAGCTGACAGTGAGGCAGCTCGAAGCTCACATTCGCTCGCTATTGCGCGCGACCCGCTCCGCAGAGGCAGGCTGATGGCTGGCATCGCCGGCTCTGCGCCGGCTCCCGAGCCTCTTCCCGAGCAGGGCTGGGTGGCACCTCACGTCGCCGAGGAGTTCCCAGGCCTGGGGATAGCCTGGGTCGAGGTCGAGGGTCGCAAGACCGCCAGCCCCGAGCCTGTCCGTCACCGCCTACGCGATCTCTCCGACCGCTTCTACGGCGCGCACGCGATCCACATGCGAGAGCGGCCAATCCCCTGGGCCTACCGCGTCTTCTTTCGCCAGATCGGCCTTGACCCCGATCAAACCCGCACCCCGATCGAGCAGCTCGCACTGGATCGCCTCCACGACGGCGCCTTCGTGGCTCGGGGTATGCCCGCCGACGCACTCACCATCGCCACCGTCGAGACCGGGGTTGCGCTGCGAGCCTTCGACGCCGAGCGGCTCGATGGCCGCCTCTGCATTCGCGACTCGGCGCCCGGAGAGTCTTTGTCCGGGAGGACGGGTGAGCTGGCACACGGGACCCTGGTCGTCGCCGACGAGCGCGCGCCTCTAGAGCCGCTCTTCGGCGGCAACAGCCCCGACCACGGCGTGGAAGCGGGGACCAGCCGGGTCGTGATCGCCGCCGTGCAGGTCAAGGGCGTGCCCCAGGCCTCGGTCGATGAGGCCCTCTGGATCGCCAGCGCCGCGTTCAAGGCCTGACTCACCCCAGCACCTCCAAACCCCTGACTTCGTCTTTAGGCGTGCTATTGGACTACAAAAGGCGAAGTCAGCGTCCCTTCTCCTTAACGATGTTCTCGCTTTCTGAAGAGGCGGCTTGATCTACACTCAAAGCGGTCTATGCCGGATCTGCTCGAACTGGATGCGCCCAACGCGCTTCGAGTGGGGGGCGACGAGCGCCTCGCTCGCGCCGAGCTGCGCCGACAGATTGGCCGCCTCGAGGGCGAGCTCTCGCACCTCGTGGTCGAGGCCTTCCCACGAATCGAGATTGACTCTGGCGTCGTCGCACAGTGCGGTGAACCCCGGATTGCGGACCTGGGGGAGTTGGAGCGGGTGCGTGACGCGCTTGCGGAGCGGATCGCCGCCGCCCGCCAGGTCCTTCGCGAGAAGGCCGAGCTTGAGACTCAGAATCGCGAGCTACTGCGCCGCATGCTGGATGCCCCTGCGGAGCACAAGTGGGTGCGCGTCTCCAACGCCGACATCGGCGAGCCCGGCTGTGGGCACTGGCACTCACTGCCCCGTCTCGGCCCGCTTGGGATGTTGATGGGTTGGTGGCGGGTCAAGGTTTCATCTGGATGTCCGTTATCCGGGCGGCTTGCGGCCGTTGAACGCTAAGCCTCCAGCGAGGCCCGCGGCAGACGATCGGCCACCGGCGCCGTGGGGGGATTTCCCCCTCGCCGAGTTGACCGTGCTCGCCGGCCTTATTTCCCTGGCGATCGGTGTCCTTGGCAACCACCCGACCCTGCTCGGCGTCGGCGTCGTGCTCGCCGGCCTCGGCGGGCTCGAGGTCGCGGTGCGCGAGCACTTCGCTGGTTACCGATCCCACACAACGCTGCTCGCGGGCACCGTCTTCGTCCTTGTTACGGGCGGGCTGTTCTACCTCGCTGGCCTGATCCTGGCAGTCTGCCTAGGCGTGGGAGCGGTTGCTTTCCTCGCCGTCTTCCTCCTCTTGCGCCGGGCGTTTCAGCGGGCGTCTGGAGGCCTGTCCTACCGGCTGGGTCGCTCCTGACGCCCTGTGGGGCGTCAGACCAGGACCGATTCCCGCGAGGCCAACTCAGTTGAGATCAGGGCGCGCTGGCGCGACGTCAGGGTGCCAAGGCGCTTGTTCTCGCTGAGCGCGAGGCCGAGCAGGAACTTGCGGGCGCGGGTGCGGCCCCAGCGGCGCTGGCTGGTCAGCAGCTCGGCCAGGGTCATGCTCTCGGTCTCCCACGGACAGTCGCGGATTACGTCCGCGGCCTCGATATCCCCTCGGGCAATCGAGCGCTTCAGCTCAGCCCTCGCGAGCCGCACGCGATTGGCGCGAGCAAGCGCCTGCATGTGCTGGGGGGTCTGGATAATCGAAGCGGTCGTCTGAGCAGGGGCGATCGAAGCAGCGTCCACTGGGACTCCTCCCGTTTGGGGGTCGTTAACTGGTATCTCGAATGCGCCGGACCGGAGGCGAATCCTCGGTCTGGTTGAGTTGAGTTCTCCACCGAATCGCTTCCCTGCCCCGGGAGGTGATCGGCGCTCGCGCAAGCTATGCGTTCGAGGCGGCCAACGTCAACCCGAAGTCACCTGAGTAGGTCTCGCCGGGTCGCTAAGAGCATCTTTTTCGTCCGCCGCGCGCCGTAATTCAAAGCGACCGGGTTAGAAACTACCCAGAGCGGGGTAGGTCGGGGAAGCCCTCGACGATGCGGGAGATGGTGGCGAGGGCAGAATCGAGGTGCTTGCGCTCGTGGGTCGCCATCAGGCTGGTTCGCAGAAGGGCACCGCCGGGGGGGACCGCTGGGTGGATCGCGACATTGGTGTAGACGCCGGCGTCGAAGAGCGCCTTCCAGAGCAATACCGCCTGCCAGTCGTCGCCGACCACGACCGGGACCACGGGTGTGGTGGCGACGGTGCCGTCGGGAAGGGTCCCCGGCTCGACCACCTTTAGGCCGAGGGCGCGCAGTCCCTCGCGCAGGTACTCCGCGTTGGCTAGCAAGGCCTCGAATAGTCGCGGACCGTCGGAGCGGATCACCCGCAACGCGGCCAGCGCGGCGCCGACTGCCGCCGGTACCGCCGAGGCGCTGAAGACGAATGAGCGTGAAGAGATCCGCAGGTACTCGACCACGTCGGCCGGCCCGGCGACGAAGCCGCCGCAGGAGGCGAGGCTCTTGGAGAAGGTGCCCATGCGCAGGTCAACTTCGTCCTCAAGGCCGAACAGCTCACAGGCGCCGGCGCCGCGGGCGCCGAGCACGCCGGCGCCGTGGGCCTCGTCGACCATCAGACGAGCACCGTGGGTCTTGCAGAGCTCGACGATCCGGGGCAGGTCGCAGACGTCGCCCTCCATCGAGAAGACCCCGTCGACGACGACGAGGACGCCGCCGCCGTCCTCAGCCGCGCGCTGCAGCATCTTCTCCAGCTTGTCCATGCGGTTGTGGCGGAAGGGGCGCAGCTTGGCACCGGAGAGGCGGCAGCCATCGAGGATCGAAGCGTGGTCGCCGGAGTCGACGATCACGGTGTCGCCGGGCTCGAGGATCGTCCCGATCGTTCCCAGGTTCGCCTGGTAACCGGTGGAGAAGACGATTGCGTCCTCGGTCCCCATCCACTCGGCGAGCTCGCGCTCGAGGCCGACGTGTAGCGGCGTCGTCCCGTTCAGCAGGCGCGAGCCGGTGACCCCCGTGCCGTAGGTCTCCAGGGCCTCGCGCGCCGCCTGCTTGACCCGCTCGTCGCCGGTCAGCCCCAGGTAGTTGTTGGAGCCGAGCATGATCGTCTCGCGTCCTTCCATCTCGACCACCGGACCGGCCTGCGAGGTGAGCAGGCGGAAGTAGGGAAGGAGGTCGTGCTGCTTGGCCGCTTTGAGCTGCTCAAGACGATCGTGGCTGCGCGCCTTCTCAAAGACATCAACTGGAGTGCGGGCGGTTTCGCTCATGGCGAGAGTGTAGGTTCCGGCTCCCATGGGAAATGTGTCGATCAGCCCGGTCCGCACGCGCCGCGAGCTGAAGCGCTTCGTCAAGGTCCCCTTCGGTCTGCATCGCGACCAGCGGCAGTGGGTGGCGCCGCTGATCTTTGAGCGGATGGAGTTCCTGGATCGTAAGAAGAATCCCTGGTTCGAGCACGGCGAGGCGGAGTACTTCCTCGCCGAGCGCGACGGCGAGGCGGTCGGCCGCATCAGCGCCCACCTCGACCGGCGCTGGGACGAGTACCAGGGCGGCAGCGACGCGATGTTCGGCTTCTTCGAGACCGCGAACGACCCCGAGGTCGCCGCTGCGTTGCTCGGCGCCGCCACCGAGTGGGCGCGCGGCAAGGGCCGCAGCCGCATCCTCGGTCCGATGGACTTCACCACCAACGATGAGATCGGGGTCTTGATCGAGGGTTACGAGCGGCGGCCGATGATCCTCGAGCCATGGCACCCGCCCCACTACCGCGAGCTGATCGAGGCCGAGGGCTTCGACAAGGCGATGGACGTGCAGATGTGGGAGCTCCAGTTCGGTGATCTCAAGGAGGGCGAGCGCTTCGATCCCTCGATCCACGCGGCGGCTGAGAAGGGCCTGCGCGAGGAAGGGATCGTGATTCGCAACATGCGCAAGCGCGAGATGGCAGATGAGGTGCGGCGCTTCATGGACGTCTACAACGAGGCTTGGGGGGATAACTGGGGATTCGTCCCGATCACCGACGCAGAGGTTGAGTTCCAGGCCAAGAACCTGAAACAGGTGATCGCCGAGAACTGGGCCTTCATGGCGGAAAAGGACGGCGAGGTGATCGGCGCGGCCCTGACGCTGCCCGACATCAACCAGGTGATGGCGAAGCTGGACGGCCGCCTGCTTCCCTTCGGCTGGTTCAAGTTCCTGCTCGGCAGGCGCAAGATCGACCAGCTCCGGGTCTTCGCGCTCGGCGTCAAGCACGAGTACCGCCACAGCGGCGTCGCCGCCGGCCTCTACCTCAAACACCTCGAGGAGGCGGCGGTCCCGGGCGGCATAGCCGGCGGCGAGATGGGCTGGATCCTTGAGACCAACGGGCCGATGAACCGGGCGATGGAAGGCATGGGCGGCAAGGTCGTCAAGAAGTACCGGATCTATGAGAAGGCGTTGAGCGGCTGATTCGGCTGCCGCACGTCTTCTAGAACTGCGCAAGGTGCGGACTGTCTTCGGTCGGTCGCCGCGACCATCGCTAAGGTCGGAGCGGTGAGCAAAATGGAGCTAGAGCCGATCCCGGTTCGCGTCCTTCCTCATGAGACGTCCAGCGCACTTGCCGTGCGCAACGAGGCCAAGACCGCGGCGATAGCCGCCGCGGGCGGCGTCTTGGCTGGCGCCGCCACGGTGGCGGTAGTGCGCGCAGTCGGCGCGGTAGCGGGACGCAAGCGCACCCCACGCCGCCCCTTCCGCCGTGAGCGCCCGGCCAACGTCCTAGCCAGCCGCTCCTTCCTAGTCGACGTCCACCTCCTAGGCCGCTAACCATGCCCGTCGGCGGGGTTTTGGAGGTGGAGGTGCGGCCACCATCGCCCTATCGGCTGCCGGGGTATGGGGGCGAGGATGGGGTTATGCGGATCGAGGGGGGTGTTGCGACGCGCCTCTTGCACGTCGACGATGCCCCGGTGCTGACGCGGGCATGGGAACCGGGGAAGGGCCGGGTGGCACTGCGGGCCGAGTCGGTGGACCCGGGCGCGATCGCGGCGCCGGGACCTGCGGCCGATGTCCCGGCTCGGGAAGCTGGCACCGCCGAGCTGGAGCTGGCGCTCTCGCGGATGCGCTTCGCGCTTGGCGTCGACGACGACCTTGGCGAGTTTTACCGTCGCTTCCGCCGTGATCCGCTGCTCGGCCCGCAACTGCGCCGCCGTCCATACTTGCGTCCCCGGCGCCGTCCCTGGCCCTGGGAGGCGTTTGCCTGGGCTGTGGTCAAGCAGCTGATCGAGAGCGGCCGCGCCGCTCGCATCCAACGGCGCATGGTCGGCCGCTGGGGACCACGACTTGGACCCGGACGCGACTCGTTGCGCGACGTTCCACCCCCCGACCTAATCGCCGGCCGGGCACCGGTCGAACTTGAGTCGATGGGTTTGGCGCTGAAGCGGGCGCTCGCTCTGCGCGCGGCTGCCGCCGACGTCGCTGCCGGCCGCTGCGACCTATCCAAGCCCGCCGCTGACCGCCGCCTGCTCTCGGTGCGGGAGATCGGACCCTGGACTGTGCAGTGCCTCGGCCTCTTCGGCCGCGGCGACCCCGACTCGCTCCCCGCCGGCGACCTGATTTACCTCAAGCAGGTCGGACGTCTGGCTCGCCTCGGCCGCCGCGCCACGGTCGAGGAGGTGGAGGAGTTTTACGGCTTGTATGCCCCCTTCCGCGGCCTCGCTGCGGCCTGGTTGGCTACCGCCGCCTGACCGAACTCAAGCGGGGGCAACAGGCGTCGATAAGCAGACAATGGAGCGCTCTGCACGGGGCGGGAGTTGGCCCGACAAGCGAGTTGACGAGTTCCTCGACCAGATCTCGTCTGGTGGGGAGGACTATCGCCGCCTGGTCGAGCGCCTTCCGGCGATCGTCTATGCGTCCGAGCTGGGGGAGAAGGGTCGCTGGCGTTATGTCAGCCCCCAGGTTGAGGACATCCTTGGCTACACACCGGAGGAGTGGTTGGCGGACCCCGAGCTCTGGGCAAAGCTGTTGCATCCCGAGGACCGCGAGCGGGCTCTGGCGCAAGAGACGCGCAGGACGATCGGCACCCGCAACCCGCCGCCGGTCGATTACAGGATGCTCACCCGCGACGGCCGCACCGTCTGGATCCTTGACGAGGCGGTTCTGGAGCCCGACGAAGAGGGCACTCCGGTTTGGCATGGCGTGCTCTATGACATCACTGAGCGAAAGAGCGCCGAGCAGGAGCTGGAGCGGGCTGCCGCCCAGCAGGCTGCGGTCGCCCGACTGGGTGGGAGGGCGCTGAGGGATGGCGATCCGGAATCACTGATGCACGAAGCGGTCTCTTTGATGACGGAGATCGAGGGAGTGGCCGCGGCATGCATCTGGGAGGTCGGCCGCGATGGCCGCCGGCTCAGCCTCCGTGCCGGCCTGGAGGAGCGCGTTGTCGGCTCCGGCCGGGCCTCGGCGGCGCGCGATTCCCATTCTGGCGCCGCGCTCGACTCACGCCTGCACGTGATCGTCGACGACTGGTCGACCGAGCCCCGCTTCTCGATGCCTCCAGCGCTGCGTGCGATGGGGGTGCGCAGCAGCCTCGCGGTGCCGATCGACGGCAAGCAGCGGCCTTTCGGCGTGCTCGACGTGCACTCTTCAGAACCCAACCGCTTCACCCCCCAGGACGTGCACTTCGTACAGGCATCGGCCAACGTCCTCGCCGATGCGATCGCGCGCCACGCCGCTGATGAGGCGCTGCGACACCGTGTCCTGCACGATCCGCTCACCGGCCTGCCAAACCGACTCAGCTTCGTCGGGGCGCTTGCGGCGTCGCTCTCGCGCAGCACGGTCTCGGGCTCACCGGTAGGCATCCTCTTCCTCGATCTCGACAACTTCAAGCTGATCAACGACAGCATGGGCCACCATGCCGGCGATGAGCTACTGCGCGCCGTCGCCCCGCGGCTACGCGCCCACCTCCGGCCCGGAGACATCGTCGCCCGTTTCGGTGGCGATGAGTTCGGCATCCTCGTCGACCGGCTGGCCGACGAGGACGAGGCGGTGGCGATCGCTGACCGCATTGCCGCCGCGTTCGCCGAGCCCTACGCGATGGGCGGGGTCGAGCACTTCGTCACTGCAAGCGTCGGTATCGCTGTCGCTCGACCCTCCGCTCGCGAGCCGATTGACGCTGACCTGCTTATCCGCGACGCCGATGCGGCGATGTACCGGGCGAAGGAACGCGGTCGTGCGCGCTGCGAGCTATTTGACGCTGAGATGCGAGCGGGGGCGCTGCGCCGGCTTGAGATTGAGCGCGAGCTGCGCCAGGCCCTCGAGCGCGAGGAGCTCGAGCTTCACTACCAGCCAATAGTTTCGATGCGCAGCGGCGAGATAGTCGGCTTGGAGGCGTTGGTGCGCTGGCGTCATCCCGAGCGCGGCCTGCTTGACCCCGGCGATTTCGTCGAAGTCGCCGAGGACAGCGGTCTGATTGAGCCGATCGGCCGCTGGGTGCAGAAATGCGCCTGTCGCCAGGTCCTCGAATGGCACCAGTTGCGGCCCGACCGCCGTCCCGTTGACATCTCGGTGAACCTCTCCGCCCGCCAAGTGACCAGCCGCGAGCTCGCCGCCTCGATCGACGAAAACCTCTCCGGCTCAGGCCTCGATCCCGTCCACCTACGGCTGGAGGTAACCGAGAGCGCCCTGGTCGACGAGTCGGCCACGGCAATGGGCAGCCTGGAGGCATTGAGTGAGCTCGGGGTCGGCCTCGTCCTCGACGACTTCGGCACCGGTTACTCCTCTCTTGCCTACCTCAATCGCTATCCCTTCGACGGCCTCAAGATCGACCGCTCCTTCGTCGAGGTGCTTGGGGTGGAGCAGGAGCGGACGGCGATCGTCGAGGCAATCGTCGGCATGGCTCGGGCCCTCTCCCTTGACGTGATTGCCGAGGGGGTGGAGAACGAGGCGCAGCTGTCGGAGCTTGCCCGGCTCGGCTGCGACTACGCGCAAGGTCACCTCTTCTCGCGGGCTCTGCCGGCGGAGGAAGTGAGCGCGCTGCTCAGCGAAGGCGCTCCCCTCTATTCGGGGATTGCGCCCGGCAAATAGGCGTTGCTGAGGACACTGTCGGTCGACGGCAGTGAGGCAATCAGTTCGTTGTCGCGCATCCAGCCGGTGAATTCGCGCCACTGGGCCGGGTCCATGTAGGCGTAGGGGTGGCCGTGGCGGGGTGGGTTGAGCAACGGCAACGTCGCTGCTAGCTCTGCCCGGGTCAGCTTTGGGTCGAGGTCGGGGTTCGCTTCAAGTAGCGCTTTGGCCGTCGCCTTGGGGTTGGCTGCTGCTGCCGCCGTTCCACGCGCCAAGGCTGCCAGGAAGAGCCGGAACTTCTGCGGGTCTTCTTCCAGCGCTTCGCGCTGGGCGACGAGGACGAGCTCGTCGTAGGTGGGCACGCCGAGCTTGTCCACCGGAGTGACGACCGGCTGCTGACCACGCAGCCGCAGGTCGACCCCCTCGACGTTGCTGAAGCCGCCCAGCATCGCCTGGGCGCTGCTGCCAACTAGCGCCGGCAGCAGACCGAAACCGACGTTGACGGCCTTGACGTCAGAGGGCGTCAGGTTTGCACGGGCGAGGATCGTCTTCAGGTAGGCGTCTTGGTAGGGAATGCCTGCGGTGGCGATCGTCTTGCCGCGGAGGCCGCCGACCCCCTTGATGCCGGACTTCTTCAGCCAGATCATCGAGGTGAGCGGGCGGTTGACGAGGGCGCCGACGGCGAGCACGTCGAGGCCCTGTTCGTGGGCCAGCAACACCTCGGGCTCATAGGAGATCGCCAGGTCGGTCTGGCCGGCGGCCAGCAGCTTGATCGGCGCGGCCGGATCAGCCGGCGTGTGGATGCTGACGTCGAGCCCGGCTTCTTTGAAGTAGCCGAGCTTCTGCGCCATGTAGATCCCGGCGTGGTCGGGGTTGGGATAGAAGTCGAGCGTCAGGCTGAGCGGCTGCGATTCGCCGGTCACATCTTCGCTCTTCTCACCGCAGGCAGCCAGGCTGAGGGAGAGGGCGAGCAGGGCAACGGCGAGAGCGACAACCGCGGTTCGGGTGCGCTTCATCCCCTGCTTTCTATCGCCAAGTGACGATGTAACGCTCTGCGAGGGCGAGAAGGCCGAAGAGGACAAGCGCCATCACAGCAACCAGTGTCACCTCGGCGAAGAGGCGCGCGGTCTCAAACTGGCTGCTGTCCAGGTGTATCAGTACCCCTAGTCCAGATTCCGCGCCAGCCCACTCTCCGAAGACGGCAGCGATTCCGGTGATTCCGGCCGCGACCTTGGCGCCACTGAAGGCGAAAGGCAGTGCGGTTGGTGCCTCCACACGCCAGAGGATTTGTGGACGTGAGGCATCGAGGGTTCGCATCATCTTCATCGCCTCGGGATCAACCGAACGCAGACCGTCGAGTGTGTTGACGGCGATCGGGAAGAAGCAGACGAGGGCCACGATCCACAGCTTCGGGCCCATCCCGTAGCCAAACCAGACGACCAAGATCGGCGCAATGGCGAGAATCGGAATCGCCTGCGAGGCGACGATCGGGGGGTAGAAGGCACGATGGAGCGTCTCGGAGAGGTGCATGGCGACGGCAAAGCCGATGCCGGCGATCAGTGCGCAGCCGAACCCCAGCAGCATCTCCTTCAGCGTTACCCAAGCGTTTTCGGCCAGCAGCGAGCGGCTGTCCCACAGCGATTCGGCGATTTCAGCCGGTGACGGGACGAGGATCGGTTTGAGATTTAGGAGGTCCGCGAGCGCCCCCGTGCTCGCGGCGACCTGCCAAGCCCCAACCAAGCCCGCGAGCAGCAGTGCGGGGAGGACCCAGCGCCTCATCGTCCCCACTCCTTCCGGTGCGCTTTATGTATGCATAGGGAGCAAAAAGAGCACTGGAATTTCTTTGAGCTCATTTGGTTCCCCCTCGGAGAGCTTGCATGGCCCGCTCTCGCGCGGAGACGAACTCCGGGTCGGTGACCGCCGCGTCTCGGTTGGCCGCCCGTGGTTCCGGGGCATTTAGTTCATCCACCACGCGCGCCGGCCGCGCCGAGAGCACGGCGACGTTGTCGCAGAGGTAGAGCGCCTCCTCGACGTCGTGGGTGACGAGGACGACGGTGCGCGGGTCGGCGGCCAGCGCACCCGCGAGCCACTCCTGCATCTCGGCGCGGGTGATCGCGTCGAGCGAGGCGAAGGGCTCATCAAGGGCCAACACCGGCTTACCGGCGACCAGGGTGCGCAGGAAGGCGACGCGCTGTCGCATCCCACCGGAGAGCTCGGCCGGCCTTGCGCGCTCGAAGCCGGCGAGGCCGAAGCGGTCGAAGAGGAGGCCGGCCTCGCGCCGTGCGGCGGCGCGGTGCACGCCGCGGTTTCGCAGCGCCAGAGCCGCGTTGTCGATTGCCGAGAGCCAGGGCAGCAGCATGTCGCGCTGGGGCATGAAGGCGCAGCGGGCCAGGCGCGCCCGCGAGTCGACGCCGTCGCCGAGCGCGACCTCGCCTCGCTCAGGCTCCTGCAGTCCGGCGACCAGCTCGAGCAGGGTCGACTTGCCGCAGCCCGAGGGTCCGACCAGACCCAGGACGCCGTGGGCGGGGATGTGGAGATCGAGGCTCTCGATCGTCTGCAACTCACCGTAGGCATGTCCCAAAGCGCGGATCGAGATGGCCACTCCGGGCGCCTCGCCATAGGCAGGCGAAGCGCTTTCGGCGGCGAATTCCTTGGCTTTCGCGGGCATCTTGGGTATCCTGGCGCACTCGCGCTCCTGACCAAAAAGGTCAGGAAAGTCGATAACCAACCCGCGCGGAGCTCATATGGACCCGGCAATCATCGTCTTCGGACTAGGAATCGGCGTACTCGTCGGCATGACCGGCATGGGCGGGGGATCCCTGATGACCCCGCTGCTGATCCTGATCTTCGGTATCCAGCCGACTACCGCGATCGGCACCGACATCTTCTACTCCGCGGTGACCAAGACCGTCGGCGGCTGGCGCCACTTCCGGATGAAGACGGTGAACATGGAGCTGGTCAAGTGGCTTTCCTTCGGCAGCGTGCCCGCGGCTGTGACCGGCGTCGCGATCGTCTCGGTGCTGCAGGATCACATCGGCGAAGAAAAGCTCGACGGGCTTGTCTACGCGGTGCTCGGCGGCACCCTGCTGATGGTTGGGATTATCACCTTGACCCGGGCCCTGATTTTGCGCAATCTGGTCGAGGAGCGCGACCGTTTCGACGTCGAACGCCGCCATAAGGTCGCCGCCGTCCTGATCGGTGCCACCACCGGCTTCGTGATCGGGATTACCTCGGCCGGCTCGGGCACCGTGATCGCGATCCTGCTGATCGCCGTCTACCGCCTGGCGCCGAAGAAGGTTGTCGGCACCGATGTCTTTCACGCCGCGATCCTGCTCTGGGCCGCAGGCATCGCCCACTGGATTGGCGGCAACGTGGACTTTGTCCTTGCCGGCAACATCCTGATCGGCTCGATCCCCGGTGTGGTCATCGGCGCTGCCCTCTCCGACCGCGCCCCCCAGGGCTTCATCCGCACCGCGCTCGGCGTCGTCCTTGTCGGCTCAGGCATAGTCACGATCCAAAAGGGCGACCCGAACGTCTGGCCGATCGCAGCAGCCGTCGCAGCCGTGGGCCTCGGTCTCATCCTCGCCGCCCCCCACTGGCTGCATCGCCGCCGCCAGAAGGAAGCAGCGCAAGCAGCCGACCGCGCGGCCAACCTGGCGCCGGACGCAACCGGCTGACTGATTAACTAGCTGTCTATGCGCGTTTCGGCGAAGGCTGACTATGCGGTCCGTGCGGCGGCTGAGTTGGCAGCGGCCGAGGAGGGCCCGATCAAGGGCGAGAGGCTCGCTGATGCGCAGGACATTCCGCTGCAGTTCCTCGAGCACATCCTGCTCGAGCTCAAGCACGCGGGCATCGTCCGGGCACGCCGCGGCGCTAAGGGCGGCTACTGGCTCGCCCGCCCGGCCGACGAGGTGACGATCGCCGACATCGTCCGCGCGGTCGAGGGTCCGATCGCCCACGTCCAGTCGGCTCCGCCGGAGTCGATCGAGTACCGCGGCAACGCTAAGCATCTACAGGAGGTCTGGATCGCCGTCCGCGCCAGCCTCCGCACAGTGCTCGAGCACGTCACGCTCGCCGACCTGGTCAACGGTCAGCTGCCAAGCGAGGTCGAGGCACTGGCTGCTTCGCCCGACGCTTGGGTCGCCCGTTAGGCCGAGAGCCGAAAAGGCGGGTACTGGTCAGTCACCAGGGTGAGGGCGTAGCCGGTGACGCGGTTGTGCCAGCGGAGCGTGCCCTCGATGAATTTGAAGATCCCGAGTGGGTAGCGGCCGGTGAAAAGGATCGCAACCCAGGCGCCGATCGCGGCGAAGAAGGCTCCGATCGAGAGGAAGAAGAGGACGATGTAATGGGGAATGGCGAGTAGCCACTTGATCAGGGGCATCCCGCGCTGAAGCTGCCCCGCGCCCGGATAAGCGAAGTCGAGGTGGACCGCTTGCTGCTCGTCGGTGGATGGGTATTTATCGTCCATCAGCAGCAGGTAGACGCCGATCCGGTTGCCGAAGCGCAGCAGTTCGAGGTTCCACTCGTACCACCAGCGCGGGTACTTTTTGCGGAACAGCAACATCAGGACGAGAGGCAGGAAGATGATGCTGCCGACGGCGATCGCACCGCTGAAACCGTGCGATTGGGCACTGCCGGCGAGCTCAGCGCCTGGCAGAAGTCCGATGATGATCGCGATCGGGATCACGGTGAAGATTCGGAAGAATGTAGTCAGCCGGTTCAGCTGGCGGTCCGGGTAGTCGACGGAGAAGGTGACTGGGTATGAAGGCGGCATCGCTCTCCCCTTTCGCGGTTTGTGCAGATAATTACCAGCCTGGCGGCCCTATTCCTTCCGTGGAGCGGTCAGTCGGCGGCCGGGACGCCGCCGGCGACGACGTTGACGAAGTTCTCTAGGTGTCTCGTGGTCCAGCACTCGAAGGCGCCGTCGCAGTAGCGCTCGTAGGCGGCCATCACCGAGTCGCCGTAGTTCCAGTAGAGCCGTGGCTCCGGGTTGAGCCAGAAGAGGCGACCTGCCCGTTCCGATACCTGGGCGAAGACGTCGGCGTGGGGCTCACGGCCGTTGGTGCGGGCATCGCCGAGGACGATCACGGTCGAGCGCGGGTCCAGTTCGTCGGAGATCTCGCCGAGGAACTCAAGCCAGACGCGGCCGTAGTCGGTGTAGCCCGAGACGTCGGCGACGCCGCCCTCGCTGGAGATGCGCTGGGCGATGACGCGGAAGTCGCGCTCGTGCTCGAAGACCTCGGTCACCTCGGAGATCCGCTCGATGAAGACGAAGCTACGCAGCTTGCGGAAGGAGTCGTGCAGGGCGTGCAGGACGGAGAGGAAGAAGACGCTGGCAGAGGTGACCGAGGTGGAGACGTCGCAGAGGACGTAGATCTCGGGGCGGCGCGGGCGCTTGGGCCGGTAGCGCAGGTGCATCGGCACACCGCCGGTCTCCAGCGAGGCGCGCATCGTCCGTCGCACGTCGATCGTCCGTCCCTTGCGTCGCCCGCGCTGCTCGTGGCCCAGCGTCGCCAGGCGCCGCTTCATCTGTGAGACGGCGCGGTGTACGGCGGCGAGGTCCTGGGTCGGGTTCGTCGGAAGGGCGCGGTCGAGCTCGGCAAGGGGACGGGAGGGAGGCAGGGTGGAAGTGCGCTCAATCAGGTCGCGCTCCAACTCACGCCGCAGATGGCGCTCGAAGGCGTTTAGCTGGTCACGGTCGATCGGCGGCAGTTCGGCGGCGCCGTCCTCGGCCGGGGCTTGCGTCCCCGCGGAAAGCCCCAGCGTGCGGCGGATCCGCTGCACATCGACGCCGACCACCCCCGAGCCCTCACCCTGGCGCCCGAAGGCGGCGATCGCCAGTCGCGCCAGGTCGCGCAGCTCGCCGTCGTTGCCCTCGAGGATTGCCTGGCGCACCTGCTCGCGCAGCTCGTCGATGTCGAGCCGGTCACCGCCCTCGTGGCGGCGCTCGGTCTCCTCGATCCCCCGCTCGACCGCCTCCGCCTCGGCGGCGCGGAAGAACCAGCGCTCGAAGAGCAACTCAAAGAGGCGGCGGTCCTCCTGGGACTTGGCGATCGTCGTCGCCAGCGCCTCGCGGAAGTCATCGCGCGAGGTCCAGGGCACCTGCTCCAGTGCCGCGAAGGCGTCGAGGATCTCTGAGGTGCCGACCGCGACGCCCTCGCCGCGCAGCTCCTCGCAGAAGCCGAGCAGCTTCGCCGCCAGGCCAGGCGGCCCGGCTTCAGCTCTCGGTCCGTACGGGCTCGGCAAGCTTCACCCCAACTCGCTCGGAGACCAGCTCGATGTCGGTGCGGTGCTTGACGATGATCGACATCGATTGCTCGAAGGTCTCGCGGTCGATGTCCTCGGCTCCCATCAGCAGCAGGGTCCGCGCCCAGTCGATCGACTCGGCGATCGAGGGCGGCTTCTTCAGGTCGAGCGCCCGGATCATCCGCACCACCTCAACCATCTGACGCGCCAGCGCCTCGGGCAACTCGGGTGCGTGCAGGCGGACGATCTCCATCTCCCGCTCCAGCTCGGGGTAGTCGAGCCAGAGATAAAGGCAGCGTCGCTTCAACGCCTCGGTCAGCTCGCGCGAGTTGTTCGAGGTGAGGACAACGATCGGCATCGTCGTGGCAGAGATTTGGCCTAGCTCGGGGATCGTGATCTGGAAGTCGGATAGCAACTCGAGCAGCATCGCCTCGAACTCCTGGTCGGTCTTGTCGATCTCGTCGATCAACAGGACGACTGGCTCAGGGCTGGCGATCGCCTGCATTAGCGGGCGCTCGAGCAGGAACTCCTTGTCGAAGATGTCTCCGTGCACGTCTTCCCAGCCGTCCTCGCCGCCGGCCTGGATCCGCAGTAGCTGCTTGCGGTAGTTCCACTCATACAGCGCCTTGGCCTCGTCGAGCCCCTCGTAGCACTGCAGGCGCACCAGCTCGCGACCCGTGGCGCGCGACAGCGCCTTGGCCAGCTCGGTCTTGCCGACACCGGCTGGGCCCTCGACCAGGACCGGCTTCTCAAGCCGCTGGGCGAGGAAGGAGACGAGTGCAGCGGGCTCGTCGGCGAGGTAGCCGACCTTCGCCAGCGCGTCCTTTACCTCGGTCACAGAGCCCGCAGCCATGGGGGCGATGATAATCGCCGCTGTGCTCGAACTCGTCCTGCCGCTCGCCGCGCTGCTGCCGCATAGTGCCGGCCCCTACCTGGCGCTGATGTTGATCGGCTTCGCGATCGGCATTCTCGGCCACCTCACCGCGGCCCGCTGGCTGGTCGCCGCAGGCATCATCCTGATCTTCCTCGGGGCTTTCCTCTTCCCCCTAGCGCTCAATCTCACCGAGGAAGCCCCGCAGCAGATCGAAACGACCCGCTGAAACGCTGACTTCGCCTTTAGGGGGTCTATTGCACGCTTAAAGGCGAAGTCAGCGATGTCGGTGCGTAGGATCGGGTGATGGGACGGCTTGATGGGGTCGACCTTTCGCTGGCGCTTAGTCGCCGCGAGGAGGAGCGTGAGTTGGGTGCGGCCTGGGAACGGCTGACCCAGCTACGGCTGACCCTCGGTGGTCTGATCGGCACCCAGGGGATCGGCCCGCCGGTGCTGGTTCTCTTCGAGGGTTGGGATGCCTCCGGCAAGGGCGGCTCGATCAAGCGGTTGGTCGCGCCGCTGGACCCGCGCCATGTTCGGGTCGTCCAGTTCGCCGCCCCGACCCACGATGAGAAGCGCCACCACTTTCTCTGGCGCTTCTGGTCGGTGTTGCCGGGGTGGGGAGGGATGGCCGTCTTCGATCGCTCCTGGTATGGCCGGGTGCTGGTCGAGCGGGTCGACGGCCTGGCAACGCGGGAGCAGTGGTTGCGCGCTTACGACGAGATCAACGCCTTCGAGCGCAGCCTCGCCGATGAGGGCACGATCATCGTCAAGCTCTGGCTTCACATCTCTGAGGAGGAGCAGCTGAAGCGCTTCGAACGGCGCGCCGCCGATCCGCTCAAGGCCTGGAAGCTGACCGACGACGACTGGGCCAACCGGGGCAAGCGAGCCGAGTACGAACAGGCGGTCGAGGACATGCTCGCCCGCACGGACGAGCCGCGCGCTCCCTGGCACACGATCGCGGCCGAGTCGAAGCGATATGCCCGGGTTGAGGTCGTCCGCACCGTGATCGGGGCGATCGAAGCCGGCATGCGGGTCTGGGGCCAAGAGCCACCCCCCACGCGCTAGCTTTATGCCGACGCACCACCCAAACCGCCAGGAGGCCGACCGCCGTGAGCCGATTCCGCATCTTCACCCTCTTTGCTGCGCTGATCGCGCTGGCGACAGCGTTCGCAGCCTGCGGTGGGGGCGGTAGCAATGATCCCCAGTCGGTAGTAAACGAAGCAACGCTGCAGGGGATCGAAAGCGGCAACGTCGACCTCTCGCTGGGGATCGACGTCAAGGGAAGCAAAGGCGGTCACCTGGATATCGGCCTTTCCGGGCCGTTCCAGGGCGAAAGCGAAGCCGAATATCCCGAACTCGACATGACGGCATCGGCGAAGGGCACGATCGGCGGCGAAAAAGTCAACTTCGAAGGCGGTCTCACCCTGCTCGGCAACAAGGCCTATGTCGGCTACAAAGGAACCGAGTACGAAGTCGACCCGACCACCTTCAACTTTGTTAGGTCGATCATCAAACGACGCAGCGGCGGCCAGAAACAGTCGACCGAACTCACCGCTTGCCAGGAAGCCGCCGCCGAACTGCAGATCTCAAACTTCGTCGAAAACCTCAAGGGCGAAGGCAGCGCCGACGTCGGCGGCACCAGCACGAACAAGGTCAGCGGCGACCTCGACGTCTCGGGCGCCGTCGAAGCGGCGGCAGAACTGAGCGAAGACCCGGCCTGCAGCGCACAGCTAAGCGCGGCAGGCTCGTCCCCCGCCAAGCTCGAAAAAGCGAAGGCCCAGATTGAAGAATCGCTCAAGGAAGCCCACATCGTCCTCTATGTCGGCGACGACCACATCGTACGCCGGGTCACTGCTCAAGCGACGGTCGAACCACCGAAGGGATCTGGCAGGGAAGGTGCGAAAAGCGCCGAAATCGACCTCGACCTGACGTTGACCGGTGTCAACGAAGAACAGACGATCTCCGCCCCAACGGGCTCTCAGCCGCTCAGCAACCTCTTCATCAAGCTGGGGGTGGACCCGATCGAACTACTCGGCTTGCTGCAGGGCTCGGGTGGCGGCTTGAGCGGGCCCGGCGGCCTCAGCGGCCTGATTGAAGGGCTTGCCGCGGGGGGCACCCAGTAGCCGCGTTCCTGCGCACACCATATGGCTGGCCGTACCTGCTCACGCCGCTGATCCCGCTGGCGGTGGTGTTGGATCTGGCGGGCGCCTCAGCCGGCCTCGTCTTTGCCACCTCGGCACTGGGAATCGTGCCCACGGCTGCCCTGATGGGTCGCGCCACCGAGGAGCTGGCGGCACGCTCGGGGCCCGGCGTGGGTGGCCTGCTCAACGTCACCTTTGGCAACGCGCCAGAGCTGATCATCGCCCTCTTTGCCCTTGGTCAGGGCCTGCACGAGGTGGTCAAGGCCTCGATCATTGGCTCGATTATCGGCAACATCTTGCTCGTACTCGGCGCCGCGATGCTGGCTGGAGGCCTGGGCCGCGAGAAACAGACCTTCAGCAAGACGAGTGCGAGCGTGCAGACCTCGATGCTGTTGCTTGCCGCCGCGGCGCTGCTGATGCCGGCGATCTTCGTCCTGGTTGAGGGCAAGGGCCTGCCCTTCCCAGGGACCGAGATCGTCGATTACGGCTCGACCGTCGAGCATCTCTCGCTGGCGGTGGCGCTGGTGTTGATGGTCACCTACGTGGCAGGCCTCTTCTTCTCACTCAAGACCCACCGTGACATCTTCAATCCCGAGTACGGCGACGAGGGGACCACGGGCTGGTCGACCCGGACCTCGGTACTGGCCCTGGCGGTCGCCGGGGTGTTGGTCGGTGTGATGTCGGAGGTGCTGGTCGGCTCGATCAGCGAGGCCTCGCATGCGGTCGGCCTCTCTGAGTTCTTCATCGGCGTGATCGTTGTCGCCATCGTTGGCAACGCGGCCGAGCACTGGGTCGCGGTCCTGGTCGCGATGAAAGACAAGATGGACCTCTCGGTCAACATCGCGATCGGCTCTAGCGCGCAGGTAGCTCTCTTCGTCGCCCCGATCCTCGTCCTCGCCTCCTTCTTCATCGGCCCCCACCCACTCGCCCTGGTCTTCAACGGCTTCGAGTTGGGGGCGGTCCTGATCGCGATCCTGATCGCCAACTACGTGACCCAGGACGGCGAGTCAACCTGGTTCGAGGGGGTCCAGCTGTTGGCGGTCTATCTGGTTTTCGGGATCGCCTTCTACTACGCCTGAAGCCTTTTAGCCGCTACACGACCAAAATGCTTCAACGAGCAGCGGCCAGCTCGGTGAGGGCGCCCAGCACGAGGTCATCGTGCGTTTTCGGCGAGACCTTGGGGAAGGCCTTGGCTACCTTGCCGTCGGGACCGATGATGAAGGTCGCCCGCTGCACGCCCATGTACTTCTTGCCGTACATCGACTTCTCGACCCAGGTGCCGTATAGCTCGGCCACCGCGTGGTCGGCGTCGGCAAGCAGGGTGAAGTCGAGGTCGAATTTGCCGGCGAACTTTTGCACCGCCTCGACCGTGTCGGGGGAGACGCCGAGCACGCGAGCTCCGGCCTTCTTGTATTCAGCGCGGCGGTCGCGGATGCCGCAAGCCTGGGTGGTGCAACCTGGGGTGTCAGCGCGGGGATAAAAGTAGAGGACGACTGTCTCGCCCTTGAGGCCGGCGAGACTGACTTCGTTGCCTTCCTGGTCCGGGAGGGTGAAGTCGGGTGCAGGGTCGCCGGCAGCGACCATCTACTGGGGGTCCTCGTCACTAGGTGGCTCGTCGCCACCCGGAGACTCCTCACCGCGAGGTAGATCCTCGCGGCCGGGGTCCTGGCCGTCCTCGCCTTCGTTGAGCTCGTCGTCACCCTGCTCAAGTGCAGTCTCGGATACCGAGCCGCCCGAGCCGGGGTGATAGCTGGTCTGGAAGCTCTCCAGCACTTGGTCGCGATGGTTTTCGTCAACCGGTACCTCGTCGGAGATGCGGACCCACTCGGCACCCTCGTAGGCCTCCATGTTGAAGACCTCCTGATCGAGCGAGGTCGAGTCATCGACGACGACCAGCACCTCGGTCTGTGGGTTGAAGTAAGTCCCTGGCTGCATCAGCAGGTCCTCGACTTGGTAGAGGTTCTCCTCGGCGGCGCCGGCCATCAGTCATCCAATCCTATGAAATTTGCGACCTGGCGCTTGGCCTCGGCCTCGACGTCAAGCGGAGCTTCCCCGCGGCGCTCGCGCCGGTATGACTTTGCCCGCAGCATCTGGCGCACCTCGGTTTCACGGGTGGCCATGCTCACCGGCGAGGGCGCAGGCCTGACCGATCGCGGCGGAAGGTCGGGGTCGATCGCGTACGGCCCCCTTCCGATGTCCTGCCAGGCCTTCCCCGAGCGGGCGAAGGCGATGGCTGCGACGGGCAGGATGGAGAGCGTGATCGCGACCAGCACGTAGCCGCTTTGCAGATAGGTCAATGCCAGTAGGCAGACCATGTCCCAAGGGTAGGGGTCTCGCATTCCCGTCGCCATCCGGTACCCTTGGCCCTGGTTGACTGACCAGTCAATCGGTGGTCGTCGCCTCGCGGCGAGGCCGCACGTAACGGCTTACGCACGGACGAAAAAGGAGCTTCGACCAGTGGTTGACTTCACCCTCACCGACGAGCAGAAGGATCTGCGCGAGCTCGCGCACAACTTTGCGGAGAAAGAGATCCGCAAAGTGGCCTGGGAGTTCGACAAGGACGGCACCTGGCCCCAGGACATCATCGAGAAGGCCTGGGAGGTTGGGTTGATGAACACCCACATCCCCGAGGCTTATGGCGGTCCTGGCCTCGACTACCTCTCCGGTTGCCTGATCGAGGAGGAGATGGGCTGGGGGTGCTCGGGCATCGGCACCAGCCTGATGGCCAACGGCCTTGCCTCCGCGCCGATCACCCTCGGCGGCTCTGAGGAGACGAAGAAAAAATACCTCGGGATGCTCGCCGAATCGCCGAAGCTGGCTTCGTTCTGTCTAACCGAGCCCGACGCCGGCTCCGACGTCTCGGGGATGAAAACCAAGGCAGTGAAGAAGGGCGACAAGTACGTCATCAGCGGCTCCAAGTGCTTCATCACCAACGGCACCTACGCCGACTACTTCACGGTCTACGCTAAGACCGATCCCGAGGGCGGGCACCGTGGGATCAGCGCCTTCGTCGTCGACGCCGACCTCCCCGGGGTCTCGGTCGACAAGAAGGAGGACAAGATGGGCCAGCGGGCTTCCAACACCGCGACCATCTCCTTCGACGAAGTCGAGATTCCGGCTGAGAACCTGCTCGGCGAGGAGAACAAGGGCTTCAAGCTGGCGATGATGACCCTCGACCGCACCCGTCCCGGTGTCTCGGCGATGGCGGTCGGCATCGGCCGCGCTGCGCTCGAGTACGCCACGGACTACTCCAAGGAAAGGGTTCAGTTCGGCGTGCCGATCGCGATGCACCAGGCGATCCAGTTCATGATCGCCGACATGGCGACCAAGGTCGAGGCCGGGCGCCTGCTGGTCTGGAACTCCGCGGTCCTGCTCGACCAGGGCGTCCGCAACAGCAAGGTCTCCTCGATGGCAAAGCGCTTCGCCGCTGACTCGGCGATGGAGATCACCGTCGACGCCGTGCAGGTCTACGGCGGCTACGGCTTCATCAAGGAGTACCCGGTCGAGAAGCTGATGCGCGACGCCAAGATCATGCAGCTCTATGAGGGCACCAGCCAGATTCAGCGCCTGGTCATCGCCAAAGAAGTGCTGCTGCCGCGCAGCGTGGACGAGCCCACGCCCGAGGCTGAAGCAAAGGCCAAGGCCTCCGAGAGCAGCCAGTCCGAGCAGGCGGCCGCGACGGTCTAGCGCTTTCACCGCCGACGGGCCGAAATCCGGAGCCTGGCTCCGGATTTCGGCCCGTCGGCGGGTGGGTTCAGGCGCGTTGGGTGGTGCGGGCGGCCTTTTGGCGCCGCAGCTTGTCCAGCTCTACCTTGCGCAGGCGAACCGACTCGGGAGTTACTTCTACGCACTCGTCCTCGCGCAGGAACTCGACCGCGGCTTCGAGGGAGAGGCGGGTCGGAGGGGCCATACGCTCGAGCACGTCGGCGCTGGCGGCGCGCATGTTGGTCTGCTGCTTCTCCTTGATCGCGTTGACGTCCATGTCCTCAGCGCGGGCGTTCTCGCCGATGATCATCCCCTCGTAGACCTCCTCGCCGGGACCGATGAAGAGTGTGCCACGGTCCTGTAGCCCGATTAGGGCGTAGCCCGCGGATTTGCCGCGGCGGTCGGCAACGATCGAGCCGGTGGGGCGGAGGCGCAGCTCGCCCGCCCAGCGCTCCCAGTTCTCGAAGACGTGGTGCATCACTCCGGTGCCGCGGGTCTCGGTAAGGAACTCGGTGCGGAAGCCGATCAGCCCGCGCGCCGGTACCAGGTATTCCATCCGCACCCAGCCGGTGTCGTGGTTGGCCATCTGCTCGAGGCGGCCCTTGCGTCCCGCCAGCAGTTGGGTGATCGTGCCGACGTGCTCCTCGGGGGCGTCGATCGAGAGCCGCTCGACCGGCTCATGCAGCTTGCCGTCGATTTCTTGAGTGAGCACACGGGGTTGGCCGGCGGTCAGCTCGAAGCCCTCGCGGCGCATCAACTCGAGCAAGATCACGAGCTGTAGCTCCCCGCGGCCTTGCACCTCCCAGGCATCGGGGCGCTCGGTGTCGCGGACTCGGATCGAGACGTTGCCGACCAACTCGGCGTCGAGGCGGTCGCGAACCTGGCGGGCGGTGAGCTTGCTGCCCTCGGTGCCGGCCAGGGGGGAGGTGTTGATTCCGAGCACGATTGAGAGCGAGGGCTCATCGACGGTGATCACAGGCAGTGGCCGCGGGTCCTCGGGATCGGCCAGCGTCTCGCCGATCGTCACCTCTTCCATCCCAGCGACTGCGATGATCTCTCCCGGCCCTGCCTCCCCGGCGGGTACTCGGTCCAGCGCCTCGGTGATGTAGAGCTCGGTCACCGTCGCCCGCTCAACCCGGCCGTCGGCCCGGCACCAGGCAATCTGCTGGCCTGAGCGGATCGTCCCGTTGTGGACGCGGCAGAGCGCCAGGCGGCCGACGTAGGGAGAGGCGTCGAGGTTGGTCACATGCGCTTGAAGGGGGTGGTTGGGATCGTGTTCGGGTGCCGGGATCTTCTCCAGCATCAGTTCCATCAGAGGTGCGAGGTCGGTGCCCTCGGCACCCTCCTCCAGCGAGGCCCAGCCGGCCTTGGCATTGGTGTAGACGATCGGGAAGTCAATCTGCTCGGAGTCCGCGTCGAGGTCGATGAAGAGCTCATAGACCTCATCGACGACCTCGGCGATGCGGGCGTCGGGGCGGTCGACCTTGTTGATGACGAGGATCACTGGCAGCTTTGCCTCCAGCGCCTTGCGCAGCACGAAGCGGGTCTGCGGCAGCGGACCCTCGGAGGCATCGACCAGGAGCAGAACACCGTCGACCATGGTCAGGCCGCGCTCGACCTCGCCACCGAAGTCGGCGTGGCCGGGGGTGTCGACGATGTTGAGCTTCACCCCGTCGTAGTGGACGGCGGTGTTCTTGGCGAGGATCGTGATCCCCTTCTCGCGCTCGAGGTCCATCGAGTCCATCACTCGCTCGGCCACGTCCTGGCCCTTGCGGAAGGCCCCGGACTGCCAGAGCATCGCGTCGACCAGCGTCGTCTTGCCGTGGTCGACATGGGCCACGATTGCGATATTTCGAAGGTCTTCTCGTCTGGTCATCGGCTTTTCGGCGCTGACTTCGCCTTTAGTGGTGCATATGGACTACAAAAGGCGAAGTCAGCGGCTGGGAAGGATAGGGGGCGCAAAGAAGAGGCCCGCCGGAGGCGGGCCTCGTACTGCTTAAGTGCGGTGCGCGACTACGAGGTCTGCTGGACGCTCGCCGCGGCCGGGCCCTTGGGCCCTTCCTCGGACTCGTAGCTCACCTTGGCGCCCTCCGTGAGGGACTTGAAACCCTCGCCGAGGATCGCGCTGTGATGCACGAAGACGTCCTTAGAGCCGTCGTCGGGTGTAATGAACCCGTAGCCCTTGTCGTCGCTAAACCACTTGACTGTTCCAGTGGGCATATTGCCTCCACTTGATGTGCTGCGAACGCGGAGGCTTCGGTAAAGCAACGACGCGAGCGCTAGACACGACTTTGCCGGATATCAATCCGACCTAACGACGGGGACCGTAGCAGGCAATCGGCGTCCACGCATCGTTCCGAGGCGACCGATTGCCAGCGGCGGCAGCCATGTTTGAGGATTCGTTGGTTCGAGCCGATACCGTGACCGGGATGGCCAAAGGACAAGGATTGCGTACACCAGCGGCCCGACTTGCCTGCTGGGCAGTTGCCGGAGCGCTGCTCGCCATGCCGGCTTCGGTGGCGGCGGTAGCGGGACCACCCAGTGACCTCTCTCCCCGGCTCGCGGAATTGGCGACACCATCGGTTCGTTCGAGTTCACATGCGGCCCAAGCAGCGAAGCTAGGACTTGCCTCGGAGGGCCCTGGCAGTCTGATGCGCAAGGGAAACAGGGTCCTGGTTTACGTGCGCTTCGACCACGGCGCCGCTGCGGGCGTCGACGCATTGCGAGCCGCGGGTGCCGAGATCACCAGTGCCAGCCGGCGCTACCAAACAGTCACCGTCGCGGTCAAGCCGGCGGATCTGACGGGCGTCGCCGCGATCCCCCACGTTGCTGGAGTCACTGAGGCCCTGGCACCAGTTGCCGCTGCGTCTACCTGTCCCGCCGGTACCGTCGTCTCGGAGGGCGTGGAACAGCTGAACGCGGGGGAAGATCCCGGAGAAGCCCGCGACGAATTCTCCGTCGATGGTGCAGGCGTCACCGTTGGCATCCTCTCTGACTCCTTCAACCAGGCGACGGCAGCGGCCGACGGCAGCGGGCCGATTGAAACTACCGCGACCGACGACGCCAAAAGCGGCGACCTTCCGGGAGCGGGCAACACGTGCGCCGGAGAGGGAACCCCAGTCTCCGTCCTCGAAGCGGCTAAACCCGAACTCGGGGAAGAACCGGCGGATGAGGGTAGGGCCATGGCGCAGATCGTCCATGACCTCGCACCTGGGGCCAACCTCGATTTCGCCTCCGCCTTCAACGGCGAAACCTCCTTTGCGAAAAACATCGAAAAACTTGCTACGGCCGGCGCCAAGGTGATCGCCGACGATGTCTTCTACTTTGAAGAGCCGTTCTTCCAGGACGGCCCGGTGGCGGTCGCGGTAAACAAAGTCGTCAGCGGAGGAGCGACCTACCTTTCCGCGGCTGGCAACGACAACCTCTTCGACTCCGAAGGGCACGAAATCGCCTCCTGGGAAGCGCAGAAATACAGGGACTCGGGGGCCTGTCCGGCCGAAGTGAAAGCAATTTCAGGGGCGAACACGACTCATTGCCTCGACTTCAATCCCGGCTCCCAAACTGACCGAACGTTCGGGATCAAAGTCGCGCCGGGCGGGGTCCTCACGGTCGACCTGCAATGGGACGAACCTTGGGACGGAGTCGAAACTGACCTCGACGCCTATCTGCTCAACGCCAACGGTCAGTTGATCGCGGCTTCCGGTGAAGACAACATCGGCAACAGCCAGAAGCCGCTCGAGGTCGTCCAGTGGGAAAACGAAAGCAGTTCCCAGCGGACCGTGCAGCTTGTGATCAACCGCTTTTCGGGTAGCGGTGCGCGCCTCAAGTTTGGCCTGCTGGAGAACGGTTCCGGCGTCGCGGGCACCGAGTATCCGCGGTCCACCGGTGAAGACGTCGTGGGCCCGACGATCTTCGGCCACAGCGGCACCGCGAAGGCGATCTCGGTGGGCGCAGTGCCGTTCGACGACTCGAATGAACCCGAGAGGTACTCCTCGCGGGGGCCGGTGAGGCACGACTTCGGGCCAGTCGTTGGGACCAAAGCCGCCGCGCCTCTCGGGTCTGCCGAAATCGTCGCCAAGCCCGATGTCGTGGCGACGGACTGTGGCCAGACGACGTTCTTCGCGAGTTTTGCGGAAGGGGGATGGCACTTCTGCGGCACCTCGGCCGCCGCGCCGCATGCCGCCGGCGTGGTGGCGTTGATGCTGAACGACAAACCGGGGACAACGCCGGACGAAATCCGGACGGCGCTTCAGGACGGGGCCGAGGCTGTCGGCACATTCGGCTCCTGTGCCGTCGGTGCCGGCCTGGTCGAAGCCCTGGGGGCGATCGGAGAGCTGCCCAGCCCACCCCTGTTCACGCCCTCGGAAAAATGCACGACCCCGAAATCCGAAGGGTCCGCGGAAGAAGCGCAAGCCCCAGGCAATTGGGGGTTGGAAACACCGCCGGCCTCGCCCCCTGTGACGCAGACGCCAGAACCGGAACCGAGCAAACCGAGCCTTACCGCGCCGCGCACATTCATCCGCTTGCACCCCTCCAAGCTAATCCGCACTCATGGGCGGACCGTTCGCGTGGTCTTCGGCTTCGGTTCAGACGAGGCCGGCATCACATTTTCCTGTCGGATCGACGGCGGCCTCTTCCGTCCCTGTCCGCAAAGGCTGGTACGCCGATTCGGCGTCGGTCTGCACACTCTGCGCGTGGTTGCCAGCGACTCGAGCGGTAACGGGGATCGCACCCCTGCCGTCTACCGCTTCCGCGTCAAGCGGATTTCCTAAGCCCGGAACTCATAGGGCCGTCCCGGAGGCGCCGCGGCGAGCGATCCGGTGTCCGAAAAAGAGCAGCCCGAGCAGCGCCACGGCGGTGCCGATGACCAGTGGGTCAGTGAGGCTGAGCCCTTCCAGCCTGGTGCCGAAATAGACCGAGATTGCCGTGATCGGCAGGTAGCCGACCACGGTCGTCCAGGCGAAGCGCCAGGTCGGCACGCGGGCTGCCCCGGCGGCGTAGCAGACGAGGCTGAAGGGGACGATCGGGATTAGGCGTACGGCGAGCAGAAGAGTAACGCCGCCGCGCTCGATCATTGCCTCGGTGCGTTCGAAGCGCTCGGTGCCGAACCAGCGATCAAGCAGCGGACGCGCCACGGAGCGACCGATCGCGAAGCAGAGGAGCCCGGAGAGCAGCCACCCGACCATCACCAGGACAAGCGCCGGGAAGAAGCCGTAGGCGAACCCGGCCGCCGCGTCGACGATCTCGGCTGGGTAGAAGACGACGGCGTGAATCAGTGCCAGGGCGAGGATCAGCAGCGGTCCCGCGATCCCGAGGCTGTTGAGCTGTCGACGCACCTCGGTGGTATCGCCGTGGACCGCCGCGACCGCGGCATCGTGCAGCGCCGGCACAGCGAAGATCAGACCCGCAAGCAGTGCGATCCCGGCCAGGGTGGTCCCGACGGCGATAAGGGATGGCCTTGGCTTCTCCACAGGAGTCAGTATCGCCACCGCCCGAAGGCGCCGCCGCCTGCCGCTACTGGTTCTGTGCCGACTCTTGGGCGCTACCCGCGCAGGCGCTCGGCGAGGCCCGAGTAGCGGCGGCCGCTGTCGTCGCGGCGCACCGCTCCCTCCATGGCAATGCGGTCGCCCACCACGATGCAGGCCCGGCGCGCCCGGGTTATCGCTGTGTAGAGCAGGGGGCGGGTAAGCATCCCGGCGTTAGAGCTGTGGCAGACGGCAACCACGACCGGCACTTCGCAGCCCTGCGACTTGTGGACCGAGATTGCGTATGCGAGGCGCAGCGTGCCGGTTTCCTGGAAGGGAACGGTCAGCATCCGGTCGTCGTCGGTGAGCAGGGTGACCGTCTCCTGCTCACGGTCGACACCGTCGAGGAAGACGATCGAGCCGTTCATCAGGCCCAACTCGTGCGAGTTGCGAGTCTGGATCAGGCGGTCCCCAAGCCGGAAGCGCTCGTCCACCTGCTCGCCGTCGGGGTTGAGGCGCGCCCGCAGCTGCTCGTTGAGGGCGTTGATCCCGACCGGGCCTTTGTAGACGGGCGCCAGCACTTGGATGTCGCGGATCGGGTCGACGCCGAAGTGGCCGGGTGCCCGCTCGGCGACCATTTCCACCACCGCGTCCCGGAGCTGCGCCGGGTTGCGCCGCTCAAGGAAGACGAAGTCATGTTCCTGATCTCCCTCGGGCTTCAGGTGCGGCGCGCGCCCCTGGTTGATCTCGTGCGCGGCGGTGGTGATCATCGACTCAGCCGCCTGGCGGAAGATCTCCGTCAGCCGCACCACCGGCGCCCGCTCGGACGCGATCAGGTCCTCGAACGGCTTGCCGGCGCCGATCGGCGGCAGCTGGTCCGCGTCGCCGACGAAGACGACGTGGGTCGACTCGGCGAGGCCGCCGAGCAGCATCTCGATCAGGCGTAGGTTGAGCATCGAGGACTCATCGACGACGACGAGGTCCACCGGCAGCGGGCGGCCGGGCTTGAAGTCCGGTTCCTTACCCGGTGCCCAGCCGAGCATGCGGTGGATCGTTTCTGCCTCGTGCCCCGTGGTTTCCTGCAGGCGGCGCGCGGCCCGCCCGGTCGGCGCGCAGAGGGCGAAGTTGACCTTCGCCTCCTCGGCCTCCTCGACGATCGCCTTCGTGCTGGCCGTCTTGCCCACCCCGGGACCGCCAGTCAACACCGAGACCCGCGCCTTAAAGGCGCCGTGCACGGCTGCCCACTGCTCGTCGGTCAGCCGGCGTCCCTCGGCGTCTTCGGGCGGCTCCTCGGCAGGCTCGTGCTTGAGTTGCGGCGGCGCGGCCAGGCGGGCCGCCAGCGTCCGTGCCACGGCCAGCTCGCACTCGTGCGTGTGCCTGCGGTAAGCGCGCCCCTCGTCAAGCAGCAGCCCGTCGGCGGCGACGAGGACGTCGGGATCGGGTTGCAGCCCCAGCAGCTTGCCGACCTGGCGGGTGAGCTCGTCCACGGGCAGGTAGGTGTGTCCCCTCTGTTCGACCTCGGCGAGGACGTAGACCGCCGCGGCCTGGGCGCGGCGGTCGGACTCGGGGGGCACGCCCCCGGCCAGGGCGATCCGGTCGGCGCGGAGGAAACCGACGCCATCGACCTCGGTCAGCCGGTAGGGGTCCTCGTGCAGGACCCCCAGCGCCTCCTCGCCGAAGTGAGCGTGGATCGGGCTCGCCAAGTGGGCCAGCCCGTGCGGGGCCAGCTGGACGTGGAGGTCGCGGATCGCGCGCGACTCGTTCCAGGCCTCGGCTGCTTCCGCCGCCTGGTCGTCGCTGACGCCGGACAGCGAGGCGAAGGCACGGTGAGGGTCCTCGGCGATCGCCTGCAGTACGCCCTCCCCGTGCAGGTCGGCGAGGCGCTCGGCGCGGGCCTGGCCGATGTTGCGCAGCGAGGTGAGGTAGCGGATGTGGCCCTCGCGGTCGGTCGGGTCCAGCGGCCGGGCGCTTCGCACTTGCAGCTGGCGCCCGAAGCGCTTGTGGTTGGTCCACTCTCCGCTGACCTCGGCGCGTTCGCCCGCCGCGAGATGCGCGACGGGCCCGACCAAGACCATCTTCTCTCCTGAGCGGGTGTCCTCGGCTCGCAGCACCGCGTAGCTGCGATCCTCGGCGCACCAGGTGACCGACAGCACTTCGACCGTGCCCAGGTGCCCGGTCGCATCCGCGTCGAAGAGGGTCGCCGTCTCGTCCACACGACAAAGCTAGCCTGCCCTCAAGATGGGCAGCCGAGAGGAAACGTACGGACTCTGTGGCAGCTGCGTGCACCAGCAGCTCGTGCCGAACACGCGAGGGTCGGTCTTCTCGCTCTGCCTGCGTTCGCGTGAGGACTCGCGCTTTCCGCGCTACCCGAGGATCCCCGTCACCGTCTGCCCCGGCCACGAGCCGCGTGACCGGGGCGGGGGAGGCAAGCCTTCGCCTCGGAGCTCTTCCTAGCTCGCAGCCATCGGGTCGGGCTCGCCGAGCTTGGTGATGTCGGGTGCGTCGTAGGATTCGCCTACCTTGCCGCCGATGACGAGGATGCGGATGCCGTCAGCGCCGGGATAGACCTTGCGCATTACACCGGGGCCGATGCGGGCGACGTGGTCGGCGTCGAGTGGGAATCGCTCGCCAGCGATGTCGAGCTCTCCGCTGCCCTGCAGGGTGAGGTAGACCTCCTCCTGGCCGTCCTGCTCATGGTCGTGTTCGGGGTAGTTCTCGAAGTTGGGCGGCATGTCGATGATCTGCATGCCGAACGATTCGACGCCGAGCTCGGCCCTGGCGCGCTTGAAGGCGCCACCGTAGATGGCCTCCATCTCGTCAATTTTCTTCACCGCGAACCCGCTCATATCTCCTCCTGAAGTTCCGTTTGGTCCCGTCCCGGGACTGGGTGGCGCGATCCTAGTCGATTTGCACGAACGTTCGTGCTTTTCTGTACGCTGACCCAGGTGAGCGCCGTCGCTCAGACACGAGCTGGGGAGGTCGTCGCAACCAGCAAGGGTGCCGAGACCCGTGCCGCGATCCTCGATCGCGCCGTCGATATCGCCTCCGCCGAGGGTCTGGAGGGCCTGACGATCGGACGGCTCGCCGCCGAGCTGGAGATGAGCAAGAGCGGCCTCTTCGCCCACTTTGGCTCTAAGCAAGAGCTTCAGCTTGCGGCCGTAGAGGCCGCGGCAAACCGCTTCCGCGGAGCGGTGATCGAACCAGCTTTGGGTTCCCTGGACGGAGCTCCACGTCTGCGGGCCATGGCCGACAGTTACCTTGCGTATCTCGATGGTGGCGCCTACTCGGGAGGATGCTTCTGGGCCGCGACTTCAACCGAGTACGACGATCGACCAGGCCCCGTGCGCGATGCGATCGCCGCCGCACTCGACGGGTGGCTCAGTGAGTTGGAGAGACAGGCCCGTGTCGCCGGCGCCTCCGAACCCGGCCGCCTGGCCTTTGAGCTGTATGCCGTCGTCATGGGTGCCAATTCCCGCTTTCGGCTCACCGGCGAGCGGCGAGCGTTCGAGTATGCCCGGGTCATCGTCGATCGCCTGCTCGCGGAGCTGCCTGGATGAGTGACAGTGGAGCCGTAGGCAACGCGGCGGCTGCCGATTTCGCCCGGCGCTTCGCCGAGTATTGGCAGGCGCCGAGGCCGGAGACGCTCGACACGGTGCTGGCGCAGCGGGTGCGCATGGTGGCGCCGATGACCCCCGAGACCAACACGCTCGAGGAGGGGCGGCGAGTATTCGCGGAACTGTTTGAGTTGATCGAGGACCTCACCGCTGAGGTGCACCGCTGGGGTGCTACGGCCGACGGCGTTCTGATTGAGTTCACGCTCAGCGGTACAGCGGGCGGTAAGCCGATCTCCTGGGACGTGGTCGACCGTTTCGTCCTCCGCGAGGACGGCCTCGCGACCGAACGCGTCACCTACTTTGACTCAGTCCCGATTCTTCTCGCCGCGTCCCGCCGTCCGCGAACCTGGCCAGCGTTTTTGCGAAGTCGAATTCGCCAGCTGCGCCGCTGACCTCAGCGGCTGGAGATCAATCGAGCAGGCCAACCTGGCGCAGGATCGAGACGGAGTCCGAGTAGACGTCCTTGCGCTTGATCAGGCCGTCCTCGAACGGGATCACGTCGATGCCGTCCCAGCTGACGGTGCGCCCCGTCGGCGGTGCCTCGAGATCGCCGCGCCGCATCGTCTGAGTGTGGGTGCCGGTCGCCGTCCACTCCTGAGTGACTACGCCCTCGCGTACGTAGAGGCGCCGGGTCTCGAACCTCATGTCGGGCCAGGCCTCGAAGATCTTGGCGATGTGCCCGCGCACCTCCTCGCCTTGCGCCGACTCGCCTGCCGTGTGGTTGGCGAAGACCATGTCGGGAGCGTGCATGGCGACGATCGCGTCGAGGTCCTGCGAGTTCCAGGCCTCGTTGTAGCGCCCGATCGCGTCGGTCAGCGCCTCGATGCCATTGCGCTCGTCCATGTAGAGGACTGTAGCCCGAGATCGACTCGTATGTAAGAGGGCACATTGTGCGCGCCACACGCGCGTGGGAGCGGCCTAGTCTGCGGCGCACGATGACTTCCTTCGAAGTTGACATCAGATGACAACGCTTCTAACATCACGCATCATGCCCCGCACGACGTTTGATCTCGACGCGACGGTCCTGGCCGACCTGCGTAGCCGTGCGGCGGCGGAAGGCAAGAGCATGGGGCAGGTCGCCTCCGAGTTGCTGGCGGGTGGCCTTGGTGCAGAAACACCCACCGAGCCCCGGCCACTTAACTGGGCAAGGAAGGACATGGGTCCTTTCAAGATCGACCTCGAGGACAAGGAGGCTGTCTGGAACCTCATCGACAGGGAGGAAATCGAAAGGGGCGCCGGGTGAGCGCTGCGATCGACACCAACATCCTGCTCTACGCCGCGAACTCAAGCAGCGAGGCCTATGAGACGTCGTATGCCTTGGTTGAGCGCCTGGCGCGTGGTCCCGAGCTCCTCTACGTGTTCTGGCCTGTGGCGATGGGATTTCTGCGGCTCTCTGCCAATCCCGCCGTCACCGACGATCCCCTTTCCCCGTCCGAAGCGCTTTCCTCGCTGGGCGATCTGATCGAACGCGATCACGTTCGCACTCCAGGCGAGGCACCGAACTTCCTCGCTGTCTACCGAGAAACTGCTGCGGCTGCCACCCGGGGAAAGGATGTCACCGACGCCCATATCGCCACTTTGATGCGTCAGCACGGCGTCAGCACGATCTACACACGCGACCGTGACTTCCGTCGTTTCGACGGGATCAGGGTCGAGGACCCGCTCTCTTCTTAGTGGCCCGAGTGCCCAAGGGCGATCGTCCAGGTCGAGATCCGCCTCCGAGGAGCGAGCGCCAGGCTTCCTGACCGGCAGGAGAGCGTCGCTAGGGTTGGCGTCACCGGAAACGAAGGTCGAGGAGGCAGGAGTGGACATTGCGATCGGATTGCCAAATGCCGTGCCGGGGACGACGGGCGAGCAGCTGGTCGAGTGGTCGCGCCGGGCCGAGGCGCGGGGGTTCTCGAGCCTGGGGACGATCGACCGCATCGCCTATGAGAACTACGAGCCACTGACCGCGCTTGCCGCGGCGGCCGCGGTCACCGCACGGATCGGTCTCTGTACATCGGTCCTGCTCGGGCCACTGCGCACCAACGCCACCGAGCTAGCCAAGCAGGCGCTCAGCGTGCACGCGCTCTCCGGCGGTCGTTTCACGCTCGGTATCGGCCTTGGTGGTCGCGATGACGACTACGAGATCAGCGGGATCGAGACGCGCGGCCGCGGTCGCCGTCTTGACGCGATGCTGGAGCGGATCGAGGAGGTCTGGTCCGGCGGGCAGGTCGGTCCGTCGCTCGAGGGTTCACCCGGCCTCGTGGTCGGAGGTCACGCCGACGCCTCCTTTGCTCGCGCCGCGCGCTTCGGTGATGGCTGGATCGCCGCCGGCACGGGGGCCGATCAGTTTGCCGAGGGCGCCGTTAAGGCGAGAGCCGCGTGGTCGGATGCCGGCCGGGAAGGGGAGCCCCGCACGATGGCGCTCGCCTACTTCTCGCTGGGCGAGCGCGCCGAAGAGGACGCGAGTGCCTACCTCACCGATTACTACGCCTGGCTCGGCGAGGACATTGCGAACTTCATCGTGGCCGGCGCCGCCAAGGACGCCGAGTCGGTGCAGCAACAGATGGCGGCCTACGAAGCGGCCGGCTGCGACGAGCTGATCTTCTTCCCATCCTCCGGCGATGCGGTCCAGGTGGATCTGCTCGCCGACGCCGCCGGGCTCTGATTGGCTAGACCTGCCGATGGCCGACGATCTGCCGATCCTTCTTTTCGCCTCGCCGGCAGAGTTGGAGGCATGGTTGGACAACAACCACGCCGATGCGCAGGGGGCCTGGCTGAAGATCGCCAAGAAGGGCTCGGGCGTCGAGAGTGTCACCTACGCTGAGGCGCTGGAGTTGGCGCTCTGCTTTGGCTGGATCGACAGCCAGAAGCGCAGCTTCGATGAGAGGTACTTCCTGCAGCGGTTCACGCCCCGGCGCCCGCGCGGAAAGTGGTCGCAGATCAACCGCGAGAAGGCCGAGGGGCTGATCGCGGCCGGGGCGATGCGGCCCGCAGGGCTGGCCGAGGTGGACGCGGCGAAAGCCGACGGGCGATGGGAGGCTGCCTATGCCGGCCAGCGCACAGCCGAGGTTCCCGCGGACCTGCAGCGAGAACTGGACAGCAACAAGGCTGCAGGAGCGTTCTTCGCCGCGCTCGATAGCGCCAACCGCTACGCGATTACCTACCGGTTGGAGGAGGCGAAGAAGCCTGAGACTCGGGAGCGAAGGCTGCGAAAGTTCGTCGGCATGCTGGAACGAGGCGAGAAGCTCCACGGCTGAGGTTGCAGTCGCTCAGAGACGTCGTAGTCCTGAGCCCGGGTCTCAGCCCGGCTATTTCGCGAAGGCCGGACGAGCCGCCTGCAGGCCTACTCCTGCCCGCTCGAAGTAGCCGTAGGTCCCTTCATCGAGCAGCTCTCGCGCGGCTTCGACCGCGGCACCGAGGGCCGCATAGGCAAAGGCGCCGCCAACCGAGATGCGGCGGACTCCGGCAGAGGCCAGTTCGGAAACGGAGGGCGCGCCGGGACGGCCAAGGACGTTGACCGGTAGATCGACGGAGGAGACGAGCTGGCGGATGTCATCGAGGCTGACCAGGCCGGGTGCGTAGAGGACGTCGGCGCCGGCCTCCTGGTAGGCCTGCAGACGGGCGATCGTGTCAGCGAGGTCGGTGACGCCGTACAAGTGATTCTCTGCCCGCGCCGTGAGGACGAGTCGCGATGGGCCCCCGTGTGCGACCTCGGCCGCCGCGGCCACCCGTTCGGCAGCAAGGTCGATGTCGTAGATCGGGGCGTCTTCGCGCCTGCTGTAGTCCTCGATCGATGCTCCTGCCAGGCCGGCATCGAGGGCAAGCCGGATCGTTTCGGCTACCCCGTCTGGATCGTCGGCGAAGCCGTTCTCGAGATCGGCGGAGACCGGTAGCTCGGTCGCCTCGACGATCGCGGTGGCGCTCGCGATCGCCTCCTCCACGCTCATCGACCCGTCCAGCCGCCCCAGGGTCGCCGCGGAGCCTCCGCTTGTCGTCGCAAGTGCCTGGAAGCCGAGTGAGGCGAGCAGCTTTGCCGAGCCCGGATCCCACGGATTCGGTAGCAGCAGTGGCTCCTTGCCATTGTGCAGGGCCAGAAACCTTTCGGCACGATCGACTTGCCCGCTCATCCGGATCTCGAATCTACCCGTTCCGGACAGCCAACCAACCCGGCCGTACACTCGCTCCATGGACCGCGAACTTCTCGCCCGAACTCTTGCCGATGCCAATGAGCCCGACTACCGTGCCTCCCAGGTCTGGGAGTGGGTGGCGCGCGGGGCCCGCTCCTATGAGGAGATGACGAACCTGCCGGGGGCGCTGCGTGAGCGCCTCGCCGCTGCGGTGCCGCTCTCGACGCTCACGCTTGAGGCAGAGGCGAAGTCCGACGACGGCACGGTGAAGGCCCTATTCCACACAGCCGACGGGCGCCCGATCGAGGCGGTGCTGATGCGCTACCGCGACGGGCGCCGCTCGGTCTGCCTCTCTTCTCAATCCGGCTGCCCCCTGACCTGCTCCTTCTGCGCCACCGGTCAGATGAAGTTCGGCCGCAACCTCAGCGCCGATGAGATCCTCGACCAGGCCTTGCACTTTCGTCGCACTGAAGCGATCGACCACGTCGTCTTCATGGGGATGGGGGAGCCGACGATGAACCTCGACGCGGTGCTCGGCGCTTGTGAACAGCTGCCGGAGATCGGAGTCACCCACCGCCGTACGGCGATCTCCACCGTCGGCTGGGTGCCCGGCATCAACCGCCTCGCCGAGTGCGAGATGCCCGTCAGCCTTGCTCTCTCGCTGCACGCCCCCAACGACGGTCTGCGCTCGCAGTTGATGCCGGTCAACGACCGCTACCCATTGGCCGAGGTGCTGGCCGCCTGCGAGCGCTACCGGGCCCGTCGCCGCCGCAAGGTCTTCGTTGAGTACGTGATGCTCGCCGGCGTCAACGATCGCCCCGAGCATGCCCGCCAGCTCGCCGAGCTACTCGACCCCCGCGCATACAAGGTCAACCTGATCCCCTACAACCCGACCGGCGCCTACGACGGCTCTCCGCCCGAGCAGATCGAGGCGTTTCGGGCGATTCTCGCCGAGCACCGCCTCACCGCCACCGTCCGCCTCACCCGCGGCCGCGACATCGCCGCCGCCTGCGGCCAGCTCGCCGCCAACGCCTAGCCGGTACCGCGAACTGCATCAACTTATCTATCTGCCGGATAGATAAGTTGATGTAGTTCGGTCGTTTGGCCGGTTAGCCAACTAGGATTGGGCTCGGTGTCCGTCGAGAGTCCCGTAAAGCCGTCTGAGCGCATCGAGCCGCCGCGGCAGTTGAGCGCCAACCCGGTTCGCCGCGTCGCCGAAGACGTGCGTGCCGAGTTCAGCGTGCGGCGTCGTGGTGTTTACCCGCCGGGGCCGAAGAACTTCGACTTCGGTCGCACCCTGCAGGCGGCGCGGGACCCACTGCCGCTGTTGCTCTCCCTCTACGAGGAGTACGGACCGATCTTCAGCGCCCGGCTCCTCCACCACCCAGTGATCTTCATGCTCGGTCCCGAGGCCAACCAGTTCATCACCGTCGCCCACCCTGAGAACTTCCACTGGCGGGAGTCGAGCTTCGGCGACCTGATCCCGCTGCTTGGCGACGGTTTGTTGACGATCGACGATGCCTACCACGACCGGGCGCGGGAGATCATGATGCCGGCCTTCCACCGCGAGCAGGTCTCAGCCGCAGTCGAGGCGATGACCGCCGAGGCGACCCCCGCGATCGAGGGCCTGCGCCCTGGCCAGGTCGTCGATATCTACGAGTGGATGCGGGGGTTGGCTATGCGGATCGCGATGCGGGCACTGCTTGGCCTTGATCCCGATGAGGCGGGCAAGGGTGCCGCCGCCGCGGAGCATTTCGAGCGGGCGCTCGGCTTCTACGGCACCGATTTCCACCTACGTCTGCTGCGTGGCCCCGGCTCGCCCTGGTCGAAGATGGTCCGCTCGCGCGCCGTCCTCGACGAGATCGTCTATGACGAGATCGCTCGCCGCCGGGCTAACCCCGACGAGGCTCGTCGCGACATCCTCAGCCTTCTGCTCGACGTCCGCGACGAGGCCGGCGAGGGCTTCTCCGCCAAGGAGGTGCGCGATCAGGTGATGACCCTGATGTTCGCCGGTCACGACACCTCGACCTCGACCCTCACCTTCATGATGCACGAGCTGGCGCGTCACCCCGATGTCGTCGCGAAGCTCTGCCAGGAGCAGGACAGCGTGCTGAGCGGTGCGACGCCGGACATCGACACCCTCGAGCGTGAGATGCCCTACCTCGACATGGTGCTGGACGAGGTGTTGCGCCTCTACCCGCCGGCCTGGATCGGGCCGCGGCGGGCGGTGCGGGACTTCGAATTCAACGGCCACAGCGTTCGCCGCGGCGCCTACGTCAACTACAGCTCCTGGGCGAGTCACCGCATCCCCGAGGTCTTCCCGGAGCCGGAGGCGTTCATCCCCGAGCGCTTCACCCGCGAGCGAAAGGCGGCGCTGCCGCGTGGCGCCTACGTCCCCTTCGGCGGTGGCCAGCGGATCTGCATCGGCAAGCGCTTCGGCCAGACCGAGGTGAAGCTGGTGGCGACGATGCTGTTGCAGCGTTTGCGCCTCGACGCGATGCCGGGGCGGGTTATGACAGTGCGCCAGATGCCGACGCTCTCGCCACGAGGCGGTCTGCAGATGCGCGTGTTGCCACGCGAGTAACCTCGCCGAACGATGAGCGAGGTTCTCACCATTGCCATGGTCCTGGTGCGGGCGGAAGAGGCTTGGGAGCCAGTGCTTCTCGGCGGCCTAATCCCGATCCTCGGTCTGGCCGGCCTTGGCTACCTGATCGTCCGCGCCGTGCGCGACCACGATGAGAACGGCGAGTAGCGCATGAGAAAGGGGCGCCTCGCGGCGCCCCTCGCACAACTGCCCCTCTCGTCACCGCGTTACTTGATGAACAGCATCTCCTCGTACTTCGGCAGCGGCCAGAGGTCGTCGGCGACGACCTTCTCCAGCTTGTCGGCTGCCTCGCGTACCGCGGTCATCGCGGCCAGCTGTTTGTCGCGGGCGTGGATTGCGCCCTCGATGCCCTCCAGCTCGACAGGGTCAGAGTTGGCGGCCTCAAGCGCGTTGAGGGCGGTGACCAGCTCGTCAATCAGTCCTTTTAGCCCCGTCCCGAGCTGCATCTCGTCGGCCTCGCGGATCAGCGCCAGATAGCGCAGCGCCGCTGGCAGGATCATCGTCTTGGCGATCGAGAACGTCGTCTCGGCCTCGATGTTGGCGCGCAGCGCGTACTGCTCGGCTGCCACCTCGAAGCGGGACTCCAGCTCTCGCTTGGAGAGCACCTTGTAGTTCTCGAAGGCGGCGATGGTCTGCTCGGCCAGCATCTCCGGCAGCGCGTCGGGCGTCGTCTTCAGGTTCTTCAGCCCGCGCTGCTCGGCCTCGGCGTGCCACTCCTCGGAGTAGTTGTCTCCGCCAAAAACGATCTGCTTGTTGGCGAGGTAGGAGTCCTTGACGATTTCGGCTACCGCCTCGGCCGCGTCCTTGCCGGCGCTCGTCTTCTCGCCGAGCTTGTCGGCCAACTCGTCGATCGCCTCGGCGACGATCGTGTTGAGCACGGTGTTGGGGAAGGCGAGCGACTGGCTCGAACCGAGCGCCCGGAACTCGAACTTGTTGCCGGTGAAGGCAAAGGGGGAGGTCCGGTTGCGGTCGCCACCGTGCATCGGCAGTGAGGGCAGCACGGTTGCCCCGAGGTCGAGGAAGGAGGCCGGTGTGTGTGGGTCGCCTTCGCCGGTCGAGATCGCGTCGAAGACCTTTTCCAGCTCGCTGCCGAGGAAGATCGAGATGATCGCTGGGGGTGCCTCATTGGCACCGAGGCGATGGTCCTGGCCGATATTGGCAGCCGAGGCGCGCAGCAGACCCTGGTGCTTGTTGACGGCCTGAATCACCGCCGCGCAGAAGAAGAGGAAGTGGATGTTGTCGGCCGGGGTATCGCCTGGCTCGAGCAGATTGCTGCCCGTGTCTGTTCCCATCGACCAGTTGTTGTGCTTGCCCGAGCCGTTGACGCCGGCAAAGGGCTTCTCATGCAGGAGGCAGACGAAGCCATAGCGGCGCGCGACGTTTTCCATCGTGCGCATCGTCAGCTGCTGGTGGTCGGAGCCGACGTTGGAGTTCTCGAAGACCGGCGCGATCTCGTACTGACCGGGCGCGACCTCGTTGTGGCGGGTCTTAACCGGGATGCCGAGCTTGCGCATTTCCAGCTCCGACTCCATCATGAAGGCGAGCACTCGCTCGGGGATCGTGCCGAAGTAGTGGTCGTCGAGTTCCTGGCCCTTCGGCGGCTTGGCGCCGAAGAGGGTGCGACCGGACGAGATCAGGTCAGGGCGCTCGAAGAAGTACTGCTCGTCGATCAGGAAGTACTCCTGCTCGGGGCCTACCGTGGTGAAGACGCGCGTGCTCTCGTTGTCCCCGAGCAGCTTTAGTGCCTTGATCGCGGAGCGCGAGAGGGCATCCATAGAGCGCAGCAGCGGAATCTTCGCGTCCAGGGCCTCGCCGGTCCAAGAGGCGAAGGCGGTTGGGATGCAGAGCAGCGAGCCGTTCGGGTTCTCGAGGATGAAAGCGGGGCTGGTCGGGTCCCAGGCGGTGTAACCGCGGGCCTCGAAGGTGGCGCGGACGCCGCCGGTGGGGAAAGAGGAGGCGTCGGGCTCGCCCTGGATCAGCTCTTTGCCCGAGAATCCGGCCAGCGCCTTGCCTTCGCCGCCTTTGGGCTCGAAGAAGGAGTCGTGCTTCTCGGCGGTGGAGCCAGTGAGCGGCTGGAAGACGTGGGTGAAGTGGGTTGCACCCTTCTCCAGGGCCCAATCCTTCATCGCCCCCGCGACTGCATCGGCGGTGTCCGCATCGATCGCATCGCCATTCTCGAGCGCGCCCTGAAGCGTCTCGAAGACGTCGCCGGGCAGCCGTTCGCGCTGCACGACGACGGAGAAGACGTTGGCGCCGAAGGCTTCGTTCTCGGGCTGGGTCAGGTCAATCGCGCCGAGGGCCCCTCCATTGGAGCTCCACTGCGCTGCGGTCACGTTCTGCTGGCGGATACGGGTCATCGCTCTGGTCGTCCCTCGCTTGGCGTCGCACCCAGTTTGGCGGGCACGGTCGGTTACCGGTCCACTCCCACTACAAGAGCCAAAAGAGCCTAATGGCAACGCCTCAAGGATGCCTTTGTACCCGGGTACAAGGATCGCCTCCAAGGCTTGTACCCCTCGTCGCCCCCTGGGGAAGCGCGTGAAACGCGCACGGAAGGCGCACCTGTAGCCTTCGGCCGCCCCCGACCTGAGGAGTTTCAAAGCCAAATGTTCGTTTCCAAGGCCGCCGTCGTCGGCGGCGGCACCATGGGTGGCGAGATCGCGCAGGCGATCGCAGCCGCCGATATCCCCGTCGTCGTCAAGGACATCGACCAGAAGTTCGTCGACGCCGCGGTCGAGAAGGCGCGCGCCGTTACCGAGGGCCAACTCTCTCGCTTGGTCAAGAAGGAGAAGTTGACTCAGGAGCAAGCCGACGCCCGCCTCGCCGAGGTGATGGGCCTTGTTACAGGCACGACCTCGTACGAGGAGTTCGGCGATGTCGATTTCGTTGTTGAGGCGGTGCCGGAGCGGATGGAGATTAAGCAGGCGGTCTTCCGTGAGCTCGACGCGGCGACTCCCGGGCACGCAATCCTCGCTTCGAATACCTCCTCACTCTCGATCTCCGAGATGGGTGAGACGACGTTGCGCCCCGACAAGGTCGTCGGCTTTCATTTCTTTTATCCGGCCTCAGTAATGCCGCTGGTCGAGGTGATCGCCGGCGAGGACACCTCCGAGGAGACCGCCACCGTCGCCTACAACTTCGCTCAGGCGATCAAGAAGCAGCCGATCGTCTGTGGCGAGGTGCCCGGTTTCGTCGTCAACCGGATCCTGATGGCGACGATCGGCGAGATCTGGCGCGCCCAGGAGGAGCAAGGCCTCTCCCTAAAGGCGATCGACGAGGCGATCTCCGCCGCACAGGTGGCACCGATGGGCCCCTTCTTCCTCACTGACCTGCTCGGATTGGACACCGTCCTACATGTAGCCGAACACCTCGGCGAGTCCTACGGAGAGAGCTTCTACGTCCACCAGGGGCTGCAGCAGCTGGTCGCCGACGGCAAGTTGGGAGCCAAGTCGGGCGGCGAGGGCTTCTTCAAGGAGGGAGAGCAGAACATCCCTGGCGGGGCTGAGCCCGACGCCGAGGAGCTGGTCGCGCTGTTCACCTGCCGGGCATTGACCGAGGCCTGCCTGCTGGTCGAGGAGGGTGTCTGCTCGGTCCGTGACATCGATCTCGGGATGATGGCCGGCGCCGGCCTCGACCCGCGCAAAGGCCTGCTGCCGCCGTTTTGGAAGGCCGATGTCGAAGGTCTCGGTGCAGTGCTGGAGCGGATGGAGGGATTGCAGGAGCGCCACGGGGACCGCTTCGCTCCGCCGGTCCTACTGCGCCGCCTCGTCGCCCAGGGCCGGCTCGGAATGGCTTCGGGCCAGGGCTTTTACCCCTACCCGCAGCCCGATGAGGGTGAGCAGCCCGAGACGGTGAAGCTGGAGACCCGCGGTGACGTCGCCATCGCCTGGCTGGCCAACGCGCCGATGAATGCCGTCTCGCCAGCCGTGATCCGCGATCTGAAGACAGTCTGGGAGAGGGTCAAGGCGGACGAGTCCATTGGGGCGATGGTGATCGTCTCCTCTGTCCCCGTCGTCTTCTCGGCCGGTGCAGACATCAAGGCCTTCACTCAGATGGACGAGGGGGGCGGCGAGGAGCTGATCCACACCGCCCACGCGCTGCTGCGCGACTTCGGCCAGGCGCGGGTGGCGACGGTCGCCGCTGTCAACGCGCTCGCTTTCGGCGGCGGCTGCGAGTTGGCGATGGCCTGCGACGTACGAATCGCCGCTGAGGCGGCCGTCTTCGGTCAGCCAGAGGTGAAGCTGGGGATCATTCCCGGCTTCGGCGGTACCCAGCGCCTACCGCGCCTGGTTGGGCCTAACAAGGCGCTGGAGATGAACCTGATCGGCGACGCGATCCTCGCCGGCGAGGCGCTCGAATCCGGCCTCGTCAACCGCATCGCCCCCGACCACGAGCTCTTCGAGACGGCCCTGATGTGGGGCCGCAAGTTGGCGGCTCAGGCCCCGGTCGCCGTCGAGCAGATCAAGCGGGTCTCCCACGCAGGCGACCTGGACCAGGGCATCGAGGCCGAGAAGCAGGGCTTCGCCACAGCCTTCCGCAGCGAGGACGCCAAAGAGGGCATAAGCGCCTTCCTCGGCAAGCGAACCCCCAAATGGAGCGGCAAGTAACCGACAGCAGGGGCCGACGGGACGAAATCCTCGGCATAGCCGAGGATTTCGTCCCGTCGGCGGGAGTTGAGCGGCTCGCGGGGCTGGTGCGCGAGTCGTCCTGCGCTGTGGCGCTGACGGGGGCTGGGGTCTCTGTGCCGTCGGGGATCCCGGATTTCCGTACGCCTGAGACCGGGCTGTGGGCCAACATCGACCCGATGGAGGTTGCTCACATCGACGTCTTTGAGCAGAATCCGGTTCGCTTTTGGTCCTACTACCGACCGCGCTTCCACTCACTCGGGGACAAGCGGCCAAACGCGGCGCACGAGGCGCTGGCGGAGCTGGAACGGCGTGGCCTGCTGGAGGGAGTGATCACGCAGAACATCGACCGGCTGCACCGTGGGGCCGGGTCGCAGAACGTAGTCGAGGTGCACGGATCGATCGCCACTTCGTCGTGCAGGAGCTGCGCGGCCTCCTACGCGATCGACGAGGTCAATGAACTATTCGACGGAGACGGGGTGGCGATCTGCAGCGCCTGTGACGGCCCGGTCAAGCCCGATGTCGTCCTCTTCGGAGAGATGTTGCCCGAGGCAGCGATGAAAGCCGCGCAGGAGTTGGCCGCGCGGGCCGACTTGATGATCTGCATCGGCAGCTCGCTGATCGTCCACCCGGTGGCAGGCCTTCCCGGCATCACCCTGGACAACGGGGGGCGGCTCGCGATCGTCACCAAGGGGCCGACCCCCTACGACGATCATGCGGAGTTGAAGCTGGAGGGCGAGGTCGACGCAGAACTTGGCGCCTTGGTCGCCGCGCTCGGCTAGCCCGCGCTGACCGGCACGGCGACCGGGCGGATGTCCTGATCGCTGCAGCTTTTGGCGATCGCCTGGTATTGGGGCTCGTCGCGGCCCGCGCTTCGGGCGCAGAGTTCCCTTGCCTCCTTGCCACAGGCCTGGATCAGCTCGGCCCCGGTGCGCCCGGCGACTGAGGCGCGAATGCAACCGGGTGCTGGCGGTGGCTGGCTGTCTCCGGCGGTGGCGAGGATCAGCGCCGCGAGGGCGACGAAGGTCACCACGGCGCCGGCGATGACGACGTTTCGCTCCCGCTTTGTCAGCCGTCGCAGCGGGGTGTTGACGCGTTGGAAGTGCCCTTCGAGTGGCATCGCGACCACGTTAGCGCAGGCCTCTTGGCCCCGATCTCGACATTTGGGAGAACTCGCTTAGCCGATCTTTAGACGCCTGTACGTACTGGCCGAGGTCGCATCGCGGCAGGGTTGTCGACGGAAAGCCACGCTACTCGGCGTAACAACGAGAAAGGAAACACCGGATCAAATGGATTGGTTGAGCGTAGGTGCCATACCTTGGTTGAGCGAAGGTGCCAACTCATGGCAGCTCACCGCCGCGACCCTGGTCGGCTTGATGAGCATCCCCGGGCTGGTCGTTCTCTACGGCGGCGTGATGCAGAAGCGCTGGTCGGTGAACTCGATGATGATGGCCTTTGTCGCCTTCGCGATCGTGCTCATCCTCTGGTGCCTGTTCGCGTTCAAAATGGCGTTTGGAACCCCGATGCACATATTTGGGGCCAGTGGTAGCAGCTTCCTGGCGAATATGTGGGGTCAGCCAGGATCGATCCTGAGCAGCGCCAGCGAGCTCGGGCACGGTCACATCCCACTGCTGCCCGTGGTCTCGGAAGAAATCGAATTCCCGCAGTCGACGCTCGCCTACTTCCAGATCGTCTTCGCCGCGATTACGCCGCTGCTGATGCTGGGGTCGGTGCTGGGGCGGATCAACTTCAAGGCCTGGATCCCGTTCGTCGCCCTCTGGACCGTGCTCGTCTACACGATCAACGCCTTCCTGATCTGGGGCGGCGGCTACTTCGCCCAGCACGGCGCTGTTGACTTCTCCGGTGGCTACGTGATTCACCTCGCCGCAGGAGTCTCCGGTTTCGTGGCGGCATGGGTGATCGGACCGCGCCTACAGCGCGACCGAGAGGTCGACGCGCCGAACAACCTGGCGATGGTCGCCGTCGGCGCCGGTCTACTCTGGCTGGGTTGGAACGGCTTCAACGGTGGTGACTGGTACTCGGCCGGCAACATTGCGTCCGCCGCTGTGCTCAACACCAACCTCTGTACCGCTGTCGCCTTCCTGGTCTGGGTTGCGTGGGACTATGCAACGGGCCGCAAGCCGAGCCTGATCGGCAGCGTCAACGGGATGATCGTCGGCCTCGTTGCGATCACTCCGGGAGCCGGTTTCGTCAACGGCTGGGGCGCGATCATCATCGGCGTCGTCGCCAGCACGCTGGTCTACTTCGCACTCAACTACTTGAGCCGGGCAAGGCCATTCCGAAACGTGGACGACACACTCGGGGTCGTCTACACGCACGGCTTCGCCGGACTCGCCGGTGGCCTCCTGGTCGGCATCTTCGCCAACAACGCGATGGCGGAAACCACCCTCGCCGGCACGATCTCCGGTGGCGGGCTGCACCTGCTCGGATGGCAGGCGCTGACCGCGCTCTGGGTGATCGTGTTCTCGTCGATCGGGACATTCGTCCTCCTCAAGCTGGTCGGACTCGTCGTGCCGCTCCGCATGACCGACGAGGAAATGGAGATCGGCGACATTGCCGTCCACGGCCACGAGGTGTACCCGTCCGATGTCCCCTCACTTGGGTATCCCGCAGGGGTTCCCCAGGCGGCTGCTCCGGTCGCTGGAGGGGCCACCTAGGTCGGACGGCCAGGGCCGAGACCTCCCTCTCGGCAACACCACCACCCAAACGGAACCGCCCCCGCCCCCTCTCCTCGGGGGCGGTTTCGTTTTGGGCTCAGGTTGCGGTCTCAGCGCGGACCCTGGAGACCTCGCGGAGGACGTCGAGCATGGTCGCCACGGCTGGGGTCACGGCGGCGGCGCGCGGGGTGGCGGCGAATACCTTGCGCACCGGGCTACCCGGATGCAGCTCGCGTACCTGGATGTCGGGACGAACTGTGGAGAGCGCGAGCCGGGGGATCAGGGCCACCCCCACCCCGGCGGCGACCAGGCCCTGCACCGTTTGATAATCGTCGCTCTCGAAGGAAACGCGGGGCTCGAAGCCGGCGGCGTTGCAGGAGCGCACGACGTGCCTGGCGCAGGGGCTGGAGGCGGAGGTCTGCACCCATGAATCCTCGCGCAGATCCCCGAGCGCCAGTTTCTTGCGGCCAGCGAGCGGGTGATCCCCACGCAAGGCCAGGTGAAGTGGGTCCTCCAGAAGCTCGAACCTTTTCATCCCGGCCCCGAGCCTTTCACCGGCGCCCTCGAACTCGAAAAGCAACACCAAGTCGAATTCTCCAGCCCGCAAGCGCGGCGCGATCTCCTCTGGCTCGCCCTCGGCGAGGGTCACCTCGACGCCAGGGTGGGAGGCGCGAAAGGCGGCGATTGCTTGGGGCATCAGCGTTGCTCCGGCGGTCGGGAAAGAAACGGTTCGAAGGCGCCCGCCGCGACCGGCGGCAATTGCCGCGATCTCGGCTTCCGCCGTCTCGATGTGGGCGAGGATCCCACCGACGTGGCCCGCCAGCGCCGCGCCCGCGGCCGTTGGACGGACGCCACCACGGTTGCGCTCGATCAGCCCGACGCCCAGTTCGCCCTCCAGCGTGGCAATGGCCTGTGACACAGCTGACTGCGAGTAGGAGAGGGCGTCGGCGGCACCGGAGAAAGAGCCACGATCGATCACCTCGCGGAAGACGCTGAGGCGGTTTGAATTCAGCATAAGTAAAACTTATTCTATATATAGGCATTAACAGTTGTGCTAATGCTGCATTGGTGCCACTATCGCTCCGAACTTCGCTAACGACTCAGGAGGCTCTCCCAGATGGCACTGAAGATCATCGTTTCCTACGACGACACCGACAACGATCGCGACGCGCTTGCGCTGGGCCGGCTGCTTGCCTTCTCCGGCGCCGAGCTTTCTCTCGCTTACGTTCGCCACTCTCAGGGCGGGGCGCTGGAAGAGAAGGAGGCGGAGGAACTGCTCGCCCGCGGTGCCGCTTCGGTCGGTGCACCCGACATGCCCCGCCACGTCGTCGTCAACGCCGGGACCAGCGTTGGCCTGGCGGAACTGGCCGAGCGCGAAAACGCCGACGTGATCGTTTTCGGCTCCGAGTACCGCACGGCCCCCGGCACTGTCAAGCCCGGGATCCCGGCCCACAAGCTGCTGCTTGGCGGACCGGCCGCGATCGCGGTGGCGCCGGCGGACCTGCACTCCCGGCCCTCGGTAAGCGTCAACACGGTCGGCCTGATCGACGAGGGTGACGAGGCGGCCGGGGAGACGGCACGCAGCCTCGCGGCGGCCCTCGGCGCCAGCGTCGTCGAGCATGACGGCGGCCATGTCGATCTGCTCGTGGTCGGGTCCCGGCCCGAGTCCCCGACCGGGAAGGTCACCCTCAGCGCGGCCAGCGACTACGCGGTCGAGACCGCTACGCAGCCGGTGCTGGTGGTCCCCCGGGGCACGGCACTCAGCTTTGCGGCTGGTCAGGCCCAGGTGGCCTGAGCACAAGGATCACGGCCGCGACCGAGGGGTCGCGGCCGTCGATTCGGGCTCGCGCAGCGGGCCACTCGATCTCTGCCGGCTCGCTGCCAGCGGCCATCTCTGCCACCGCGCCGTCGAGCGAGTCCGCTTCGACCTCGTAGACCGCCGGCAGAGGCAGGTTGGTCTCGGCTGACTCCAGGATCTGTCGGGTCACGTCCTTTGCCGAGCGCAGCGCATTCGACCAGCCCTGTCCGAAGGAAAGGTCTGGACCGGACAGGGTTCGGCCTTCGAGGATCGTCAGTTTGGACTCGCCCGGCTCCCAGTCCTGTTCGCCGAGCTCGAAGGTCTGGCCGGAGACCCAGAGGCCGAGGATCTGTTGCAACTCGGCCTCGCCAACATTGAAGACACGGGCGTGGTGGAGGGGGGAGCCGACCTCGATGTGGAAGGGCACTCGACAACCATATGCTCAGGGCGATGGAGACGTCCCTGCCCGACGCCGTCGTCTTCGACAACGACGGCCTCCTGCTCGACACGGAGTCGGTTTGGACCCGGGCCGAGGAGGACCTGTTCGAACGGCGCGGCATCGAGTTCACCGCTGAGCACAAGCGGGAGCTGGTTGGCACCTCGGCCGAGATCGCCGGCGAGATCCTCGAGCGGCGACTCGAGGAGCCGGGACGCGCGGCCGCGCTGATCGAGGAGCTGAACGAGCTCGTAGTCGCCGAGCTCGAGCACGGGGTGGAGGCGATGGTCGGCGCCCGCGAGTTGCTGCACCAGCTAAAGGACCGGGGCACCCCGATCGGCCTCGTCTCCAACTCACCGCTGGTCTTCGTGCAACGCTCGCTTGAGATAGTCGGCTTCGAAGACCGCTTCGACGTCGTGCTCAGCGCCCATGAAGTGGCAGCACCGAAGCCGGCCCCCGATCCCTACCTGGAGGCCTGTCGGCGGCTGGGGGTCGAGGCGGGACCGTCAGTCGTCGCCCTGGAGGACTCGCCGACCGGCGTGGCCGCTGCCCGGGCCGCCGGGTTGACCGTGATCGGCGTGCCCTCGCTGGCGGGTGTCGAACTGAGCGAAGCGCACGAGATTGCCGAGTCTTTGCTCGACGACGTGGTCGCCCGCCATCTATTTCTTAGGACGGGCTGAGCGAGGATACCCCCGACCGTCACGACTGGGCGGCCGGATGGGAGCAACACCGAAACGTCGGTAGGGCTGTTGCTCCATCCACCCAACTTGACCCCGAAGCACTGCTGCTTTCAGGCGAAAGCGAGCGTCTCCTCAGGCGCGCAAGAGATACCCGGTCCGGACGATTTTGGAGAGCAGGACCAGAACGCCGTCGTGAGCCGCGCGTTCGCGAATGTCCCCTGAGCCCTACCGGTACTTTCCGCCCCGACCGCGTGACGATCGAATGGAGACAGAGATGAAGGTCTACATCTGGACCGACGGCGCTGCCATGCCGAACGGCGGTCCCGCCGGGGCAGGGTACGTCGTCGTGGGCGTGGGCGGCGTGCACTTGCTCGGCTCGGAAGCGCTCGGCGACGCGACGAACAACGTTGCCGAGTACAAGGCGGTTCGGAACGCGCTGCGGGCCGCGGCCGACGCGGGTGCGACGTCGGCTCATGTGCGGATGGACTCGCCGGTGGTCTTCGGCCACCTCACTGGGGCATCGCGTACGCTGGCCGAGCACCTGATCCAACTCAAGGAGGAGGTCGAAGCGCAGAAGGCCCGGTATCCAGGGCGGGTCACGTTCGCTCGGATTCCCAGGGAGCAGAACGGAGTTGCCGACGAGCTCGCGAAGAACGGCGCGCGGGCCTCGAAGGCGCTAAGCGCTGATCGGCGTCGATAGGTTTTGCATCCGGTCGAAGAGCAGTCGCGGTGTCCCGTCAGGGCTCAGCACGACCAGCGAGCGTGGTTCTCTTGGCTCTAACAAGCGCGAAAAGCCGGATGACGCATCACAGCTGCATCACGCATTCTGTCCCGTCGCATAGCAACGGTACCTTCAATCACTGCGGCTGCGAGACACGCGCTCAGCAGCGCACCGTGTACTCGAAGAGGGAGAGTGCGTAGGGGCGCGGCTTAAAGGTCGTCACGAAGGGCTCGAACCCCGGCCCTGTAAGGCGAACGGTTCGTCCCGGGAAGCGGGCGCTGAGCGACCCGCTCCATTCCCAGCCTTCCCCTTGTCTACGGATGGTCGCCTGGCCATGGAAGGGCGAAGGGGGCTTGATCGTTCCTTCGCTGAGATCGTCGGAGAAGACGGTGGTGTCCGCACCACCTGCGACCGAGATCGAGTAGGTGACGCGGACGATCCCGACCGACTTCGTCCAGGAAGCGCTGAACTCGGCGGGGGTTGCTTCCCCGTCTCCCGGAGGAGGCGGTGGTGTCGCCGGGTCGACTTCGACGTTGGCGTCGAAGCTGCGCCCGTCGCAGTTGGTCGCGTCGACGTCGATGCCCCCAGCGCCGGGATCGAAGCTAGGGGGTCTTACGGCCTCGCGGCAGTGCCAGCGTGGCACGGTTTCAACCTGCCCGGCGAAGCTCCCCGTGTGAACGAAGCCGGGCAGATGCGCGTCGGGGTCGAACCGAATCGAGCCCCTGAACGTGCCCTTCCACGTCATCCAGACCTTCGGCCCTCCGGTGCACGAGTCGGGGCGGCGCACCCTGGAGGGCTTTCCTTCCGGCCGGAAGCGAAGCGCGACTGAGCCGAATCGGCCGAGCCGGCCAAACACCCCCCGCCGGGTGGTCCTGCCGGGGCCGGAGTACCTGGCAAAGAGAAAGTCGCGGCGGGTGGTCGGGGCCACGATCGAGACTTTCTTGCCGAATGCCAAAACCGAGCCGATGCTTGTGAGGCTCCCCCGCGCCGGCACGCTGGCGGCATACCTGGCGCCCTGCGCGGGCGACGCGAGCGCCGCAACAGACACAAGCGCCACAAGACCGGCGAGCGCCGCCTTCCCCCCGACTCCGACTCCGCTCCTCACCTGACGAAAGATAGTCTGCCGCGCGTGCGCTGGCCGACGCGGCTCTCGCACTGAGATGCGCCTTACGACCCCGAGGGTCTCTGGGTCGAGCTTGCGCGGACAAGCTGGGAGTTCCGCGCTCCCGCGTTGCGCGAGAGGGATCAGTCGGCGCTCAGTGGCGGCCCCAACAGCGACATGTCGTGCTTCTCAAAGATCGCGGCAACGACGGCTCGGTCTGGTGTCCCGTTCCGAGTGGCGGGTCCCAGCTCTTCGTAGAATCGGTGCCCCCCACCGGGCGTGTACACCACGATGATCTCGGCCGGCGCATCAGTCAGGTTCACGAACGCATGCGGAACCTTAGACGGCAGGTAGGCAAAGCCGCCCTCATCCAGCGCGAAGGTCTCCTCGCCGATCCTGACCTTGAAGCGCCCCGTCAGAACGTGGATCGTCTCCTCTTGCTTGTGGTGCACGTGCAGAGGAGGCCCGCCCTTCGGCGCGACTTCGACGGTGAAGTAGTCGAAGGCGCCGCCGGTGTCCTCGCCGGTGATCTTGAAGACAAGGTCTCGCCCCGGTCCGGATTGCAGCCGGGTGCCCTCATCTGCCGCTAGGACTGTGTGCTCGGCGATGGTGCTCGGCATCGGGCATCTCCTTTGCGATCGTTCGCCAACGGGCGTAAACTATTTGCTGTGCGCAAACAATATAGGAGAGTATTTGCAGATGTCAAGTAGTTCTGGGAGTAAACCCGGGGTTGGGCTAGACCTCGACGGGGCGCCTGAGCCAAACCCGTTCACGGCCGGCGAGTTCAGCGCTTGGCGCGGCATGCTGCGGGTGCACGCCAGCATCTCTCGAGAGCTGGACCGCGCACTCCTAGCCGAGCACGGCTTCGGCCTCGATGCCTACGGAGTTCTAATCACGCTCGTCACCGCGTCAGACGGCACGCTTGCGATCGGGGAGCTGGGCGAACGACGCAACCTCAGCCCGAGCGGCGTCTCGAGGTCCGTGGACCGGCTCGCGAAGGTCGGCTTGGTCGAGCGGACCTCCAATCCCGACGATGGGCGCAGCCTGCTCGTCGGACTTACGCCCCAGGGCCTCCTCCGCCTTCGGGCCGCACAGGTCACCCACCACGCGGTCGTCCGCAAGCTGCTGTTCGACCCCCTGAGCGAGCGAGATCTGAAACTCCTGGGCGAGCTGTGGGAGAAAGCAATGCCCGGCTCGGTTTCCAGTCCCGTCTGGCCCCTGTGAGCAGCACGGGCGCGGCGCGTCCATCCGAGCGCGGCAGCTGACGGCTCCCGCTCCTGCAATGCGCGAGAAAAACAGTGGTCCCGGTTGGCCCACTCATCAATTCGTCAGACAGATGATGAGCGGGGAGAAGCAGAGAAGCCGAGCTAGGGCAGTTCCCCTTCGAGCTTCTCCAGGTTCTTCAGCACGTCCCTTGCATATTTATTGAAGATGCGCTCGCCGATCTTCCCGAAGAGAAAGCCGAAGAGCCTGCCGCGCGGCCCCCGCTTGAACTCGCGGGCCCAGATCATTTCGACCCGGCTGCCGGCGCCTTCGGCGGTCGCCTTGATCTCCCAGCTGCTGACCCAGGGCTGATAGACGTTTGAGTCGGTCACAATCGCCCTTACCGAACTCGGCTGGGACCAGTCATAGCGGCAGCGCTCCCAGTTGACGATCGGCCCGGCCCGGGTTCCCTCGGTCACCTCGGCTTCAGCCTCTTGCTCGCTGTGCACCTGTAGGCGCTTGGTGGAAACAGCCGGCCAGATCCGCTCGCGTCGCTCGGAGAAGTCGTAGGCGGCTTTGAGAGCCCGCTCGGGCGGTAGAGACGTTTCGACCACCGCGCGTATCGTCGTCATCCCTACCGATGCTACATCGGCGTCTGATGATTTCGGCGTTCCACTCTGAGGCCGACTCGCTCCCCTTTCACGCGGAAGCGGACGTCGGCGGCGAAGTGACAGTGCCTTAGGCTCCAGCGCGGTGATGAGCGACCCCTACTGGGCAGCCAGCACAACCTGCCGCGCCTGCGGCGGGCAGTCGGTCGCGGGGTCATACCTGTGTGCCCGCTGCCGGCCAATCATGGGCCGCATAGAGACCCGCAAGGACCCCCAGGGGCGCGGGCGGGCCGTTGACAAGCAAGCGCGGCTGCGGGCGATGAAGCGGCAGTTCGACCCGTCGATCGACGGTTACCGCTGCTACTTCACAAACGTGCCACTAGAGCTCGCCGCGGGGACGCGGAGGTCGGCTGAGTGGGCGCACCTCACGGCGGGCGACGAGAGCAGTGTCGTTCTGGCATGCAAGCTTGTTAACCGCATGCAGACGGACCTCACCGAGCCCGAGTTCGAGGCTCTTGTAAAGGCGCTCGCCCGACGCTTCGAGGGCGAGCCGTTTGACGAGTCGGCCTTTCCTCCTGGCCGCTAGGGCGGGATGAGGAGCGCGACCGCGCTGCCGCTATGCGCGAAAGGGGGACGCCAAGTCCTCGGACTACCGTTCCAGGATGTCGCGGGCGTTGGGTGGAACAAATTAGGCTGGCGTTTGGATATCCGCCCGTTCGGGTGCATCCTCGCCTCAGCCGTTGAGAACTCGGCGGCGACGTAGGACTCGCTCGGAGATTGCGAGCAGCTCGCGCAGGGCCTTGAGCTGCGTGGAGTTGAGATCAGTCGTCAGCGCTGCGTTGGCCATCTCGCCTGCCTCATGGCGCCGGTTGGTGAGCGTGGCCATGTCCTCCTTGTGGCCTGGATCGGAGACGGTGCCGGGCAGCTCGGCCAGCAGGGCCTCGAGGCCGACTCGGAGTTGCAGAGCTGCCTCGCGGTTGCGGTTGGCGTCGAGGTCGGCGCGGGCTCGCAGGAGCAGGGTCTCGCAGGCGTCGAGCTGCTCGCGGCCGCCAAGCACGGCGGCTAGTCGCTCCTGGGGGCGTAGTTCTTCGGCGCGCTGTCGGCGTCGCGAGGAGCTGCTGGCTTGCGTGTCGATCTCGCGGGCGGCGGCGTAGTCACCGGCGGCGACCTCCTCGCCGCTGCCGTAGCCGAGGCGCACCGCGAATGCCCGTTGTGGGGTCAGGATCTGCACGTTGGGGTCGCCGCTCGCCACCGCGTGGGCATGCAGGGCTCGGTTGAGTACGCCGATTCCGTCGCTGAGGAGCAGGTCGATCGAGTCCTCTGAAGCAACCGCCTCGGTCAGCCATCGGTTCGCGTCCTCCTCGGCGTCGAATGGCTCAAAGGCGCGTATCGACGTTGACCGGGTCAGCGGCAGGGTCGCGGAAGGAGAGGACGGGTCCGCTTCACGGGGACGGCGTCGCCGGCGCCGGGGGATCGCAGGAGCCCCGGCTGTTTCGAGCACCAGCACCCGCTCCCCGGCCTCGTCGCGGATCACGTAGCGGCCGTCGGGAACGGCCAGCGTGCCGGCGAACTCGAACTGCGCGAATCCGAAGAGGCGGGTCAACGACCCAATTCTGCGCGAATCAGTCGCCGCCGGTGTGGCTGCCGGCGCTCTTGCCCTGTCCGCTCTTGCTGTCAGGCAGCGAGTACGGCGAGGGCTTGGTCGACACCTGCGGGTTGTCGATTTCGCCGAGGCGTTTCATCAGCCGGTTCCACTTGTCCGGCGAGAGCTGGCCAAGGCTCGGCGAGAGCCCACTGGCGCCCCCGATGCTGGTCAAGAAGGACGCCATCTCCTTACCCCACTGGGTTTCGTCGCCCTCGTTGTATTCGGCGTGGCTGAGTGGCACCCCGGCCGCGTCGGCGAAGCCCATCTCGATCGAGCCGCCGGGAACGAAGGTGCCGATCTGGTCGCCGGCCGAGACGTGCTGTCCGGCATGCACCGTGGCCGCGATTCCCTCGTAGACGAAGATGACCTGACCGGCGCGCTGTCCGCTCGTCAGCCTGTAGAGAACGCCGCCTCCTTCGGGCCAGCCGGGTGCCCCGGTGGCGAGGATCTCAGCGTCGCCCACCGCGGCAATCGGCCCGACGCCGGTGAAGTCGACGCCTTGATCAATGCGGCCCGTGGTGGCGGAGAGGAATGGGCTGACGTATTCGATTTCAAAGCCGGGGTGGTACCCGATGTGCACGTGGTCGTAGTGGTCGGGAAGGGCGAAGCTGGTTTCGCCAGGCAGGTCCTCCAGCGAGATCACCTGGTGCGGGTGCATCGTTCCCTGCAGGCGCAGCACTGTCTTGATCAAGGCGTCGGTGAGGGTGCCAGGGCCCTGGTGCCCGGTCACCGGCACGCCGTCGATGTCGGCGATGTCGACGGCGTCTCCGGTGCTGTGCTCGGAGACGTTGCCGGAAGTCGTGTAGGTGCTGTGGCCGCACTCCAGTGCGGTGATCGTCAGCTGAAAGCCCTTGGAGACCAGGTACTCGAGCACGGCGAGGACACGACGGTCGATGCGTCCGGAGGCGATGTCTTTGCGCCCGCATTCGTAGATCGAGAGGTTTTTGTCGTGCAGGACACGCTGCTCGAGGGCCTCCTTGGGAAGCAGCAGCACGCCGCTGACGCTGAGGTTGGTGTCGAACGGGCTTTTGCCGTCGGCGCGGTAGATGGCGGTCGCTTCGAGCAGCTTCCAGCCGTCGAGGATCGGCTTCGGGTCGATGCTGTGTGCCCCGGCACCGGCCGGCGAGATCGAGAAGTTGATGTGGGGGTCGACGCCGTCGGCTGGTCCGCCCATGCGTGCGATCACCGCCCCTCCCGCAACTCTCGATCCTACCTTGAGAGTTTGGGCAGAACCCTCGACTTCCGCTTCAGTGTTCCCTTCTTGCTCCTTGGCCACTCGGTTCGGCAGTGCGCGCAGCCGAGGCCGCAGGTTCTCGGTGTCGACCAGCGGCTGACGAGAGCCGTTCGAGGCGAAGATGCCACCGCCGGAGTGGACGATCTCGCCGAGCTCGGCGTAGGTGTAGCGATTTCCGTAAGCGTCTTCGAGCACGATGAACTTGCCCAGCTTCGGCGAGTTGCCGATCGCCTTGATCGTGCCGTCATTGACCGCGACGATCGGAGCGCCCTGGTTGGAGAAAATGTTGATGCCGCGCCGGGTCGGTGAAGAGGAGATCGTTTGGGCGGCGTTCCCGTAGGCAGCGTTGGCGCCCGGAGCAGAGCTCTTCAGCGCTTCGCGGGCCGCGAGGTCATCGGCGTAGCGGGCGTCGGCCGCGACCGGGAAGTGGGCGCCCTCGGTGAGCCCGGTCAGCGAGCCAACCAGATCCGGGGGCAGCTTGCCGTAGGCGCGGGCGTAGCCGAGCACCTCCTGCACGTACCAGTCGGCGTGGTTGTAGGAGAAGATCGCTTTGTAGAGGTCGCTGGAGCCGCCGCTGAGCTTGAGGTAGTGAGCAGCGGCGCAGATCGCGTCGACCGGGTTATAGGGATCCTTGTGCCCGTCGCCGTTGGCATCGAGGCCAAATGCTTCCCAGCTCGAGGGGAGGAACTGCATCCAGCCCATTGCGCCAGCGCTAGAGGGGCCCATGTTGGTGCCGAAGTTGGTCTCGATCTTGTTGATCGAGGCAAGCACCTCCCAAGGAATTCCGTACTCGGTGCCGCAGGCCTGATAGATCGGCAGCAGGAAGGGGGGGATCTCGAAGGAGTCGATGAGGAAGTTGGGGACTCCGAGCGGTGCAGGGCCAAACGATGCGATCGTGGTCGTCGGGTTGGCGCTCGTCGGGGTGCCACCACTGCCGTACTGAACGCCGCCGCTACTGCTCTTTGCAGGCGGCAGCGGAATGCCGGCGGTGGCGCTGGGAGCGCTGACGCCACCAGAGTTCCCGCCGCCACCGCTGGAATCGCCGATGGCCTGACCGCGGTGGATGTTGCTCCCGCCCGCCCCGATTGGAGCGCCGGCGTGGACACCGTCTTCGGTGGTAGCACCGGAGCTCGGTGGCGCTTCGATGCTGCTTCCCGTTTCGATAGTGGTCACCGGCGGGGTAGGTTCCTCGCTGGGGTCGGCGGGGGAGGAGCAGTCGGGGTCTTCGCTGTCAATGAGCCCATCGCCGTCGTCGTCGACTGCATTCGAGCACGCCGGCTGGGTCGTTTCTGCCAAGGTGGGAGCGACCGTCAAAGGCCCGGTCGTTTCTTCGCCGGAGAGCTGATCTGCACCCGCAAAGCCGACACCGAGCGCCGTGACGACGCCGAAGCTGGCCAGAGCTATGGTCAGTGCGAACTTGTTCCTCATGCGATGGCGCCTCTGTACCCGCAGTCACGAGTAGCGCAACCCGTGTCTGTCCTCTCCCTGTGCAACAGACACCTGCAAGCTACTTGCTCCCCCAGGGGTGCGCAACGGCATGCTGCCGCCCCCAACAAGCCCTTAATCAACGTTGGTCTCATGACTGCCGGGCAGGAGGATTTCAGGCGAGCCGGATGGGCTGGTTAAGCTGCTGTCAATGGAGTACGACGACCCAGAGGGACTGAGGGCCCGTAGCGAGCAGGCAATTGGCGAGCTCGCGCAGGCGCTCCTCGACAGCCAAGTTCTCGAGAACGCGGTGGCTGCGGCTTTTGGCGCCCGTGAGAAGGCCCTGGAGGCGCAGCAGGCAGCGATGGCTGCGCTTAACCTGCCTTCCGCCGGCGATGTTGAGCGACTCGAGCGGCGGCTTCGCTCCTTTTCCCAGCGCCTCGAAGAGGTCGAGGACCAGATCGACCGGGTCGTACGGGATGTTGGCGATATCCGCCGGCAAGTTGCTGCCGAAGCGCGGCAGAGAAGCGAAGACTAACCCTCAACTTTAGCTTGAGAGTGTGCCCGAGGCGGCCTGCCCGGCCCGTCGCTCGGCCTGCTCGACCTCGTCTTTTCCGAGTTCCCCTCCGTAGCTCGTTTCGGTGACGATCAGGATTGCCGCCGCCTCGATGCCGAGTGATCGCGCGCGGGCCAGCAGCGACGCGCTCTGCATATCGGCTGCACCCTTCGCTGGCGAGTGCTGGTCCGGGTGGACGTCAAAGCTGGAAACCGGGGCCGGGTGCGCCTGCGCGCCGAGCTCTGCGTTCAAGCGTTCGGTCAGCGTGGAGTCGGGATGCACCGCCTCGCCCCTGGCGACTCCAAGCGCCGCGACGCTCCCTCCCCCGGCGATCGCTTCGGTCACTACCACCAGCTCACCCAAGGCGAAGGTTTCGTCCAAGGCCACGCAGGTCCCCACCCGGATCGCCCGGCGAACGCCCAGCTCACTCAGATCGGCCAGGACCAGGGCGGCACTTGGCCCGCCGATTCCAGTCGCCTGGATTGTCAGTTGCTTCCCCTCCGGCGTCTGTCCCGAGTAGCCCCATAGCCCGCGCGCGTGGTTGCTCATCTTCGGCTCCTCCAGTAGCTCCTGAGCTAGCAGCAAGGCACGACCGGGGTCGCCGACGAGCACGGCGTCGGCAGCGATCGGGGCGGTCGGGCGCAGGTGCGTGGGCATCGGGTTGGACCCTATTCGGCGGGATCGGAAAGTCGCCGCTGAACTCCGCCCACTGTCCAGCCTTGGGACTAGCCTCGGTCCCTGATGCCAACCGACGAGCGCATATCCCTCAGCGAGGCCTCGCGTCGCGCCGGTGTCTCCCCCGGCACCCTGAAACGCTGGGCGCAGGAGAAGGTCGTACCGGTGAAAAGGGGCCGCTGGACAGCCGCGGCGGCGGCGCAGGCCCGGGTCGTCGCGCGGATGCGCGAGCGGGGCCACTCGCTCGCCGATCTGAAGCGGGCTGGGCAGGAGGGCCGGCTCGCCTTCGGTTACGCCGAGGACCTCCTCCCGCAGCCGGAGGAGCAGGTGACAGTGAAGCAGGTGGCGCGGGAGACCGGGCTCGAGCCGGAGCTGGTCGAGCGCATCCTCGTCATCCTCGGCACCCCGCTTGAGCGCGAGCGAGTGCTCAACCCCCACGACGTCCAGGCCATGCGGCACTGCGCGCGGGTGCTCGCCGCCGGCTTCCCGCTTGTCGCCTTCCTGCAGCTCGTCCGGGTCTATGCCCAGTCGCTGCGGCGCATCGCCGACGCCGAGGTACGTCTCTTCCACCTCTACGTCCACGAACCGCTGATCCGCGACGGCGTCCCCGAGCTGGAGATGGCCGAGGAGATGGGCGAGCTCGCCGGCGACATCCTGCCTCTGGCGTCGCCACTAATCGATTACCTGCACACTCGCTACCTGCGCTTCTTCCTCGAGCAGGACGTGATCGGACACATGGAGAATGAGTTGGACGCGGCTTCCGACCTCGGCCAGGTCCCGGTAACCCTCTGCTTCATCGATCTGACCGGTTTCACCCGTTACACAGAGGAGGAGGGGGACCTAGAGGCTCTCGACCTGGTTGAGCGGTTCGTCGAGACGGTGGAGACGACGCTGCCGCCCGAGGCAACGTTGGTGAAGACGATCGGTGACGAGGTGATGGTCGTCTCGCCGGAACCGGTCTCGCTCACCGAGTGGGCCGTCGGCTTGCTTGCGCACTTCCCCGAGCGCCCACAGCCGCGGGTCGGCATCCACTACGCCAACGCCGTCTACCGCGACGGCGACTACTTCGGCACCCACGTCAACCTCGCCCACCGCGTCGTCAGCAGCGCTCAGGCCGGCGAGGTGATGGTCACCGACCGGGTCACCGAAGCGATTAAGGGGCGCGAAGGCCTCGCTTTCGAGCCGATCGGTGAGGTCAGGCTCAAGGGCTTTCCGGCGCCGACGCCACTTTTCGTCGTCCGCTCGGCGTAAATCCGATTTTGACCACAGGGAGTGGGGTCAAAGTCGGATGCGAACCTGCCTATAGTCGAGCCGGTGGGTTCGATCGCAAGCGAGAGCATGCTCGAGCAGGTTCGCGAGGGCGGGCTGTTGTCTCCTGGGAAGCCCGTCGTCGCGATGCTCTCCGGCGGCCGCGACTCGGTCTGCTTGCTCGACCTCACCGTCTGCCTGCTTGGCCCGGGCATGGTCGCCGCCCTACACGTCAACTATGGCCTGCGTGACGACTCAGACGCCGACGAGGCCCACTGCGCCCAACTCTGCGAGCGGCTCGGCGTACGACTTGAGGTCGAGCGCTCGCGGCGCCCCGAGGGGCCCGGCAACCTGCAGGCATGGGCGCGGGATGCCCGCTACGCAGCCGCGGCAAAGCTTGCCCTGCCGCGGGATGCCCTGATCGCGACGGGGCATACGGCTGATGATCAGGTCGAGACGATCCTCTACCGCCTCGCTTCCTCGCCCAGCCGCCGCGCTCTGCTCGGAATGCGACCGCGCGACGGCAGCCTGGTCCGGCCGCTGCTCGATTTCACCCGGGCGCAGACCACCGAGTACTGCGAAGGGCGTGGGCTGCAATGGCGCGATGACCCCACCAACACCGAGGCCGGTTACGCGCGCAACCGCGTCCGGCACCGGCTGGCGCCGGCCCTGGCGGAGATTCACCCCGCCGCGGCCCGCAACGTCCTGCGAACCGCCGAGCTGCTGCGGGACGAGGCTGAGGTCCTCGACTCCCTTGTCGATGCCGAGTTGGGCGGCAGCAACGGGTCCGGCCAGGCCAGGATCGAGCTCGACCGCCTGGCCGAGCTTCCACCCGCTCTGCGTCGCCTTGTCGTACAGCGATTGGCCGACCGTGCGGCGGGACGGCCAGTTCCCGGTGCCGCCAACCACGCCGACGAGGTCGCGGCGCTGCGTCGCACCGGCACTGCGTTGCTCGACCTAGGGGGAGGCGTTCGCGCCATCGCCGAACGCGGCACCCTCCGCGCCGAGCGCTGAACAGCCCGCCGACGGGCCTGAAACACCTCCTATATGTAGGGATTTAGGCCCGTCGGCGGCTTTCGTATCTAGACTGCGGCGCGATGACTGACTCATCGATCGGCGAGACCCTCGTTTCCAGCGAGGATCTGCAGCGGCGCGTTGGCGAGCTCGGTCGCCAGATCAGCGAGGAGTACGAGGGGCGCGATCTCTTCATGGTCGGCGTGCTGAAGGGCGCCGTACTCTTTCTAGCCGACCTGATGCGAAACATCAGCGTGCCCTGCGAGGTCGACTTCATGGCTGTCTCCAGCTATGGGTCCCAGACCGATTCCTCGGGCGTGGTGCGGATCATGAAGGACCTCGACGCGCCGATCGAAGGGCGCGACGTGCTGATCGTCGAGGACATCATCGACTCGGGTCTGACGCTCCAATACCTGATGCGCAGCTTGAAGGCGCGCAACCCCGCCTCGCTGGAGGTCTGCGCCCTGCTGACCAAGCCGGAGCGCATCCGCGTCGACCTCTCGCCACGCTACGTCGGCTTCGAGATTCCCAATCGCTTTGCGATTGGCTATGGCCTCGATCACGCCCAGCGCTACCGAAACCTCGCTTACGTGGCGGCGTTGGGGGAATAGATGGCAAAACTGCCCTGGTACGCTGAATTTTCCCTGTGAAGCGGTTCTTCAAGAGCGCGGCTTTCCCGATCCTGCTTGTGGTGATCTTGGTCTTCGTTGCCCAGCGGGTAATGAGCCCTGGCTCAAGCACGGAAGCGCCCTCTTACAACGAACTCGTCAAGCCCAAGACTGGGCTTATCGCCGAAGGACGGATCAAGGAAGTCTCGATAAACGTCAAGGACAGCACGCTTGACGTCACCAAAGTAAACGACGAAAAGTTCTCCACCGGCTACCCGCCGAACTCAGAAGAAAGCCTCATTGCTCTTCTCAATCAGAGCGAAACGACGAAGACCATCGTCCACGGCACCGGCAGCTCCGGCCTACTCTCGCTGCTGATCACGATCCTTCCCTTCATCCTCTTCTTCGGTTTCTGGGTCTTCCTGATGAACCAGATGCAAGGCGGCGGTTCGCGGGTGATGAACTTCGGCAAATCGAAGGCGAAGCGGATGTCGGTCGACGCGCCGAAAATCACCTTCCGCGATGTGGCCGGGGTTGATGAGGCAGTCCAGGAGCTCCAGGAGATCAAGGAATTCCTTGAGAACCCGAAGAAGTTCCAGGCGCTGGGCGCTCGTATCCCCAAGGGTGTCCTGCTCTACGGGCCGCCTGGAACCGGCAAGACGCTACTCGCCCGTGCGGTAGCTGGCGAGGCTGGCGTCCCCTTCTTCTCAATTTCCGGCTCGGACTTCGTTGAGATGTTCGTCGGCGTCGGCGCCAGCCGGGTTCGCGACCTCTTCGAGCAGGCCAAGCAGAACTCGCCTTGCATCATCTTCATGGACGAGATCGACGCCGTCGGCCGCCACCGTGGCGCCGGCATGGGCGGTGGCCACGACGAGCGCGAGCAGACGCTGAACCAGCTCCTAGTCGAGATGGACGGTTTCGAGATGAAGGACAACATCATCTTGATCGCCGCGACGAACCGTCCCGACATCCTCGATCCGGCGCTGCTGCGGCCCGGCCGCTTCGACCGCCAGGTCGTTGTCGACCGTCCAGATCGCAAGGGCCGCAAACACATCCTTGAGGTCCACACCCGGGGCAAGCCGCTTTCCAAGGCGATCAACCTCGACGCGTTGGCTGGACAGACGCCCGGGTTCACCGGTGCCGACCTCGCCAACCTGATTAACGAGGCGGCGCTGCTGACCGCTCGCCAGGGCAAGCGCGAGATCACCATGCAGGAGCTGGAGGAGGGGATCATGCGGGTGATCGCGGGTCCCGAGAAGAAGACCCGCGTGATGAGCGAGAAGGAGCGCCTAATCACCGCCTACCACGAGCTCGGCCACGCGATCGTCGGTCACCTGCTGCCCAACTGCGACCCGGTCCACAAGATCTCGATCATCAGCCGCGGCCAGGCGCTCGGCTACACGATCAGCCTGCCCACCGAGGACAAGTTCCTCACCTCGCGGGCCGAGTTGACCGACACAATGGCGATGACCCTGGGCGGCCGCGCCGCCGAGGAGATCGTCTTCGGTGAGATCACCACCGGCGCCTCCAACGACCTCGAAAAGGTGACCGAGACGGCGAAGCAGATGGTGATGCGCTTCGGCATGTCAGAGCGCCTAGGACCACGAGTCTTCGGCCACGATCGCGGCCAGCCCTTCCTCGGCCGCGAATTCAGCGCCGAACCCGACTACTCCGATGAGATCGCGCGCGAGATCGACGACGAGATCCGCCGCATCGTCGAGGGCGCCCACCAGACCGCCAAGGACCTGCTCACCGACAAACGGGAGCAACTTGATCGGATCTCCAAAATCCTGCTCGAGCGCGAGACGATCGATGCCGAGCAGTTTGTTGCGCTACTCGACGGTAAGCCTGTGGATGAGGTCTTTGCTGACGAGGAGGAGTTGGCGCAGCCGGTTGAGCCGGCGCCGGAGCCCGAACGGGCGCAGCGCGAGGGCTCGCGGCCGATTCCGCGGCCGCGGCCAGGATATGCCGGCGGCGACGCCAGCTGAGGGTCTAGGGACCAGGGTTTTCGGGCCGGCGGGTCCTGTCGCCGATTTGGCACCACCACCCGCTGCGGGGGCGGCTGCGCCGCCTCCTCGGGGTGGTCCCCCAAATCGGCGCCACCCCCCGGCAGAAGCGTAGGAATACTTCAACTCATGAGCCCGAAGCTGATGGGGGTTGTCAACGTGACTCCGGACTCGTTCTCGGACGGGGGTCGGTACCTCGATGCGGGGGCGGCGATCGCGCATGGGGTGGAGCTTGTGCGGGATGGGGCGGAGATTTTGGATATTGGGGGAGAGTCGACTCGGCCGGGGGCGGAGCCGGTGGAGTGGGAAGTGGAGATGGACCGAGTCGAGCCGGTGGTGGCTGGGCTTGCCGGCAAGGCAACGATCTCGGTCGACACATCCAAGGCGGCGGTGGCGATTGCTGCGATCGAGGCAGGCGCATCGATCGTCAATGACGTGACGGCATTGCGCGGGGACTTGGAGATGGCGCCCGTGTGTGGTGAGCATGGCGTTGACGTGGTGCTGATGCATATGCCGGGGAGCCCGCGAACGATGCAGGACGACCCGCGCTATGAGGATGTGGTCGGGGAGGTCAAGGCCTTTCTCTCTCAACGGCTTGAGTTCGCGGTAATGATGGGTATCGCCGAGGAGCGGATTTGGCTGGACCCGGGGATCGGGTTTGGCAAGACGCTTGAGCACAACCTGGAGCTGCTGCGGCGGCTGGGGGAGCTGCGGGAGTTGGGGCGGCCGTTGGTGATCGGGACCTCGCGGAAGAGCTTCATTGGACGGATTGATGGGTCTGAGGTCGGGGACCGGTTGGGTGGCACGATCGCGTCTTCGGTGCTTGCCGCGGCGGAGGGCGCCGACGTGCTGCGGGTCCACGATGTGGCCGAGACAGCACAGGCGATCAGGGTCGCCGAAGCGATCCTTGGGTAGGTTGCCTGCATGGAGTCGCACGACAACGGCATCGAGTCGCGGGTCGAGGTCGAGCTGCGTGGACTCTCGATCTACACCCACCACGGGGTCAGCGACTCCGAGCAGGAGGTGGGCCAGCGGCTCGAGTTCGATGTCTCCTTTGACGTGCCCGACTGCGACGCAGTGCTTACCGACCGGATCGAGGACACGGTCGACTACGCCGAGGTCTGCGACATCGTCGCCCTCGCTGCTACCGAGCGCAGCTACCGGACCCTGGAGCGGCTCGCCCAGGTCGTTGGCGAGCGGCTGATGGAACGCTACGGTTGCGAGTCGGTGCGCGTGCGTACCGCCAAGCCGGAGCCGCCACTGCCGCTGGCGATCCAAGAGGTCGCCGTAGAGGTCGTCCACGAGCGCGCGGCGGAGAACGGCGAGGACGAGGCCGAAGAGGCCTAACGAGTTGCCCCTAAGGACCGGTTACCTCGGCCTCGGCTCCAATGTCGGCGACCGCGAGTCCCACCTGAGGGCAGCGGTCGAACTGCTCCGCGAACGCAGGGTGGATGTGGAGGCCATCTCCTCCACCTATGAGACCGAGCCGGTGGGAGAGGTGCTCGACCAACCCGACTTCCTCAATGCCGCGATCCGGATTCGAACCGAGTTGGAGCCCGAAGCGCTGCTCGACCTTTGCAAGGAGATCGAGGCCGAGCGCGGCCGAGTCCTCGACGCCCCCCGCCACAGCCCGCGCCCGCTCGACGTCGACCTGCTCCTGCTCGGCGACCTCGAGCTTTCCAGCGAGCGTCTCACCTTGCCCCACCCCGAGGTCACCAGCCGCCGCTTTGTTCTCGCTCCGCTGCTTGAGCTCGACCCAGCCCTGACGCTTCCCGGTGGGTACGGCCTTGCCCAAGCCCAAGCGTCGCTCGGCCCGGGTCAGCGTGTCCAACGAGTGGGCTCGCTTTGAGCTAGGCGGCAGCGGGTGTGCCGCGCAGTTGCTGCAACCAGGCAGGCGGGAGGATCGGTGGGGTCTTGCCGGGGTAGTTGGGGACGACTCGCTTGGCCAGGGCGCCGGCGGGGCGGTTCTCGATTGCCGGGCGGAGGTCATCGAGGGTCATCGCAAGACCGAGGCTGGGGGCGATCTGAAAGTCAGCGGCGTTGAGCTGTTCGCCGTCGAGAATGCCGGCGGCGATCCAGGCATCGACCTTGTCGAGCATCGCCGGCATCGCCGCCAACCCCCGGCGCACGTGCTCGTCATCGGCCTCGTTGAAGCGGGCCGAAAGGGCAACGATCGGGGCGGCGGTCTTCATCGCCAGTGAGATCGGCAAGCCCAGCTTCGCGCCCTCCGAGTAGCTGCGCAGCGGCTCCTTGTCGCGCTTGATTGTCCACCAGAGGATCTGTCGCATCGGGGGCTGCAAGACTTCGTCGCCCCACTGCTCGGCTTCCTCGACCGCGGCTCGCTTCTCGGCGTCATCTGGGAAAAGGCCGGGTTCGGATTGCAGCCGGTCCAGCTCGCGGGCGATCTCACGCGAGCCCTGCACGCGGCGTCCATCAATTTTCAGCGCTGGCACGGTGACCCTCGGGAAGCCGGCGACGCGCAGGGCGACCTTGGAGATCACCGGCAGCAGGTCGGTCCGCTTATAGGCGATGCCCTTGTGCTCGAGCATCAACTTGGCGGCGATGCTCGGATGCGATGCGGGGATCACGAACAGACGGGCCTTCACGCGAGGCATCCTAGGCACTTCGGGGTGAAACCGCCCGGCGGGTTGGCTCCGATCCGGCCATAATCGCGCCGTGCTCCTTGCGGTAGACGTGGGTAATACCCAGACTCACCTCGGCGCCTTCGACGGCGAGCGCCTGGCTGAGCACTGGCGCTTCCAGACCCGTTCGGGGGCGACCGGTGATGAGCTCGCCGAGCGGATCGCCGGGCTTTTTGCCCTCTGTGGGATGTCGCTCGATGAAGTGGACGCTGTCTGTGTCTCTTCTGTAGTCCCGCCGCTGGGTGCTCAGTTCGAGCAGCTTTCTGAGCGCTACCTCGACGCTCGCTGCCTGACTATCGGCCCGGGACTGAAGACGGGGATGCCGATTCGGATCGACAACCCGCTGGAGGTCGGTGCCGACCGCCTGGTCAACTCGATCGCCGCCTACGAGAGGTTCGGCGAGGCCTGTGTCGTGGTTGACTTCGGCACCGGAATCAACGTCGACGTGGTCTCTGCTGAGGGCGAATACCTCGGCGGTGCGATCGGCCCCGGCCTGGAGATATCGCTCACAGCGCTGATCGATCGTGCGGCCCGCATCACCCGCATCGACCTTGAAGCCCCGGAGACCGCGATCGGTCGCTCCAGCCGCGCCGCAATCCAGTCCGGCTTCGTCTTCGGCTTCGCCGGGATGATCGACGGCATCGTGCGCCGGATCGAAGAGGAACTGCCGGACCCCATGCTGCTGGCTACCGGGGGCCTGGCGAAGACGATCGTTCCCTTCACCGAGACGATCGACGAGGTCGACGACATGCTTACCCTCAAGGGGCTGCGTTTGATCTATGAGCGAAACAAGTCGACAGCCCCCGCTGACTGATCCCCTCCGGATCGCCGACGTCGAGATCCCCAACCGGGTCCTGCTGGCGCCGCTGGCCGGGATCGGTAACTGGTTCGTGCGACTGCAGGCGAAGCGCCATGGCGCCGGCCTCGCGGTCTCGGAGATGGTTTCCAGCTTCGGACTGCACCACCGCAACGAGCGCACCCTGCGCGAGCTGATGCGGATTCACCCCGACGAGCACCCTGTCTCGGTGCAGCTCTTCGGTCACGACGCCGAGGTGATGCGCTCCGGCGCGGCGATCGCCGCCGAGGCGGGCGCCGACCTGATCGACATAAACATGGGTTGTCCGGTGCGTAAGGTGCGCCGCACCGGCGCCGGCGCTGAGCTGCTGCGCGATCACGAGCTGGCGCTGGCGCTGGCGCGCGGCGCGATCGAGGGCAGCGGCCTGCCGGTTACGGTGAAGCTGCGCTCGGGGATCGAGGCCGGCGACCGCTCCGGCTACGACCTGGCGGTTCGGCTGGCCGAGGAGGCGGGTGTCGCGGCGATCGCGTTTCACCCGCGAGCAGCCACTGTGGGCCACAAGGGTAGCCCTGACTACGCGCTCACCCGCGAGCTGGTCGAACGGATTGAGGTGCCGGTGATCGTCTCCGGTGGACTGAAGAGCGCCGAGGCGGCGCGGGCCGCCTACGAGGAGTCCGGTGCCGACGCGGTGATGATCGCCCGTGGCGCGCTCGGCAACCCCTGGGTCTTCGAAGAACTGACTGGGCGACGCACGGAGCCGCCGCAGCGCACCGAGGTTGCCACCGAGCTGCTTTGGACGATCGATCGGGCCGAGGAGCACATGGGGACTGAGCGGGCCGGCCGCTACCTACGTAAGTTCTATCCCTGGTACGTCGAGCGGCTGGGCGTTTCGCCCGAGCTTGCCGATGAGCTACAGCGCCACGCTGACCTGCCCGAGGCCCGTCGCCTGATCGCCGAGTTGGCCGCTCCAGTGCCCTCGCTATAATCCCGCGACTTCCGGCCCTGGTGTGGTGACGCAAATGCCGCCGCACCTGGGCGTTTTTGGGTCTAGGAGCCATTTCCCGTCGTCTCAACCGAGCAAAGCGAGGTAGGACCAGTGAGTCGCCAGTCCGTAATCACCCCCGAGGGTCTCGAGAAGCTCAAAGAGGAGATAGATCGCCTCTCGACCGTAAAGCGACGCGAGGTCGCCGAGCGGATCAAGGAAGCGCGCGAGTTCGGCGACATCTCCGAGAACGCCGAGTACGACGACGCCAAGAACGAGCAGGCGCTGCTCGAGCAGCGGATCGCCCAGCTTGAAGAGCGGCTGCGCCGTGCCACGGTTATCGACGAGAAGGACATCAGCACCGACGAAGTCCAGTTCGGCTCGATCGTCCACGTCAAGGACCAGAAGACAGGCGACTCGCAGAAATTCCAGATCGTTGGCTCGACCGAGGCGGATCCGCTTGAGCACAAGCTCTCCAACGAGTCGCCGATCGGCAAAGCGCTACTCGGACACAAGCGGAACGACATCGTCACAGTCGAGGTTCCGCGCGGGCCGAAGAAGAAACTGAAGATCACCAAGATCGAGACCGCTTAGTCTCACTCTCAATGGGCGAGACCGAAGAGCCAAAGCTCTCCGATGTCCTCGCCGACAGGCGGGAGAAGCTTGAGCGCCTGCGCGAGGCGGGGATCGATCCGTTTCCGCCCGAGTTCGCGGAGAAGGAGGACATTGCCGAGGTGCGTGCCGCCCACGAGGGCCTTGCGCCCGGCATGGAAACCGAGTCGCGTCACCGGGTCGCTGGGCGGTTGGTTGGTCGACGCGGCCATGGCAAGGCCTGCTTCCTCGATCTGCGCGACGGCAGCGGTCAGATTCAGGTCCACGCTCGCGAGGATCTTCTTGGCGAGGAGCCATACCGATTGCTGGTCGACCTCGACCTTGGTGACATCGTCGGCGTCGAGGGCACGGCTATGGCGACGCGGCGCGGCGGTGAGCTCTCGCTTGCGATCGACCGCTGGCGACTGCTGGCCAAGAGCCTGCGTCCGCCACCGGACAAGTTTCACGGCCTTGAGGACGTCGAGACCCGCTACCGCAAGCGGGAGCTGGACCTGATCGCCAACGAGGAGAGCCGCCGTCTCTTCGGCCTGCGCGCACGCACGGTCAGCGAGGTCCGTCGCTGGCTTGATGAGCGCGGCTTCGTCGAGGTCGAGACTCCGGTCCTGCAGCCCCTCTATGGAGGTGCCCTGGCTCGGCCCTTCACGACTCACCACAACGCCCTCGACCGCGACTTTTACCTGCGGATTGCCACCGAGCTCTACCTCAAGCGTCTGGTTGTCGGCGGCATCGATCGGGTCTATGAGCTCGGTAAGGACTTCCGCAACGAGGGTGTCTCGCACAAGCACAACCCGGAGTTCACGATGCTCGAGTGGTACGAGGCCTGTGCGGACTACGCGGTTACCGCCCACCGGGTCGAGACGATGGTCGCCGAAGTTGGCGAGCGGGTTCTAGGCACGACCAAGGTGCAGCGCGGGGAGGTGACGATTGATTTTGCTCCGCCCTGGAAGCGGGTGACCATCCGCGACGCGATTCGCCAACGCTCCGGCATCGACATTGCCGAGCACCCCACGCGCGAGGCGCTCGCGGAGGCGATGGGGACAAAGCCCGACCCTAAGGAGGGCTGGGGCAAGCTTGTTGACGGTTTGCTCTCCAAGTGGGTCGAGCCAGAGCTGATCCAGCCGACTTTTGTCCTAGACTACCCGGTCGAGCTATCGCCATTTGCCAAGTCACACCGCTCCGAGGAGGGGTTGGTGGAGCGCTTTGAGGCGTTTGCTGGCGGGATGGAGATAGCCAACGGTTTCACCGAGCTCAACGACCCCGACGAGCAGCGGCGGCGCTTCGAGCAGCAGGCCGAGGAGCTAGCTAGGGGCGACGAAGAGGCGCAGCCCTATGACGAGGATTTCATCGCCGCGCTCGAACAGGGGATGCCGCCGACCGGCGGCGTTGGCATCGGCATCGACCGCCTGGTGATGCTGCTGACCGGCGCCAAGAGCGTCCGCGAGGTTGTCCTCTACCCAGCGATGCGCTCCTAAACGACCCAAAAAGCCGCTCTGAGCGGATATTTGCGGGGCGGAGGCCGGTTGGACGCTCTCGGTATCGTTTAAGGGGCACATGGGCGCCTCCCGATAACCGAAGGGTGCCTCCGATACTTACTCAGCCGAATTGAGTTGGGTAGATAGAGAGACTTTTGTTCGAGAGATTCACAGAGCGAGCCCGACAAGTAGTCGTCCTGGCCCAGGAAGAGGCCCGCACGCTGAAGCACAACTACATCGGCACCGAGCACATCCTGCTCGGCTTGCTGCGCGAGGAGGAGGGCCTTGCTGCCCGCGTCCTCGAGTCACTCGACATCACCACCGAGCGAGTTCGCTCGCAGGTGGTGCGGATCGTCGGTTCCGGCGAGGAGGTCACCTCAGGGCAGATTCCATTCACGCCACGAGCGAAGAAGGTTCTGGAGCTGGCCCTACGCGAGGCGCTATCGCTCGGCCACAACTACATCGGCACCGAGCACATCCTGCTCGGTCTGGTGCGTGAGAACGAGGGCGTCGCTGCCCGCATCCTGCTCGACTTCGACGCTGATTCCGACAAGATCCGCAACGAGGTGATCCGGATGCTCTCCGGCCCTGGTGGACGCCGCCAGGGCAGTGGGCCCGGCAGTGGCGGCGGCTCTGGCGAGGGGAAAAAGTCCTCGAAGCTGCTCGACCAATTCGGCCGCAACCTGACCAAGCTCGCGGACGAGGGCAAGCTTGATCCTGTGATCGGTCGCGAGACCGAGATCGAGCGAATCATGCAGATCCTCTCCCGTCGCACCAAGAACAACCCGGTGCTACTCGGCGAGCCCGGGGTCGGCAAGACCGCCGTGGTCGAGGGGCTGGCTGCCCGCATTAACAAGGGCGAGGTCCCCGAGCTGCTCAAGAACAAGCAGATCTACACGCTCGACCTGGCCGCGTTGGTCGCCGGCTCAAAGTACCGCGGTGAGTTCGAGGAGCGCCTGAAGAAGGTGATGAAGGAGATCACCCAGCGCGGCGACATCATCCTTTTCATCGACGAGCTCCACAACTTGGTCGGCGCTGGCGCGGCCGAGGGCGCGATCGATGCCGCCTCGATCCTGAAGCCGGCCCTTGCCCGTGGCGAGCTGCAGACGATCGGTGCCACCACGCTCGACGAGTACCGAAAGTACCTCGAGCGCGACTCGGCGCTGGAGCGCCGCTTCGCCCAGATCAAGGTCGACCAGCCCTCGGTTGAGGACACGGTGAAGATCCTTGAAGGGCTCCGCGAGCGCTACGAGCAGCACCATCGCGTCAACATCACCGACGACGCGCTCGAAGCCGCGGCAGAACTCGCCGACCGCTACATCTCTGACCGCTTCCTGCCCGACAAGGCGATCGACCTGATCGACGAGGCTGCCTCGCGGATGCGAATCAAGTCGATGAGCTCACCGCCGGTCTACCGCGACCTCGAGGAGGAAATCGAGACGACGCGGCGCGACAAGGAGGCCGCGATCGAAGCGCAGGAGTTCGAGAAAGCAGCGAACCTGCGCGATACCGAGCGCCAGCTGACCACTCGCAAGCGCCAGCTTGAGGACGAGTGGTCCGAAGGCGAGGATGGCGATCGACCCGACGTGGGCGAAGAAGAGATCGCCGACATCGTCTCGATGTGGACTGGGATCCCGGTCTTCAAACTGACCGAGGCCGAGACCAAGAAGCTGATCCGCATGGAGGAGGAGTTGCACAAGCGGGTGATCGGCCAGGAGGTTGCGATCACCGCCGTTTCCAAGGCGATCCGCCGCTCGCGCGCTGGGATCAAGGACCCCAAGCGCCCGGCCGGCTCGTTCATCTTCCTCGGCCCCTCCGGGGTCGGCAAGACCGAGCT
>Ga0163161_10000100_pt1 | contig 83154 bp, 46 predicted proteins | sample S45metaG_FD_129847 | JGI IMG/M metagenome (GOLD analysis project Ga0163161, IMG submission 129847) | Switchgrass rhizosphere microbial communities from Kellogg Biological Station, Michigan, USA - S4-5 metaG | ecosystem: Host-associated > Plants > Roots > Rhizosphere > Soil | place: USA... | reverse complement strand
TTAGAATTAGATGAATTGTTACTAAGACTCACATCATTTGAATTTTTGTTACCGCGGGTCACGTTGTTAGAATTAGATGAATTGTTACTAAGACTCACATCATTTGAATTTTTGTTACCGCGGTTCACGTCGTTAGAATTAGATGAATTGCTACTAGAACGACTCACTTCGTTAGAATTAGATGAATTGATATCAAGGCCAATATCATTAGAATTAGATGAATTGTTGCTCAGACCCATATCATTAGAATTGTTGTTAGTATAGTTCACGTCATCGTCAGAATTAGATGAATTATTGCCAACACGACTCACTCCATCAAAATTAGATGAATTATTGTTAACACGACTCACTCCATTAGAATTAGATGAATTGTTACGACTTTTATTTGTTTTCAACGAGTTGATACTATTTGAATTAGACGATGCACTGTTGTTAGTATCATTGGACGGTTTTGATAACTCAAAAATGCTACTGATAATGTCCAAATTAGTATTACTGTTACCATTTGAAGAGTTGGTTGAATTATTAGCATCATTAGTGTCATCTCCTAAACTGCCATCACCATTATTTATAGAGTTTGAATTTGTTGAATTACTATTTTTGGATTTCAATGAGAGTGAAATATTGCTCACTTGATTCGATTTTAACGAATTGGTTGTATTTGCTGAATTATTTCTTTTCGTTTGAAGGTCACTCATCATACCTGTCAAATATAAAAAAAAAATAATAGATTGATATTTGTTTTAACCAAAATCAATAAGAAAATAATAGATAAGCAAAAATGTGATAATAATAATAATAAAAATAATACTTTTTTTTTAACAATTGGTTCTACAAACAAGATACACAAAAATAATTAGAATCTAAGAAATTAACTCTTTACTTCAATTCATAAACATCCTTCATTTTGTTGAGAGGTCTGAAAGTTTCAAATCCAAAGTTTTTGGTGTCGATGACACTATCACCGTTTTTATAGCGAGTTTGCGAATCGTTAATAAGAATATCGTACCATACCCCATTCAAACTAAATACAGTAAGATCCGATTTGATTACAAATGGAGCGGCATATATGATTGGTGAATTTGAATTTGACATATCTTTATTCGAAGCCACATTTTTATTTAATAAAAATTGCAAAGTTGGAATCAACTCACTTGCGAATTTCTTAAATTCAACGGCTCGATCTACAGCTACATTGCTTACGATTGGCTGTACAGTGCTTGATCCTGTTATATTGGTAAACATTTCGTTAGCTTTTGCAATTAAATTGGCTTCAGCAGAATATATCATTGGACCCTGTAATCCCGACTTCTCATATCCATATCCAGATGTAGATGTAGATTTCTCATCACCTGGAATATTTTGTACAGTTTGTTTACGTGAGCTTGAAAAGCTTGGAAGCCATCCCAAACCGAATGAAGATGAACTATTTTCTTGTGGTTTATACTTTGAGATATCATCTCCCATTTCAAAAGATTGTATCTTGCCATCTTTGACTGATACTTTACCAATTAATAAAGAACGGAATGCTTGATTATTCTTGGATACATCTGCTAGCTTAAAAGGTGTTATAGGTGTCTTTTTATCCTTGTTAGTAAAAATAGCAGGGAACCAATATACAAAATAAGACGGGTCAGGAGAAACAGTAATATTATCAAAAGATAGATAAAGCGAACCAAGACGATCAATAGGCAAAATATCATCCTGACTACCAGTCATTTTATATATAGACGTTGATTGTCTATCCAACTTTCTGTTTTTGCTATGACTGATATATGATGTAGCCATTGTAATTAATCCAAGATCATTCCTCATTCTTATCATATAATCATCATGAATCGCAGAGTTGTGAATTGCAAGGCTTGGATGATCAAGATCAATAAGTTGTATTGTATCTTCGGCAAGAAGTTCAGATTTACTGCGAGCCATTTGTCTGATCAACTGTTCTGTAATCATGATCTCAAAGGCTGGATTTGCCTTGGCATCCAAAGCAAACTCATCATTTCTTGGCTGACCTGTTATATATAATATCATAATTTCGACCAATGCACCTAAATCACTCAAATCCTGCTTAGTTTTTGGATCCTTGAATAAATGTAATGTATAATCCTTGTCTGCTGGCTCCTTGTGATATAAATCAACCAACTGTTTAGCCACCTCACCACGCACTTGAGGTGGAGCAGGTAAAAATGTATTATTACGAACAATAAAATTCTTTTTATTTACTTCATCATTTTGTGTTGCCTGTAATTGTTTAATATAAACAGCTGTCATTTGCACGGCCTGTGCAGCCAATTCCTTGTCTTGTAACCATTCTTTAGGGATTATTTTTCCTTGACTATTTGCTAATTTTTGCGACAATTCAAACAATGTAAATCTTGCTTTGGCTTTATGATTATGTGCAGCAGATAAAGCCTTCATAAACATAGAACCCTCGCTATTGTCACTTGAAAATGCAGAAGATGAAGACATTTGATAAAGGGAAAAATAAGCTTGTATGTATTTGTTGAGTCAATTTAAATGCTTTTTTTTTACAAATAGTAAAATAGAGACAATCAAAAGTGAGATGAAAGATAGATAGTCTATTAATCTTTTTTTTACTTTATAATACAAAGAGAGTGTTTTTAATTTTAAGTTGTATTTTATTAATTTTTTTTTACATGTTTGTTTGAAAATAATTAACAAATATTTTATTCAAGACAATTTACAATTTTTTCATTTGCTCTCATCATCATCATCATCATCATCACGGTCACATAAAATATCGCACATAGAGTTACACCTCAAAATAGATTTATAAACAGAAGAATCCATGTTAATTTCAGAGGATGTATATTCTTCCAATTGCGGAAGTCTGATACAAGACCCAATCTCAAAAAAACATTGATTTGGTTCACCTGGTACAGGATCAAATGTACTCCAAGCTAAAAATGTTTCCACGCGACAACAATCTTTGTTAGGTGGCATTTCGTTATGAGGCGCGGATAAACTTGTAACTGTTTCTGTACCATATATATTTTCATCTGTATCCTTATTTATCATGGTTTGAGTCGTATACGTCATAAATTCTACAGAATCTATAAGCCCAAATCCAAGTCGAGTTAATGCACATTTTCCCTGATAATAAACATATCTCATACGATCAATTCCATCCACGCTTGGATAACCTTTGAGACGATCAAGTTTTGATACCGTTGTTATGTCTGGATTTATTGAAGTATTTGCCTGTTTTTTGGTGTCTTGTAAAAATGTCGATGCCTTGAGAGTATTTGTGCATATTTTACCTTTTAAAATAACAATATTACATGGTACTTCTTTCGTGTGAAAAGCGACATATGCTTCGTGTACACCAAATTTGTTTTGTCTATTTAATAGTTCTTCTCGGGATTTTTTACCCTGTGCCTCTTCTCCTATTTGAGACATTATATCACGAATTTTACACATTCTTGTTTTGGCCAATTCAACCAACTTAGATGGAGTATCATGCAAACCATTTGCAAAATCAGGTATGATACTAATATTTTGTGCATTCTTCTTCTTCTTGCTTTTACTATTTTCTTTATACATTTGTTTCTTGATTTCGCTCATTTTTTCTTTCTTTGTCTTTTTCTATGACTTTCTTTTTTTTTTTGAGTTATTGCCTCTAAATAATTGAAACAAAAATACAAAAATAAAACTGTCAAATTACTAATGTTTATCAATAAATTAAATAAATAAATAAAGTGAAACGTTGAAATAGATAAACATAATAAATAACTAAATAACTAAATAAATAATATAATGATAACAATATTCAAACTTATTAATTTTGTTATGATGCACGAATTGGCAAAAGAGAAGTGTGCCGATCTCTAGCTTCTTCAATAAATGCTATAAAATTTTTTACAGATCTCTCTTTTCCGGTTGAAAGAAAGTCTCTAGACATTCTAGATCCATCAACAAAAAATGTAGTTGTTCGAATGCAAGGCATTCCGATAGGAAGTGCATAGGAACACATAGCAGGTTCATCTTCGCATATTATATTTTTAACCAGAACTAACTTTTCGCTTTTGTAATGCTGGCGAACCATTTCCCACATAGGTTTAGCTATGGGACAATGTTGACATGTTTTACTTTCAAAAAATTCTGCTCGTACAAGTAACACGTCTCGATTATACATTTTTGTATTTTGATTCAGATCAACAATATTAGAAGTATTTGTTTTATCGTATATAACCTGTTCCTTTTGAATAGATATTAAATAAACTATATACAAAATTATAAAAATCACCAAACCAACGAATACATTTCTTTCATGGTTTCCCATGGATGATACAAGAAATATTTGATGATGTTCTTAAAATAAATAAAAATTAAATAAAATTATTTATTTATTTAAATTTTGGTTTGAAAAAATGTTTAATCAATATGTATCTTATATTATTTTTTGTCAGTGCCCATATGAGCAAAGATATATTGTAATTATGTTGAGTTTTTAAACATACACTTGTGTATTTTAGATTTTGTACCTATTATTTTTTTTTTGTTTTTTGTCTAAAACTTTTGTTGGGTTTTTGAATCTTTGAAACATAAACACAAACAAAAGAAAAAGAAAAAGACCAGAAAAAAGCAATACTATACGTTCACAAGATGCAATCGAAAGAATCACGTCCCTTTGCTCCAACATTGAATGTTGGTCGTAATGCTTCTCTTGCACCCAAAGCCAAAATTCATAAAATTTTATGGGGTATGACCGACCCGGAAGTAGCAATTAAAATGTCACTTGGTCCTTTGGGAGAACTGGAACATGGCACACAAAGTGCTGAATTAGGACCTAGTCACAAAAGTGGACTCTGTAAAACCTGCAAAAATGATGCATTCAATTGCCCTATACATTATGCAGATATTCAGCTTGAATTTCCGTGTTATGATTATCAATATATGCCTGACGTGATGGCTATTTTGTGGAGCAAATGTTTTTATTGTCATCGAGTTTTAATCGCAAAGAATGACCCAAGAAGAGATGCGATAATGGCCGAGAGCGATCCAGAAAAGCGCAAGCGTATGTGTGAAGCTATAGGGCAAAGCATACGTTATTGCGATGAACATTATGTCACATCCAAACAAAACAAAACAGCAAATATTTTCAATCCCAATAATTCAACGACAAAATCCTACATGAATAGTTCTGTTACAATTACAGATATGACTGAAAAACATATTGCAGATCATGGATGTGGACAGGAACAACCAGTTTGGGTATGGAATAAAAGCGATCCTCTTAAAATTCGTTGCTTTATTCGAGTATTGAAAAGCAAGGATAAAATCAAAAACGAATCAAAAACGAAATCATCATCATCGTCATCATCATCTTGTTCAAAGAATAAAGATAAGAAAGACAATGATAATGATAATACCAAGACGAAGGGTAAAACAAAGTCAAAAAAAAAAGTGTCATTTGATGAAAACAATAATGAGTTCACAAACGAAAATTTGAATATGTCCAAGTCAATTGATCAGAATATAAATAATAAGAGAACTGACGATAATATAGAAGAATTTGACGATAGTATACCACACGAAGAAGACAACGAAGAAGATGAAGATGAAGAACAAGACGATAAACGTCTTGGTGAAAGACGATGTGAAGATAATGAATACAACGACGATGATGAATATAATGATGAATATAATAATAATAATAAAATTTCAGATACACAAGATATAGATATCGAAGCTGAAGAAGTTGAAGCCGACGATGTCGATATTGATGTTGCTGATGATAGTAATATAAATATATCTGTATCTGGAGATAACGAAGAAGATATACCAGATTTAGAATCCTTTAGAGATATTGAAAATGATAAGGAAAACGATATTGATATTGATATTGATAATGATAACGTTAAGGATAAAGAAACTACATCATCATCATCATCATCGTCTAAATCAAGAAGTAAATCTATTCGTGGTAAAATAACACCCAAGTCTAATTTTTTTCTTAAAGAAATTCCCTTTACATCTTGGATGGCATATGAAAATCTCAAAAATACCACAAAAGATGACGCTATATTGTTTGGATTTAATCCTCCTATATCTAATTATGACGTAGATGGTTATCCTGTTGATGTTCCTGTAGTCTTATCATCTCAAGAACAAATTTTAAAACAAGAACAGGAACAAAATCAATCATCTTCTTATACCCCTAATATTATTCCTATAACACAGAGTTATTCTTCCCCAGTATGGTGTTTTCGTCTGGTTCATTTATTTCCCAAACCGTGTAGTGTTACTTTTAAAGATATGGCTAAACGCTTTGCGGATCTTGTACGCGATAATAAAACACTGGGAAATCTGAAACGCGCTTATCACGCATTTATAGAAAAAAAGAAAAAACTTAAAAAGGGACTTTTAACAGAAGAAGATTTGAATGTTGATGGTATTGACTTGCTTGAAATAAACAAAGATGACAATGATGGAAAAAGTATAAGTAATAATAATAATAATAATAATAATAATGATATTGGTAACGATGACAATGATATTAATGATAATGATTTATTGTTATATAATAATCCAACAGACACTTGGCTTCCAGAAACGATTGCTTTGGGTAAACGTGGAAAAGACAATCGTGATAAAAAAGATCACAAAAATCAACTCTATGATACTAAAGATATTCACCATATTGCTGAAAAATTAGGTATTATTACTCGAAGACGGCCTTGGGAATGTCCTCTTGATTATTCTTTAATAAATGGACAATTTTATCAAATCATTGAGCGGCTGAATTATCACAGTGCTATTATTTACAGAAGTAATATTCCTAAACCTCCGCAATATAATCAAAGAGTAAAGTTTGAAAAATGTATAACCAATATGATGACAGGAAAAGAAGGTATGCCTAGACAATTATTAACGGCTAAACGTGTAGACTTTTCGTGTCGTTTAGTTATTGATCCTGACCCAAATATGGATATCAATCAAGTAGGTGTACCATTAACTATTGCACAAGATCAATTATATCAAATTCCCGTAACATCCTTTAATATTCATATGTTGACAGAAAAATATGTTCATAAAGATACATATCCTCGTGCACTATTTATTGATAAAATCAATGGAACTAAATTATCTTTAAAAGACATGTCATTACCAGATTTGATGTCTATTACTCTCGACATTGGTGATGTTGTTCATCGTCATATGGTAAATGACGATGATTTATTAGTCAACAGACAACCTTCCTTGGATTGTTTATCTATTATGTCGTTAAAAGTTGTTATATTACCTGAAGACGATCCTGTTTTCAAAGTACATGTAGCATTGATGGGGGCATTAGCCGGAGATTATGACGGTGATGCTGCCGCAGGATATGCATTACAAACAGTTGGTGCTCTTATTGAGTCTAGAGATATTATGGCTTCTGAACTTCAAGCAGCAACTCCTCAAAGTGGAGGAATTATTATTAATGCATTTTTAGACGCTGTTTTAGGTAATGCTCTTGCAACTCAAAACCTCACCGTTTTTACTTTGTCTCAAGTGACAAAGTGTTTATCCGAATGTAGATATATGGGAAATATGCGGTTCGCAAAACCTTGCATATCCGAAATTACAAGATTTAATCAAGGGGGTGATGATTGTGATGATTGTGATACCGATGAAAATCAAAACCAAAATGGTGATATCATTTCAAATTGGTGGTCTGGTAAACAGATAATATCAGAAAAACTTCCAGATATTAGTATGAATTCTAATAATAACAAATATTCGCCATCAATAGTGATACCTTATAATGAAAAGTCTGACAATGATTTTGTTTGTAATAATACTTTTATACTAAGGGATGGAAATCTTTTGAGTGGAGTTCTGAACGGACAACGCATTTCAGAGTTAATATTAACTATTTATCATCAGAAAGGAAAAAGAGAAAGTATAAAAGTATTGGGAGAATTATATAGGCTTTCCAATGCAATACTCAAAGTTATTGGAGTTAGCATGAATATTAGGGACACATTAGCTCAATGTAAACCTGAGATGGAAAAAATTAAAAAAAATACAATTGCAGCGATAGAAGAGGATGTAAATCTTCAAGAGAATAAATTAGATCACCCGACAATCGCGAGGGAAAAAGAAAAAGTTGTTTGCAAAATACTGGAAGATTTACGATCAAAGCTTGGAGAAATGATTAAACTCGAGGATGAAAATTTAGACAATCCATTCTTTAATAATTTAAGAGAAATGATTTCATCTGGGTCGAAAAAAGCTGAATTAAATAGAATTGCACAAACTGCTACTGTTGGTCAATTATATCAAGAGGGCAAGCGATTTAACTTGTTATACAATGAAAGAAGTATTCCATTCTTTCCAAAGGGATCAAATATTTTGAAACAAAAAGGATATGCCAACGAAAGTTTAATCGATGGTCTTTCTGTCGAGTCATTTGTTTTATACTCAAATGCGGGCAGAATTCAAATGGTTATTAGTTGTGTAAATCCAGCTGATACAGGCTATTTTGAAAGACTGATGGTTAAAATGGCAGAGACAGTCACAACAACACATACAGGAGTTTCTTGTGATGGTTCATTAAATATAATCAATTGGAGCTTCTCTTCAAACCAAGCAGATATTCGTTCAATGACATTTCAACCATTGCCTACTTTATTAATGGATAATAATACATTAACAAAGGAATGTTCGTCGGTAGATATAATCGATTGGAAACAATATATAACGGATGAAGCGTGGATTAAAATGGAATCTCAAAATTCAAAGGTTGAAATTACTAAACTGTTGCAAGAAGAGTATAATCAAATTCAACAAGACAGGGATATTATTAGAAAATTGCGACAAACTTTTGGAAATGATGAAATTCAGACCATGCTTCGTATATGTGTTCAAGTAACTGGTGTAATTAATCAATTATACTCATCCTTATTATATGGCAAAACCGACTTAACGCCCACTTTTGTATGTAAAACAATCAAAAAATTTGTTGCGCATTTATATAGTGATCCTCGTGTTTCTGTTTCAAGAAATTATGATTTGGAATCGATATTGAGATATTATTTCTGTTGCAAGGTTGTTATTATTCGTCAAAGAATGACAAAAGCGATTTTTGTTCGTATTTTAACTGAGATAAGTAATCAGTACATCTGTCATATAATATCTCCTGGTATATCTGTTGGTGCACTTGCTGGTCAGCATATAGGACAACCAGCAACTCAAATGACATTAAGCACATTTTCATCGAATGCAGAGGGAAACCGTAATTCAGAAGTTGTCGGAACTATTAAAAGTTGCTTTGATGTAAGTGACAAAAATAATGATCCAGTTATGAGTATTTGGGTGAAACCAGAATTCGAACACATGGTATTCCAACTTAAAAATGATATCGTTGTGAAATATTTAATAGATATCACAAAAAAGGAGCCTATTAGTGGAAGATCTTTTACTATTATTTCTGAACCAGACATCAAAACATCTATTATTAAAGAACATCAAGAAACGGTCGAAGAATATTTTGCATTATGTCATCCATCGGATTATAAAAGTTTATGTCCTACAGTCGTATGCTTTGAAATTTGTCGTAATCTGGCTGCTCAAGTAAGTTTAACGTTGCGAAGAATTTTAGTAATATTGAACGGTATGAAATATGATAATACAGACGGTCATGTATGGATTGGTGTTGATACTGGTACTACATGGATATTACGTTTATATATGAACAAAAAAAGTCAACTGTATAAAAGATTCAAAACTGAATATTATCCATCCATGGATCCTTGCATACAGGTTGATCCTAATTATTGGATAATGGAGTCATTTGCAAATACGATTTCTAAAAAAACAGTTGTAAGAGGAATCAAGGGAATTCATAATGGATATATTATCACACAAGAAACGACAGTTAGCTTGAATGGAAATCTTGTAACAATACCTCGAGTAATTATATCTACAACTGGAAGTAATTATCAAGAAATTATGAAGCTTCCTTGGGTTGATAGATCACAGACAAGTTGTAATTCAGCTTGGGATGTTCAACATGTTCTTGGTATCGATGCTGCTGCAATGTCTATGGCAAGAAGAGCAGAACGTAGGTTCCATCTTTCTGGCATTACAGTTGATAAGGCTTATCCTTATACAATTATCAAAACAATGACACATAGAGGATATTTGATGTCGATGAGAAGAAGTGGTGTTAATCGTCAAAATGATTATGGTCCACTCCCCAAACAGGCTTTGGAAGAGTCTATGATTACTTGTAAAAGGGCTGCTATACGATGCGAAATTGATCATCTTCGTGGTCCAACTGAAAATATAATTACTGGAGGCATGGCAATTCAAGGAACAGGATATCTTAACCCTCTTGATTTAAATCCACCCGAAGATATTGATATTGCAGATCATAATATGAAACAACTTATGTCTCGTCAACTACCACAATTAACTATACAAGCACTTGATGCTTATACAAGGAATGGAATAAAAGATACGACAAATCAATTGCAAAGGAAAGGTCTTATTAAAGTGTCAGAACCATTCAAGCACATATCTGCATACAATGAAAAAGAAATGATAATAATAAACGATCAATTTGAGATGATAGAGACGGATATGGATTGTATAACGCAGTTATCTTCGGTATCATCATCATCATCATCTTTAGCAGAAGCAGTATTATCATCGACAACAAGTCAAAATAATTCAAATAAAAAAAATAGCCAAGACAGTGATGAAATCGATGGCTCTAAGTTATTATTATTGCCAGTTGAAAAAAATACAAATACTCGTCAGATTAAAAAACAAGAGTTAATAGACCACCGCCAAGCCCAACGCAAGATTCAGATTTCGCATATTCAAGAAAAATTACATCCTGGTGAACTGGAACATGAAACCAAGACCCAGGTGGATGATTTTTTTGGTGACATTATTCAAAAATGCCAAGCGTTTGCAGAAAAAATAAAAGCTGAAAACGGATCTACAGTTTCTAAAAAGGTAACTGCACAACAACAAGCAAATGAAATAAGATTGAAAACGTTCAAAGATATTGATAATATAAATTTCATCGATGAGCCTTCAATTGAAACGACAAAGAAAAAACTTATCAAAATTTTAACAAAGCAAACACAGCATAGCAATAAAAGAAAGAGATCTCTTGACGACGACGATGAATACGAAGACAAAGATACAGCAAATAATAATAATAATAATAGCAAAGACTGTAAAGAAAACGCAATTGTCAAGAAAAAAGTCAAACCAAATAGTAAAAAAAAGCATAATAATTCTGCAGATGATTACGTCATAGAAGATTATTGTGACATACAGGACATGAAAACAAAAAAGGCTCTGAATAAAAAACGAGCCAAACGTCAAAAAAAGGATGTCGCTGCGCGATTGCTTATTATTGATTAATTTTTTCTTGATCATTTGTTTTCCGATTTGAATTTTCGTACATAGCCTAGAAAAGTATACTATATAAAGCCTAACTTTTGAATTTGTTTATTTTATCACACATTGTTCTTCCGTCGTTTAATCACCACTTATTTCTTTTCGTTTTAATATATCGATAAAAACACCAATCCTTTTCAAAATGGGCTGCAAAATAGGAAATGAGACAAAAAAGCACAAGCGTTGTATTCAGCAGGTTTCAATTACCAGTCTCGGTGGTAAGCGTATCGGCGTAGATGCAATGGGGAAAGTATATGCTAAATGGTTTGGTGCAATTAATAAATGGAAAGAAATTCAAGAAAATAAAAGCAGCGATAGCATCAACCCTTCTGATAAGGAAGAAGAAAAAGAAAATGAAGATGTAACAGAGCAAAGTAACGACGAATCTTGCCAAAATCAAGATTTGAAAGAAAAAGAGCAGGATAACTCGGTCGACATACAACAAGTGCAAAACATAGCCATTGAAGGATGGTTTAATACACTTCTCAGATCTCGAGCATTGGGTATTAAGCTTGTCAATGTATTTGATGGAGGTAGACCAAACGCCAAAATGGTCGAAATAAGAAAGCGTCTGGCTCAAAATAAAAGAAGTCAAGAAATTCGCGATGAGCTTGAAGGTCATATTATTGAAGATAAAAAAAGTCTTGATGCAATCAAAGATAAAATTATTAAAGCACAACAATACCAAAAGAAACAAACTGTATCCACTACAACTTCTATTGATAGCAGTGATGACACTATCGCTATCAGTCCTGTCCAAGATAATGTTATAATTCCCACAACGTCTGCTTCTGATTCTTCACAAACATTAAAAATACATATTCAAAAAGACAGTGACGTGATTCAGCCAAAACCAACACTAGATTCAGACGTCATTCAAGAGGGTGCGCACATACCCACAGTTCAAAATGATGAAGTATTGACATTGGATGACATTGAAGAGTTACAAAAACAATATAAATTGCAAATGATCAAGATTGCTGATGGAGAAAAAGAACTGATTACTCGTCAACAAAAATCTACCAAATTTCCTGAAACATTCATTCCAGCAATGAAGAGATGCTCCCGGGTGCTCAGAATTCCCACAATAGACGCCCCAGAAGAAGCTGACGATTATCTTGCGGCTTTATATCATTCAGGTCATATTGACGGTGTTGATGCAATGGACTTTGATTATTGGGCTCATGGAGTAGATACAACATATAGAAATTTGGACAAGGATACTAATGTTTTAAAATATTGCGCCAAGACTTTTTTGTCTGATATGAAACTAGAGAGTTATGACGAGTTGACTACTTTGTATTGTCTCACTGGATGCGACTATGTACAAGATGAAAATGGTTTAATGGGAGTCAAAAATTGTGGTCCTGTAACAGCAGTTAAATGGATTCGCAAATTTAAAAACGATTTGGATAAAATTTACAACTTTATTATCACCGATCCAAAAAACAAACGTTTTATTCCTTGTGACAACTTTCTCGAGTTATCCAAGGTCGCCAAGTCAATTTTCAATCTTCGTGTTAAAGATCAACCTCAACCTTCTGCCCAATCTCTGGTTGATCCTGAAGAAGTTAAGCAATTTCTTTTGGACTTTGGATGGTACAACACAGACAAGGATGAAGAAAGTCGAAATGCAAAAATTGATATATTTGTTAAATCAGTAGTTGAATATTGCAACACGTCCAAAAATAATGAACAAGACTCTTCTCTGTTGTCATCGTCATCGTCAACCGCATCATCATCATCATCATCATCCTTGTTCACACAAACCGCGTCTCCCGTGCCATATTCCTCAGAACAACCCCAGACAAACGAAATTCAATTGCAACAAATGGAAATGGAAGGTATAGAAGAGCAGGATATTAATTGTTTAATGTCTCAAGCTAAGTGTACTCGTGAAGAAGCAATAAAAATTCTCATCAACAATAAAACAAACAATGAACATTAATATATTTACTTTATTTCGCTCTTGTTTTCTTTAAAAAAAGAACAAGGACCGTTTCCAAAATATTTGGATTGTCCAGTCCTTTGTTCGTATTGTATTGACGTTTCCCTTTGTGCAATTGTAGTTGTACTATTAATATTATTATTTTCATACAATTCATAATAAGTTTTTTTTGCATGACATCGACAACACAAACATTGTAAATTACTTTCTATATCTAGTCCGCCATTAGCTAATGCAACAATATGATCTAATTGAAACGTTTCATCTAACTTTGAATCCTTGCAAGATGGATTATTACATTTCCAATCTTGACTTGAAGCAACCCGCATCCTAATTCTATAACTCCATTTTTTACGCTTTACAGGTGGCATTATTTATTTATTTAATTACTTATCATCACGAAATCACAAGTGAAATATTTTTTTATAACGTACAGTCACATACTGGAACTAGGACAACTAAACTTTTTTTTTTAGAAATCCTTGTGAAAAAATTATCATTCACTTCATTGTGGTCTATTATGTCTCATACTACTATTGCAATTTTATCAGTAAACCTCAAGAAGAAAGATCAAAAATGTGATTTATCATCAAATTCTACAGTTTCTTCAGTTTCTTCATATTTTACAAAAAGTGCACATTTTATTTCCAAATTAATTAGTCGTGGCCGTCTTCATCATCATCATCATCATCATGGCGGCAAAAAATCTTAATTATAGATACAAACGTAATGTTGATTTGTACGCATGTCTTAGACGTCTTAGATACAATATAATAATATTTATGTCTTAGACATGAATAACATTATGTTTTGTGTTTTTCCACTATTTTGTTGGCATTCACATTTTCATCTTTTGCAAAAACAAAAAACAAAACGAAAACATTTATCAAACCACGACCAGCATGTGGTCTGTTTCAAATAAAAAATATGAACGTGCCTATAAATTAAGGAAGAAATTTAATGACATGGAAAACTTTATTATTATGTTTGCAGACGGAAGTAACAAGGAAGATATGCGTTTTCTTGGAGTTACCGATTCATTTGCATCGCTTACTGAATCATACAAGACTTTTGCAAATGAGTATAAAAACTTTCACGCCTGTTTGTGCAAACTAAACGGAGAATCTCGGATTTACATACCCGGAGAAGAGTCAGGAGACTGGATTTCGAAAGATCTTCCTGAAAACTATAAGTCCCGTGCACTCCAAAATGTGTCGAGATCTGTCAAAGAATATATCAGCACTCATAAATGGTGCTGAATATAATAATATATTTATTATTTGATAACTTGTTATTTGTTTTATTTTATTTTATTTTATTTTATTTTTTGTACCCACATAGCTTTATACAAAAACAAAAAAAAGTCTTTTTTTCCCCAGTAAATAAATATGTCGTCGTCATCCACATTGTTCTCTTCAAATAATTTCTGTGTAGTATCAAATATAGGCGAAGGTACTTATGGTAGTATTTTTTTAGTATTTCATCCTGACAATCCTTCTAAACGCTATGTACTTAAACAGATACCTTTACGTCATAGTGCATTTCGACTTAATTTATTAAGAGAAATGTGGACAAACAAAAATATCATCCAGTCATCCGGCAATAACTTGAATATAGTTTCTTTTAAACATGTCTTTTTAACACTTAAACATGTCTATATTCTTATGGATGCGTACATACATGGGTTAAATGATATTATGTGTATGATGAGAAGACAAGATAGTTCTTTTAAAACCAAATATAAAAACTCGGATATCGCAATACCAAATATTTCTTGTGCACCAGAGCGGCTCGTACAAATTAAATTTCAACCTACTCGTCGTCACGGCGTACTTGAAAATTTGGTTAAGCGTATATCAAACTCAAACTCAAATTCGCAAATTGACCCACAATATATGACTATATGTGATGTAAGTTTCAATAACACCACTATAACAACCCGAAGTCAAGAAAAATCTTCAAGTTCATTTGATTGGGTCGAGTTATTAAATGAACGAAAAAAATTGGAAGATTTTACAAATAATATAGAACAAAATATTGGGCTAGATACATGGGCTCTTGAAATGGCTCGTCAGCTTGAATATGCGTTACTTCCTTTAGCTAAAAATGGAATCATTCATAACGATTTAAAACCTGGAAATGTTTTAATTGATATTGAGTCAAATTTGCCTTTTGGTAGAATTAAATTAATTGATTATGGATTGACTCAAAGTATTGATCAACAATTTGTTCCAGAATTATCATCTTCACTATTTTGTTGTCCGTATGAATTCTTCAAGAAGGACTCTATATCTCATCATAGTATAGATTCATGGGGAATAGGTATTACCATTGCATCTATTCTTTGCAAGCACGACTTTCTTCATGAAGATGCATGTGAAGATATTGAAATGGATTCAATAAGACTGTCAAATTTTATTAAAATATCAAAATCCTTTTCTGATCAAGGACATTTTGACATTCTTGAACGAATGCCCGAAATATTTAATGTAAAAAAGAAAACTTCATCGGGTTATCCGGGACCCCTTCATTATGCTTTGCAAGATAGTGACAATGTAAATACACTGTCTTGTGAAAGATTATTATATAAAACTTTTAATAAAGATTGTTATAAAAATGTTTGGAAATTATTAACAATGTCGCAATCGCATTTGTCTCTCGATAGTGATTGCAACAATCGTAGTGATTGTGATGCTAAAGATGAATTAGAAGAATTTAAACGCAAGGAAAGAAATATATTAAAACAACAATTAATTTTAATAAAACAAGCGGATTTAGAAAGGGATACAATATTTACGGATTGTGATACTCAAGTTATTGACAGGAACAATGATAATCATAATAATAATATGTCAAATAGTCATATTACAAATTTATCAATTGCCAGAAAGGATGACACTAACAACGTCGACAAAGAGTATGATGAAGACGACTCGGAAGGAGAAGATGATAAGAATAAGGGCAATGAAAAGGAATATAGTCAAGATGAAGGATCAAATGAGGATGAAAATGAAAACTCAGATAATGAAAATGAAGATGAAGGATCAACTGAGGATGAAAATGAAAACTCGAACGGGGAAGACGAAGATGATATGGATGACAATGATATCAGTGAAGACGATGAAGATAACGACGACGCAAAAGAATCAAAAATGTCATTTGAGATTGAATTGAAGTCATGTCCGAAAGGATATCAAAATCAAGGTAAAACTGATCATCTTATTATGCGCAATATGTTATTTTATAGAGGCGTATGGTGTTGGGATAAATCTCTAGATATAAAATACACATGCGCGAACAAATCGTGGTATAAACAAACTTCAGATGAGATGAAAGATTTACTTTCTAAGACTCTTGCTATTGATCAAAAGAAACGGTATCAAATAGGAAAATTGTTTATCAAAGATGAAAGAGACGACAGTACTGTAAATCGTATCATGGAATACTCTTGGGATATGGATTTGTGGTCGAAATATATTATTGATATAGATAAAGATATGGAAATAAACAGCTCTATTAAAGTTATTCCTTTGGTAAAGCCAGAACTGATCAAAATATGGGATTCTATTAAAGATAGTATTTTGAATGTAGATAGATCCGAAACATATTCCAGAGGTTTATCAATGTTGTATAAATGGTTAAACATACAATTTAGGGAATTCAATTCAAAGGAATTAATACCTCAAGAGATTGAGAGAATAAATAAAGTGGCATGTGTGTCATTTTTGACGGGTTGTGTTATTGCCGAAAATACAGATCAATGGGCTTCTATTATAGACGACTTCGTTTCTAAAGAAGAAATACGCAGATTTTCTGCAGAATTAATGTACACAAACAATGGATCTTTAATTCATTCAGATGTTATATGTCTGTTAAGAGTTATCTCTCAAATGCAATTTCAACATCAGTCTATGCAACAAAAGCCAGCATGGTCGCATTTTGGAATGCTTCGACAGACAGAAATAGCTTGCAATATCATGTCATTACTGTTACAGACGCATGTAGATATGAGCGGAAAACAAGGTATATTTCCTTGGATTTTAGCATGCATCAATATATCCAAACAATTAGTTGATCCAAATCAATCAATTCAATATTTAAAAGATAACAACAATAGTAGTATTAATAATAATAATAAATATGAAATGGAGTGGTCATCATATGTTTGCAAATTATGGAAGATAAGATTTTCAGAAGATCAACCACTCATTGATATGTGTATATATGATATAATAATCTCTGTTATAAGAAAGGGACTAGAGAAACAAAATGATTGGACAAAGATAATTTACACTGATGACGAAAGCCTTGAAGATTGATAATAATCGAAAAAAATAAATATATATTTTTTTTTGGTAATTTTAGAAATTAAAAGAATAAAAATTATTATCAGAAAGTTTGCTTAGAAAATACAAAAAAAATCACAAACAAAACTTTTGTGGACCTTTATATATAGCGCTTTTAATCTAACATACACATCATCCACCAACAACCTTTTAACTCCTTCAGCTTTTTTCCTTTCCTCTTCTAAAATGCCTCCCAAAAACTCCGTCACCAAGAAAACCAGTGCCGCAAAGGCCCCCCGCAAGGTTGGTGCTCCAGCCAAAATGAGCACTGGATCAGTTTCTGCTGCTCCCAAAGCCAAGCGAGTTGATACTCAAAGCAGTATCAACAAACATCTTCGAACTGCGATGAATCCTCGAGTTGTGAAAGATCTGGCCACAAGTGCTGGGCATCTCGGAAACACCAGTGACCTCATTGTTGAGCCCATGCAACAATACATTCGAGCATATGTCACTCACACCCTCAAGGTTGCTCTCCTCTCTATGAGAGGCAAAAATCTTCGAACGCTGGGCGTCGATGACATGGCCAAGGGACTTGAGGACGAGCGACGTGGTGTGCTCGGAACGGTTGGCAACTAAAAGCCCATCTTCTATCACCCTCTTTCTCTCTCCTTTTCGGCTGTATATATTTTTGACAGGACAAGTTATAAAATACACGCACGCAAGCCCGTATTTTGTCTACATACTATATAATTTGTCTCTTTTTTTTTGTTTTCAATTTAAAATATACATTTCAATAAGTCATAAATTATTTAATATGTTTGTTATTTGATATTAATCCGTGCCTGTTTGCAAAGCGAAACTATGTGTAAAAAATATGTATAATAATACTCTAATAATATTGTTTTCGTTTTTTATCTATGTATCTATGTATGTATGTATGAAACAAAATAAAAACAACAGTTAATCATTGATTTCCGAATCCCTCGCCCCATTTAATTGCTATCATTAACTTATCATACAAATCATCTTCAGTATTGTATGGAGGTATCTTGATCAATTTATAACAACTAGAAGACGTTGGTAATGATGTTTTTGATGCTGTCAAATCAAGCGTAACATCAATATTCCAATCATCTATGGATATAATTGAAGATGGTATAGTAGATTGAGCCGTCACAAACATTATAAATTTGCCAAGTTGTTCTTGTGTCATTCTATTTTTAATAATATTAGTAAATGCGAATTGTAGATATTTATAATTTTGGAACATTTCAATTTCCTTGATTAGCTTATCATCATCATCATTATTATTATTATTATTTCCATTTCCATTGTCAGCAGCAGCAGCAGCAGCAGCAGTGGTATCATCATCATCATCAGAAGCAGAATCACCATCAGCAGCATCAGCAGTGGCAGTCAAATCACCTTTATTATCTTGATTTTTAATTACATTAAATCCATTGAAAATAAGCCTTGAAACAACAGAGCTTGCTTTAAGTTTTGTGACGCCACAACACATTGATTGTAAAAATTTACTATCCAAAGCCCACATTATTTCAATTGGAATAATACTCCATATCCCTCTTAAAAAATAATAAACAGACGGATTATAATTCGCATCTAATTTCATTTTTGCAAACAAATCTTTAAACCATGACAAATTTTCTCGTGTTATTGATTTAGGCTTTTCATTTCTCTCATCATATTCTGTACATAAAAATGATTCATCGTTTTTTGATGGCACCCATGTTGGGTTTTCATTAAATAAAGATTCTGTTGACGAAGACGTTGATGACTTGGAAGTTTGTACAACTGTTGGAACAGTAAATGTAAATGTTAAATCCAAAGATTCAAATAATTTGTTTGTATATTTATCCATTGACTTTAAATGTTTTACATCAGATGGAAATTGTTTTGCGTAATCAACAAATGTAAAAGGCTGTCCGAGTATTTGCTTCCATATAACAACAGGCAATTTCATTGGAATCAAATTTCCGTGCCATACAGATATTGCAAATAATTGACCAATGTGAAAAAAATCTTGATAAAATTTATCTGATTGGTCAGAGGGTACATTCGCACTTGGACGACAAAATAATACCAATCCAGAGTCATTGTCCATTCTAAAGTATGGATATTCATAGCATTGCTTTTGAATTTGTTCAAAAAACAAACGTGTACATTCAGAAGTAACACCACCTCTGTCAGTGACAATATTTTCGAGGGGTCCAAGTGTAATTTCAAACTCATTTAACCATAAACATGATTGATGATGTCTAAGCTTTGATAGAAATGACGGAATAATGTTTTGTCTATCTATTTGAAATGTCAGTACATCTCTTTCGCCATCTGATCCGCCTACATGAATGGAAGTAATCGGAATTTGACTTTCTTCCTGACTTTCTTCATTATTAAATAAATTGGAAGAAACTATATTATTATTATTATTATTATTATTTGAGTTTGTTTTATGTTCTTCTTCTTCTTCGTTATCATGATCATGGCAACTATTATTATTATTACTGCTACGATTACTACTACTACTACTACTACTACCACTACTACTACTACTATTTGTAACACTAGATTCCAGTCCTTGCGTTTGATTTAAATAAAATTTGGAAATAAAATATGATTCTGTATCAAACGTATTAAATTGCGCTTCTGAATTTGCTTCGGCTAAAAAGGGTATTTTCATTTCCATATCCATTATTTCAGGAGATAATAACTCTTGGACAACATTATAAATTGTCTTTGTGCTTAATTCATCATTCGTGTTGAAATATATTGGGTATTTTTTATGCGCCTCTTGCATCCATCTTTTGTAAATACAATTTTGTTCTAAATTTCTTGAACTTAAACATTTTAATGAATATAATTGTTTTACATTGTTTTCTAAATTTTTGATGATTTTGTAATCCTTTTTTCCTGTAGTTAAACGTAAACGTTCAAGACATAGCCATGCAGCATTTTTATATTTTGTCATGCTCGTCACAGATTGAAAAAAAATAAACGTTGAAACAATATTTAAAATTTGGACGAATGATAATGACTTTTCTGAAACGCGTGTCAATTCCATCTTCTCAAAAGTAAACATATGCCACAAAAGTTTAATTGATTTGTAATGATCAACGTTTAATACAGTCTCAGACAAAGAACATTCATACGCTAACCACTCGGATAATCCAAGCATAAATCGTCTATAAGACTCGAGGCCCTTTTCCTGAAGCAATTCTACAATTGCAGAATGCGGCATGTCACGAACGCCCTGTATAAACTGGGTGTAAATGTATAATGGATGTATTGATTCGTACTCATTTTCAATATGATTGTTTTTACTTTTTTTTCTAGCATTGTCTGTAATGTTCATGTCGAAGAATATAGTTTATTTCGAGATTATAAACGAAAAAGACAAAAGTAAATTATAGTGATGAAATATTTGTATTGTTACTTATATTTATCAGCGTACAAGTGCATTATTTTAAGTAAAATAATAATAATAATAATAATAATAATGATGATGATGACAAGAACAAATATTTTTTTTTATCAAAAAAAAAATTTAAGAGGTTTTATGACGTACAAATGACCCCGTTGGTCTTTTTTTCAAGACGCACATACTGCCACAAGACGGAATCGGACAAACACAAGGATCCATTGTTGTCTTTGTAAAACCGAAACCACAATCAAAACATTCTACTACAAAACGAGCTTCCTGATTTTGCAATTGAATAGATCTCTCGGTAGTTAACTTATTACTCGAATTTCCGTTTTTGTGATCTAACTGATTCTGTTGAGGTTGAGGCGGTTGAGGCTGTTGTTGTTTTGTTTTTTGATACGACATATTTGATTGTTTTTTTTTTAAATATATGCTTTGATGATGAGAGGATGATAGGAAACACGGCCAAAATTATTGTGTTTTATTTTCAATTAAAAATGTCTGCAAATCACTGATAATTATTTCTGGACTGCGACGCTGTTTTGAAAAAATTCTGACATGGCCATCTTTTCTCCAAAAAGTAAAAGTCGGAAAATATTGCACACAAAGTGGACTTTCAGGGTCACAAAGTTTTGAACCCACAGGACCTTCATTTATAAAATCAAAGTTTTCGGATAGAGCTGTGCTTCCTTCAATGAATAAAACAGGTATATTGTATACAAGTTTTAAGTATATACACAAAGCATTATATGTAGAAACACATGCATGACATGCTCCGCAATAATAAGCCATTGTACAAGTCATAACTACAGGATAATCTGCCTTTCCGTCTAACATATCTTGAACGACTTGATTAACGGCAACTTTTTTTATATTTGTGTCAATATTCCGATCTATATCTGCGTGTTTAGTTGAAACTGCTGCGTCTTTAAATATTAAACTATCAAAAGGTTCTCCAGACATGATTGATTTAAATAGTTAGTTAAGTTTTTTTTTTTAAAAAAATGTAGACGTGAATAGATGGAATTTGTCTTTTGTTTTTTTCAAAAACACATATTACAATATAAAAACGTTTATGATTTTGGAATATCTAATTTTATCAAATCAATTCAAAACAAATATTTGAACATAGACAGCCAAGTATTAAAAGGATTAAAAATACGACTTGTATGTATACATTTTTTTGTTGATAATGGGGATTCAAGTGGATTAAATCTGGGAACTGATTGATCAACGTGATAACATTGATATTCTTTTGCAATAGACCAAAAATATTGTATAATTTCAGAAACTGGCAAATCTGACATATATCCTGTACTACCTCCGGGAGTATAAATGTATGAATGCATGAAGCAAATTTTTTGTTTTCCAAAGTCTAACCCAAAAAAACCAATAGGAACATTTGCTTGTTTTGCAATGTGATAAAAACCAGTTTTCCATGCATTGTTTTTATCGCGTAAAAATCTAGAACCTTCTGGCATAATCGCAAACGATTTGTCTGTATTGTTGATCAAATAGTTGGACATCTGATCAACAAAGCCCTTTTGATTTGATGATGACGATGATGACGATGGTTTGTTTTTGTAAAGTGGAATAAATCCTAAATACAAAATGATATTCCCAAGCAAGGGTATCTTGGTCCATTCTTCATTAATTGCATATACACAATTCAACTTTAAACGCCACGATACCAGTACGCCAATAAATGCATCCCAGGCACTTGTGTGTAAAGTAATCCAAACCATACTTCTTGTTTTTTTGGAAGAAAAATATTCTTCTATACGATCTTCTGTACCTTGTACTAGTGTCCATCCTATAAAATAAAGAATTATTTTTGAGATAATTTGCTGCACATTTATTTTGGATAATTTAATCATTTTGTTTGTTAGAGTCAACAGAAAAGATGATATTGAATAAGATGAGTTATATGTGTGAATGTGTGAATGTTGTGTATGTCTGTAATATGTTCATGTCAGTAAATATGTAAATATTCAACAAGAAAAATTAATTAATTAATTAATAAAGAAAGAAAGAAATTATTATTGTTGATGTTGATATTATTGTGTCATCTCTGAACAATATTGTTTTTTTTTCTTTTTCTTTTTTTTTCTTTTTTTCTTTGCACTTGTCATCAAATATATATATAATTATAATTACATTACTATTTTAGATATACATATGCATTTTGTTGAGCACATTTTAAATACACAATATACATTTCTGCACCCACTTTTTTTTGAAAAACAAAACACAGAGAACATCTTTTTTGATAGAGCATCGCAAAAAATGACTAGTGAAGTTGAAAGTGTGTTGATGCAAAAAGAAGAAAACGAGATAATTCATAAAAATGAGAATGAAATGACGGATGAAGGAGTTGATTTATTATTAGGACAATCTGGAAATATATATAGTAGAGCAGTGGGTGTATCAGAACAATCTTCTGGTTTTATGGATGCCGGACCAATGTCTATGCTTAAAGCAATGGCAACTGATGGAGGGGTAGTTGCCGAAATGGCTAAAAAATGGAATAGTAACATAAACACTGATAAATTTTCTATATTGGCTGATTCAGTGCCCAAAAATATTATAGAATTCATGAGCCCTATGGCAAAACCATTGGCTCTTAATTCTATGATAGGTTTTTTTTTATGTTTAACTTACTTTGATTTGATAAGAGAAGATGGATTGCGTTCGGATGGATTTATTCATTTTTGGGTTTCATTATTACTCGTATTTTATTGGTTTTGGGGATTTTGTTATGGAAGATTGGCTGCCTGGAAGATAATACGCGTTATAAAATGGTGGATAAACCATCAATGTGTTATGTTTATGAAATCCCTGTTAATTTGTATCAGACGTAAATCGTTCAAACCTTTACAAGCTTGGTGGGTAGATTGGGTGTCTCCTATCATATCACAGGCATTTAGTGAATTGAAACAAAGTTATGAACAATCAAGCCTACATGTAATTGATGATGAGATTAGCAAAAGTAAAGACAAAAAAGAAGAAGAAGAAGAAAAAGAAAAAGAACAAAAGACAAGAGTTCGCAAATCAAGACATGTTCAAATAATCGACACAAAGAATAAAAACAGCAACCATAAATTATGTATGCCACCGCCTCCAAAAAAATATGAAATGAGACATTACGATGAAGAATTAGATGGTTATACATTTCACAACACAGACGGTAAAAATCTTACTTTAATAAACATGCCATCTCAAGCTATTTGGACGTGGTCAATTATGTATGAAATGGTTAATTATTTTTTTATATATCCCGTAATGGGTGCGATGCACCAATTAGGATTATCGATATTTTTATGCTCCATTTGGTGGTTGGCGCTAACATTCTCAAGTCATAATGAAAAAGTACTGTATTTGTATCACAAGTGCAAAACCATTACCATGTTTTTTTACGCAATGTATTTGAGTTTTGGCCAAGGATTAGGAATTAGTCCTGTGATTGCTGCGATAATTTTACATATAGCTGTATATTATTGGCATTTCAGTCAATTGACTACTTCAGTTGTGACATTTTCACAATTCATTTCTTGGTTTTGCAAGTTGCCTAATCATTTCAAAGATACGGTTTTATGTGATTTTGACGCAACTCCCTATATAGCAACAACCAAGGAAGAAAATTTTTCAATTATGAAATTATGTCAAGATGATAACGAACATGTATTATTACAACCAAAAAAATTTTTACCGTGCGTTGTATTTGTTTCAATGACTCTTTTGACACAAGCATTTTTATTTGGGTTCTTTGAATTGGCTATCCTTGATGTTACTCTTTTGATCATAACTGGATTGACCATGGCAAAACACGGTCTTATTATTACTTCACAAAAAGATATTTTATATTCGACTTGTATAATTCAAGTCATTTACGTAATATTTTATTACTGCTTCATCAAAGGATCCAGTGGATTCGTTATTGGATCAATTTTATCCTTATGCAGGCTTATAAATATTATTGCAATTTATATCAAACCTATCGCCGCACATATAAATAGAAAAATAAACATGTGTAAAGATAAAAATAGTACTTCAGACGAATCAAGTGAAGATGTCAAATCTTTTTGGAATAGAATTACAGATCAAATATTTTCTTGGTGGTTAGAAGCTGAAACTTCTTCTATAAACGAAGAAACTAAAAAATTGATTTAAAATTAAATTAAAATTAAAAAAAAATATATACTTGTTATAATTTGTTATTTGTAGACCTTGTATGAAATAAAAAAACGACTCCATTACATTTATTCACTTGCGTACCTTTTTTTTTGACTTTTGTGTAAAAGAGATTTTTTTGATTTTCAATAAAACATAATTATAATACAAACACCAGCATGTCCATTCTGAATAAATTATTTGGAGTCGTGACTCCTTCATTTTCATCCTTGTCACAGAACGCTAGTGCTGTAACTAGAATGAATGTATCAACTGATAAATTACGTAAAAAGTTATTTTATCTCTTGAAGAAAACAACAGATATATCTTTATGGAATGCCATAGCAAATACGGATAACAAATCTCAAGAATGCTCAACGTTTGATGGTTCAGCAGTACGAATTAAAATCTTGACTCAAATTGATATCGGAAATGAAGAAAGTCTTCGTTCGTGTTTGAAATTCATTCACGAAGCATTAAAATATCAAGATCATAGCAACGTACAACTTGGTTCAACTAAGTATTCACATCGCATGCCTCACAAGTTGAGTACTGATGGATGGAAGTTGTTTGAAGTAAGTGAAGAAAATTCACGTTTGATTGATAGAATGGGATCTGTAATTCCAGGATTTTATATGCTTCATCCTTTATATGACACAAAACAGCCTTTATCACTTTTGAAACTCTTCCACAATCCAGACAATTTGGAGACAAGGCCAATTCTTTTATTCAAATATAATTCAGGAGATGTAAAGAGTATAGAAAGTGCACATGGGTCTAATTCTGTACTTTTAAAAGTAAACAATGAGCAAGTTCAAAAGTTGCATGAATATGCACAGCAACAAAAGCAAACATTAAATGAGGAATTAAATAGAAATGGTAGGGAACAATCGGATAAACTTGTAAACTTGAGCCGACAGAATGTTGAATCTCTGGACGAAATTCTTAAACGAGGAATAGATCGAAACAGTGATCAATTTAAAACTTATTACACAAAGAAAGAAGAAGAGATAACACATCATGAAATACAGTTTACAAAACAGAAACAAGAAAAATTGTTAACTGTACGTCCAATTGCAAATGTTACATTTGAGAATTTGAATGTTGTACATTCTCTTCCGCTTCCAATGAGCCCGACTATACATGCAATTACCATAACTTCAATCAACCAATATCGTCCTAGCTTTCGGTTCCAGTCGTCACCATCGACATTAGTATCGTCTTTATCATTGTCTAACCCTTCTTTCGCTAAAAAAGAAGAATCTACATTTGGATCCAAAGATTTTCAAACAAACACAAATTCTTCAGTTCCAGCATCAGTAATATCTCAAACAAATCCAGATTTGTTTAGAAGAACGACATTACCAAGCAGAGAATTACCAGAGTACAATCCTCCAACAAGCGGCTTTAGGGTCTAATTTTTTCCCTGCTTCTCAGAACATGAGTAAAAAAAAAATGTAATTATATTATCATATTAAATTTATATTACAATATTTTGATTTTGTTGTTTTTGTTTTTTCGTCTCCATAGTACATGTTTGAAATCGTAAATCGTAAATTCACATAAATTATAACATCTTTTAAATAAAAAAAAAACAACAACGCATTAAACCAATTGACATAATGAATAATTGTTTTCGATCTCTTGTTAATGCAAATGTATTGCAACAAATGCAACCTGTAGAGGCAATTGCAAATCCTTTTACTGTAAATCAAAACCCAGATTCTATTCTTCCTATTCCATATACTAACATTAATTCTTCTCCTTCTAACATGTCTTCGTCATCGATTCCTTCAAGTTCAATGCCATTGAACCAAATCAATAATAATAATAATAATACCAGTAAAAAAGTCTTGATTACATCAAACAAATCACGTCGTATTTTGAATCAAAATAGTCAACTACAAATTCCTGTAGTGCCTATGCCATCTGCTGAACAAGATAATAATAATGGTACAAAATCGAAAGTTGTGAAATCTAAAATATTGAGATTAGCAAATCAATCATTTTCAAAAAGCATGGTTTTTGATGAAAATGACATGGCAACAATCAAAGGTTCCAATGTGAAAAGTATTGATACAATTCTTAATAACAACCATGTATATAGCGTGCCTGATGATGATAACAAAAAAAAAGAGGATGATATTCATGCTTTTCTTATACAAGAAACATCTGCATCTACATCGACGACAACAACAAAGGATGATGTTATTGTTACAGACGAACAAAAAATTAGAAAACATAATAACCCTATAATCAATGAGGACGACGCAAAGATGAAAAATGAAAACGAAACATTTCAAAAACAAGTGCTTGATAAAATCAAAATAATCAATCAAACTATATTGAACTTGACCAAAGATTCGACAAATGTATCCAAGCATATAGAAGAAGATGTTAAATATTTGCAAATACAATTGAATAGCATACAAAGTTCCATTTCTTCCAGGCTTGATGTGATCGAGGCTTCACAAAAACTTTCTGAACAAATATCTTCCGGTTCAAGACGTATATTGGACTTGTCTGTTTCCAAAATGCAAGAAAAAATAGACAATTTGTCAGAATCCAAACAAAATATAGACATTTTATCAGAGAAGCTGGATAAACATCAAAGTTTAATTGATGGGCTTGCAGTTAAAGTCAATAGCAATACAACATCATCTGTATCGCGCATAGACCTAAACAGAGTCAATGAAAAAATAGAATCTTGTATTTCTGCACAAAGGGAAAACAAATTAATTCTTGCTGAAAATAAAAGCACTGTTTGGACAATGTCATATTCTCCCCACGCCCCTACAGATCATGTTCAAAATTTGACACAATGCGCCATAGAAACATTTGATTTTTATTGTTCAATCAAAGGGAAATGTTTGGACCAGTCTGGGGTAGATCCGTGGAAGCTTGATATGATTCATTACTCAACTATTATGTTGCGTGACTCGGTTATTTATATCCAAATCAATGGTTCTGGTGCATTTGTAAAAGCAAATAAAATTACACTGGAGAAATCAAAACAACTAGAAGTCAGTTTCTTGATTTCTGCAATTGATCGAAATGAAGGATGTCCCATTGTCATAAATGTTGATAATTCCAAAGATGTTATAGTAACGTGGGATATTGTTATGACCAAGAGAATCTAAGATGTTATAATCTGTATTTTCAACCAATGGGTTAAAAAGACAACCTGAAATAAAGATGAATATTTCCGCATAAAGTAATATTAATAAAAATCTTTTCTCCTAAAATATTCGTCTTTGACGATTTTTTCTTTCTCACACTTTTTAAAAAAACCACATTTTCCACGCATCACACATCCATCCAATTTGTCAACTTTTGAGAACAAATTGCTTTATTCGTTGCAACCGCGCAACCCTGACTCATACAGGACCCACACGCACACACGCACAACTCCGATTCACCACGCACCGCTAGTAGAGATCCTCTCTCTTTCTCTATCTTTCTCTCGCTCACTCACTCACATCATCTGCACCGAATCGCATAACACCGACTTCATTTCAACATGGCACACATGCAAGAACATGGACGTTTGATATTATTACCCCTAACCGTACATCTGGATACGGATAGCGACATAGACGTGGCAAACAAGCTTGTGAGTTTTTACGAAAACTGCAGGCCAATTTACGAACTTGCTCAAGACTATCTTTTCAATATGCAGACATTTTTTCAACGCAGATCTCGTGAAGTAAAGTTGATTAACTTCACGATACCGTCTTCTTATTCCGACACCGTGAATGATGACTGGGTGGAGCAAATTCTTCTGATCGAAGCAAAATCCCAAGTTTTGTCGGAATGGACCATGTCCCTTTCTGCACCTCTGAAGTACCTTCGACTCGTGTACAGACTTATCGACAATAAACCTACCAATAGCACTTCTTCTGCAAGCATCTTTAATGATTTCGCAAATCATATAACTGAAGATCCCTCGAGTGTGCAAGAGGATCAAGTTGCTGCATACTTTACTGAATATATACAAACTATTCCAATCATCAATACTGTGTGCACAATTTACACAAGCGGTAACAATAACGAGTCGATTTGGGCTTTTGCCGCCATGATGAGGGATTTGGTTCTTCAGGTCAATTCTGGTCTTAAAGAGCTTTTCCAAAAACGTGAAATCGCTATCATGCGACAGACCTCTATAGATTTGTTGGAACAATTTAGAGAGGCTTGTGAAAAAAACATTCCCAGACCGTCATATTATCTTCCCCAAGCAGAAAAACGCTCTTTTATCATTTCCCCGTACAGCGGTCCACGCGAGTCCCCTTATGCTTACGGAATACCTGCGAAGAGGCAAGACGCAAAGCTCTTTTCTTTTTCGGGAGTGGAGCCTTCTCCTGCAGCGATCTACACGTCTTCTTTGAGTAAATCTTCCAATCAAGATGACTCTTTGGATTCATCTGATATCCAGTCGGATGGTGAAAATGCGGTTGAGGATCAAGAAATAAAAAGAAAACCAAAGCAAAGCAAAGCGTCCCGAAAAACAGAAGTTCGTCAAAATATTTTACTTGATGAAGAAGAAGAAGAAGATTTTGATAATGATAAGAAAATTTCTATAAAAAAGAGAAAGGCACCTGATTCAAAGAGGAAAACGCAAATTTCGAAAAAGAAACGCAAAAGTCGCGAGGAAGAATCTGAGTCGGAGGAAGAGGAAGAGTCCGAATCCGAGGAAGAGCCTGAAGAGGAAGAGGAAGAAAAAGCTGAAGAGGACCAAAACGACGATTTTGGTAGCAAGATTTCTACAATAAAGGAGGTCATACATGAAGAACCCGTCGTGAAGAATTGGGTTCCAACTGAAAAAGTATTTGCTTCCGCAATTAAAGACCTGTCTCGTCGTGTGCGGGCTGTCATGATTGATATCGTTATTCCTCGGCTTCAAAAAAAGAGCAAACAGACGGACGTGAACCTTTTGCTTACCAGCTTAGTAAAACGGTCCCTCCCGTCCAAAAAGGCGCAGATCATGAAGGAGCTCCTCCGTGCATACGATTTGGCAGATAACTACAAACTTTGGATTCAAGAACTTTCCGGGTTTTCAGATATTTCAGACCTAACTTCTCTGACTACCCTGGTTCGAGATTCTGTCAAAGCTGTGTGCGTTTACAACGATATTCCATGCACAGGAATCGCCAGCAAGGAATTTGATAGAATGAAGCTTGTATATGATAAATTTATTGCCGCTGTCGAACCTAGTATTACTTCGGGAAAGAAGGGTGTCACAATCAAAAGCATCGTTGACAAGATTCCCGATGAGGATGCTTCCAAGGCAGATTTTTTGGATTGCTATTATTCATTTGATAATCATGTCAAACTGCCAGGATCAAGGTCCGTTTTTGGTTCGGGTGCGACTACACAATCATCTCTTCGCAGTGCCATTTTTGGCATTTGCAAATAAAATTATTTTGCTTGTTCCAATCATTGTTTATTATTTTTTTAATTTGAATAAAATTTATATATAAATCATTACAATTTTCATAAATTAATTTTTACTCAAATCTTGTTTGTTGAAAAAATTCTTCCTTGTATTGTGATTTGAAAAAAAAAAGATTCAATCAATCAGAAAACTCACATATTTATTTAAACAAGTTTCTTTTCTTTGATTTTTTTTTCAGTCTATATATTTACCACAAAACAAATAAAAAATGTCTAACGTTAATAAATATGGACGAACTCCAGCTCAGCAGAAACAATGGGAGAAAGATATTACCAGACAAGTAGGTCTGTCAGAAGAACCAGAAGAAACAGTACAAAAGAAAAAGATAAACCCACAAATTTCGAAAATTAATGCACAAATTGCAGCACTTAAGAATATTCAAATTCAACCTTCGTCTGTTGTTAGGAAACCCAAAGAACCAGAATTTGATAAAGATGGAAAAAAGATAGTTCATGAAACGAGAAAACGTGATAAATATCCTACGGTCAAACTCAATCCGATGCGAGAATTCGTTCGTGATGTTATTAACGAATTGACAGATCCAGGTAGTAAAGCTTCAAATGAACCCCCAGCCCCTCTCTTTTATAAATTTAAAGATGCGATGTCTGTCATAAAATTGCAAAGAGCTAATGTTCTTGCCAAAAGTGAATATGCGAAAGAGCACAAAATAAGTTCTGCTCAAGCAGAACAAGATATGGAGCGTCTTGGTATTTTTGACAAAAAAGTTAAGGAACAACTTATCAGAATGTCCGACAAACGATTTGGCAACTTTATAAGATTTGATCACAAAGCAATAACACTTTTGATTCGATGTGTCAATCGAGAGATTAGATACATTGGAAAGATAGCATTGGATGCACTGCATGGAATTCAGAAAACTCGACTTGGGAAACCTCGAATCAAGAAGGGTAAGAAGGGTGAGGATGAGGTACCTTTGACAAGTATATATTATAGAAAAACTTTAAAGCCTCAAGATATTAATTTAGCTATTTCTATGTCTAAAAGTATGAACAAACATGCACGAGGTGCATTTGTGTTATCAGTAAGAAAGCCAAGAAAGGTTCTCAAAAAGGATCAAATGGACAAACAGGTGGCAAGAATGCAAGCTGGAAAAAAGTCCGCTGCCCAAGACCATAGTGGAGGAGAAAGTGAGAGCGAAGAGGATTAAAACACCGTTCCAATACTACATACGTACATACAAAGTAACATAATAGAGTAATATTTTTATATTTTGTATAATTAGAGTTTTATTAGCATTATTACATGATACCCAATTGTCTTTTATTTACAAATTCGTTTAGTTCTAGATAAAACCCCACTTTTGATTTATATTTGGAGTTTTCCGCAAACGCAGACAACAAAGGTAATGAATTTGAATTTGAATTTGAATTTGTTGTTGTTGTTGTTGTTGTTGCTGAAGATGATGATTTAATTTTTGATATATTTTTGTTCTTTTGACAAGTATCAAATAAAGTATTTCTTTTCTCTACCATGTCAACATTTTCTCCTTTTGGATTTGCAAAAATACACATTCTTGGAACAGAAGGATCTTCTTCATTTTTTTTATCTAAAATGGTATTTAAATCAGATATAGATATCAAAATAGATGGATTATTTTCTTCTTTTATACAATTTATATCAATATCAATATTCTCATGAACATGCAATGGACTAGCCATTGGTAATTTTAATGCTAGCATACTTGGACCATATGTAGCTTTTCTTCCTTTGATTTTTTCACACGCAGTATTTACTGCCTTGGTGAATGAACTAAAAATTTTTCCCTTGATACAATCTAATTTATCTGAACTACTTTTAATTAATTCAATAAAAAAACATGACTTATTTCTTGTATTTGATCGAGGAGGGCAGTCTTTTAAATCATCCGCCCAGTGAAGACAAAATGTCATTTTAACCTTTTGATAAGTACAATACAGATTGCATGGCAATTGTATTGGAAGACATTTAATACAAGGCTCTGGTTTTTTCTTCTTACGGGGCACAACAACCATTTTTATTGGAGATGTAATGTTTTCGTAATCTGCATCTTCTGATTCAAATTTTTCTTCTTTATTATCAACGATATCGTCGTGAACTATATCTTGTATAATTGATTCAATAATGTTGTTTGATTTATGTTCGGATTGCAACAAATATACTTCTTCTGCTTCTGTTCCTTCCTTGCACATTATATTATTATTATTATTATTATTCAATTCATTCAATTTTGTTTTCTCTGTTTTTTGTTTGATTTGTTTTTTCTTTTTTAGATGAGATCCTTTTTTGGATTTGATCTTTTCATTTTCATCCTTTTTATTGTCTATCTGTGTTTGAGAGTTGGGAGAACACTGATTTATAATTTCATTGGACATAATTAATAGCTTATCAATTGATCTTAAATTTTTAGATAATTTATGTTTACACAGCATTAAATAGTCAACATATTCGGAATAAGCTGAAACCATTTTTTTTTTGGAAACAAAATGCGGATAATGGTTTTGTAAATGTTTCGTATTAATATTAATGCCTTCTGTACATTGAACAGATGGAAGAGAAGAAGAAGAAGAAGTTATATTCAAATTTGACGACAAACATGTTATTTCTTCTCCAGAAACCGTATTGATACGCTTTTCACTATTGTCATTTGAATTGTTGTCTACATCAACATGGACACTTTTGTTAGATGTATGATTTTTATTGAGTGAATTGTTTTTATTGCCATCATCATCATCATCATTATCATCTTCTTCTTCTTCTTCTTTTGCTTCTGATTCCACCATAAAAGAAGCAATCGATTTTGATTTTGATTCAAAGTAGAAATCATTTATATCATTCATCTTTTTTTTATCATTCATTAAACGCAAAGGATATTTTTCTGACTGGTGTGACAAGTAACCACGTCTTATTTCCCATGTTTGATTAAAATTTAAACTATTCACGAATGAAGTATCTCCATACAAAGCATCTGGATATTTAACGTGCCAACAGTTTTGTTTGGTAACATCCATTTTTTTTTTATAATGTATACACAGGCGCTTTGGCCAATGTTCAATGCTAGTTTAGTTTGTTATTTCGAAAACAAAATAAAATAAAAATAAATGCAAAAAGAGAATAAAAAAAATGAGTAATAAAAAGAACAAGTCTGTCTGTTTTATTATCATAACTCTAAATTGCACGCACAAACTTATATATTTCGAGAATTTTCGTTTAATTTTCATACTATCATCTTATTAGATCATCCATTATTTAAAAGAAATTGTATTGTATTATAAAAATTAAAAAAAAAACGTACAAAATACAACATATATACTTTATATATAATGACATCCACAACGACAACAACGACAGAACCAGCGACATCAACATCAACAATTAAAACACTACAGGGATGTACCAAAAAGTGTAGAGGAAGAGCGACTTGGATATATTTACATACAACAGGTGCTTCTTATCCGGAAAGTCCAACACCAGATGATATTAAACAAGAATTAGAAAAATTAAATTGTGCCATACGCAGCCTTAGATGTGATACATGTTACGAACATGCTATTTCTTATATTCAAAGATATACACCAGATTTAAGTTGTAACGCAAAATGGAATAGATGGATGTTTGATTTTCATTGCGACGTGAACAAGCGGATTGGTTATCCAAATACATTTACATGGGATGATTATGTATCTAAATATACTTGTAAGACATCTCCTTTACAATGCGAATTCTCAAATGACAAGGTCGCAATTTCAAGGGAGGCGCTTGATGTATATGTGTTAATGTTTGTTATATTTATTGTCATTTGGTTATTATTTGTACATAATAAATAAATAAATAAATAAATATAAATAAATAATTAATTAATTCCTTCTCCATGATATTTTATTACATTCCCTTCTTAAACATCTTGCAAATGTGGTTGGACCTTCATCTGGAGATCGAATTTGAATAGCTTCGCTTTCCACCATATCTGCTTTTTTGCAATTTGGACAAGTTAAATATCCGCCTCGCGCAAGACCTGTTTTCGATGTAAATGTTTGTTGTTTTAAATAATCTAATTTCTCTTGTGATTTCAAATCTATTGTAGTATCTAAATTTGGATCCACTCCGTTAGAAAGGGACAAAGAAATGTTTGGATTCTCTAAATCCCAAAAGAGTAAGAGCTTTTTGTCTTTAGGAGGCACCATGATATTTAATAACTTGAACTGACGATATTTTTTGAACATTTCTACCAAATTATCAAATAAAATACCACTTTTCCAAAGTTCTACGGCTCTATCACTTTGCAGATAACATTTGAAATCTAATATTACATTTTGATAGGATACGAGCGGAGAAGTTGAAACATGATTGAAAATCATTTCTTCAAATTCTTCAGCCACATTTGAAGGGGCATTTGTTAATGATAAATATTTACAAAGAATATTTTTACCTGCATGACGACGATCCTTTTCAATTTTGTCTTCATCTGCTTTTTTTTTCTTGCTTGCTCGAGTGGCTCTCATTTTACGAATCTTGATAATTTTTCCAGTAACGTCTGCCTCTTCCATAACCTTGATTCTATCAGCAGCCTCTTCTTCATCCCAGTCAACATCAACTTCAGAAGTATGAGAATTCATACTCAAGTTTTCTGTTTCGTTTTTACTTTTCTTCTTTTTTTTCTCTTTGGTCGTATTACCACTTTTTGATTTATTTATTTGTTTTGTTTCGACAACACTTTCAAATTCATATTCGCTGTCAAAACAATCAATAGAGCTTTTTTCTTTTACAGTTTTGTTTTTCTTTTGCTTGCTTTTACGAATAGGTTTAGATTCAGATTGTGTTATAGAAACAAATTGTTCATCATCGTCATTTTGTTGATCATTTGTATTCTCACCATGTGTTGTTTTTTTTGTTCCACTATCTTTCAACTCTGATTCGGTGACTTTCTTTTTAAATTTTGTTTTTTTACTTTTGCTTTTCTTGATGCAGGCGAAAGCCTCTTCGTCATCGCTATCAAACACATTTTTCTTTCTTTTTAGATTTTTGTCTACAGTTTTAGATTTTATTGTTGTCCTGTCTGCATTATTATCATTATTATTATTATTATTATCACTTTCTGCCTCCGATACAATGTTTTCATTTGAATTTACACGTTCTTGTGACAAAATTGAATTGGGAGAAGAAGTTGTTGTAGTCGTAGTAACAACACTGTCAGATACAATTGTTTTTGTTATTGTTGATAACTCAGACTCAGATGCGGACACAATAATAATATTATTTTTGGTATTACAAGTCTTTTGTTTCTTTTGTTGTGATTGCGACTGTTGGTCTTTAGTTTTGCTTTTTTTTCGCTTCATGTTTTGTTGTTGTAAAGCGAATTGAATTGTTGTTGATCTCTCTTTGATATTAGACATAAACATTTTTACAGAGGATGTGTATGTATGTATGTATGCTTTTTTAACAAAAAAAAATAGGTTAGGTTAAACAAGAATAATAATGATGTCCTCAAAAGTAATATGAAAATCTGACAGAATTTTCAAATCTAAACAAATCATAATACAAATTTAATTACAACTTCCAACGGAATACATTACTGGCGCAGGTTTTTTTTATTTTTTTTATTTTATTTTCTGTTTCAATTGATTTGTACTGAAACAGGAGTAATATAAAACAAACAAGCAAAAATAAAAAAGGAGGATAACACACAAATATGGCCTATCAACAATCTTCTCAAACCATTGTAGCCCAATGGGCACTATCTGAAAAATGTTGGTCTCGTCAAAAAGAGCCCGGTCTTAAACCATCTCATGTTGATCTTGGTGGTGGAGTTTTTAATACGACAATGGATCAACAACCAATGATGCATAAAAAAATTATCGAATCATATTTGAGTGGTTCAGCGGCATGTCTTTCTGAAATAGCGACTCCTTATATGAATTGGTACGCAGATTTGGATATGAACGATTTCAAAAAACCAGATCTAAACTATATACAATCAATAGGCAGAGATGTCGCTTCGTCAACAAAGGAATTTTTGTTTCCTGACGACAAATTCCAAGTTGTAATGTACGTTACAGAAGCTGAATCTATTCCGTGCCCAAATGGCCAAACAATGTATAAATTTGGAATTCATCCAGTTGTTAGGGGTGTGCCTATTGTCTTTTGGCAAGCACTTTATATGGATGAGATGTTTACTGTAACATTGGAAAGTAATCCATTGATGCAAAATCGACTTCCTCCACTGAAAGAAGTTCGTCATATGATTGATTTGGCAGTTCACAATACAGCTGAAGATTGTCATTTGCGAATGCCATTATGTTTCAAAGCATCCGATTGTAAAACATGCAAACAGAATAAAAACAAGAAAAAAAATAATAATAGCAGCAATAATAATAATAACTCTATACAATACAATTATTGTTCAGAAGACAAGTGTATAAACGGTAAAATTTATGACAATCGTGTTTATCGGGGTATGCTTGTTTTGGATCAAGATGGAAATATACTTGATAATGAAACTCGACTTCTTACTAATGATATGAAATATGAATTAAATATGGCATCTATACGAACATCGGAAGAAGAACATCACGACTCCTGGCATTTACCTGAGCATGCACCAGCACCACGTCGCCTTAAAGATCCAGAAACTGATACGTGGAAATCTATGGATGAAGACAATATGCAATTTTATAGAAATCACCTTGATTCAACACTTATTCGCAAACTCGGTCATTTCAAAAATAACCAAATCGATCCAAATAATCCGCGTAGTAAACGTTTTATTGAATTTATTAGAACTGGCACCTCTAATCCATTTGCAGAGATAAAAATATCTAAAATCCTGCAGATTGTCAAAAAGAATGGAGATTTGATATTTTATTTTACCACAAGTGGAAAAGGTTGTCATTATTGCTACAACAAGATGGAAGTAAATGGTTCTAGAAATCATGGCTCGTCTCGTAATTATCTTGAATTACGCAAGGAAGGACTATTTATAAGATGTTGGTCGTCTACTCCAAACTTTGGAAATGATCAAGGACGTGAAACTGATAGTGTATGCAGAAAATTTTCATTGTCTATCAACATACCTGAAGATATTCATCTTGAATGGATTCCTGTTTCTGATAATGGTATTTTTAGTGAAAACGTTGGTCCTTCCTCATCAAATATGGAAACACGCAAACAATTAAAGTCGGGTCAAAAAAGTTCCGTTATTAATAATAATAATAATAATAATAATAACGATACTACTATTAGTACTTGTCATAGTAATAAAAAAGTTAATGACAATTATAATCCTTCTGTAAGCAAATTTGATATGCTAAATAATAAAGGGCTTGTATTATCTGATATGACAGAATTAAAAATTAAGTTTAACAATTTGACATCAAATGTACAAACTGAACATATTTTGCCTTCTTTATACGATCTCAATCTTATACCCATGTCTGAAGAATGGATGGTTGTTCAAAACAAATATACAAAATCTGATAAAATATGTGATGATTCTAAACCAAAGTCATTAACGTCCACATCATCATCATCATCATCATCATCACTATTACCTCAATCGTCATCATCGCCATCATCACCTCCCTCTTCTGGTTATCTTACCACGTCATCCAATGATAATAATTTGCCCATATGGAAGTATAATTTAGATCCTCCATCAGAAATTGATGAATATAAATCAAGTATTTGTGTTCATCCCCAACAGAGCAAACCCATGTTAAATGATATTGTAAAAAATTTTAGGGCTTGGCGAATCCGTACAGCGTCCAACTACGAAGAAAAAGCTCTACTTAAACAAGAATATGAAGAGTATAGCCGTATGTTTTTAGAAAGAAATCAATTGATTACACAGAAAGATCATAAAGAGAATGAAAACCATGATGAATTTAGCAAAAGAATAAAAATTACAAATCAAACTACTATGCAAGATTGTCTATATGTGCAAAAGCATGGTAATAAAGGAAGAAACGGGGACTCGTATGGCAATATTAACACACAAATGTCAGGAAATAGCACAGAAAACGAACATTTAATTCGTCGCCCTTCCGGTATGAATAATAATGTTATGCAATATCAAAGTCACGAATTTAGTATTTTTGCAGATACGGTCCAGGATGTCATTCAAAAACATCTGTGGAATAAAAAGATTGCTGCTTCGTCTAAAAAAAGAAAAGGGGCTTCAAACGACCAAGGATCTTCCTTTCCACCAGTTATCATGAGATTGCTTGCTGAACAATCAGACAAACAAAATGCAAATGCTTAATCATCCTTGCTGTTTCTTAAAAAAAAAATCTTTTTTGTCTGTTGATGTCTTTGAGAAAAAAAAGATACAATCTTATATTATTTGCCTTTCTAATTTTTTGAATCATTAAAATTTGAAATTCATTTTATCTTAAAAAAAAAAAAGGATATACTCAACTTTTCTTATTTTTTTTAAATCAAATCAAATCAACAATGTCTGACTCACAGGCCACTGCAGTAACACAAAATGAATTTGAAGCAAGAGAATCCCTTATGAATGCAATGTTAGAGATAATTCGTTTACGTACAATACTTGCATCAAACTGGAAATGGTGGGCTGATCTTTCTGTTCAACCAACAGCTTTTGAAAATGGCAATTTGAACAAAATATATAGACGATTTGTGAACAGTGCAAATAAACCAAACGCTATTCCTACAACTCCCGCTACATGGGAACAATATATTAGTGGAGTGAACCCTCCTGCAGAAGCAGATAGATCTAAATTTCCTGAACTTATTTGGATTGAGCAAGCATACAATTCAGTAAAAGTATTGTTGCAAAAAACCACTAGATGTTATGGAGAGACTGGATGCTTGATGTCCACTATTCGTATTCCTAATATGCAAGACGACATTTTATCGATGGAAGGACTGGTACGTAAGCCAAAAGATTCCAGTCATCCATATGACTATGCAGAGTTATCTAAAGATAATATTGGCTCATTTGAACAAGTTTGGGAAAGTCATATTACATTCGCTAAAAAGACTCCCGTTGCTCATCAGTATACACAAGTTCAAAAGGCTGCTATGGAATCCATGGAATTGGCACTTTCTGCGAACCCTACATTAACCACAAATAATAAATATTATGAAACTCTTGCCGCTGGTGCAGCAAACCGTGCACTTCCTGGATCTAGTAGTGGTAACGGCAATAGAGTTAACAAGGCCACATCATCATTCGATGCAGCTTCGCCCAATTCAGAAGATTTGAGATTCACATCTAGTGAGAAGGAACCAAAACCTTTAACTAGTGATGATGACAGTAGTTTATCTTCGGGAAAAAAGTTACTTATGTCTAGCGTTTCTAAATCAAAACAATACAGTATCCCATCCGACGTCGAGGCAAAAGAAAAAGCAACATCTATAACTACAAATGTACCATCTGTCGGTGCTCCGAGTATAAGAAAAGCTTACAGATCAGGCACTGAGGCGTCTAGTAAAGCTGTTGTTGAAAAAAAGAAAAGGGATACCTCAAAGGATAAAACTGTTACGAGAGGAGTTGTCAGAAAAATCTCCAACACAAGCCGGGTAGCTCTTGCTGCTTCTGAAGTAACAAAGACATCTTTCTGGAAATCGCTTGTTGATGTTTGTAGATGTCCGGCATCTTCAAAGGAAGATTTGGACAAAGACGTAGACACAGCAGCTTCTAAAAAAAAGAAGAAACTTTCTTCTATAACTGAAACTGAAACTGAGACAGAGGATGATGAGGAATGGGAAGAGGAAGAAAATTCGAGCGGTAGTTGTTGGTCGAAATGGCCATGTGCTTGCGAAGATGGGGAAATAATTGAAGAAGTTGAGGAATCTACCACAAGGAAATCTAAAAAAGCTACATCTTTATCAAACAAAAATAAACAAAAGAAAAATGCGAGACACTAAAAAACTATAACGATAATGATATAACGATAATCGGATACTGATTTGTGTAATAATGGATTACGTAAAATAGTATTTTTTCATTATTCTTTAAAAATGTTTTTCACTATATTTGTTTTGTTTTTTCGTTTATTAACATTATCTATACATATAACTGTTTATTCATACTATTGACACCTTGTAATTCACTTTTTTAAAAAAAAACTTATTTTTATTGTTTGTTGTATTTTATTTTATTTTATTTACAACAAACTTACAAGCAAAACAAAAACAAAACTGGTTATTGTTTCTTGTTTGTTTGTTTAAACAAATATGAACATTCCTTGTGAATCAGATAATGATTGTAACAAAAAGTTGATTATGCGAAAACCTACTAAACCTTTAAAGTCGGCATTTGACTTGAAAGATCCGACTTTATTGGTTTTAATAAATCCAGAAAAAGTTGATAAAAGTAAATTATTTGGACTACCTTTTACAAAGATGAAAGAGAAAGAAGCAGAGGAGGCGGCTGGTTCAAAAAAAGGCAAAGCCGGTGTCAAAAAAAAAAGTGCTGCTGCAGAAAATTTGTTTAATTTTGGTTTATTTGACGCATCACAGCAGCAGGAGAGATGCAAACGTGATGGATATTCTCCTAATCTTGTTAGTAACAATAACCCTTTTATTCATCATGACGATGACGATATTAATAATGAAAAGTCAGAAACTTTACAAGTAGCTGGAGATTCCAGTTCTTCCAATTCCAATAATATTGTGTCATTGAAGAAATCTATATCCAAACCGCTTAAAGAACAAATCAAAAAAACTTTATTATTACTACCATCAGAATCTTTACCAATAGAAGAAGAAAACAGAAAAGAAAAAGAACTGAATAAACCTTCAATATTGTTACCCTCATCACCATCATTAGTATTACCATTATCTCCACATCGATCTATCCCAAAAATTATATCGACGTCTGTAGACTCTATTATTATTATTCCGGATCTCGATATAAAAACAACAACGACAGCAACAACAACAACGACAGCAACAATAGATGATCTTCTTAAAGATTCGCCTGTTGTCTCTTCAACATATTGTCCTCCCTTTTCCAATTTCAATTCAAATTCAGACATATTGACAGACGATAAACGTAGGGATTATATAGATAACAAGGACATCGATTGTCATTTATCAAATACCAGTAATAGTAGTAGTACAATCAAAAAAAAGAAGAAGAAATCAAAACAGCAACACAAGCCATTGTGTTCATCCTCGTCATATGCTGATATTTTGTCTGTCAGTACATGTAGTATTAAATCATTGGAAGAAGATATGGCAGATTCGTCATTATCTATGATATTGCCATATCAACAACAACAAGAAGAACAACAACAACAAGAAGAACAACAACAACAACAAGAAGAACAACAACAACAACAAGAAGAACAACAACAACGACAACAACAACAACAATCAAATATTGAAACTCCTGTAAATCAAATGGAAGAAGGATCTATATTATCAGAAAAAATAACAAACGACGAAAAAGAAGTAGAAGCAAAAAATTTCAAAAGCCAAAAACAACAAAATGTGGCAAAAGAAGAGAAAGAAAAAGAAAACATTGAAAAAAATGATGAAGAACAAGAGTCATTTCAAAAAAATCAACATGCTATAATTGAGGAAAGTACCAGTGTTGAATCAGAAAAGTCTGAACCAAAAAATTATTCACAACCAAATGAAATAATTTTACAATTTGATGATTCAATTGCTGATCATATGGAAAATATTCGAGGAAATAATAATAATAATGTTGGTGTGTCAGAGGAAAAAAAAGACATTAATAATATTTTTGTTGTTGAAACTACAATGTCTGACGAAAACACTTTTCATTCCAATTTACCTGACAATAAAATTTATGAACCTAGTTTAAACAATCAATCCATTTCCAATTCAGTAAATTTCGACAAAGAAGAGAACTATTTGGACAATGATAATACCAGGATGCCTTTAGACGATATACAGTCGGAGAATAATGTCGCATATTCATCAAACCCTGCATATAATTACGAGAATTATAAAAATACCAGCTCAAGAGAGAGTGATTATTTGAAAGAGACAAGTGCAATAGCAGTAGTATCAAAAGAAAAAGAAGATGTTGAAGAAGATGTAAATTACGACAATGCACATAATAGTAATAATAATAATAATAGTAATAGTAATAATAGTTACAAACAACAACATACGAGAACTTTTGATGTCGATAATGATACTGAAATTAACAGTGATTATGACAATAATAAACAGATGACTTTTAGCGATAATAATATTCCAGTGATAAACCCTGAAGAATTTATGACCAAAAAGAATAAAAAGGAGGAAAAAAAAGATGACTGTTTATATTCACCTATGAAAACAGGGGCGCACAAAATTACTAATCACACTGATACTCGATTGGCATCGTCGTCTCCTTCAGACTCTGGATCTGCCACTCCGAATATTTATCACAATACCAATACAAATTCTAATCGTAATTCCCAACAATATCAAATTTCTACAGTTGAATACAATAGACATACAAAAAATGAAAATAATCGTGCTGGATATGTAAGTAATAATGATAATAATAGTAATAATAATAATAAAAGTCATCAACATGATCTAAATGACTCGTATGCAGCTAAAGAACGCATCAGAAATAAACTGTTAAGTATGAATAGAATGAAAGGACAATCAGTCCCATCGACTAATTGTCATACACCTCGCGCTCCTGTTTCTTCATCTTCTTCCTCTTCCTCTTCTGTTATATCTGCCACGGCTGTCGAGGCAGCCTTGGCTTTGATCGAAAAGGAAAAAAATGACCTTAAGCTGAGACAACAAGATATAAATCGTAAAGAAGAAGAAAGAGAAAAGGAAAAAAGAAACTTAAAAGAATGGGCAACAAATGCAAAAGAAACGATGAAAAAGCGAGAAGATGTATATACTTCTCAACTGAAACAGATGCAATCGTATATGCAGCAATCAAATTTGAAACACGTCGAAGACATGAAACGTATGCAAATGGAGTTTTCAAAGAGATTGGAAGAAGAACGACAAATAGCACTTAAAAATCAAATGTCTTTAATTAAAGAACAATCTGAGATATTGCGCGCACGTAACGAATCGAAAAATATAAAGAATTCTACCCGTATTGACGATGATGATGATGATGATGATGACAAGTGTGAAAAATTACAACCTTCTAATCAAACAACTTCACCAGATACCAAAGAAGATGAAGATCGCTATGCAAAGTCAGTAAAACAACAACAGAATGATAGTGGTAAAAAAGAAAGTGAGGATTCTACCAATGGACTTGGTAACAAAGAGAATGTCACTCCAGCAGAGAGTAGAACAGGTGCTGATGTCAAAGATGGTACTAAATTCTTTGATTCGAGGAAAAAACATGTACCGCCTGTATCTAAAGGAAAAGAAAGCCCTAACGATTCAACACTGAAAGATGATATAGATGTATATGAATATTATGGAGAATGTTGGCATGGAGAAAGATTTGATAAATTATTACACCATTACAAACGAGAGGGCATGACTAAATTAGAGTATGATGAAGCTATTCGTTCTAAAAATAAACAATCAATCTACAATAATACCAACAACATCAATCTTAACCCAAATATATATCAATCTAAGCCATTTGTAAGTCCTGAAGAACAAAGATGGCTCGAAGAAAAGGAATCTGCTCGTTTAGGAAGATGGAAAGAATTATGCAAATTAACAAAGTCACTCAAAGTGAGGCCATCGCACAATGTAGACCAATATTCTAGCGAATTAACTTTGTTATCAGAAATTAAAAAAATTAAAAAACTAGCCAATGCTCAAAAGAAGTTCAACAGATTGAAAGATGATATAGATTTTTCTGCATCTATCGGAGAACTCGTAATGACAAGTGATATAGGTAAATTCATAAATCCAGGTGGAATGATTGAATTTGACAACATTGCAGAAGAGCTTTCTGATGAAATAAAATCACATGAAACGGCACTGGTTGAAGAATATTTGGAACAAGAAGAGGAATATAAATCTTCGGCTCAATCCGATATTTATATGGCGTTGGGGAAAAGGTTTGTCAAGCATCAATTAAAAAGTATCAAGAAAAGAGCGAAAGAAAGTGTTACAAATGGAATTGATAAAAAAAGTCAAGATGAATTGAGTAAAATTAAAAAAGAACTTCAGGACTTGAAGGAAATAAATCGAAAGGCTAGTGAAGATCATATTAAACAAATCAATGATTTTAAATCATTTATGGAAAATCAAAAGAGTCAGTATCATTATAGACCAAGCACTTTACCCAATCAATCAATAATACCACTTCTCGATTCTTCTTCCAATCCAGGCGTTTTGACGCTTGCGCAATATGAGGCCTTATTGGCTGATAGTAGCACTAAACATCGTATGCCCGATGTACCCGCTGCTAATATCGGCGAACAGTCTACCTCGTCATCATCGTCATCGCAATCACCATTACCAACAACAGCATCAACAGTAACGTCATCTTCATCCTTGCTCGTGCCATTTTCTGCGGGGACGAAAATTCAACAACCTCTTAACATCGAGGAGCCGAACAAAGAAAATATAGATATTTGTTTGGATCAAAATTTTGGATCTGAAATGGATATATTGAATTTTCCCGAATCTACAACCACGCTTGGTGTTGAGGGTGGCGAGGGTGGAAATGGAGGTATTTTAGATATGGTATCTGGAGGTGGAATGGCTTCTATGATGAATACGATTGCCCCATTTTTAGGAATGATGGGTTAGTATATAAATAAAAATTACTTGTTACGTCCATTGTAATAGTTTTCATACAGATTATCATTATTCATACTATTTCTTTTTTTTTTGTTATTCATACGTTTTATTGTTGAATTTGAATTTTCATAATCTTGCAAGTTGTTTTTTTTCTTTTTGAAAAAAAAAATATTAGATGCATATTTCAATTTTTTAATCAATATATCACTACTCGTGTGTTGGTTGTCTCTTTACATATCGTATTATATACGTACGACCACCTCTTCCTACCTACCTACCTACCTACCTACCTACCTACTTACACACTTACACTTGCCCTACCTTATTTTCTTTTTCACAAAATCATGACAAGTCAATCTCCTTTTCCGAGCGTCACGCGTCGCAGCGCCCAAGCCATTATGCAAAATATCAAAAATATACGAAAGTTACGCTCTATTATTTCTAAAAACAAAGTCACAAAGAGCAAAGTTTCATCTAAAAGTGAAGAGAGCGAAACAGATGATGACTCCTTAGAATCCAAACAAAAAAATAAAATAAAAATAAAAAATAAAAAATATCAGCAAGGCAACGAAGGCGAAAGCGAGGATGAACAAGTCGACAAAGAGTCTTGCTCAGGAACGGACAGCGATAAAGAAGACGAGGAAAATGAAGATGATGACGACGACGCAATCAAAAAAAGCGACATTGACAGCAACGACGAGGATGTTGGAGAAGAAGAAGACGAACAAGAACAAGTAGACACAGACGAAGAAGACGAAAATGCTGCAAGCAAATCTCAAGATGACGAGTCATGCCACAGCCAATCGAGTGACGACGAATCTGTAGAAAATGGATCGGATATCGAAATTGATAGCTGCTGTGATAGCGACGACAGTTCTGATTCGGTATCAGAAGATGAATCACCTATTGTATGGGACCATGTTATTGAAGGTTCTTCGCCTCCTTCTGAAAAGCTTACATCCAAGACTAACAACAAACTAGATAAAAAGAATAGCACTGCAACCAAAGATTTCAAATTCAAAAATATAAAAAAAAACATTGACAGTGATGATAGTGAAAATAGCGAACAAGAAGAGGAAGAGGAAGAAGAAGATTTAACACTTGATTGTAGCAGTAGCAGTTCTTCTGACGAAGACGAGGACGAGGACGCCGACGCCGACGATGACGATGATGATGACATAGAAAAAAAATCTAACGATAAACAATCAGATGAAGAGACAAATGACGACAAAGATACTGAAAATAAGCGCAAGATAAAAAACAATAATAAGAATGAAAATTTTAAAAAAGTTACTGTGAGCAAAAAAAACCACACCAAGATCTTTCAATCCGATGATGATGACGACGACAAGGAAAATAAAAGTTATAATGACACAAAGAATAAAAAAAATGTCCAATCCACAAAAGTTTCTTTCGTAAAAAAAGATGAGAGAAATAATAATAACAATAATAATTCCAATGTCAAGAAGAACAAAAAACGTTCAGTATTCTCTTCATCCGATGAAGAGGATTCTTCCGCCGATGAACATGAAACAAAATTTGAAGGAGTGAATATGAAATCCAATTCCCAATCGCCACCATCTTCTTTTATCTTCTCTACAAAAGATGAAATAAAAGCAAGCAATGCAAAAGACACATATTTTATTTCTGCAAACTCACAAAGCGTGGACAATGATAGCGATATCAGTCCCCGTACATCGAATAAACGTAAACTCGTTGACATAAATGATGATTCGATATCTGGAGATGTAAATGACTCTTATGAGTTGAAAGATGTACAGCAACATGAAAATATGAATAACATTTCAACTGCGTCATCAGATTCTGATCAACCTTTGTGCAAAAAGCATAAATCATCAGAAAAAGATGACGACGATCAAGCTTAAATATATTTTTTTGTTTATCATTCTTGTTCCACTAACCTTATATAGTATTATGTTATCATTATAAATATTATTTCTGTTGTTTTAATATTATTTTTTTTTTATTGAGTTAAATTGAATTCACAGTCTATCTAACTATTTTAACTTATTAAAAAAAAAATAGTGACAGAGAAGTAAATTAGAAAACATAAAAAAACTGAAATAAAGATGGTTTCTCCAGCAAAGGATGAAAATATATATCCAGAAGCTTTACAAATATCGCCTCGAAGCAAAACTCCGACTCATACATTTGAAAATCTCCAATCCCGTTCGCAGAAACAGTTGTTAACAGAATCTAATGATATTACTACACATGCGAAAAGATCTGGAACAACGACAAGACGAAAGCATATGAATGAATTCAAAAATCCTTGCATAGAAGCAGGTTGGGAAATTTCTCTTGTGATTTTCATTACATTTATGGTGATGGTTTGTTTTTTTACATATTTTCATTATCGTATGCAAGTGTTGTCTCAAAATATTGCATACTTGGAAAAAGATGCAAGTACCAATTTTCAATGGAAAGATAATGAATTACAAGCTTTTATTGACAAAAGAGTTGATCGTCGTTTGTTAAAAAAAACTAGTGCTAGTAAATGCAATCGCAATCAATAAGAATTGTAAAAATAAAATAAAATAAAATTATTCATTGTTCTTTGCTATTATTTGTTACTGTTAGCTGTTATTATTATATTTATTTATTATTATTACTTGTATTATTATTATTGTTGTACTTTACTTTACTGTTGAATAAAAAAAAAAATAATAATTAAAAAGTCAACATTCAAAATGTCTGCTCATAATAAACAACAAATTCGTGGACCAACTGTTACTTTGCATAATGATAAATTAACTGATATCAATCAAAGTATTTTATATTCCACATCAAATACAATAGAACCGGGATGGATAGCAAAAGAACAAGTATGGTATCCATCGCTGGAATTAGTTATGGAAAAAGTAGAGATTGAAGCACCCACAGCTAAATATGGAACGAAAACAACATGGGATATAACTTATGGGCATGCACCGTGTCATATTGCATTACGAATTGATCGTCCAGGTATATATGGAAAAGTAATTAAGAATAAAAAAACAAAAAATTCAACCAATGCAAATAATAATAAAAATTCGCATTACCATGTAAATACCTATGACAATAAAGAGAGAGATGACGAAGAAGAAGAAGAAGAAGAAGAGGCGTGCATCGTCGATGTTGAAAAAATGGATAGTAATAATAATCGTAGGCACCTGTCTCGTAAAAGTGGTTATAATGCGAATGATTACGATGAAGAAGAAGAAGAAGAAGAAGAAGACAAAAGCCAATACCAAATTGCATATTCTGATAATTTAGGGAGAACAATTGTACCAGAAAGCTATATACATTTTGACAATCAACAACCGTTTACCTCATATGAAGCACATGGAGCCGAAATTACTTCGATTTTTAACAAAACAAATCAATCAAATTCTGAACAAATGATGAGATATTCAGATTATCCCATGGAACAAGGCATTCTTAAAATGTTGAAAGATTCTGCTCGTAATGATGAACTACTTATTCGTTTGCCATTTCCCTGTTGTAACGGGATTAAAAAAACAATTCCTTTGTGGATGAAACAAAGTAGTAAATTAAAAATGATGATTCATATGGAAAAAATTGAAAATTGTTATGTCACTTCGGATCCATCTTTTCGTCCACATTTAATATCAAACAATAAATTGCTAACTTCTGAAGACGTCCATGTAACAATCATTCTATATACCCTTCGTTTTCAACAGGCTGAAATTGTTGCGATGCGTAATATCGTAGAGGCGGCTGGGTTTTATAGAATGCTTGTGACGGAATGTAACCATAAAGTATTTCCCGTGGAATCTATTAAATCTATAATGGGAAGTAACAAATCATTCAATACACACAAACAAACAAGTCATGGCGTTTTAGCACATTCTAAATTATGGGGTCATAAAGCATCTTCTTCTCCATTCCTACATTCCGATGATTTATCTTCAAATTCTGATGACTCTAATACAAGTCGCTTGTCACATCCCTTGATTCCCAATACAAACAAAAATATACCTTCTTCTAAAATAACAACAACGACAACAACAACTTTTGCCAATAATAATGATACTAATGATACTAAAAATAAAAATAATGCTAATAATAATAATAACAGTACGAATATATTATCAAATAAACACTTGAGTAATTGTTTATCATATCGAGATCCGAGAATTAGAATATTCCCTCTGGATACAAATGGACCAGTGCAAGCATGGGCTTGGATGGCTCAGTCTACTTCTCATGTATTCGCACATGATATTTTTACTTATGGCATTTCAGATTTTTCAGATCCAATTCAATGTTATACGATTTTTGAGGGGGAAAAAAGAATCAGGCCTGTAAGATCTTCCAAAGAAGCCAGGCTTTTGGAACCTGAATTGTTTTTTAATATTGCAACAAACAAGCCAATTGGAATTGAATTAAATTGTCCAGAATTTGACAATATAAAATATGCTGGTTATAAATGGCAAGGTTCCGAACCTATTCGAATTGGATTGCAATATAAAGAAAATGTGGGAGAATTATATCAACATTTTATTGTGTGGACATGGCAAGTTGTACAGTTTGAAAACGAAACAATTGCAAACGCACAAGGAAAAGATAATAACAATAATAACTCAATAACAAGGATTTGTAAAGCAACCAGAACTTTATAGCATATATATAATTATTGTTCTTGTAATTGCCATCCATTTTCTATATATAATCATTTTTGAAAAAAAAAGTGTGTATGTGTAAAACGCGAAATCAACTGACATGACTGGATTATGTACATTATTTAAAAAAAAGAAGCCTAATTCATTTTCACCCTTTCTCTCTCTATTTTTTTTATCAATTATTATTATTATTATTATTATTATTATTATCGAGTCATATTGTTAATATGAGTAATAAGAAAACAAGTAATCAAATTGGTGATAAAAGAAAAAAGAATATGGATGAAGATACTGATCGCTCAAAAGGCAAGAATAATGATAACGATTGTGAAAGTGACTACGAAGAAGAAGAGGAAGATGGCGAACAAGAAGAAGAAGAAGAATCCTTTAGTTCATGGTCACCATTTTCATTTCTTTTTCAATCTGCTGCAAAAGTAATTAAAGATTTGTCGATGGGAAAAAATCCAAATATTTCTGGCGTAGCTGATTTTGGATGTGGATCTCTTAACTTATCAGGAAAAGTTAAACTTGATCCCGTTGCTAAGAAATGGACCAAAACAATGATTCCTGGTGGAGGCTGCTCTGTTGGAAATGGAATTTGCGGTGAATATAGCAAAGACGAAGACGAAGAAGATGCAGATGTAAACGAAAACTATGATGATGGTGATACCGATGATGTCGATGACGATGCCCAACGGAAACAAAGAATGAGCGAAAAAGAACAAAAGAAAAGCATCAGAATAAATAAAAAAATTAAAAAACAAAATACAGTTAATTCCAACAAAGATATCGGCGGGGATATATCAAAATCTACATTTAATCAATAGTCATTGAAAGAAAAAAGAAAAGAAAAAGACATACACACACAAACAAACATAAGTAACAAACTTTTCTTAAATTTTAAAAAACAAAATAAAATAAAAGTAATAAAATAAATTTCAATTAGAATGTCTTTTGGGGAGAACAGTAAAGGTAAAATTCGTCTTATGCCAAAATGGTTTTGGTCTATGGACAATGATAATGATAGTTATGTTCCTCCAACAACAACATTTTTTAGAAAGTTGTTTGGAAATAACATAGATTCAGAGACAAATAAAAGAACTGTAAAAAAACAAAAGAAAAAAGACAAACAAAAAGTCAATGTCAATGGTAACAAAGAAATAAAAAGTAACGACACCGGCAGCAGCAAAAGAAATATGACCCAACAGTTTTCTGTCGCATTCGGGGATAATTATAACAACATCGGCAATGATAATGATTTTGATTTTGATCATGCAGTTGAGGAAAATAAAGAAACATGCAATCATAATAACAATAACGATGATGATAATCATGATAAACAGCTTTCTGATGAACAAATATCATATGAAGGTTTCATGACAATGTCTTCTTACGAAGAAGATCAAATCAACAAATATATGTTCTTTCCTTTGGACTTCTCAAGCGATGTATGTGAATGTAATAATTGTATTTGTCAAAAAAAACTGAAATCTAAATATCGATCTTGGCAAAAGTGGATCGAAGAAACTCCTGGTATCCAGCAAACTATGAAACCAGAAAATCAAAAATATCTTTTTAAATTGCAATCATCGCTTGTTATTATTTGTCAACATTGTAGAAATCATTATATAAAAAAATAAAAAACAAAACAAAACATACTAATAACTCAATCAAAACAATTATACAATGGCATCTTGTAAAATTTATAAAAATTTAGAAGAACTCAAATCATTACACAAGAATATATATGAAGAGTTAAAGGATGTTGATTTTTCATCTGATAATGGTTTCAAGTCAAGTGAGTTTGCAGTATTTTGGTCATGGATTCATACATGGGCGGCTTGGATTGATTATCTAAGATCTAATTCAGAAATCCAAAAGGCAGATGACTTGACAATAAAATATGAAAAATTTCTCAAGTCTATGACAGTCATTTTGACATGTCTTTCTTGTAGAGTAAGATTTACATCATACCTGTCTCAAAAGAAATTATCTATCGGAAACAATACTGATGTATTCAAAACTTCTGTTGATATACACAATGCAGTTAATAGTAAATTACATAAATACGTGATAGATGATAAGTATCAAGAAGAGCTACGTATATCTTATCGAGACTTGTTACCGTCTTTTCAGTCAGATAAAAATATACCTCAAGTAATGCAACAATCATTTTGGTTTATTATTTTTATGCTTGTGTTGAATATCCCCAATTCTCTGGATTTAAGTCTGTCACCACATAAATTAATTCATCAAACATTATGTGAATTATTTTATATTATAACGGATTTAATGCCTTCGTCACCTTTCGGTGATTCTTGGAAAATGCATTTTTTGGCAAATAAACATTTATTGAAAGAGGCGTGTATGGATCGTAAGAATGCTTATTTTCTGATGTGGTGCTTCCAAAAAAGTATGAGTTGTAATTTCATGTGCAGCAACAAAAAATTAAATACAGAAAATAATGATGACGATGATGACAGTGACGGCGATGATGATCAATCATGTAAAAAAATTTGTTTAACATTAGAAAAAAAATTAAGAGCCGGAACAATATCTACTTCTTCAGCTACCTCGGCCTCCATATCTGGAGAAAAAGAAGAAAAAGAATTATCATTGGATACAAAAAGGAAAAAGTTTCTTTTGGATTCTTTAATTCTGATGCACGTAAAATAAAAAAAATCAGAAATTTCAAGTATTATTGGTTACAAACACAAGCTTGAAATACTTCATAAAATTCGGTGTGACTCTCCATATCTCGTCTTGACATTTTTTTTTTCCACATCAAGCCAAAAAACAACTAACTGTCATTCATTGTATTACAAAAGATGCATTTCAACGGAATTTATGATATCATTGAACATTATAACAAGGAACGTAACAACCAGTCTTTCACTTATCCAGGAAAGAAAGATGAGATGAGACATGTATGCGTCATCTATCGTGGAGTAGGAAAAAAAAAGTGTGTTCAAGGACAATGTCTTAAAGGTGGTAGCAGTAGGAATGAATAATAAAAATCAACATGCCGAAGAAGCGGCTGTTAAAAAACTAATTCGCGTTTCAAAGTATAGTCATGATTATTTCAAATCATCTCGTGATTATAAATTATTAGTATGGAGAATAGGATTAGATGGAAATCTTAACAACTCTCGACCATGTGAATCTTGTATCAAATATATGAATAAAATATCGACACATTATAAAAATCTCAAGCACATTCAATACAGTATCCGTAAAACACCACAATGTGTTGGAATTATTAACACGACATTAGAACATTTAAACAACGACGATTTCAAGCATCGAGGAAGAAGGCGAATGTACAATAATACATAGCAATTCTTCTTGTTCTTGTAATTGTTTGCTCATTTAGTTTTATTTTCTTGTTTCATAAATATCTATATTTTGGAAATTTCTGATTTGTCCCTTAATTGTTGTGTTGGTTGATGGAAAACTACTAGTGCCATTTTTTCTTATTTAAAACAAGCAAACAAACAAACGTTGTCAAAATACAGACAGACATATAAACAATGGGAGCTTCTTCTTCTTCTTCTTCTTCTCCCTCTTTGCCCGAGGCATCAACCGGATATACAGGCGACTTTGATTCTGTTATCACCCATAAAAATAATAACGACATGAAAACACCTTTCTTGTGTGACGCCAGTCCCTGTCCATCTTTATCTGCATCTATGCATGATCAAACATCATCCAAAACAATAAAATATATTAGCATTCCCGCGTGGCTTATCTACAGCGAAAGTGATAAATGTCATATCCTCAAACCATCTATTCGAAAAGCACTTGAACATTTTGAATGCATTGGAAAAATTCAAATCTTTTATGATAAAAAAGATTATACATTTCACTTGCACATTACATGCTGTGATAGCAGAACAAACGAAGAAGTCCGCCAACAGAATAACAATTTTATTTGCGTAGATGATATACTGTACACAAATATCCGAAAAATAATTGAAATGAGCACCGGGATCACAATTAATCAGCAGCAACTATATGTTATCCTCTTTAGCGACCAAGACAACAATAATGACAATTTCAAAAGAGTGGATAAACATAAAAATATCAGGGTTCAAAGTTATGTATAGTAGTATATTTTTTTATGTTACAGTTTATCACACACAATTACTATTATTATCATTTAATTAAGTGAAATATCCACCTCTTGGACCATATTATTGTTGTTGTTGTTATGCTCGTCATTATTGAGTATTATCATTATTGTTCGACAATTTGGACATTCCACCTTGATTTGATCAATCCATTTTTTGATACATTGTTTGTGAAATAGATGCAAGCATGATAGTTGTATAACCTTTTCAGACTCTGCATAATCATCTAAACAAATGCTACATGATATATTTGAAACAGGTTGTTCCGTTTTTTTGAAAACCACTTCTGTTAATTGTACTTGATCGCTAAGGTCACATGATGGATATATCCTAAAACGACAACGTAGACGTAGATAGGATGCCAAATTATTACCCAATCCAAAATAATAATCCAATACCCAAGCTATTGTAAGAAATGTTTCAATAATTAACAATGCTAACACAAATCTATTGAGATCTTGCGGTTCACAGTTTTTATAATCATGTATAGTTATAACACATCCAATTATATTCCACAATAATGTAAATGTGCTCATTAAAGATAATAGGATAATTTTAGCTATATGAGGCATCTCTTTTGGTAAATTACCTTCATTTCGTTTATATTCTTTGACCCAATTCCAAAATCCATAGAATATATCATATGCGGTAATCCAAAAAAATTTGATACCAAACCATAAATCAACATTCATATCAATTCCAAAAAGGTTAGTGTTACACGAAACATAATTATTTTCTGGTTGCTGGTCTGATTTGTTTCCAGAATTAGACTGTAATGACATAGATAACATTAATATGCCGACCATAAGAATTGGTACTTTTAATATGAATGTGAGATAAAGATATCCCGATGCTCGAATAGACTGTTCATCGAGACATGCCTTTTTGATAAAGTTGCAGAATGTACGTAAAAGTGTTTCTTCTTCTTCATTCAATCTTTCATCTAAAAAATTTATAGCAATTGGAGCAGTAACATCATTAGACAATATCATAGTCATATTATCAATATTAATATTAATTGATTTATTATATGATTTTTTATTTTTATTTATCAAGTAATGTGTATTATTCAAATACACAATAACAATAATATGTAATATTGAAAATATTTCATCAAGACGTCACAAAATATTACAAATTTCAAAATAAATAATAAATAAATAAATAAAAATTATTACTAGGCAGTTAATAAATAGGATTAAACGAGATGACGAGAAAAGGTTGATGTGCTGTACTGTGTGCCCATTGATCAATATCCACCTCTTTTGTCGTTTGGCGAACGAAATACCCTTCCGCGACCAATGACTGGGTGAGAAAGTCTACGGCAAAACTAGGCATATCAACAATATTTTCTTCGTAAAGAAATGTTCCAGAACTCCAATCAGAAATTGCTTTTTGAATACGCTTAACAGCTATATGTGAGCCATCTATCATTGAATTTAATACTTTATTTTTTGCCTCATCAATTTTTATTTCATTTTCTTTTGCTCGTTGCACAGCATTTGAAAATGGTATTTTCTTTGATTCTTCTTTATTTTCTGTAGGAACGTTACTCTTATTATTTTCAGACATATTTATTTTTATTAACAAAATATACAAAACAAAACAACTGAACAATTGATAAAGACACAAAGAGAAGCTATAATGAAATAAATATTGTTGATTTAATTTACTAGAAAGAGTCCAAGACTTGAAATTAAAATTTCATTTGATTTTTTTTTTAATTATGATCTCAATTTTTGGTTAGATGTCCCAAGATTTTTGACAACATAAATAAAAAAAGGTTAAAGCATAAACAATATTATCATTATTTATTACCATCAATTGTCATCTATAACAACTAAAGCTAATTTAATTGTGTTGGGAAAGTTATCGATATCGTAGATGTTGTGCCTTTCTGTTCTAAACCCTTGTTTTTTTAAAGATAATTCAATCCAAAGAATAGCCCAATCGGGTAAATCGTTGATAACTTTACTACAAATTAGTGAATTTTTCACGCCATGTATTTCATGTATTTCTATAGCTTCATTGATACTTTTCACTGTCGGATGAGTTCCATTTTTGAGTGATTCGACCATTTCTTTATTCTTGATGTCATTTATTGATTGTTTAATAAGTCTATATGTAGACGAATTTCCAAAAGGTATACAAAAGATTTCTTGATTTTGATCTATTTGATCTGTGTCTTTATTTGTTTCATTTGATGTTGATGTTGACGATGACGATGACATTTTTGTTTTGTATTAATACAGCACAACTGTGACCCAAAGGAAAGAATTATTATTACTTATTTTCAATTAAAAAAAATCAACTTAAATGATCAAACTCTAACAAATAAAAATTTATTGCATGATTTTAAAATTATGAAATTTCAATATACTAGTAATAAAACAAAATTAAAATCAAATTAAATAACCATTGAGCGGTCATCGATTTCCGACTGTGTAATTGTTTTGATGAATGGCTTTGACAACTGAACGCGAGGCAAGAAATTGGCCATTGTCATATAAAGCATATAAGAAGAAAATGTATATGCTGTTTCAGTTTGATAAGATGTTTCGTCACTTTGGCAAACACGGCAATAATACACCCCAGCTTTTCTATTGGGCTCCGTAGATAAAGTTCCACATGTTCCACATGGATGAGCGATAAACGGATCTGCCTGTTTTAACATTAAACAATGCAAAATTGCTTGTGCACCTGTCGCCACAAGACAATCAGCTTCCATATTACCAAACTTATGTCCTCCATTTTGCGACTTTCCTTCTGTGGCTTGATGTGTCTGCTCGTTATAAGGGCCTGTTGATCGACTGCTCATTTTTTGTTCAGATAAATGATCCAGTTTATGTCCTGTAAGGAAACCAGAGAAAACTAGTCCTTGTCCATATTGATCGGTTCCTCCTAAAAGTTCACCATTTTCTCCATTGTAATATCTTTTACTTCCCAAAGAATGCATTCCTGCTTTTGTAAAGAGCTCAGACAAATGATCAATTTTACTTCTTGGGTCATCTGGGATTATATCATCCATATCAATTAGTTTATTTTGTTCGGTTCCCTGCCAAAATGAAGAATTTCTAGATGTAGATTGTGCCTTGGCTATTTTTTTCCATGTCTGATTAAAAACCGTTCCGTCAATTTCAATTCCATTGGCCAACGAGACAGTTGATCCCACCATTTCAAAAAGCATTGAATTAGTCATGCGCGCAGGAAGACATTGAGGATTAAGAATATCAGAAGGACTAAGTCCTTCGTCGTCATAAGGAGCATTTTCTTCCAACATATTAAAAGATTTCGTCACTTTTTGTGCATGTTTAGAACAATGTTTATGACCAATTTTAGAATCAATTACTTCTTTCGTTCGAACATGAATAAGAACATCCCCATTGTCTAATTGTGTGAGAGCTGTCAAATCGACAATACCTTTATTTTTAGGTTGAACCAAAACACTTGAACATTTTTCAATATATTTTTTGGTATTATCTTTATTCCATACTATATCCATATGTGTTTGTCCAATAAGAATATCATCTTCTTCCAATTTTTGTCCAGGGAAAGGAAGACCATCTCGATCAGATGTCCCATAATTTGACAAATGTAAACCTACGCAACCTTCTACATATGAAGGGTTTTTGGACATAATAATATTATGACTTGATCCACTTTTAACTTGTGTATGTAATGTATTTGCAATGCGAAGTCCTTTTGTTATACCTAATTGTAATGGTGTCGAAAGTTGAATGTGTGCATCTTCAAGATTCCATCCTCCCCAACATAAAAATGCCAATTCTTGAATATAAGATATAGCCAAATCTGTGCATTGTAAAGCTTTTAAAGATTGAGTAGGTGTTGTGTCTTTCTGTGGATAAAATAAAAGGTTGAACGAAGCATGCATAACTGTCAAAAAATTGATAAATGGAATTCCAATAGCTTGCTTCAACATACCAGTTGCATATGAATTTCTTGGAGAATGACTGTGTTCGGGAAATGGAATTAAAGCAGCCACCAGACTAAGAATATCTGATGCGTGAATCATACAATATTTAACAATATATCCTTGTTTAAATAACTCTTGCCAATGAGCAATATCTTTACATATTGTTGTATGTTTTTCCTTTTCCTTATCAATAAATTGTATGATACCTGCTTTTCGAGCATCATTCCAACTCATGTCTAAAATTTGCTTTAATGTACATTTTAATAATAATGGAACATTAATGACAGACATGCATCTTCTTCCTCTAAAAGTTTTTATTCTCAATGTTTTTGTTGATTTTGCATACACAGCAGAGACGGTCGCGTCAATTAAATTAGCATCTTGCAACTTTTGTACAATTGACTCCATTTCAATTGCTTTATCAATTGAAGCAAACCCTATTTCTGCTCCATTTGCTTCAATCGTTGCAATGTTTTTGTCTGCAAAACTTTTGATTGTATCATCGTCATCACAGATATCGTTATCCTCGTTATTATTATTACTTTGTGTTGATTCAGATTTTATTGCATATTGAACCATTTTTCTAAACTTTTTTTTCATAACTTGATTAATATTATTCCATTGACTTTTTTCATCTATTTCTTTCATATCCTTGTATCCTACCATTTTATTCAAATATGACAATAACCATGTAACATCTGAACCAAGTGATACTTCCAATGATTGAGCTTCGTGTCTCACAACTCCACATGCTAATCCGTCTGGTGTATCCGTAGGACATGTAGTTCCAACATCATTATGATTTTTTCTTGCTTCAAACTCTCGACCTTTGGCTTTGATTTGGGTCGTATTTCGTACACTTTGGGACAAGTATGCTAAATGATTTTTGTAATTTCTCGTTTGAGAAACATTTGTTGCCTTATTAGTTTGATTTGGTGAAGATTTATTTAGACGTGCAATTCCTGAAAGACAAATAGACTTTACGGTAGATGTCACAAGTTGATCTGTAAACAAAGCTTGAATATTCGTAGTAATACCTTTGATACAATTTTTCTTTAATCTTTGACCAACCCATTTTGCATGGTTATGCATACAAAATCGTATATAAACACAAACCAAATCTAATTCTGTTTCTAATTCTTTTGTTGCTTGATCATCTTTAATTGTTGATCCACAAATTCCACTTGTATACATCATGAATTGAGCAAGATCTTTGCATATTTCAACGCCCTTTTTAAAATTAATTTCATCATCTGAACTACCTTTGTTCAAAATGGCTATATGAGGAAGTACTTCACTCATAATTAATTTTTTGGCATTAACAATTTGATCAGCCTTTGTCATATCTGGTCTCTTTCTTTTGCGATGTTTGAATACATTCGGATTAGAACCATTATCCTTACTTTTACCTTTGTCATATTTTATATCATCATTCTTATTTTTATTATCTTTCTTATTCTCTTTGTCAGTCTTTGTGCTTTTCTTGACAGAAGTTTTGTTCTTTTTCTTTTTTTTCGTTATGACATCATCCACATCAGTTAAGTTTAGCAAATCGTCAGTGTCATCGCCAAAATTATCATCGTCGCCACCATCAGTATTATTATTATTACTATTGATAGAATCGTCAATTAATTTTTTAGGTATTGACGAAGAAGAATATGATGATGATGCATCAGTTACCATTCCCTTTGTTTTCCCTGATTTCTTCCCTTTTTTTTGATTTCCAGAATTATTACTATTATTACTATTGTTTGAAGATGTTGACGAATTTGAATTTGAACTTTTTTTTATATCATCTTCTGTATTTGGCGCAGAATAAGACGAAGCTGAATTGTAGATATCTTCTTCTTCGTTTTGTTGCATGGCTTGGGCTATATATAACCAGGCCTCTTCTTGCTTTGATATAACCAAATCATGACCATATATATTGTGATAAGGTGGAATTTCAATTGACTCCACGTCAGAATTGGAATTTGAATTTACGTTCGCAGAAGAAGAAGAAGAAGTTGACTCTTTCATTTCAATATCTTCATCTCCATCGACATTGGGTTCCATTAATTCTGCGTCTTGTTTTTCAATTTTGTCAAGTAAATCAGTTACTACTTGGTCATCAACAGCCATTTCGCGCAATGTTTCATTTATAGACTTGTACTTGTAGTCTTCTTTTTTCTCTTCTTTTTCTTCTTCGGAAATATTGATTTTTTTATGGCTATCACTATCGTTGATAACATCCGTAGGCATACTCTTTCTCAATATTTCTAAAAGAGCAAAGACGACTTCCTCATCATCTATAAGTTTGCTTAAAAAAAAATATACTGTCGTCAAAATTCTTTGAGGTACTGTTATACCATTGGATTCTTTCCACAAAGCTCCTAATAATATATGTGTGGCAAGTGATTTATACATCCACTGAATTCTAAACAAAAACATAACTGGTGCTTTCTTACGAGGTTGAGACTTTTTAATTGCAATTGTACTTGGTGATCTCCAGTTACGATGGTCGGATCTTACACTCCCTTCTAATCCAGTTTTTTGCTTCATTAAATGAAGAATATCATGTCCTATATGGTCATGAGGAATCCAAAATCTTTCAATGTTTTTATGAACCGTAGTACCTCCATCAAAATGAAGACAATTCCTTTGTCTTGTCCCATCAACTGACCAATCTCCAATTGTATCAATTACACATGGAATTGAAAAAAAATAAAAGTATGGATTGATTTCCACTTTTGTGAGATATGGATATTTGATTCGATCAGCATCTGATAATTTACATTCAATCGCGGCATCGTTATAATGAAGCTGTAGTTTTTCAAATTCATCTTTATCCATAAGGTTATCCACATTTTTAGATGCTGGTACTTTATGTCCTAACCGAGCTTTAATAGATGCTAAACATTTGACAACATTATCTGCCAATTCTGTAGCTGTAACAACACCATTTGCTGTCGATGTCGTTGTTGTTGTCGTAGATGACAAAGACGAAATTTGGTCAATATCCATATCCATAATATCACCTCCATTATTATTAGAAGTAGTAGTAGTTTCCTCTGTCGGAAATGTATATGATGATGCATCTGGTCTATATTCTTCTTTAAATTGCGGAATTTCATGTGAAAAACATGCATAATACAAGTGTGGGTGAAAAGGATTTTCCAAATTTTGTGACGTTCTTCGAGACAAATCTTCATATAACGGTTCTCGTTTTCCAGTACGAGGATTTGTATGTATGGGTCTTGTCCACTGTATACTTTTGGAAATTAAAAATTGTTTATGTAAATCTGTCATACCAGTCATGTTACTATATCGAGCCATAATGCCTTTAATAGCATGAAAAATCATGTTATATGATGGTATTTTTGTACTGCTGATATGAGAATGAGGCGCATCATTCCACTTGCGTTTAAATTCATAACCTATATGATCCATATTGTATGCACAGTGAAATATCAAAAAGGTTCGAACAAAAGGGTGAAAAAAAATCAATGATATGTAATGTCTTGAATGATATATACAAATATATACAAACAAGACAAATCCGAAAGTGAAATATAAAAATTAATAGCGTAATATGATGTTAAGAATCAATAAACATATTTTTGTTTTATTTGTGCAACCTTTCCAAAAATTAAAAGAAAAATAACCGATTTCTTTATATCATTTGTTTGTTTATTAGTGAAGTATTGACTTGATGCACAATGCACGACAACGGCCTGGTTTTACTTTTTTTTTGAAAAAAAAATATTTAATTTTGATTATGAGAGCGCGTATTGCTCCAACAGCGAGTAATCATCAACCGTTTGGACGGATTGATAACAACGCCAAAAATAATAATAATAATAATATCAAGTTTCCTTCTCCAGAATTATCTAACATACACTCAATTTATAATGCCGCGCCTGTTGCTGTTGTTCCAAGAAGTAAAATTTTGCCACAACAGCATATACCTGTAACAAATAAAAATTATCCATCAATATCGGTGCCAACTCAACCAGAACTTATTTCTGTAAGAAGTAGAATAAATGTACCGCTTGCAAGAGAGTCTGTTATAAATAATAATAATAATAATAATAATAATATAATCACAGTCCAGCGTGCTCGAATTGATATTGTGCAAGATTTAAATATTGAGGAAGAGGATGACAATGATCCTGCATTTGATAAAAGTTTAAGAGGTATAACAAGTTATGCTAGAGGGTATTACTGGATTCGTGAAAGTTTGTTTACACAAACTCATGAAAACGAATTGGTTTTATATCCTCAATACCCAAAAAAATATAAAAAATATCAGAAAAATGATGTACGGCCAACCTGTTGTTGGAAGACTTCAGAAGATAACAGATGGGTCGGATTGCCTTGTGTATATGGTTTTACTCGCTTAGGCGAACCTCATAAACCTTATAATAATTTATGGAAAAATATTTCACCCGATCTCATCAAACAGGTTGCTATAGATATACACAAAAATGACGGTGTAAGTCCATATTATTTTTCATCGTCATTGTGGTCAGATGAGCAAAGAGGAGCTTTCAAAAGTGTATTTGATGCAATAACCAATGCAAAACGTCTAGGGATTATAGTTTTACCATGTGGTTATGGTAAGACGGTGGTTTCTATTAAAGTATTATCTTTTATTTTAGAAATGAATAAAAAATTACGATTGGTAAAAAATGGCAAAGTCTTGGTTATTACGCCTTGGTGTGATATATCTGAACAGTGGGAAGAAGAAATTGAAGAATTTATGCCAAATGCTAAAGTTTATATTTGTTCGGGAGAAAAAGAATATAATAAAAAATCTTTTACCTCTGCTGATATAGTTATAACAAATATTCAATTTTTAGTTAGTAAAATCAAGAAATGGGAAAAGTCGGACTTGTATGAATGGTTCGAATCATTTTTAACCGTTGTTATAGACGAGTGTCATCACATGGGAGCTGATGAGTTTAGGCGCGTATTTGAATTCATTCCATGGGAACGGATTATTGGTCTTAGTGCAACACCAGAAAGAAAGGATGGTAGAACAAAATTAAATGAAATATTTATTGGACCAGTGTTATATAAAGCTGTTCGACCGCCTATGCCATGGTTTCATATCATTTTTCAAATGTATCATCACGGTAAACGAAAGATATATTTTAGAAAATCTGGTATTTATAAAAATTCTCGGGATACTGGCAAGATGGAAGAAGATATATCTGCTGATCCTTTGAGAAATGCAATGATTGTCTCGTCTATAATAAATACTGTTAATATAAGAATGATTCAAAAAAGAGATATAAAAACAAATAAAAACCCATTTAATCGATTAAGTGATAAAACAATTGATATTATAGCATCTTTTTTATCTCTTCCAGAAATAAGAGAGTATGTGGTGTTTACTGACAGATGCATGAGAGAAAGGTTTAATCGACCACATTGTCTAGTAACATGCAGGTTGCGTGATCATGTAATGGTGTTAAAAAAAATGTTTATGCAGCAATGCGCAAGATTAAATATGTCTGTATCATGTTCAACATACATGGGTGCTCAAGGTAAAAAGATATCTAGAGCTCAAAGAAATTATGACAAAAGTGCTCAAGTGATATTTGCAACTTTACAATCAACAAGCGAGGCATTTAATTTGCCTTCGTTAGATAAAGGATGGACGACTCATCCTGTTACTGAAAATACACAATGTGCTGGACGTTTCTTGCGTAAAGATAAATTAAAGTTCAGACCTACACTGATTCATGTTATTGACTCCTTTGCCAATTTTGAAGAAAGAGGAGAAATGTGTCATGATCAATATAGTTTAGAATGGGGATGTAGTGTTTTTTATCAACACTTCCAACCCCCAAGCACAAGAGCGTGTATTAATATAGACAATAGCCAAGATAGGGATGAACAAGGTGGAAAAAACACAAGGAAGACAAGTAATAAACGCAAGTTTAATAACGATTAACAAATCAAAGACGATGTATGAATGTATAACAAATATCAACTCTAAGGTATTGTATTAAACTAAATTTATTTATTGATTTAACCAAAAACGGAATGCTTTCATTTCTTCTTTTTAAATTATTTTTATGCATTTTGATTTTGTTTCATTTCCATTTTTTCCGTTTTTTTTTTGTTTTAACATTTATTAGCATATTTATCAATATTTTTTTTTTGTTTTTTATATGTACTATGATTGAAAAAAGGAGACATACAATTTTGATTATTATAACTACTACTACTTCCAATAAAAGACGTCTCTAGATACATTTTGCGCAGTAAAAAGCAAATACGAACAAGAATAATAATAAAATTAATTTAAGGTTAACCATGTCTTTATCTAATTCAAATGCGTTTGCTAGTGCTTTGTCAACAGATGATCCAGCTTCTATTCCAGCATTTCGAACAGCTGCCAATAATAAAGGGCCTGGTATATTGCGATTTGAACCATCCATAAATGACAAAAATACAAACACTATTTTGTATGAAGATGATACAACAGTGTGGTTACATCCTCAAGCACAAACTCAATCTTTGACTTCTACAAAGAGTAATAAAATTGTGGAAATACCGCGCGCAAATTTTAACATGCACCGTGAAAAGGATCCTGTAACTAATGTTTCCGCAAGAATTTTATCACTTCCTTGTACTAGTACTAATAATGATCAAGGACCAAAAATTGAAATACATGTCCCCGAAACTCCCAATAACCCAGTGCCTGTATGGGCAAAAGATACAATTACTAGTACATTTTCTATGGCCAGTCGTCAAGCAATGGTTTCTTACGGATTTGCTAGCATGTCTATTCCTAATCCTTCTAATAATTATAGCTATAGATTTGATGGAGAGGGTAACTTATTTATGGACACAACTGCTTCAAGTGGAAAATTGGCATTGATTAACACAGTTTCAGATGTAGATGATTTTGGTAATGTTGGAGGAAAACATTCAGAAGTTATAGTTCCAACTCCCTTCAAAAATGCAACAACAACAACACCTGCAATATTTGCCCCTTATGCTTGGAGTATTCCAATTATTCGATATTTCGAGGAACGTAAATACATTGTAATATACTCGTCCCAAAAAACCGAATTAGGGTGGACTTATACTTTCCATGGATTAATTGATTTGTCTCGTCGTACAGATATTAATGTTGATGGAAATTCGCATTTAAATTTTGGATTCTTTTTGCGTATGTCCAGTGGAAGTCAACAAGGATTACAGAGATCAGACGTTTCACTTATTAATTTGATGGATTACTTTATTGAACAAGTTGTTGCAGAAGCAGATGTGGCTGAAGACTGTTTCAATCATGTTTACAGAAGGAAGAAAAATCAAGCTGATCAAACCTGGTCGGCTTGGAAAAGTGCCACTCATGCTGATTGGTCGACCGACGAATTTACAACTTATTTGCTTAGCAATCCTTCGTTTATTAAAGAAACTTCCACGCAAAGACAAATTATGAGTGGTAGGTTTAATGATGGAAATGGTATTTTATCAATGATTTCAAATGGAATTGCTTTTGGACCTAGTCATGATTCTGATGTATCTCGTCTTGTCATTGAGATTCCTGATATAACTCGAGCATCGGCAACAACTGGTATTAAAGGACATCGTTTCCATTTAAAGTTTGATAATATAGAATTTTTAACTGGATCACAAATTGACGTAGCTAGAAAAGACGGTGCCTATCAATTAGTAGATACTTGGGGAGATTGTGTTGATCCCTCTCTTGTTCCAGAAAATATGCGTGTTACTAAACGTGTGACAATTAAAGGGATGCTTTTACCTCACACTACTATTCCTGTCGATAGTTTAACTCATCCATACCCAGGTTCGTCTGTTTTAGTAGAAACAGATTTAGCCGGACAATGGTTTATTAACAACGTTTCGTTCCAAAATGACATTGAAGAAAATTATACTATGGCATCATATAAACCAATGATACAATCAACAATACTTCCGGGAGGTGCTGTGCCTCATGTAAATATGGAAAATACAGGCACTTGCCTTGGAAATCCTGGTTTTGGACAATTTCATTTGGCTTCTAAATATATAGACAATGGTTACACATTTGTACAATTTTGGTCATTGTTCGAAATAATGAATTCTACAACGCACAAAGCCTATAATCTTACAGATAATTCAGTTTTTTGTACTTATGCCAAGAAATGGGTTAAAAATACATTGATAGAATCTGAATTTTATGGATTCTTTCTTTTATCTCCATCTGCCGCACCGAAACTATTAAATAAAATGCCATTAGTTAGACTTAATTCTAACATTTTATTGACTCCAGAAATTCCAGCTACTAATTTAGTTGATGCAATACCAGCTACATATGAGAAGAATACATATGCATTAGTGGTAGATTCTTCAAAAACGTTGGAAACGGATGTAAATAAAGCAACAGATGCTGATGAAATTGCAAGAATTTATGTTGGTTTAGACGATCGTATTCGTGCTTCAGGAGCAAATGGAGTTACTTTTTCGTCCAACACAGATGGTTCAAATGCTATAATTAGTGTTCCATTGACGGGTCAGGTTGAAGGTAATATTCAAGCTTATCCTAGTATGAAGGCAGATATGAATAGTAAAGGGGCAATGACAAAAGTAATGACTTCTACGCCCACAGGAACTTATGCGCATACATCATATGATGTTTTTACTAGTGGTATTAAAACTATTACTAGACCTACAATGGACTCGACCGTGTCAATAACTGTTCCATTCGTGTCTAAAAGTATGCGCGTTCCATTATATTACACACCGATCGCAACAAAAAGAGTTTTAACGCCCTTTTATTTATCAACTACTGATGATAACGCTCCTATGATGTTTCCTATTTCTGGATTTTTGGATTTATCTCTATCTACTACAGTGTACATCAAAACATTAATTCCAGGATCAACTACGGAATATTATGCTGCTCCTCGTACCTTTGCAGGCATGGTGTGGAAACAAATTAATGCTAATGGCGCAACTGTTGTTTTTGATAGTACAAGTGCAGTTGCAGGATCCTTCTTCGGATCTGACGATAATTCAGGAAGCTTCTTAGATATGGATGATGTCATTAATACACCCAAAAATTGGAATGCGTTTATTGTACCAACATATGATGCGGGAAACAAGAATGTGGTGCCAGTTGTTGAGCCCAGCACAAAAATTAAACAATTTTTAAAAAGAAATAATACCCCTCTCAAAAATATTACTGGTGAAACATTAATTCATGAGTGGTACGAAGAGGATATTACTGCAGTTCCAGCGAATATAGTGATAACCGACTGTGTTCAAACCTGTCCAAACTCCGCTTCTGTAACTGCTCATGTAATCGACAGATCTGGGGCTGTGAGATCGATTCCAAATGAGACTGGCTCAATATTTGGATTTTCTGAAAAACCCGTCACTTTTAAATGGAATTCATCCATGTCTAGTAATTGGAAAGTCGAGGAATATGTTGGATCTGCGTGGAAATCCTTTTGTGCAGACAATAGAACAGACATTCCAAGTATAGACCAACATCAATGGCATGTGAATCGTGTTATGTCGTATGATTTGTATATATCTACCACGTCGTCATCATCATCATCATCATCATCAACTGATAGTAGTAGCATTACTTCAAGAAGATCGGGATCTATTGCTAATATTGATGTAAAATATACAATTGATCCAGTGGATGGTAGATTGAATTACATGGCTCGCTTCATGCCAGATCAAGGATTCGTACAAGTATACAATATTGACGGTCAAGATAAGTATAGCATTACTTCTACTGCGGAACCGTTTATTGAAAGTCCAAATGACAGTATGCAACCGAATTTTTCCACTAATAAATTTTATTTCAAGGGACAATTAGATTTAGATAACAATGTATATTTATCATCTTACAATAAAGTACCTTCCACTTCACGTGTGATTGATGGATCTACTACATATTCATGGTATATTTTACCAACTACATTATATCCCATAATAGGAACACTTGTAAGTAGTGATGGTCTGGTTAATATTCAACCACCAGAAAATTATCGCATCAAATTTACAAACAAAATTGCTCGATCATCTATAGGTGTTAATATTTCCAATTCCAATAGCAATAGGGAAGTTCAACAAATACAAAATCAAAAATATAAGTCTGGTTCTGTTTATAGAAGTACTATTGCAAGTACAATCACCAATCTTACCGATTCAAATAATAATGATATTGTAGGAGATAGTTTGATACTGGACAGAAATGTTATTATGAATTATTGTTGGACCACAAAACAAACTTATGAGTGGATGCATTACGTGTGTCAGTTGATGAACATTCTGTTTAATTTCCGAGCCCAAGATCCAGAAAATAGCAACCTATATGTTCCTGTCAAATTTTCGGGTATTGACCATGTTCAAACGCACAGTGGGCCGGTTGCACAATTTAGATTGGGTGTAAATGTTTCCACAAATCCTGCAGTTTCTCAATTTCGTTTAATTGACACAATAAGTGTACCTTTACGAATAGACATTGATGTTGTTCATTCAAAAAGTACTATGGATAACCCTCAAGCTTTTATACGTCCAAGAGATGTTAATAGTGCTGAAATGATTAGTAATTTATTAAAAAGTAATCCATTAATTCGATCAATGCTGGGATCAATTGCACCTTCAGATGATGTTATTTCAAGTGGTAAATTTGCAAGATTTAATGCTATACCATATTGCTCAAGTGAGTTTATTTTATATCTGTTTGCCAAAGCGAGACAAGGACAATCCAAACTTTTAGCTTGTCTAATGCATGACCCCTATCCACCAAATGTGTCAGCTGAAAGTGTTTTTGACGTATTTTCACCTTTATTAACAGAACGTGCGAAACCAACTCATTCAGATGGAATGTCAGAATTAATCCATAATTCCAAATTCAAAAGTGATCCTTCAAGTGCTGCTTTTACAGACCTTCAGCAAAAAACATTTGCTTCAAGTTTGAACACAATAATATCGTCTGTATATATTGATAAGACATCATCAACTATGGCGGCTGAACCGACATATCCTGTCGACCCAGCTGTACCAATTCCACCAAACACCACCTATCTGACATCTCAATATAATCTTCTTGTGGATAAATTAATTGGAGGTGAAGATGTGATAATAGAATACGATGGAAATGTAGATGTTGATAATCTTGGCAATATTACTAATACTGGTGCATTTACTTCCCTGAAAATTATAGCGACTGGACATATTAACGTATCTCAAAGCATTCAAAGTTCTAGATGCAGTATACATCTTATTTCCGGACTCGGTATAACTATTAATGCAGCTATAACTACAAACGAATGCAGTATTGTACTTAACTCTGGCACGGATACAACAATTTCTAACCCTATCAGTGTTACACTTGGTAATTTAAACATTTGTGTTGGAAATGACATCAACGTTGATGCTTTCTTAACAGTTGTAGGTGTAGGATCCACTGTTCCTGTACAAAGCGGAGAACAAAAACCTGGCTTATATTTGATTTCAGGAGCCAACGCAGATGGTTTAGGTACAGTTACTGTCAGCACAGGGAATGAAATAAGTTGTTCACAAGTAAACGCTGTCGTGTATTATAACCCAACAAATTACACAACACCAAAAAATTACAATGAACATGCGAATACAATGGATGGAACAAACATTTTAAGTAAAATGCTTGTCCACCTTGATGGTGCCTCAAAAATGTATCAAGAAAACAATACACAAACAAATTTAAATGGATATAAAAATATTAATAACATAGGTGAACCTATTGGCGTTAGTCTTAATCAGTCAATTGGATATACAATTAATTTTGTAACACCTAATGTAGGATCTAATAAACTTGTCAAGTTCTCGGGGTATTCTTTGGGAGGTGCGAATACTGCCGCGTATCAATTTCCATTTTCTAATTTGGACCCCGAAGGAACATTTAGAACTAGGGGAGATATTACAATTCCACCGGCTATTCCTCAGCAAAATTTGCCTGGTGTAACTGCGCCTATAGTTAATAACGATGCATCTATACCTAGAGGACTAAACTCTCTGTTGGAAAAATATCCTAATTTGGACTTGAGACAAGTTATTACAAGTGCAAATGATGATGATGATAATGGAATTATTATGAATTACAATTTATCTCAAATTCAAAGAATATTAACCAATGTTATAACCACTCTCCAAAATAACTTTGCTCCACAGACTCTATTGGTTTCCGACAAAAATGTAAAGCAAGGATACACATTAACATCTGATCCGATGAATACTACTTCATTTTCATTGTATGTTCCAGATGAATCTTCAAAAGCATCTCGTGGTATTCCGACAACAACGTCGTGGTGTTGTGACATGGTGGACGAAGCATTTTTGATTAAATCACTCAAGACACATTCAGATAAGTTTAGAGTAATTTTGACTCCTTCGCGTCAATTTGTAAACATCACATCTATGGATGCACTTGTCAATAGCAGTACTGCTGGTTTGACAGGAATTCTCAAGAATAGATCATATGAAAAGGCCGTATTATCAAATCTCGGTGGAATTCCTGTTGCGAATAGCTTGGTTCCAATAAATGATAAACAATCGGCATTAAATCTTTTAGAAAGTATGTACATCAAAGATTTGGAGACGGGTATATCAATTCCAATATTTTATTCATTGGAATTTGGTATTGAACTAGAGTTTTCCAGATTACCATCTGTTTCTTTATTACAACCGAATGATAGAGTTATATTGAGTAAAATAGATATTCTGTTCAATCGTAAAGAATTTACCAGTGAACCAATTCCTACAACAATGCCAGCCGGAGTCACAGAAGATGATTGGTTATCCGGAGAACCTGTTTCCGTGGATCATGCTCCTCCCGATTCGGTTGATATTGCCTTTCCTCCTACTCCATCTTCACAAGACATGTCAATGGCTGTATCATTCATGTTGGCGCGTATGCGTAAAATTGCTTTTGATATCGTTAAACGAGAACCCATTGTATTTGTTGAATAGTTTGTCACCCTGTCCCCCTGTGTATAATATATTATATAATAATATAATAATAATAATAATAATAATACTTTTAGAAAAAAAATTTTTTTTTTCGGTTTGTTAATCAAAGAAACAGGAAAGTTGGAAATTTGTCCTCTTGTACTTACAGTTAAAAAAAAGAGATTTGAAATTCAACCCACATATTTCTTCATCTCATTTACCTAATTATAGAAAAACTTTTTTTTTAAATCCTTTTTTTTCTTTCAATTCATCTTTCAAATCAGCCATGGCAACCGCTAACGTTGGAACGTACATTGAAGGACAAATAGCATTTGCAGATGACGTCAACGTTTCTGTAAAATCGTCAACTGTCATTAAGATGGGAAAATCATCAGATGCGATTGTTGCCAAACAGTTAGATCGTGAACCAACAGATTCGGCTTTATATAACATTTTATGTCCCATAGGAATTGTGGGCAATTATGGACATAAATTCTCCTTTACCTCTGGAGGTCCACAAATTTTAGGACGGGAAACTCGTTTAGATAGTGATGCTTCGAGACATGGAACATTGCGCACAATAGGGAAATCATATGGAGGGGGTTCTGATTCTTCATCTTCTACGTCAGCATATTTAATGGATAACAATAACAATCGCTATAATGTTTTAACAAATGACCACAAAATAATTGTATACAAACTTTCTGATCAAAATAAATTAATTGCAGCAGTTGATTCAACAGGACAAAGATCTGTTAATATCCCATTTAAAATTCAAGGATGTGTATGTTTATCTGCAGATAATGTTCTTGTGCCTGGTGCCACTTTTAATTCAGATCCGGTAAACCATGTTATAAAAGCTGGATCTTATTGGCACCTGAAAGAAGATATAATAGTTAGTCCGACGACAACTATAGATGAACTATTACAAGATGAAAATAACTTTGTGGCTATTTATATTGCAACAGGAAGCACTGATATAGAGAGCGAAGGAATTTTGAGCGAGAGATGGATTCCTATCCCCAATAGTACACCATTGCAATGGACTGTTGATACAAATTATAACAGTGCGTCTCCATTAATATTGAATTCTCCTCAGGTGCGTCTTGGTTTTACACAAAAGGCGAATGAAAAATACGTAGCTTGGAATATTCCTGATTGGTCGACTTTAACTGCGGTTAATTCTTCCGATATTAATCCTTCTAGATTTCATGCTTTATGTAGACAAGATATCCCAGCACTTATTGTTGATGCATTAAGCTCATCAACGGAGTATATCATATCCGATATGCAATCTATACACTCTACATACGCATCAAATATGTTATTAATAAGAGGTTATTCACTACCTCCTCTTGCGGCTAATAGCGCCGATGAGAATGACGACAGATATGCATCAGATGTTATAATTATGCATACAGATCAAAGGGCTCATATAGAAGAAGTTAGTTTGGGTACGTATGAGGCGACATTTTTATCTCTTGCAGGAAGAACCATTGCCGAATATCCGTTTGAACTTGAGGCAGATGCTACTACCACCATGGCCGCCATATCAGGAGTTCCTATGCAAGATAGTCGTATTGTAGCAAGATCTCTACCATCATATCCTGGTATCTTGACAGGACCTTCAAGTACTAATGCCGGTCTCAGAAATTATGAATCTTATGTACTTCGATTTGATGGTAGAGTTTATTGTCTGTCAAATAAAGAGGACGGTAAACGTTCTGGTATAATATATACTTCAGGTGCAACAGCTGATAGAGTAGATGTTCCAGACGGTACTACAAACACACGTATGATAAAATTAATGAGAGGTATCTGGTTTGACAAAAAGAATGTATTTGCTCAGAATGCAGCCGCGACAGTAACATTTGATGATACGTATGATGCAACACTTTATCACCCTGCATTAAATGGAGGTGCAATTACAACGCATGTTTCATCTAATCCTCCGGGACTTATAACAAGATATTCTGATGTTGTATTTAGACCAACTCCCGTTGATCCCAATGCACCTAGTGTCCCGCTGTCTAATGAAGTATTTGATGCTGTAGAAATTGATCCTACTCTTATCAATGGTATTTTCTCCCGCCGACAAGTATTTGATGCATATGCATATATTTGTTTACGAATGAATGAATGGTTTATATTTTCTGGTTTAGATCGTGATCCCAATCCAGAGCTTGCAGGACCTAAAGATTTATGTATTGCAGATGTTGATATGCAAGCAACTCCTTCTGGATTGGTCATGCAATTAAAATGGGGTGAAATAACCAATGTTGCTGATGAATTTAGATTATTGGATATTACAACAATTCCGATCATTGTTGAAAGTATTACAACAACCCCATCTGAAATTGAAAGGCCTCCATTTGTGATACGACCAAGAGATATCAATTGCAATCAAATTATTAAAACATTCCTTCAAGAATCGGAGGTTCAAGCTTTCAATGGTATGCTTGGATCTTTATTCACTAAAACAGTAAGGTTAAGCAAAAAAAATGTTTCTGATACTATTTATGAGATTGGTTTTGGTTCATTCGATACATTTGGTGATATGCCTTGGTGTACTACTGAATTGATATTATACATGTTGGCATGTTCATACAATGGACAATCAAATGTTGTATGTCATTTACAACAAGATCCAAGTCCTCCTACCGACGATCCTATTGTTACGGTTCCTATTGTCACGGACCCCAATATACCTAATCCTGGTAATGATAATGACGGTGATAATATCAATTTTACCGAATTTGTTGACATTCCAGAACCTTTAACAACTACTCGTAATATTCAATATTTATTGTCTGTAAGCAACAATACTCATGCTGGACAATTGAATCCCCTTAAAGGATTTTCCACAGATACCACTGTCAAAAGTAGTGGTATCATAACAACAAATCAAAAATTCTATACTGTTCCTAAACCTCTCGTACCAAATCCGGGGGAAATTACGCCACCAGCTATTAGATTAATTGATTATGACCAAATAAGAAATCTTCTTCTCAAGGTGCATACTGTAATAAGTAAAAATCTGACAGTTAATGTTCATCATGCCGCAGATTCGGATGCGGAATTTCCATTTGCAATGACTGCTTGGACAATGGATTATATTGATCAAGCATTTATGAAAAATCGCCTTGGTGAAGATATTAAAGGGAAAGTTATGGATGTAACATTCGGTCTTATGTATGACAATGTTCAGACTTATCCAATTATAACCGCACTTGGCGAAACTGGGTCTGGAGAGTATGCAGAAACAATGAATGGATCAACTTATATGAATGCTTTTAATAAATATAACAAAAAGAAACAAGATGCATTTGATTTACAAGTTACAAAATATATTGCATATCTTGCCGCAAAAGCTGCATATGATGCAGATCCATTGAATTTGGTGGCCCCTGCTGTAGTGGAAGAACCTATTCCATTTGATCCGATTTACCCAGATACCGCCACAGTTGCTGAAAGGCAAATGGTTATTGAAAAGGAACTTGAAATGGTTATCATTGAAAGTCGTATAGCAAATGATTATTTGCCTGTTCCAAGTCCATTAAGATTTGCCGTCACTGTTCGTTTGCGAGAAAAATCAACCATCAAGGGACAATTTGCATTTGAAAAAGCCGATTTTGAATATAATCTTGCAGATTACGGCATGCCAGGTACTTATACCGGTCCTGCATTCTCTATACCTACAGATGAATATCTGGCATCTAGTACAGGCTTATCAAATCCAAGTGCGCAACTTATTCGTGTTATGTTAAAAGGAACTATGGAGGAACTTAGTGCTTTACGTGACTCTGATGTTACTCTGAGAGACGAACTTGTAAGCTAATAAAAGTAATTAAATTCATCAAATCATTATCCTAGTTTTTTTTTAAATGATTCTTCTTGTGTGAATATTTATTTATTTCTTTGATTTGTTTTGTTGTTTAGCTAGTTTTGTTTAAATTATTGAAATTATACATATTATTTATCCAAACAATTTAAAAAGTTGAAAAATAATTTTGAATCTATTATATCTAAGAAAAAAAAGAGAAGAAAAAAAAACATTGCTACTTGATTAATTATTACTACAAACGTGTGCACAAACATACACATAGAAACTTTATTTTCTTCTTTTTTTCACTTGCCAATTAATCAATTTATTTTCAAATAAAAACAACGAATACCATACACCATGACAGAACCAACATTTATGTTGAAAGCGCGTCTCGATGCTCAAAATGGCACTTCTTTATCTCTCAATACCGATCCTTATTATAGAGTTATTCCTGAAAAAGATTCTTCTACAGGATCATTTATTGCTGGTAAACTATTGGGAGGGTTAACATGTAAGGTAACAGATATTGTTAGTGATACGCTTGTATCCATAACTCACGATGAATCATTAGACATTGATAATGATAGTGATACCAAAGGTCAACCATTAGTAAAATTTAATATGCAACTTATAAAAAATGAACATAGTTTCGTAGCACTCGATGATCAAGTCGGAACAATAGTGTTAAAACCTGCAATGGGTTCGAATACTAGCATCGATAAATCCGCGTATTCCAACACTAGCATTGCTAAAGATGATAGACACGCGGTATGGATTTCGTGTAAAGATGACCAAGGACAAATTGTGTCAGTGCCTCTGATTTTACCCAATCGCTTAATGATAGTTTATAAAACTAAAGTTTCTAATGGAATAACATCATTAATACGTAATCCTTTATTGGGAGCACAGGATCCATTTGAATGGGATGGATTTATAAATTTGAATGACGTTGTACAATGTAAACCAGCAACAACATTTATGAGAAATACATCTGATGGATCTGTTAGTGGATTAGTTAGATATCCAAATACAAGTTTAATTGGTATGGCTAGACCTGTGAATAGAGTACCGTCTGGAGGTATTGCTTGGTTTCGTAAAAACCCAACTAAAACTGGCCAAAGGCCGATTACTATCGCACAATTGGGAGCTTATACAAGTTTAGAAGATATTATTGCTTCAGGAGCACATGTTACAATGCAAAATTGTTTTGATATGATGACTAAAGTTACACTTTCAAATGATGGATATAGTTTAATATATACGCATTATACAGCACCGACACAATTTATGGATCCATGGGATTTCAGAAGTGAGATTGATGCATATTTTGGATCATCACCACCAGCTGGATTTGGATCTTTATATCAGGCTCATGTGGAAGGAGGAGGTATTTTAACTGGTATAGCTTGTTCTGATTTAGCAGCATATGTTAGAGGTTTTGATAAAACTAAGTATCAACCTAATCAAACTTTATGGGCTGATATAATCAAAAATGAAATACACTTTCATGAAGAGGAATTTAAAGGAGCTAATAAAGTCTCTTTTGTATTGACAACATTGGGTGTCATGGCTATTAAAAATGCAATAAATACGGTTACGTATCAAACTTTGGAACTCAATCCATCAACCCTTTCATTACAGTTGAAATTTTATCCTATACCTGCTGCCGCTCTCGCCGAACCCTATGATTATTCTCATATATTAATTGATGGGTTAAACTTATTTTATGTGGAAATGATACCAACAAATGTAACTTCTGTTGAATTTCCTCGTGCTCTTGTGGCGTTATCCACATTTAAAATGAAAATATCCAATAGCAATAATACGCGTTTAATTGAATCGGGGGAATGTGTAGCATATCCATATGCAACAACAATAGTAAGTGCATCAAATAAGTGCGAAAAAATATCTAATCCCCACAGTACACGTCCTATTACAAGTATTTCTCGTGCTCTTTTAGAATCATCAAAATTAACAGGGGGTGTCGTAGATCATAGTATTTTAACACAAAATATATCAAGTATATGTTCACCTGTCGTATCGTCTGCTCTTGTGTTTTCAATGGCACGATCGATATGTGTACAATTAAATAGAATGTTTGCTTTTGGAGGCCTTCACCCAACTCAAAAAATATATGTCCCTCTTCATATATGTAAATGTGAAATTTTAACAACTCGCAGGAGAAATAATCTGATAGTTCACTTTGGGCAACCAAGAGTTGTAGCAAATGCAAATCCTACAACTCCTATAGAATACGATCGAATTGCCACTATTTCATTAGATATTGATATATGTCTGGATGTTTCTACCAAGGATATATCTCAAGATAATCCAGAAAAACCAAATTTAGTTTTGACTCCTTATAATACTACCGATCTTGATATGATTTCAGAATTTTTAACTCAACCAAATGTGGCCATTTTACTTGGATCTTTGGGAAGATCGCCGAAACCATATACTCAACAATTTACACAAAAAAGATTTCCATTCTGTAGGGATGATTTAATTCTAAGTATATTGGCACATGGTTATTACAAAAATGACTTTCAACTTGTAAGTAGATTACGAGCAGATCCCAATCCATATTTACCGTTTTCCTCTACAGAATTTCACTTGGATCATTTGTCCATGACAATTGGTGGAGTTCAATCAGAAGATGATGCAATCTCCCATTTGAGATTTTTAGACACAGATCCAATCAATCAAGATAATCCAATGTTGACGAATGATGGTAATCGGATTCCTATTTTATCACCTCCCCCAATCAGAAGTGTGATGTCTTCCAATAGCCCTTATGTGCAATCAATTCCAATAATATATTATCAACCAAGTATATGGAGTAATACACAAGGCTATAATGCGTCTGTTTTTGTAACATCGCCTTTGGATAATAAAATTTATATGGCCAAAATTGACATATTGGCAAATGTTGCTGAATTAGATCCATCTGTAACTCCTGGTAAATGGCTTTTGGTAAATGTGAAAGTAGTAGAAGGATTCTTTATCGCGCCTCAAATAATGATCGATGATGATCCAGAACCAGAGATGGTTTCAGAAGAACCATTATCTGAATCAGCCAATGTCAATACAGACAAATTTATCAAGGCGGTTCGGTTTGTAAAAGATAAAATATCTGAGCTTAGTTGTCCATTAAGTGCAGTAACAGTCGCCGGTAATACTCCTGTGTGTGTAAACACATTTTGGGTTTCAGACATGTTAAATAACAAATTTTTTAATGAGCGATTATCTAATGGACAAAAAAGTCTCTCGGTTGTTCTTTTCCCTGCATTGGCTCGTATTGTACCAACAGAGACAATCTCTGATGCAGTGGATCCGTTATTATCAGAAAACGTTGGACAATATATGACTACAAGATCATCTGAATATTATACCTCTTTAATGAACAAATGGCGTGCAAATCATCCTGATAGACCCATTGTATTGGATAATGATTTTGACACATCAGTTATTTCAGTTGTTGAAAGGCATGATATCATTAAACAAACCGAAAAAATGTATATTAAAAATAATACAACTGGAGAAAAACTGTACGTGGAAGAACCATTAAGATATGCATTGGTTTTGAGATTCAAGCGTAAAACAATCACCAACAAGTCAAATGAGTTTGTCTTGACTAAAATTGATCCACTATTCTCTGTAAGCGACTTTGAAAATCCACCATCACAACAAAGCACAGATATTAAATTTACTGATCTGGACTCAGACATACGTATGGCTTATCCAGTCGAAGATGATAGTCCTCATGCACTCGCCGTAAGAATGCATCTTAGTGTGCTTCGTGACGCCATGGATAAGTGGAAAAATTCAGATTTATTGGGAAATTTGTAAGCTTGAAATTTCACATTTGTAGTTAGTTTGTACAAAATAGTCGCATAACAATAATATACAATTTTCACAAAGAGATTCTTATTTCTATTTTTTCCTCCACCTCCTACTCCTTTTCTTCCTCAATTTAACTTTTTTTTTAAACAAAATGTCTTCTTCTCCTTTTCCTTCTTATTCCCTCAAACTCAAAGATGTCATTAAATGCGAGTCTCTTATCGACAATAAAGGGAATATTGTTTCAATTGATACTTTGAAAAATAAAGTAGTTGGACTATATTTTAGTGCACATTGGTGTGGTCCTTGCAAAACTTTTACCCCTCAACTCATCTCATTTTATGAGGAAATGAAGAAGCAAAACAAAGAATTTGAAATTATTTTTTGTTCTCTTGATGGTGATGAAGATATGTTTATCAATTACTTTAATAAAATGCCTTGGTTGTCTTTGGTATGGGTCGATGGCCAAGGCGCATCAATGGCTTCTACGTGCGAAGTTAAGCAAATGCCATCCCTTTTAATTTTTTCTAAAAATGATGGTAATCTTATTTCTAAAACTGGAGTATCAGACATCAAAAAGTTTTGCGGCGCTCAAGCTGCAAAGTCTCATAAACCAGAAGATTTCAAACAAATCGCAAATACTTTGTCGCTTACTTGGGGATATTAATTCAATAATTAAATTTTTTTTCCCGTTCACATATTCACATTCAGTTAATCTATTTATTTAATCATTTCATTTTATTTCATTGTCATTTGTATTTTGTATACATCAAAAAATCATAACATAACATACAACACACTTAATTTATTTATTTCTATTATTTCATGCCAAAGTATTATATTGTTTTTCTTGGACCAAATTCTGGTGTGTATTCCACATATGCAGAAGCACACAAAGATATTTCTCCAGAGTCCATTAAATATATCGAATCATTTGTTGTAAATTCAAAGGATGAAGCGGATTCCATATTTAAAAAGGGATATCATTCTTGGTTAACATCGAGAAATAAACATTTTGTTGCACAACATAGATGGGAACAACAATTAACAAGTATTCGTGAGACCACAAATCACAATATAAAAGAATCCGAGGCTGATTTGTCAAACATAAAAGATAATTCTAAAAAATCACGTCGTATGAATAATTTACTTCGCAAATGTAAATTAAATCCTGAGCATCACAATAAACAGTTTATAAATAATATTATTTCAGAAACAGAGAAAAATATCAATTGTGCCAATATTAAACAATTAAAATATATTTTAGAAAAAAATGACTGTGACCCTTTATATTCCATGAAAAAACCACAAGTACAAGGTATGCTTTTTCGAACACAATTTGTTGACGACTCAATAAAATAATTTTTAATTTTGATTTACTTGATTTCAAATTTAAAAGAATACAAAAAAGAAAGAAATAGAAATGGCTGATATTAATCATGGTGAAACTTTATTGCAAGGAGTTTTGTTTGGATCATTTATAGGAATTATTGGTTCTTATATTGGTCGTATTTTACCAAAGAATAATGGCGTTGAAGATGAGAAACAAAGAGTACAATCCAAGCATGATAGGATTATGAAACGTTTTCTACCATTTAAAGGAAAGGATTTAGATATATGCTTAGATTTAGTTGTTGCATTTGAAGATCTCAAACGTTTTCACAAAGCGAATTCACCGGCATTTGAGGAGGCTTTTAAAAAAGCATGTCGAATATGTAGTATTGAAAAATTTTTGTTGGAACTCAAATATTCAGAAGATATTACCAATGATGATATCGAAAAAAGAGCGCAACTTCAAACAAAAGCCAAAATATACTATGAAATAATTTTGACGTCCTTAAATCAACTTCATGCGTCTGTATATACGTTGGACCAACCTGCAATAAATGAACAAAACAAAATGAAACAATATAAAAATTTACTTAGCCAAGCAAAAAGTGATCATAATAGTAATAATAATGTTGATGATAGTTCTTCCAGTACTTTGATTGGTAACAAAACAAATAAGAAGCAACAACGTATGATGAGTTTTAGAGATCACTTACCTCATCAAATTGTGGCATCATTAATTAGTGATATAGATAGATTATTACTTGAACGTTTGACGAATATCATGACACATGCGTAAATAACATAAACATGAATTGAAATTTATTTTAATTTTTATCTTTGTTTACTCATTTATTTATTTATTTGTTTCGTTTTCGTTATAGCAATATATAATTTGAAAACATTTATAATTTAGTCGTTTTGATTTGTTGTATTTCCGATAAAAATAAAGAAAAAAAGAAGAGAGCTAGTTGAGTGTGCCGTGTATCATCATCATCATCATAATCATCATCGTCACTGTTATTTTACAATGTCAAGCAAAGTTATCTCCAACAATGATATGTTGTATGATATTGATATATCAATAGACGATACGCAAACACAAACTGCTATTTCAAAACCTGCAAATTCCAATTCCAAACCTAGCAAATTTCTAGCAATTAATTTGTCTTTAGAAACAATAAAACAAAACACATTTGATTTGTTTAATACAACCGAGTTTCATAAAACATGTATGAAATCTTTCAACGAGGAAAATAATAATGAATGCAAATGTATCGTAAAAGTACAAAGGCAGACAGATGAAGTGATATTCCACGGGAAAAATATTCAAAGAATACTTGACGAACTCAAAGAGAAAAGTGGCGTATATATTCAATTATATGTAAGCGCATACGACAGAGCAGTCCATGATTTCAAAGAAACATTTGATCAATTCAAGTTTGTGTTAAATAATAATAATAATAATAATCCTACTGAAACAAAAACAAATCAAGATGTAGTGGGTTCAATTGAAATTGAAATATTTCAATTACTCAACAAGTTTTCAACAAATGAACAGTGCCACAAAAATGTTGCGGATCTCGAACACAGAAATGACTCGTATGAATATAAAACAACTAAACATGGACTTAGACGCAGATGCTTAGCCGTAGTAATTATAATTGGTATTTGTTCCACTATAATTGTTCCAATAATATTTACAAAACTAGTATAAAAATATTTTTATTTATTTTTTTTCTTAGCCATAGCTCCTTTACTTCCAGGAACAGCGGGTGTTGGTTTGGAGTCAACCTTGTAAGTTTTTCTAGCCTCTGCTTCCTTTTTGAATTGAGCTTCATCTGCCAAGCGTTTTGCTTCTTTTGCTACTTTTGCTTTTTTAATTTCGTCGAGAGCTTTTTGTTTCTTCTCTTCAATAGTCATATCTTTGGGAAGATCTTCAAGATGAATTTTAGGTTTCAGATCAGAAGCCACAGTCTTGGTAGAGGGAGGGGCTGTACCAGAAGGTTTCTTAACTTGTCCTTTGGATTTTTCAGGAGGAGCAGCAGCAGACATTTTGTTGTTTAAAGTAAAAAAAAAATATAAAAGAAGAATGAGTGAAAGAAAGAAAAGTACAATCTATTTATTATTTATTTTTTCTGATGACTTGAGGGTTATGACGAATGAAATAATAAAATTGAAAAATTGAAAATTTAATAGATGAAAAGAAAAAAATATAAAAATATAGTCATATGAAAACTTCTATATTTTTATCAGAACCTGTGTGGCGTAATGGATAGCGCGTCCGACTTCTAATCGGAAGGTTGTCAGTTCGAGCCTGACCTCGGGTGAAAAAAATATTTTACTATTTTTTTTGTCAAATATTTTATATTAATATAAAAAAAAAGAAGATTTTCCAGTTCATCATGTCTGGATAATGCTCCCGGTGGGGATTGAACCCACGACCTGCAGGACATAAGCCTGTCGCTCTACCAACTGAGCTACAGGAGCCCTCGGATGGAAAATACCCATATAGGGATGTATATTTATTATACATGACAAAAAAAACTATTACATAAACGAAAACAAAAAAAGTTATCCAGTTCTAGAAGTGCTTACATACTATGTTGAATAAAGGGATTGAACCCAGGACCTACAGTATGTACGCTCGACGCTCTAACAACTGAGCTATAGAACGCTTGGATGAAATACTTCGATGTATGAATTGTATTATATACATTATAGCGATTCTACATACATACAAACAAGTAAATAAAAGTTAATTTATTTATTTATTTTCTACTTTCTTCTTCTTCTTCTTGGAAGATTTTTTATTACTGATAACTCTCTTTTTCTCTTCTGCCTTGCGTTTCTTTTCTTTCTTTAAAAGTTGACGATAGCGGTAATAATATTCATCATCATCATTATTATTATTATTATTATTGCTCAAATTATCGTCATCATCATAATCATCAAATGACGGAGCTGAACTAAAAAGTGTAGATAATAAAATCAAAATACCAACGACACCCATTCCTACTATTGTCATATTTAATGGACTTTCCATTACCCAATCTGTAAATGGTTTTATATAAGCCAAAGCATCATCAATAATATTACC